>Ga0190284_1000070_pt1 | contig 79221 bp, 58 predicted proteins | sample 48691812_MG_FD_161668 | JGI IMG/M metagenome (GOLD analysis project Ga0190284, IMG submission 161668) | Hydrothermal vent microbial mat bacterial communities from Southern Trench, Guaymas Basin, Mexico - 4869-18-1-2_MG | ecosystem: Environmental > Aquatic > Marine > Hydrothermal vents >... | reverse complement strand
GGCGGGTCGGCGAGAGCTTGATTGCTCCAGCTATTGGTCAAGGCGCTGTAGGCGTAGGCGTCGTCGCTGTTGAAGAGCAGCGCCGTGGTGCAGAGGCCCGAATCCTCCATGGAGGCCTGATAACCGGTACCGGTGAGGGGCTGTGTGCCGGCCTGGTTGAGATAGGAGCTGAACCCGACCGCTGCGTCACTGTCACCCCAGGCGACAGCGGTGAAGCCGGCGGCGTCGTAGCCGTCGACCTCGAGGAGCGAGCGGACCACCCAATTGTCGACCGTGGGATAGAACGCCCAGACCTGCTTGTCGTTGCCGACCAGGCCGATGTTGCCGCCGTTGATACCGTAGTCGAGCACGTCGGGGATGGTCAGATCGAGAAAGGTCCATTTACCCGAAGTGCCTGAAAATCCGGCAGCCACCTTGCTGGTCGGGTTGGCGAACTCCTTCCAGCCAAGACCGACATCGAGGGCGACCGTGAGATTGGTGCCGTTAGAGCCGAGCTGGGCGCCGGGGTTCGCTCCGGGAGCACGAGCGAGCGCGGAAGCCGAGGGATAGGCGACACTTTGAGCGCCGAGTGGGGAGATGAGAACCGCGAGAAGCAGTAAGGTTGTCAGTGAGAGAAGGGGTTTGTGTTTCATGTCAACACTCCTTGGTTCGAAAAAGTCTGGCTTGTTCGGGGGAGTTGAATTGTTTGGGACATGTGTGGAATCTGCATGATTACCGATACATCCACGTCCAGAAACGACAGAGCATTTCGGAGCAGGCTGGCTATCCTACTCCACGTTGCGACTGTTGTTGGCTGGGGGTCGGATCCAGCTCTATCATTCAGCGTCGAAGAGGCTTGAATTCCTCTTCGCGGGGTTCAGTGTTTGTGTAACAGTGTATTCATCGATGAGATTTTTTTAAAGTCTTTTTGAATTTGTCGATCTAATACCATTAACCTAAAAGGTCTTAGAATGAATCGTCATCGCAGTGGACTGATACCTCAACTCCGAGAATTTTATATCTTTTTGATCCCACGTCAAGCCGAAACCTCACCAGAGTTCGTTTTCGTCCATGCGAAACGACGGCCACTGGGAGCTCCGCAACGGGATCGATGCTAAGACTTTATTAGGCTACGTCATGTTTTGGAATAGCCTCAAAGGGAGTGGTTTTCACCGTCAAAATCGTCTTTTTCGAGGGGGTGCGCCGAAATTTTTTTGAAGCTGCTAACCGTGACTATTCGCACGGATTATTCATGGATGGAGTAGTTGGCTCGTACCGGCGCTCGGTAGGCAAGGCGCCTGCGTCGATTTCGACGGGAGATGGGGTTCGCGTTCAGGTGAGGATCGAGTTCGCCGCAACAACGCGATCGGTCGAGATGTATGTTCGATCGTCGCAGGCAGCATGAATAGTCTGGGCTGGACTTGAGAGGGCGTACTTTTGGTGATATTACAGTTGAGCGGCGGAACTGATTAGCCGTTCGTGAGGCGGTCTCCTGGCGTTGGTCGTCGTCTGGCCGCTGGCTCAGTCCTTCGCAGTTTTTATGATTCCTTGATCATCCCGAACCGGTCCGCAGACTATGAGAGGAGCTCAGGACCTTGTCTTCACAACCAAAGCCTCCCCCGTCGGGCATGTCGATGACGGCCGTGGCCAACTCCGATCTCTTTGAGGCGCTCTATCAGAGCTGGAAGTCCGATCCGCAGACGGTCGGCGAGGACTGGCGCATGTTCTTCGCTGGCTTCGAGCTCGCCATGTGCCCTCGCGATTGCGTCTCCGCACGGCGCGCGCGCAAGCAGTCGCGGGTGGCGAGCCTGATCTACGCCTACCGCAATCAGGGGCACCTGATCGCCCAGCTCGATCCGCTGGGCAACAATCCGGCGAGCCATCCCGACCTGGAGCTGGAAATGTTCGGCCTGGCGCGGGAGGACGAGGAGACTGTGTTCGACACCGGCCACCTGGGCGGTCCCGAACGAGCCACCTTGCGCGAGATCATCCAGCACCTGCGGGAGACCTACTGCGGTTCGATCGGGGTGGAGTACCTGCACATCCAGGATCTGAAGGTGCGCCGCCGGCTGCAGGCCCAGATGGAGCCGGTACGCAACAAACCTGCCTTCAATCGCGAGCGCAAGCTGGTTATCCTCGAGGATCTCATCGATGCCGAGGTCTTCGAGAAGTTCCTGCAGAACCGCTACCCGGGGCAGAAGCGCTTTTCTCTGGAGGGTGCCGAGGCGTTTATCGCAGCCATGCACTCCCTGGTGCACCTGGCGCCCCAACTGGGCGTCGAGGAGATCGTGATCGGGATGGCGCACCGCGGGCGGCTCAACGTGCTGACCAATATCATGGAGAAATCGTACAGCTCGATCTTTTCCGAGTTCGAGGGCAACTGCCCGCCTGACAGCGTGGGGGGCAACGGCGACGTCAAATACCACCTGGGGTACAGCCACGACCACGTGAACGAGCTGGGAGAGAAGATTCACATCAGCCTCACCTCGAACCCGAGCCATCTCGAAGCCGTGGATCCGGTGGTCGAGGGGCGTGCCAGGGCCAAGCAGCGGCAGCGTGGCGATACGGAGGAACGCAAAAAAGTGCTCCCGCTGCTGGTGCACGGGGATGCGGCCTTCTCCGGGCAGGGTCTGGTGGCGGAGACGCTCAACCTCTCGCAGCTCGAGGGCTACCGCACCGGCGGCACGGTGCATTTCGTGATCAACAACCAGATCGGCTTCACCGCCCTGCCGGCCGAATCGCGCTCCTCGCTGTATTCCACCGATGTGGCCAAGATGATCGAGGCGCCGGTCTTCCACGTCAACGGCGACGATCCCGAGGCTTTGGTGTACGTCACCGAGCTGGCGCTCCGCTTTCGGCAAGAGTTCCACCGCGACGTGATCGTCGACATGATCTGCTACCGCCGCCACGGGCACAACGAGGCCGATGAGCCGGCCTTCACCCAGCCCGTGCTCTACCGTAAGATCAAGGACCGCCCCTCGGTGCGCACACTCTACACGAAGCAGCTTGTCGAGAGCAGCGCCTTGACGTCCGACGAGAGCCGGCAGATCGAGGAGAGCTTCAGGAGCAAGCTGCAGGCGGCCTTCGAAGAGGCGAAGGTCACCTGCCCGATGCGCACCGTTCAGTCCTACGGGGGGCATTGGAAGGAATTCAACAACCCCTATGCGCCCCACCCGGTGGCAACGAGCGTGACCGGGGCCGAGCTAAAAGAGGTGGCGCGTGCACTGACCACGATTCCCGAGGGCTTTTTGCTCAATCCCAAGGTTGCGCGGCAGCTTCCGAAGCAGTTGGAAGCTGTCACCTCCCGGGCCACCGTCGACTGGGCCTTCGCCGAGCTGCTCTCGATGGGGTCGTTGCTGAAGGATGGGATTCCGGTGCGGCTCAGCGGCCAGGACAGCCAGCGGGGCACCTTTTCCCAGCGTCATGCCGTGTGGTACGACATGCAGACGCAGGAGCGCTTCACTCCGCTCAACGCGATCGCATCGGGGCAGGCCCGTTTCTGCGTCTACAACTCGCTGCTCTCGGAGGCGTCGGTGCTGGGGTTCGAGTTCGGGTACGCTCTTGCCGAGCCCAGGATGCTCGTTTTGTGGGAGGCTCAGTTCGGCGACTTCGCCAACGGCGCGCAGATGATCATCGACCAGTTCATCACCAGCTCGCGTGCGAAATGGCACCGCAGCAACGGCTTGGTAATGCTGTTGCCCCATGGGTACGAGGGGCAAGGGCCGGAGCATTCGAACGCTTATCTGGAGCGCTACCTCATCGCCTGTGCCGAGAACAACATGCAGGTCTGTAATCTCTCAACGCCGGCGCAGTACTTCCACGTGCTGCGTCGCCAGGTGAAACGTCCCTTCCGCCTGCCCCTGATCGTGATGACGCCCAAGAGCCTGCTGCGTAACCCGAACGTCGTCTCTGAGGTGAGTGAGCTCGTGGAGGGGGGCTTCCAAGAGGTCCTCGATGATCCCGCGGCTCCCTTGGGCGCGCGCCGCGTTGTGCTCTGCAGCGGCAAGATCTACTACGAACTCGAGGCTCAGAGGCGTAAGACGCAGCGAACCGATGTGGCGCTGGTGCGTGTCGAGCAGTTCTACCCCTTCCCGCGGGAGCGGCTACACGAGGTTGTGAGCCGCTACAAACAGGCCGGCGAGGTTTTTTGGACACAGGAGGAGCCGCAAAACCGTGGGGCATGGACTTTCATGTTTCCGAGACTGGTTGAGATGCTCCCCGACAAAGCTGTAGGATATATCGGCAGAGACCGGTCAGCCAGCGCGGCAACCGGTCTGCTGAGGATTCACTTGGAAGAACAGGCCGAGATCGTTGCGACCGCCCTCGATCTCGAACAGGCACAGCCATGAAGTACAGCTCGGGAAACCGGGCGATTCGGGGAGCCAGCAGCGCAATGAGCATACAAGACGTCGAGGTCCCGACAGTAGGGGAGTCGATCACCAGTGGTGTTCTGGTGGAGTGGAAGCGTGAGAGCGGGAAAGTCGTTGCGATTGACGAGCCGCTCTTCGTTCTCGAGACCGACAAGATCACCATGGAGATCACCGCGAGTGCCGGAGGCAAGCTGGAGACCCTCGTCGAGGCCGGCGCAGAGGTGACGATCGGTCAGGTGGTGGCGCGTATCGACACGAGTGTGACCGCGCCGGTTGGGCCAGCCGGGGCAGCGGCTGCTGCGAGCGACGGCGCAGGCGACAGGGACGTGGCGCAGGCGGCGGTGTCCGCGGTGTCCGAGGCGGCAGCGCCTGGCGCTGCCGAGCAGGGGGTTCCCCAGGGCGACGGCGTGCGTGTCAATCCACCCGCTGGGATACCGCAGGCCAAAGAGAAGATCGCCGCCATGGAGAAGCTCAAGATCACACCGGTGGCACAGAAGATGGTCGATGAGCACGGCCTCGATCCTAGCGAGATACCGGCGATAAAAGATCACGGCCGCCTGACCAAGAGCGACGTGTTGAGCTTTCTCGAGTCGCGGGCGCAAGGCGCGGGCAAGGCCTCCGCGACGCCTGCGTCAGAGCCGGCTTTGCCGGCGGCCACGGCCTCCTCCGCCGCTGCCGCCGTCGCCGCGGTAGTGGCAGCAGACGGCCATGCCCCGGCGCGACAGGGGAACGGGCCTGCTGCCGTCACGGCGACACCGGTGGCAGCCGCGGCACCCGGCGAGCGGCAGACGCGTAAGCCGATGACGCGGCTGCGCCAGCGGATCGCCGAGCGGCTGGTCCAGGCCCAGCAGACGGCGGCGATGCTGACCACCTTCAACGAGGTGGACATGTCGGCGGTCATCGCCTGGCGCCAGGAGCTGCAGGAGGAGTTCGTTGCGCAGCACGGGATCAAGCTGGGCTTCATGTCCTTTTTCGTCAGGGCGGTCGTGAAGGCTCTCGAGGCGATGCCGCAGATCAAAAGCTTCATCGAGGGTGAGGAGATCGTCGAGAACCACTACTTTGATATCGGCGTGGCCGTGAGCACCGAGCAGGGCCTCGTGGTGCCCGTGCTGAGGGATGCCAACCGGATCGGTTTCGCCGGCATCGAGAAGCAGATCGCCGAGCTGGCCGAGAAGGCCCGCAAGCGCACGCTCACCCTCGACGAGCTGACAGGAGGTGTGTTCACCGTCTCCAACGGCGGGATCTACGGCAATCTCCTGAGCACCCCGATTCTCAATCCGCCGCAGAGCGCGATTTTGGGGATGCACACGATCAAGAAGCGACCCGTCGTGGTGGACGACGAAATCGTGATCCGGCCGATGATGTACCTGGCGGTCTCCTACGATCACCGCCTCGTCGACGGCCGCGAGGCGGTGACCTTCCTAAAGCACATCGTGGCCTCGATCGAGGATCCGCGGCGTATGCTCGTTGTCGATTGATCGGTGTATTCGGATTCATAGTGGTTTTTGATGGCTTCGAACGGTTTTCGGCCACCATCGATCCCAGCCGTATCCAGAGCCGGATACAACCGTGGCGGATCTTTCATGGTGATGATACAGGCTTCTTCGATCGCCTGCCCGTCGATGCCACCTTCTTTGAGGTATCGAGTGTTCAAATTCATCCACGCCGCAGATCTACACCTCGACAGCCCGTTGCGAGGATTGGCACGCTACGAGACCGCACCGGCCGCAGCCATTCGAAGCGCCTCCAGAAGGGCTTTCGAAAACCTCATCGAACTGGCCCTGACCGAAGAGGTCGCCTTCGTGCTGTTTGCGGGCGACCTGTTCGATGGCGATTGGAAGGACCACCAGACCGGTATCTACTTCAACCAGCAGATCGGGCTTCTGGCGAGCCGGGAGATCAGGGTGATCGTCGTGGCCGGCAATCACGACGCGTCCAGCAGGATCACCAAGGTGCTGAAGCCGCCGCCCAACGTCTCCTATCTTTCGGTTCACAAACCACAATCACTGCGACTGGCCGATCTGGGCGTAGTGGTGCACGGCCAGGGTTTCAAGGAGCCCCACACCTCGGACAATCTGGCTGCGGCCTTCCCGGCGGCCGAGCCCGGGCTGCTCAATATCGGCCTGGTCCACACCAGCCTCGATGGCCGTGAGGGCCATGCTTCCTATGCGCCCTGCTCTTTGGATGATCTCAGGCAAAAAGGTTACCAGTACTGGGCGCTGGGCCACGTCCACGAACGCGAGGTGGTCTGTGAGGATCCGCTCGTTGTGTTTTCCGGGTGTATCCAAGGGCGCCATGCACGGGAGACCGGCCCCAAGGGATGCACCCTCGTAGCGGTTGAAGACGGCATGATCGTCGAACATGAGCACCACGTACTCGACGTGGTGAGGTGGTCGCAACTCACCGTGGACGCTACGGATTCAACGAACGAAGAGGAGCTGATCGGTGCTGTCCGGCAGGCCGTGAAGGCAGAGATCGCTGCTGTCTGGGACCGGCTCCTTGCGCTGCGGGTGCGCGTAGAGGGCGCAACACCGATCGATGCCAAGCTACGCGCCGCTCCCGAAAAGTGGCGCTCCCAGGTCCAGGCAATCGGGGCGGAGCTCGGTGAGGAGCAGGTGTGGATCGAGAAGGTGCAGATTGCAACACTGGGCAAGCGATCTCTGGCAGAGGTTCTCGAGCGTGACGAAGTGCTTGCAGGGCTGCTCTCGGTGGTGATCGAACATGACACGACGAGCGGCAGCGTGCCCGGCTTGGACAAGGTAATCGTCGAGCTCAAGAGCAAGCTCCCGCCAGCCTTCTTCGCCGGTGAGGAGTCCTTCGATCCGGCATCGGCGCAAGTCGTCACGGAGGTGATAGACGAGGCCAAAGCGCTACTGGTGGCCCGGCTGCTCGAGTCGGAGGCCACGCCATGAAGCTCAACCAGCTCGATCTGATCGCATTCGGCCCCTTCGACGACGTCTCCCTCGATCTGCGCAGCGGGAAACCGGGACTGCACGTGATCTACGGCGACAACGAGGACGGCAAAAGCACGATGCTACGCGCCATCCGTGGCCTGCTCTTTGGTATCGAGGTGCGCACCAAGGACGACCATGTCTTCAAGAAAGCACAGCTTCGCATCGGCGGGTGTCTGTGCCACACGAACGGAGACGAGCTGGCCTTTGTGCGCAGGAAGGGCAGCAAGGACACGCTGCGCGATCCGGAGAGCGACGCGCCGCTGCCCGATGCCGTGCTGGAGCCGTTCATCGGCGGACTCAGCGAGAAGCTCTTCGCCACCCTCTACGGGATCGACTACCAGAAGCTCGTGTCAGGAGGCGAGGAAATCCTCGAGCAGAAGGGCGACCTCGCCAAGACGCTCTACTCCGCGGCAAGCGGCACCGCCTCGCTCAAAAAGGTGCTCGATCGGATGACGCAGGAAGCGGACCAGCTCTTCAAGCTCCGTGCGTCAAAGAGCAGGATCTACACCGGCATCGGCGAGTACGCTGCCAAGCTCAAGGAGTCGAAAGAGGCGATGCTGTTGAGCTCGGCCTGGACCAAGCTCCGGCGCGAACGCGACGAAGTGGAAGGAGCTCGTCGCGACCTCGAGGAGGAGACGCGGCAACTCAGGCGCGATCTGGCCCAACGGCAACGGGTACGCCGGGTACGCCCGAATCTGGCGCAGCTCGACGAGCTGCAAGCCAACCTCGACCAGTACGGTGAGGTTGTGGACCTTCCCGAGAACTTCGAACAGAACCGCCGCGAGGCTGCCGAGCTGCGGCGTTCCGCCGAGGAGCGCATAAAGCAGATCACAGAGAAAGTTCAGCGCCTCGAGGACGAAACATCGGCTGCACGACTTCCTGTGGAGATACTCGAGCATGCCTCGACCATCAAGCTGATGAATCGTAAGCTTGGTTCTTATGAAGATTCGCTGAGGGATAAACCACTCCAGGATACCAAGCGCCGGCAGCACACCAATGACGCGCGCGAGCTGCTCAAGGCTGTCCGCCCCGGCCTCGATCTGAAGGAAGTGGAAACCATGCGCCCCTTGCTGGCGCTCAAAGGGAGCATTCAGGCGCATGTGAGCCGCCACGAAAAGCTTGCTGTCGAGGAACGAAGCGCCGCAAAAGCGCTGCGTGAGGCCACGGACGAGGTAGAAAACACCACGAAGGAGCACGAGCAGTTCGATGAAAGCCGCGATCCGACGCTGTCGACCGCTGCGGTGAACGCGGCCCAGAGAGGCGGCGACCTGGACGCACAGGCCCAGGCTGCAAAGATACGGTGCGACGGCATGTGCGAACAGTGCCGTGTTGATCTCGCCGCTCTGGGCCTGTGGCAAGGCTCGCAGGACGAGCTCGAAAAGGCCCCGCTGCCGAACTCGAAAACGGTCGGCCTTTTCGAATCCCGGTTTCAGGATGCCGCCGGGTTGGCGCACAAGTGCGATCAGCAGCTGCAAGAGCTAGGGGAGCGGCACAGTGAGATCACGGACAAGCTCGCGGATCTGGCGCGCGGCACCCGGGTTCCTACGACGGACGATCTCCAGGTATCGCGCAATCATCGCGATCTGGGCTGGAGCCTGGTACGACGCAAGTGCTTCGACGACGAAGAGGTGGATACGGAAATAGAACGCTACACGCAGGAGCGCTCTCTGCCCGGTGTTTACGAGGAAGCGATCCACGAGGCCGACGATCTGGCAGACCGGCTGCGGCTCGACTCCGACCGCGTGCAGCAGCGCGAGATCCTGGAATCGGAACTGGCCAAGGTCGATCGTAAGCTGCAGGAGTTGCTGGCTCAGCGCGAAGAACACAGCCGTGAGCAGGCCGAGCTGCGGAAGGAGTGGGAGCAGGTCTGGCAACCCACCGGATTCACACCGCGCAGCCCGAAGGAGATGGATACTTGGCTCAGCCAAGCTGAAAAGCTGCGACAAAACCTCGAGGAACTAAGAATCCGCGAAGGGGACCACGCGGTGCTTGTGCAACGTCGTCACGACTTGCGCGAGTCGCTCCGCCAAGAGCTCGACGCCCTCGGCGAAGATCCTGAAGATGTGCCTGCCGACCGGCTCGACATTTTGCTGGAACGTGCGCTGGTGATTCTCGAGAAGCTGAGCCAACGCTTGACCCGAAAACGCGAACTGGAGCAAGCGTTGTGCGAATCCCAAGCCACGCTGACCAAGGTGGAGAACGCCTCCAAAGATCTGGCAAGCCGCCGCAACCAGTGGCAGCAGGACTGGGGCGAACTCATCCATGACTTCGATTTTCTACCCGATCCCAGCACCACCCGCGTCGTGGCAACGCTCGAACAACTGGAAAGTTTGTTCAAAGCCGTGGACAAAGCCAACGAAGTGAGCCGCCGTATTTACGGCATCGAAAAAAGGATCTCCGAGTTCGAGAACGAAGTGGACGGCTTCGCCGAAATCCTTGGCCAACCACGCGGCGAGCGTCCCGTGGTTCAGTACGTTGTCGACCTCAACGATGACCTCGACAAGGCCCGCGAGATCGAAACCCGCCTCAAGAGCCTGCAGCGGCAGCGGGAAGAGCTCGCCGGCGAGGAGACAGAACAAAGGGGAATACTACGCTCTACAAAAGGCCGGTTTGCTGAGCTGCGCTGCATGGCGCGTGTTGACAAAAACGAGGAACTGATCGAAGCGGGCAGGAATTCCGATCACCTGCGCGAAATCAGAGCTCGAGTGGCACAAACGAAGCAGCAGCTCCGCAATGCCGGTGACAGTCATTCGATCGAAGCGCTCCGTGTTCAGTCGCAAGAGCTCGACGGTATCGAGCTCAACGAGGAGATCGCACGTCTCACGGAGAAGCTCGACGAGGTTGAGCAGAAACACGGCGAGATTCTCCGGCGCGAGGCCGAGTTGAACCATGAGCTCGCCGCGATGAGCGGCGCCGCCACCGCCGCCGAATCGATGGAACAGGCCGAGCAGACTCTCGCGCAGCTTCGCGAAGATGTGCGCACCTACCTGCGGCTGCGCGCAGCAACATTGATTCTGATGAACCAGATCGAAAGCTACCGCCAGGCGAATCAAGCGCCGGTCCTGCGGCGTGCCAGCGAGCTTTTTGCGCGCCTCACCCTCGACTCGTTCAAGGGGCTGCACGACGAGCTCGACGGCAACAATCGTCCGATCCTGCTCGGGGTGCGTCCTGACGACCGCGAGGTCACGGTGGATGGCATGAGCGACGGTACGCGCGACCAGCTCTATTTGGCGCTGCGCCTCGCCACCCTCGAACAACACCTCGAGACCGGCGAGCCGATCCCTTTCGTTGTGGATGACATTCTAGTCGGTTTCGATGATCGCCGCACCGTGGCCTGCCTGCAGGTCCTCGGCGAGCTGGCCTCGCGCACTCAGGTGCTGCTCTTTACGCACCACCGGCGGGTCGCCGAGATCGCCGGAGCGCTGGGTGAAGATCGGGGCATCTTCCTGCACGAGCTGGCCACGAAGTAGGAGCACCGCGTGGATCGTGCCTGACTGGGGAGATTGAAAGTCCTATCCTTTGTCCACGATTTCCTTCACTGCAGGTTCAACCGCGAGAAGTGGCAATTGGTCGATTAGTTCGAGACACTCCTTGCGACGCGGGTAGTCCCCGCGTTCAAGCCCCCCTGTGTCAGTATAGTTGTCGCCTGGTTTGAGGTTCTCTTTTCTTCGGGGAGCCGCGCTGAGTGAGAAGGAACCTATTGTGTGCAGTGGAGAGATACATTTCTCGCCCCTTCGACCCGAATAAGGGCGAGGTCCACAGGGAAGAAAAAGTCTTTTGTTAGCTGCGAAATTCGTGGCCTAGGGAAATACGGTGCCGATCATTGAAAACGTCCTTCCGGCGGTGCTTCATCGCTTCCTGACTTTTTCGATCTCCAAGGCGATCCGCGGGATTTTGCTTCGCGACAGGCGGCTTTTGAAGCTGATTCCGAGATGTTCCTTCGAGGCCGTCAAGCGGGCTAACCTGCGTGCGATATCGCCGGAGAGGAGACAGTTGAGAGCTACCGCGTCTCGAGCGAGGTGATCGTGGCTCTCACCTGTCCCCTGGATATCATACTTCTGTTGTACACGATCAACGTAACGTCCCCGCCGTAGAAGTTGTGGATTCCGAGGTCGACAGGATCATTCGAACCAAGGTCGATCCGTTTGACACATGACTTCCCCGTATTATCGAAACTAGCGGCGTCCGCCTCTGTCTTCCCTGCGAGTATCCAGACCGAGCCTTCGCCGTCACCGCCGTCGTCTATGGCGCGAAACACGAGATCCACTTGGAAATAGTAGTTCGTCCACGCCTTGGCGGGAAACCGCTTCAGCACGGCTGAATCTCCCGCCGCGATCTCGCTGATGTAAACCGTTTCGATCGTCTCATGAACGCCCAGGTCTTCGAAGTGGATTTCAGTGATTCGCCCATCTTCGTCTACCGTCATCGACGGAATCTTTGAGCCGCCGCCAAAATACCCCGTCCAGGTACCAGTCGATTTCAACTCCGACGACCCGACCGCGTTCGACTGAATTTCGTCCGCGCCGACACCGTTGGCATCGATTTGAGCGGCATCGACGACATCGGTGCCCAGGGTAAGACTGTCGTAGTTCCCCGACACATCACCCCCGAAACTGGTCGTGACCGTGACATCATCAAGCTCATCCTGGTCCCACAGACTGAAGGCGCTGCCCGAAACAGCGTTCCAGCCACCATTCACCTCGAGCCCGGTTCCGGTAATCGAACCATCTACATCGAGCAGACTTCCCGGGTCGGTTTTGCCGATTCCCACGTCCCCGGTCATGAAGAGGAGATCCGATCCGTTCTCCTTCCAGAGGCAGGGCTCCGATGACTCCGTCAACGATTGCCAGGCCGCGCCGTCGTAGCCTTCGAAGTCGGCGCCGGTCCAGCGGATCGTACCGTTGTTCGCGTTGGACGTGTCTCCCAGCCGCAACGCGCCGTTCCCGGAGGAGTCTCTGAGATCGAGCCTTTCGAAGGGACTGTTTGTTCCAATCCCAACCTTTGCGGTTCCGTTGCCCGAAACCAGAACGTCACCGCCTTCGTTGTTGATGTAAAGCTTGGAGGCGTAATCATCGGCGCGGGCCATGATCTCGTTGTTGTCGATGGCCATGTTGATACTCGCCATGTCGCCGAGAGCTATGAACCCTCCTTGATGCGGCTTGACATCGGAGCCGTGGAAGACGTGGAGGGGCGTTTCCGGGCTTCCCGTGCCGATCCCGACATCACCGTCTTCCCTGATGACAACGGCGTCATCAACGGAAGCACCCTCGGCCGTCCGGAACGAGTAGCTTACACTGTCACCGCCCGACTTGTACGCAACGATCTCACCAAGCTGGTCTGTGCCTTGGCTGTTTCTGAGGGAGAACCCGATCCTCGCGTCGCCACCGATGTTGGTCGATTCCGACTTGAGTTTCAGCAGCTCCGAGATATCGCTCGACGAGGACCTGTCCACCACCTCCAGCTTGCTCTCCGGCGTGGACGTTCCTATGCCGACATTTCCCGTGGGAATCGCCCACATGTGCGGTGCGTGCGACGAGTAGTCCCAGTCACCGTCGTTGTTGCGTCCGCCTTCGCCCAGTGACCCTGGATCAGATTGTCCCAGATCTTCGACACATCCGGCTACAGTGCCGGCTCCGCGGCGAGCCCCGCGGGAGTTGCCATTCTTCCCCGTGAAGCCTACTGGCGCAGGCCGCCGGCCCACCTTCGAATCGCCCACGTCCGTCTGCGGTCCTCTCTCGCCACTTGGGTTGTCGACCCCACCAGCGGGCGAATAGTCTGCTCCCTCCGCTGACTTCGCAAAGATCACAGCTCCACCCTGACCCACTACGCTGTTTTCGCAGAGCCCGGGAAGCATGATCTCCTCGAAGACCACTCCCCGTCGATTGCGGAAGATCCGCTCTCCCGTCCGCGTCCGCAGCAGCAGGTCCTCGAAGCCGTCCTCGTCAAAGTCGTCGAGCCGCGCCTCGACTCCCGAGAGCGTCTCCGGAAGTCCCGAAGCGGCGGTCTCGTTCACAAAAGACCGGCCTGACTCGTTTCTGTGAAGGGTGAACCCGCCCTCATGGAAAAGAAACAGATCCAGGGCGCCGTCTCGATTGTAGTCGCCAAAAAAGCCGCCAACGCCGATTCCGGCTCCTTTCGGAAAATAGAGAGCCGTCACGTCTTCGAAATCTCCGTTGCCGCTGTTCCGGAAGAGACAGTTGCCAGCCCGATCCAGAACGAACAGGTCACAGAGGTTATCGTTGTCGACGTCGCCCCAAAGGTGACGGACAGGCATGGTGTCCAACTCGGGCCCTCCGAAGGCGAGTCCGCAGGCCACGAAAAAACAGAACCACACGATCTCTATCCCGGTTTTCATGATCCATTCTCCTTGTCCGCTGACTGGTCGTTTCACATGTCACTCGATTGATCAGAGCACCATCGCTGTGATCGTCGCCTCGACGGCGATTTCATCGTACTGGCCGGTGTAGTTGTTCTCGATTTTGACCCGCACATAGCCACCTGAATTTTCGATCCAAACCGTTGGACTGGTATAGGAACCGAAGACGGAGCGGGTGATCGTCGACTTTCCAGAATCGTCGAAACTACTCGCGTTACTTTCGGTCTTGGCGGCTAGAAGCCAAACAGACACCTCCCCGTCCCCCCAGTCTTCGGTTGCACGAACAAGGAGCTCAACCTTGAAGAAGTAGTTTTTCCACGCTTGGGCAGGGCGTGTTATCAGGTCTCTGTCATCTCCTCCGGAAATAACGCTGAAGTAGACATGCTCCTCCAGGCTCAGCCCATCCACACCTGTCGTGTCGGCGTAGGTGATCCTCCCATCACTATCGACAGTGACGCCTGTCACCTGCGTTCCGCTTCCGTAGGTTCCGGCGCTGACGGTTGTCGACGCCAGTTCGCTCGAACCGACGGCGCCCGTCTGAATCTCCGACTCGTTGACGGCGTTCGCCTTGATTTCCGCCGCATCCACGGTGTTCGCTTTCACCGTGAGACTGTCGAAGGTCCCCGACACATCTCCCCCGAAGGTGGCTGTCCTCGTCAGATCGTCTCCCACGACCTTGTCCCAGTCGTCGAAACCACTACCCGTGACCGCACCTGCGCCGCCGTTGATCACGAGCCCCGTGCCGGTCAACGTACCCCACACATCCAACTCGCTGAACGGCACCGCTCCGCCGATGCAAACATCCCCGCCGGTGAATGAAATATCCTGGCCGTTCTGGGTCCAGTAACACGATCCCTGCTCAGAAGCCAGCGACACCCATGAAGAACCGGTGCAACCTTCAAAGTCCGACCCGGTCCAACGGATCGTACCGGCGTTGCTCCCGGAGGTGTCGCCGAGCCGCAGAGCTCCCTCTCCGTTCGCGTCCTGTATGTCCAATCGTTCGGACGGATTTCGCGTTCCCAAGCCAACCTGTCCCGATCCCGAGGTGAGAATGCGGATTCCGCCTCCTTCACTGTTGAGATAGAGAGGCGCCGGCGCTCCGTTTTCTCTCGCCAAAATCTCGTCGTCATCGAACACGAGGTTGAGGTCCGAAAGATCGCCGGATACCACGTACCCCCCTTGCGACAGGGATGCGTCGGCCCCCCCATCGACGTGAGCCGGCGAATCCGGGTCCCTCGTCCCGATTCCAACGTCGCCGCCCTTCTCGATGGTCACGGCATCGACAACCGTCCCATCATTGTTCGTACGGATCAGGTAGTTGACTCCATCCCCGTCGCTCTTGTACGCAATGATCTCACCTTGCCTGTCGACGGAACTGCTGTTTCTCAGGGAGAACCGCAATCTGGCGTCTCCTCCCACATGCGTCGATCGAGATTCCAGCTCCAGAAGCTCGGAGCTCGTACTCGACGAACTACCGTCCACCACTTCGAGCTTGTGATCAGGAGCCGATGTACCGATTCCCACGTTTCCCGACGGTCTTGCCCACATGTGGGGGGCGTTCGCCTTGTATTCCCAATCTCTGTCGTCCTGAAGGCTCGGCTCGACCACGCCTCCCGGCCCAGAAACAGTTGCCGATGCCGGGAATTGCGCCGGAGTGACCGGCCATCCCCTCGACACACTCGATGACGGCCTCGAGGTGTGGCCGGACGCACCTGGCACCGGCCGGCTCGTCGTTTTCGCTTTGGTGTCCGGGCTGAACGCGCCCATGTCTCCTTCGATCGGAGATTCAGAACCGTCGCCGCAACCCGGTTTCTCGGTTCCTTCCAGTCGCCCGGCGATCCAACCTTGCGGCGCCACGCCGCAACCGTCCGTTCGTGGGAGACTCACCTCGACAAAACGATCACCCTCAATGTTGCGAAAGATGCGTTCACCGGTTCTCGTTCGTACGAGCAGGTCCGCGAAACCGTCCTTGTCGAAATCGTAGGGCCGAACGTGGACGACTCGAAGAGCGACATTCAACCCCACTGCTTCGGTTCTGTCCGTGAAACGATATCCTGATTCGTTGGAAAAAACCGTGACACCGTTCCTGTGCTGTAAAAACAGATCACACCAACCGTCGCCGTTGAAGTCGGCGAAGAATCCCTTTTCGAATTGTTCCGGTCCGTTCGTGAAGAACAGGACCGTCACGTCCTCCAGGTCTTCGCCACCCAGGTTCCGAAAAAGCCTGCAGCCTTCAGGATGCACGACGAGGACATCGGACATCCCGTCGTTGTCTATGTCGGTCCAGATGTACTGCGCCGGTTGCGTCTCCAAGGCAACCGCGGCTGTGGCAGCGCTGAGCGCCACGAGCAAACAGAAACAGAGAGTCTTAAGCGTGCTACCCATCGTTCTTTCTCCTCGTGCTACAGTACGATTCGCCGTTTTCTCCATCTCGTGACCGAATCAGGGAATCACCATGGTCCTGATCTTGGCCACGATGTGTGCCCTGTCTTGCACGCAGTTGTTCTCCAACATAACTCTGAATACACCTCCGCTGGCATTCTTCGGAAGCCAGACGTCGGGGTGCACGTTCGTTCCGAGGTCTATGCGTCTGATCAGGGTTTCGGAGTAGTCCGTGAACTCGTTCGGATCGGCTTCGGTCTTCCCGGCAAAGACCCACTCCGAAACTTCTCCGTCACCACCGTCCTCGATGATTCGATAGACGAGCTGTATCCTGAAGTAGTAGTTCGTCCATGCCGTGGCCGGACGGGAAACCAATATCACTGAATCCCCGTGGGCCTTGATGTCGTTGTCGTGGATCATTTGGTCCAATCCGCCGACCACTACGGTTTCGTTTGCCGCGTGTGTGACTCTTCCGTCGCTGTCTATGGTGAGAACTGGAACCTGCCAGTCCGATCCGTACCTTCCGGAAACGACGCCAGTCGACGCCAGTTCGTCCGAGCCGACGGAGTCCGAGTCGATTTCAGACGACCCGACGGCGTTTGATCTGATTTCCTCCGCGCCGATGGAGTCGGTCCGCAACTGAAGGTCATTGTAGGTTCCGGAGAAATCCCCTCCCGCGGAATGGCCCTTTTCTACGTCATTGCCGACGTCCTGATCCCAGTCTGCGAACGCGGTTCCCGATACGGCGCCTGGAGCACCGTCTATCGTCAAATCTTCCGTCGTTATCGTGCCATTGACATCGAGCGACGTCCCCGGATTTGTCTTTCCGATACCTACGTTCCCATTCGTGTACGAGATGTCTGGCCCGGATTGCGACCAGAAGCAGATCATCTCTCCAGGTGTCAAACACAGCCACGTCGAGCCGTCGTACCCTTCGAAATCGCTACCCGTCCAGCGGATGACGCCGCTATTCTGTAAGGAGGTGTCTCCCAGGCGCAATGCCCCGGTTCCTAGAGAATCCTGCAGGTCCAATCTCTCCACAGGGTCGACCGCGCCGATACCGACATTGGTTGGAACCGCCCCAGAAAAGATGACATTGCCTCCGTCATTGTTGAGGTACAACGTGGAGGCCGCACCGTTGTCACGGGCCATGATCTCGTTGTTGTCCAACGACAGGTTCTTACCGGCAGTGTCCCCCAGAACGAGATATCCGCCCTGGAAAGGGCTCGTATCCGAGCCGCCATCGACGTGCAACGTCACTTCAGGCTGGGTCGTACCGATCCCGACGTCTCCGTTTTTCTTGATCGTCATGGCATCCACAACGGTCCCGTCGTCGTTGGTCCGGATCAGGAAGTTGACGCCTTCGTTGTCGCTTTTGTAGGCGATGATCCCACCTTTTCGCTCGACAGAGCTGCTGTTTCGAAGAGAGAACTGCAATCGAGCGTCCCCGCCACTGTTCGTCGATTCGGATTTCAGCTTCACCAGTTCGGAGGCCGTGCTCGATGGACTCGTGTCGACGATCTCAAGCTTGTGATCGGGTGTTGTCGTTCCGATTCCCACGTTGCCCGTCGGTATGGCTGACATGTGAGGCGCGTTTGTCGTGTTATCCCAGTCGCCGTCAGAGGCCGGACCGTCGCCGCCAAACATCCCCGGCTTCGGTGCCAGCAACGATTTTGGGATGTTTGGGCGGATCGGGATTCGTTTGCGTTCTCTTCCTGACGTTGTTTTCTCTTCGCCGGATTCGGGAAGCCCGGACGGGAGTGCCCGACTCCCCTCGAGCGCCGGGGATTCCGTCTTTGGTGGGTCACTCTTGTCGCTTTTACCGGGCCTGTCGGCGGCAACTCCGCTCTGCTCTATATGCGTGATCGTGTGCGAGGCGGGAGTCGCTCTCTCGACGTTACTTTCAGGCTGCCAGAGCTTGATTTCCTCAAAGCAGGCTCCATCCCGATTGTTGAAGACCCGCTCGCCTGTCGGTGTCCGTAGGACCAGATCGTCGAAACCGTCGTTGTTCAGGTCGATCAATCGAGCGCTGCTGGCCGATAGGTCCTTGGCGAGGCCCGACGGACTCGTTTCATCAAAAAAAAGCTGCCCCGACTGGTTGCGAAAGAGGGTGAAGCCTTCTGCGTGAAAGAGGAACAGATCAAGCCACCCATCGCTGTCGTAGTCCCCGAAAAAGCCTGAGATACCCACACCCGACCCGAGCGGGAAGAAGAGAATCGTGAGATCCTCGAAGCTCCCGCCACCAAGATTTCGAAAGAACCGGTTTCCTTCGGGATGCAGCACGTACAGGTCGCGCAGGCCGTCGTTGTCGACGTCGCCCCAGATGTGCCGCACAGGTAGGGGATTCGCTGGTGTCCCGGATAGCGCTGTTCCACAGGATAAGAACAAACACAGACAGACCATTAACAAGTGCGTCTTCATTTTCTCTACTCCTTTGTTCGATCGCCAACCAATCCCCGGGTCTCCGACGGGCACGATGAAAACGGCTTCAGATGCTGCCACTCTCCGTTCGGCTGAAAAGCGGCATCTCACTGGCGGATGACTTATTGATCGGGCTGCTAAGCGACATCCGGATGAGAACGCGCAGAAGGCGCAAGAAACCCTGAAAGAAAAATCGTAATATTTTATCTACGTAAAATGGTGTGGCATAAGGTGTTTTTTTAGAGCCGATTAGCAACACATAAATAATGGTAAATATAATAGTCAATAAATGTATGATCTGATATTGATTGGTGCATGGCAGCAACCAGTCAAGAAGAGAAGCTGATTCTGACTCAGGAAGAAGCCGCCTGCCTGGAGCGTACGCCAGATTCCCCAAGGGACTAACATCCGGTTCAAGATTTCCTCTCACCAAGATTGCCAAGGCCGCCAAGAAATTTTGGGGTGTTGAGGCTTTTCTCCAGACACGAAGAACGCAGCATTAACGACCGCTTTGCCTATCTCTTTATTGTCTTTGCGCTCTTTGCGGCATTGGGAGAGTTCTTTTCTTTCAGTGCCGGGGTAGATGTTCGATAGATACCAATCATCCAATTTAAAGCCTTGGAGTCATCTAACATCTTGATGGGAAAGAAGGATAATTGTTTATCAAAATCATCGAAAAACGCGACCGCGACGTTGCCAAAAATAATGGAGGGGAAGGAGGATAATGGTGGATCGAAAGGAACATCTGGAGGACAATGTTGTAAAAATAAAATGAATGAGTATTATTAGAATATAACATTATGCGAACGCGTTTTTCGATCCCGATCGCGTTATATAGGGAGATCAAATGTGGTTTGAAGAACGACTCTATGTTTCTGGAGCTCTCTGCAGGAGAGGAGGTCGTCGATCGTGAAGTTTCTCGCTTTGGTCTGGATTCTCAATGTCTTTTGTGTCGCTGCATCGAAGGACGAGAAAGCTCCAGCTCTCTTCGTCGGTGAAAGTCTCGTCGTCGTCGGCACGGTGAAGCAGGGTGATAGCGTTGATATCGACTATCTGCTGAGGAACGATGGTGGGATACCGCTGGTCATCGAAAGAGTACGGGGACAATGCGGTTGCACGATCGCAAAACTTCCGAAAGACAGACCGGCTTCGGGAGAGTCGATGTCGTTGAAGTTGACCTTCACTACCAAAGGTTGGTACGGGCATCAGAAAAAACATGTCTATGTCTACTCCAACGATCCACGGAAACCGGAGGCGGTGCTGACCTTCGAGGTCGACGTGAAGGTCCTCTACCGCGTCAACCCGAGGGGCGTTCTCTCATTCAGGAACAAGAAGCGCGCAGAAAAACTGGAGACCACTCCCGCATCTTCCAGGAAGTCAGCGTCATGTCCTGCGGTGCAGGTGTTGTCGGATTGAGGGAAGTCAAAGTCGACAATACTTTGTTTCAGGTGACCAACGTGACAGCGGAGCGGGAGAAAGGAAATCCGATTCTCAGAATCGAGCTCTCCCCTGATGCGCCTTCAGGTATCCATCGAGGCGAAATGACCATCTCGATCGATGCGGATGGCGGCCGAATTTCGACCCTGAAGGTGTTAGCCGAGGTGGAATGAGTGCGTAACCTAGATCGGTTCCGGTGCCTTCAGGGCGAGTGATGGGTGGTTCTTCTTCCATGGCCGCGGCCAACCGAGGAACCTGGAGTGGGAAGACAACACCAGCAGGGACAGGAGTATCAAGACCGTATTGAGAAGCAACTTCTGCCAGATTATGACATTATCAAAGCTGCCGCAGCCGCAATCGAATCGGATGTCGAAAAGAGGTGTGCCTGTCGATTCCATGATGCGATAGGCACGGATTGCAATGGCGCTGGTGAAAAGAAACAACATGAAGGACGTCAATGCCGCCGCTCCCCTCGAAACGGAGAAAACACCCAAGAGCAACACGCTGCCGCAGATCAGTTCGACCCAGGGAAGTGCAGCCGCTGTCAGGTTCATCAACACGTACGCCTGGGCAGGAAAGATCTCGTAGTGATGGATCGCCTTCAAGAAGGCCACGGGATCGTCGATTTTTTGGATGCCGGACCATATCATGGTGCCGCCCAGCGCGAGGCGTGCTGTGAGGAAAGCCCAACTGCTGTCGGTCAATTTACGCCAAGTCGTTGCATGACTCATCTTGATCATCCCCTCGAAATATCGTAGCCGGCTGTCTGCCAGGCTTTGAATCCTGCTTCGAACACATAGACGTCTTCAAAGTCCAAAACATGGCCGATCTCAGTGATCAGATAGGACGTCGCCAGGAGGCTGTCTTCGCACGTGCCTCCGTTGCAGTAGATGATGACAACGTCGGCAACAGAGGCTTCCGCGATGATCTCGTCTATGTGCTCGTTCGGAAAATAGTAATGAAATTCACGGCTCGAGGAATGTGACCGTCCTCATAGTCATTGCCGTGGCGCGCATCGACAAAGAGGGTTGTGGTACTGTCCGACAGATAGAATTGCAGGACTTCGTCTATTTTTAACAACTGAAATCCGTGAATGTCTCGATCCTTTTTAGATTCCGGAATCGGACCTCGGCGTTTTGCGAACCGTACCGTGCGGCCGGTTTCTCCCTTGCTCCCGAAATTTCGAAGTAGTCGCGGTTCAGCGAAACGTGCTCGACACGGAAGTGGTTGAATCCGAGGCCAATAAGGAGGGATGCGCTCAAGATCCCGAGTGATTGCAGGCATGTCGATCGAAAACTATTCATTGGCAGCCCTCGCAGCACTGAGATGGAGAGGGGCAGAGAACAATCTCAACGTGGAGCAGGGACGAGAAAACGAAACCCGTCCCGTTGCCGTCACCGGTGTCATCGCCGATGACGGCAACGGGAAAGAGTTGTCAGCCTAACTGCCGCACTTCGAATCGCCGCCTTCGCCCGAGCCGGATCCGGAATCCGATCCGCCATCGTCCGAACCGGAAGATCCGGACTTCGAACCGCTCGAACCGCTCGAGCCGCCCGAACCTGAGGAACCCGATCCAGATCCCGATTGACCCGAATTGCCCGACTTCGACGAGCCCTGACCGTTCATGAGTCTTTGCAGCCGATCATATTCATCCCAATCGCCGCGGATCGCTGCTTGTTGTGCTTTTTTCGCAAGATAGATCCTGGCGATGTCGGGGCCAGCTTCGGAGGCTTTGATTACTGTAACGAGAATACCGGATGCCGCTCCAGCCGCGCTCGCAACGTTGCTGGATCCTTTTTCCGACGGCCTGAGTGACGGCGCTTTTGGCATTGCCCGCACAATCCATGACATCGTCCACAGTGTCCATGCCATAAGGATCTCTGTAGGCCGTAGGATTATTGCCAACGAAAGCGTACCCGTTTCTTCGACGATCTGCCACTGGTTCTGCCCACCGTAGAAGTAACGGGTCTCGATGGGTCCCTGACCGATACCGTCGGCGTCGACGATCTTGGCGATCCTGCGTCCGAAGGTGTCGTAGAGGTACTCGTGACGCTCACCTGTGACTGCATCGTCGTACTCGACCATCTGGTTGCGGAAGTCGTAGAGCATGGAGGCGATGACTGGAGTGCCGCCTGGCTCGGTGCGCAGGACGAGGTTTCCGTTGTAGTCATATCCGCGCTCGTCAAAGGGCGTGGTAACGTACTGGTTCATCACGTCGATGGTATACGCCCCGATGTAGGCGGCGGGATCAGGGTTGCCCGTTACGGACTCCCAGTTTTGTACGTGGTCGATGTCCCAGGTCGTGTCCCTGATGATGTTGGGAACGGGTATTGCGCCGTCATCGACGGTGGTGTGCACGAGGCGATAGGCGGCATCGAACGCGTAGGTGTGCGTCACATCGGTGATTTCGTCGGTGCGCCTGATCTTGTTGAACATTGCGTCCCACGCGAATGTGCGGGCGTCGACGTAAGCGCCGGTACCGTTGTCTTTGCGGTGGCTGCTCTGAACCATGTTGCGGGCGACATCGTACAGGAACGACGTACGGACGTCGTTGTCGTAGTCACGCTGCTCGACACGGTAGGGGCCTATAAACCAGTATTGAGCGAGATAGCTGATCGATGCGTCGCGGACTCTCCGTTTGCGGTTGAGTCCGTCATAGTAGTTTGTGACTTCACGGCCACCGGGATAGACACTGCTCTCCAAATTGCTGAGGCCGTCAAACTCGGCGGTGACGGTTTTAATCGGACTCCCATTGACGCTGAACGACTCCTCGATGACGTTGGAGAGCGAATCGTATTTGCGCGTGACGAGAGAGTCATCGTCGCTGGCGGAGACGATGCGTGAGAGACCGTCGTACTGATACTCCTCCCAGGTTGTGTCAAATAAGACTCCCGGTCCAGGTGCGATATCACACCGAGTCAGCCTGTCCAGCAGATCGTATTGGTTGATGATCACCGAGCCGTTGGCGTCCCGCCGCTCGATGATGTTGTCGTGCACATCGTAGCCCGACAGAAACGCGGTGAGATCGGGGCGCTCCAAGCCGACCTGCCAGAGAGCTCCGCTGCCAATCTGATGAAGAGTTCCGTCGGCCATGCGCTTGACGTTAGGCCGGTTCAACGAATCGTAAGCGTAGCGGGTGTCGTGGCCCTTGCCGTCGATGCGGGCGATGAGCCTCGAGCTGTCATCCCACACCTGGGTGATCACGATGTCGTCGGGATCGGCGAGAACGGCGGCGTTGCTGTTCATGTCGCGCACGATGTGCGTCAGCCGATTCAGGCCGTCGTAGACCTTGAGGATCTCGATGCCCTCGGCATCCACATACAGAGCCGTATTGCTTCTCGAATCGTAACCGTGCTCGTTGCGGTTGCCGGCGTTGTCCACGGTCGCCTTGAGGCGGTTGAGTGCGTCGTACTCATTGGTTGTGAGGAATGTCTCGTCATTCCCGGAGGAGAGATCGGAGTTGTCGAGCTCGGTGATCTCCGTGGGATTGGAGTTGTCGTCGTAATAGTAAAGGAGCTCGTAGTCGAGCGGAGTTGGCCCAATCTGCTGCGTGATCTGATTCAACTCGTTGTATGTATAGGTGGTCGTGTTGCCGTTGGGATCGATCTCGGAGGTCATGTTACCCACGGCATCGGCGGTATAGGTCGTGGCCGTTGCCGCGCCGTAGTAGTCGACGGTCTCCGATTCGAGGTAGCCCAGGCTGTCGCCCGTCTCGAAATAGGTGAACGTGTCGTACCTGTCGTTGGGATTGTGGGTCGTCGTCACCGGCGGAGTTGTCACCGATTTCAGATCCCCCGGCGAACCCCCGGTTTCTCCCTGCCCGTAGTAGGCGTACTCGACCTTGCGGCCGAGGAAGTCCGTCACGCTGGCAATGTACCCTTCTGGGTTGTAGTTGACAGTGAAAACACGGTTGTCAGCGGGAGTGTTGAGCGTGTCGCGTATCTTCCAGAGCCGCCCCTGAGCATCATACTCGAAGGAAATGATGTTGCCGTGGCGCTCTGAGACCTGGGTGATCTTGCCAGGAATGAGCGGATCGGAGAGCGGAGCGAGGGCCCAAAAGTTGTAGTGCTGCAAGGTCACCAGGAAGGACTCGTCGCTCTCCTTGGTGATCACGGTGAAATGACCCGGCGCCGTCCAAGTGTCGCTGCCAGGGTCTTTTATAAAGAGATCCCAACGCGAATCCCCGTTGTAGAGCACGAGATCTTCACCTCTGGGTTCCACACGGATATCGTAGGAAAAGCACCATCCGTATCCTTGAGGGCTGTCGCCGCCGAGACGGGAGCGGTACTTGCGCTTCCAGATGAAATCGTGCAACCGGCCTGGAATCCGGAGATCGATCGCTTCGTGATAATACTCGCCAGTAGCGAGATATACGTCGCTGCTGTTCTCCCGCTCGATCGCAGGCTGCGTTGTCTCGAGGGCCTCGACACCGGGAGCCGTCACGGGAGCGCTCATCGTGCTCGGCTCGAAGCCGCGAAGCGGATGGCGCACCGGCTCGAGATGCGTTACCGGTGGCCCGAGGTCCGTATCGATCGCATAGGCTCGAGGTAGCTGCGAAACAAAAACGATCGGCACGGTAATGATCAAAGCGATAATAAGAGTAGTAAGGATGAAATAACGACTTTTTCGGAGGAAATAAAAATCAACCCTTTAGCTTAGAATTAGTGCCAAGCGCGGTGGTATAAAAGATTAAAGCATCAACCTATATTTGTGCATGTGAAGCACTTTTGCCTCGTCAAGAGAGATCAAGTCCTTCTGGGGTCAAAACGAGGCAAACGTCGATCGCACGAGAGAGGGGATTGAGGGACGATGACCGACGAGAACCTGGACCGCGTGGCTGAGCTGCTCGAGGCGGCGTTGAAGCTCGATCCGGCAGATAGAACGAGTTTCCTCGGAAAGGAGTGCGCGAGGAATCCCACAATGCTGCGACGGATGGAGGAGCTCATCCATGCGTCAGAGCGTGGTGGCAGAGACTTCATCCGCTCCCTCGACTCCGACGATCCGGAGGGAGAGCAGACCGCGGCGCCTGCAGAATCTGAAGAAGACACCGGCGCAGAAGGGCGCGTTATGGGCGACTTCCGTATCATCCGAGAGATCGGCTCCGGCGGGATGGGTATCGTTTACGAGGCCGAACAGGTCTCTTTGAAGCGACGGGTGGCGCTCAAGGTTCTGCCTGCATGGTTCAGTGTCTCGGAAAAACGGGTCAAACGAATCCTTCGGGAAGGGGAAGCCGGCGGCCGGCAACGACACCCGGGAATCGTGGCTGTTTATGCCATGGGTGAGGACCAGGGCAGTTACTTCATCGCTCAAGAGTTAGTGAATGACGGATTTACGCTGGAGCACAAGATACGGGATCTACAGAAAGAAGGGATCCCCTCTCGCGGCTACTTTCGCGATGTAGCCGAGCTCTTTGCCTCGGTAGCTGACGCACTTCAGCACGCCCACGACTCCGGCGTCATCCACCGTGATGTCAAGCCAGCCAACATCCTGCTCACCGAGGAGGGCCGGCCAAAGGTCACGGATTTCGGTCTGGCCAAGTTCGAGAACGCCGCGACGATCACCCAGACCGGTGTGCTTGCCGGCACGCTGCCTTACATGTCGCCGGAGCAGGCTAGAACTATTCCGACTGAGATCGACAATCGGACCGATATTTTCTCGATTGGTGTGACGCTCTACGAAATGCTGAGCTTGAAGCTGCCTTTCGAAGGCGACACATCCACCGAAATTTTGGGGAAAATCATCAGTAGTGATCCTGTAGAACCGCACAAAGCAAACCCTCGTATACCTCGAGATCTGAGTACGATCTGCCTCAAAGCGCTGGAGAAGCGACCGGATAAGCGATATCAAAGCATGCAAGATTTCGCCGAAGACATACGCCGGTTCCTGTCGGGTGACGCGATACTGGCGAGACCGGTCGGTTTGAGAACCCGCGTGTGGAAGCAGATCAAACGCAATCCGGTGGCGAGTACTGCTTTTGGTGTTGCGCTGGTAGCACTCATAATCATTGCTACGGTGGTCCCATGGGTGAACGCCGCGCAAAAAAAAGCTGCCAATATTAAGATCGGAAAGGAAAAAGACCTGGCGATTGCAGCCAAAGAGGATGCCAACTACCAACGGAAATTGGCAGAAGAGAGAGGTATTGAAAATCAAAAGATGGCTGCTCAATCCCACGCTCAGGTTGCCCTCCTCGCCGCCCAGCGCGGAGATTGGCGTACGGTACTCGAGTACTGCGATCGTGCTTTGGCTGCCGGGGCGGAAGATGCTATCGGCCTGCGCCTCGGAAAAGTGGAAGCATGGATAGAGACGGGTAAGATTCAGCTTGCTCAGGCAGAGTTGGAGAAGCTCGACGGAGATTCGGACGCCGGTGACTATAAGGGCAAAATTCTCTTGTGGCGGGCTACCACCGAGTACAACTGGCAAAATCACAAACGAACAGTAAAAGTCCTAAGGAGCGCCTTAGCCGCAGGGCTTGAAAGAGATGACGAACTCTTCGTTTTGGGTGTGTTGGCGGAAACGACTCCAAAAGCAGTCGATTATTTCAGAGAATGCCTCGCACTAAATCCTTTTCATTTTCAAGCCAGAAAAGTTTACGGCGATATGGGTTCGAATGTCGGCAAAAAGGGCCGATCGAGATTCTAAAGATATTGACGAGACCAGCGTACACTTTCTCCCCTTTTTTTTACCTACGTTCCTGGATAAAGTAATAAAATGTATAACAAGGATCTGGACTTGTTTGACCTTTGGTGCCCGAAAAAAAGCACTTGCAGAACTCGATAAGTTGGTCGAAATCAATCCGCAAGGCGCAATATATATTTTTCGGGGATTGATACTCATTCGAGAGGATCAAATCGATGAAGCCGAGCAGTCTTTTCGGTATGCTGCTATGATACCGTCTTTGATAGATGTCAAGCGCGAGGCGTTGTATCACGCAATGAGGATCCAAAGTTATTTAGGTGGGCTCGATGACTCACCGTCGGCAAGAGAAATGCGAGCACGATCGTTAGAGAATTGCAGGCAGCTTACTGATCTTGAAAGACTACCTATCAGCCAAACCAAAGATGCTGCAGAAATAGCGATGCGGTTCAAGGATTTTGATCTCTGCCGGTCGATCATCGCCAAATGGCAACAGCAACATCCTGAAGACATCGAAGCGCGGCGATACCGTATGCGAGCTGAGTATTATTCGGGCTCCTATGGGATTGCACTGATAGCAGCGGATGAGCTTCTGTCGCGAGCGCCGGGAGATACTGAAGCGCAGGAATACCGGAATAAATCATTGAAATTGATAGGGAAAATCGGGCCCCCAGACGACGCTGTTGATATCGAGGACTATGTCGCTTCGCGGCCTCAGGAGTAGCTCATCTGATCGTAGCCTGCTCGATTTTTTTTGAGGAAATCGAAAAATGAGTGAACTTCGCAAAGACATTACGTCGCTGCTCGATTCAGTGGCAGATGGCAATCGTGACGCGTGGAACGAGCTCTTTGAGCTCGTGTACCCCGAACTGCGCAAGATGGCCGGCGAGTTCATGAGGCGCGAGCGGTCAGGACATACGCTGTCACCAACCGACCTGGTTGGCGAGCTCTACCAGGCGCTGGATAAGAAGACAGCCAAGAAGTGGCGGGATCGAGGGCACTTCTTCGCGTATGTCAGGACCGCGTTTGGCCATTTGCTGACCGACTATGCGCGCAGACGCAGGCGGCGGCTCGAGGGTCAAGGCCGAGAGCTCATGGAGCCCTGGAACGAGCCGACTGCCAAGCCGGAATCGACGGGGACTCTCATGGAGCATCTGGATCTTTTCATGCGAGCCGTGCGCAAGTCGGGCTCTTCGGGAAAAGAAGAGGTGTTGCGCCAAGTGTTCGTTCTGCGGTTCTTCGAGGGACGTACTTTCAAGGAAATCGCGGAAAGAACCGCCACCACCCCGCGCAGAGTCAAAACCTACTGGGGTTATATCAAGGCCAACATCTATTGCGAGATGGAGAAAATGCGCGATGATCGCCGACGAGAACATGGACCGCGTGGCGGAGCTGCTCGATGAGGCTTTGAAACTCGATACTGCGGAGAGGGAGATTTATCTGCAAAGGGAGTGCGTGGGAAATCCCGTCCTGATGAGGAGAGTCGAGGAGCTCATCGAGGCGTCGGAGCGCGGGAAGGATTTTCTTCGAGACCTCGACTTCGACGGCACTGAAAAAGGCTAGAACGTAGGGCTCTCGGATGCCGATGAGGACAGGTGTGTGGAAGAAAGCATTCTTGGCGACTTTCGAATCATCCGTGAGATCGGTGCCGGAGGGATGGGTATTGTCTGCCTCGAGGCTACCATCTCGCCTTCCGCCCTGCCTATTCGCTCGTCCCATCGGACGTTGAGAACAGCTCTTTTAGCTTGCGAGTGCGATAGTCGAAGATCGCGTTCAGCTTCTGCTTCACGACGAGGGCGTTGACGATCTGCCCGAGCGGCCCCAGGGGAAGCGCATAGACGACGTGGTCGCCTACGAGGACGAAATCGCCGCAGTCGATGAAGGAATGGCGGTGGTACCAGAATCTGTAGGGCCCGAAGCGCTGCTCGTCGACGAAGCTCACTCTCTCTACCACGTTCTTGATCTCCGTGACCCATGAGCGCCAGAGGAGAGGGGCGATCTTGATCCGGTACTCGATGATCTGGCCGTTGAACATCTTGCCCGGGTTTTGCGTGACGATGCGGAACTGGAGGTCGGGTGGTGTGAGGTCGTTCAGGTTGCGGGGATCGGAAAAGAAATCCCACACCTGTGCGATCGGGGCTTTGATCGGCTGTTCTCGCTCGAGTTTGTAGAGCATGCTGCCTCCTGTCCTGCGCGCCGCTTCCGGGGACACTCCTTGCGGAGAGCCTTGCGACGCGTCGCTACCCAACCTGAGTCCTGCGGATGTTAAAGCAAAAATGCGATATCCGATCAAAACGGAAATCGACGTCGTCTCCAGGTTCTGCGACCCGCTCTCGAGTGTGTGTGGCACCACCTGCGAGGCCGATCGATCTAAGGCTCTGCGGGTCTCGATGCGCCTCGGTTCGAGCTCGATTTCCAGCCTGAACCGTAGAATTACCGGGTGCTCACGCACGACTTTTCGTCGATATGAATAAACGGAGGAATGAACAAAATTTGCGTCCGTTTGTGTAGAATATCGGTGTTGAATTCTCGGCGCCGTCACGTCGGGACGATCGAGATGTGCTCGGTGGCTCTCCTGGATTGTGGCCGTCGAGGCGTAATGTGGTTAACTCAAGCAAACGAAGAGCTCTGTAGCATGATTCACACCAGAATTTTTCGCCGATTTAGTCGAGTATCTCGTGGCGGCCAGGCCGTCGTTCGCAGTCTAGCTGTTTGGGCGCTGCTCGCGATGCTGCCGGCGCTGCTGTCGTGCCACTCCGATGACGAAGGATCGATCCCGGTTTGCGACACGAGTGCGATCCAGGGGTCGAGTTTGCTCCTGATCACCCTCGACACCACCCGCGCCGATGCGCTCGGATGCTATGGCGGCGCCAGTTGGGTCACCCGCAACCTGGATGAACTCGCCAAACAGGGCGTCCGCTTTACGCAGGCCTGGACGGTCGCCCCGCTGACCCTGCCCTCGCATGCCACGATCTTGACGGGGCTCCTGCCGTTCGAGCACGGGGTTCGGGACAACGCCACCTTCAAGCTGTCCGATGAGGTCGAGACCATGGCTGAGCGGCTGAAGGCGCAGGGGTATGCAACCTATGCCGTGATGGGCGCTTTCGTCCTGCACTCGACCTTCGGCCTCGACCAGGGTTTCGACACCTACTCCGACGTTCCCCAGCGCCAGTTGACGCTTCACGAAGCGGAGGACCAGAGATCGGCGAAGGAAGTCGTCGACGAATCGCTCAAGATCGTCAAGCGTGCCCGCAAGAACACACCGTTCTTCATGTGGGTCCATTTTTTCGATCCCCATTTTCCTTATCGTCCGCCCGCCGATTTCCGCCTTCGGACCTCCGGCGGGATGCCGCAGGCTTTCAGGTCGAAAGACGCTGCGCTGAGCCGCAACTATCTCGGTGAGGTGCAGTACATGGACCGCGAGTTCGGCCGCCTCATGCGGGGGGTGCGCAGCCTGCGGCCAGGGGAGAAGCTGCTGACAGCGGTGGTCGCGGACCATGGGGAAGGGCTCGGAGACCATGGCGAGGACACGCACGCCTTCAAGCTCTACGATACTACAGTGCGCGTGTCGATGATCCTACAGCACGATGCTCTTCCCGCGGGGCAGAGCATCACCGAGCCGGTCTCGACCCAAGATCTGGCACCCACGCTCCTCGACCTGCTGGGTGCCGGCCGCGACGGGATGACCGGCCGGGTCCTCTCCCCTCTGTTCGGAACCGGGGAGGCCTTGTCGGGGCCCAGGTTCGCCTACATCGAGACCGCCTATCCCTATCTGAACCACAACTGGGCGCCCCTCTTCGGCCTCATCGACTGGCCGTTCAAGCTGATCGACGGGCCCACACCGGAGATGTACGACCTCGTGCACGATCCGGCGGAGCGCAACAATATCATCTCCGAGCAGGGCGAACGGGCCGATCGCATGCGGGCTCTCTTCGGACAACTCGTGGCGCGCACGAATCGCTCGGAACGTATCGAGCTGGATCGCGAAGACCGCAGCCGGATCGAAGCCCTGGGGTACGTCGGCAGCTTGAACGCGACGAACAGCGACGATCCCCTCTTTCCCGGGCGCATTATGGAAGGGCTGCGCGATCCGGCCGAAGGTCTGGAGATCTGGAGCCTCTGCTCCAAGGCGCGCTCCTTGGTGTTCAGCACATCCAAGAGCGACCAGCAGAAGGCCGTCGCGCTCATCGAGGAGGTGCTTATAAAAGACCCACTCAATCCCACCTTTCTGGCTCACGCGGGATCGATCTACTTCAGGTTGAAAGAGTACAGCAAGGCCATGCAGGTCCTCGAGAAGTCTCTGACCAAGCTCGAGAGCCCCACCACCCGCGAGACCCTGGCAACGTGTTATCAGCTCCAGGGGCAGTCGTGGCGGTGTCTGGACCTCCTGCGTGAAAGCGTCGAGCTCTATCCCTTCGATCTCGTCATCCGATTCAAGCTCGGCGATGCACTCTTGCGCGCGCAAGAGGTCGAAGAAGCAATTCTTCATCTGGACTTCTTCCTCGAACATCATGCCGCCCGCGACGATCTCCACCGGCGCGCCGAAATGTTGAGGAAGAGCGCATCCAGGGGGAAGAGATAACCGCGACTCAACCACCTACAGCGATGGAGAGCATCCCGAGCCGGCAGTCCGCGGCCGATTCCGATTTGGGTGGTCCTTTGGGCTCGCTTTCACTACATTCGCGTCATTCTTGTCATTCTCGGATGACGTCGAACCCGATCGAACACCAACGACCGCCCACACCCGGTCTCTGAGGATCGGCGCCGCTGCATCAGCCGCGAAGGGCGTTGCTGCTGCTCGCGGGTGCGGCAAGGCAGTGCCCCGCGCTGAGCGATGGGCTGACTGAGGAGTGGTCGATCCTCCGCGGGGTGTGCTCGTCGTGGGTGGGGGCACGGTCCCGGCCGGGCGCTGGCCTGGCTATTCACCTTCGCCGTCGACGTCTTCGATGGCGTCTACCAGGGGACCTACACCAACTTCGTGGAGGCTACGGTTTGCCTAAGCGCAAAGGACAGTAAGCGTCGGAGGGGGATAGATCCGAAAGGATCTGTCCCCGGCCCTTTCCGGGCTTACGTTTGCCTGTCGACCTGGGACACTCCCAGTGTCCCACTGTAACGTAGCCCGGCCATCTTCTCACCACACGACGTCCCATTCGGCCACGGCCTCGAGCAACGCCCGGCGCACGCGCGGGTCGCTCGCAAGGTGCACGCCGCCTTGACGAAGACCAGCTTCGACGCGGCCAGCTTCCTGTGAAGCCGCCAGGCGAAGGCGGGTGGACAGATCACGACACGTGTGCCGTGAACAATCGTCGTCGGCCGCCTCCATCAGCCGGTGGAGGCAGTCCTGGATTCTGTCCTCGCCGGGAGGAAGGGACGCAAGGTACGTTACCCACACCTCAGGTGAGAACCGCGCCGCGCCCATGAACAGAGAAGGAAGGTCCCGCCGAAGAGGAGCAGCGCCATCGATCCATGGACCGGCCCGGCGCAAAAGGCGAAGAAGAAAACGGCCATCCAGTAGGGAAAGGAGCGCCGCCAGGAACGCGGTGTTCCGGTCAACCTGAAGACCGACTTCCTGAAGAGGGTGAACAGGACGAGCAGGCCCAGAATGGGAAGGAGCCTGGTCAGGCCGAGGCCGGCAGGGTAGCGGCTCAATTCTGCGACAGGAATCAGAAGAGCCCGGGCCACCCCCCGAAGGGACTCGTTGCCGGCGATGATGTCGGCCAGGGGCGGGGACGTGGCGTAGTAGAGGTCGACGCAGGCCCGTCCCAGGGGATCGTGAAGCAGGCAGGAGTCGCGAAACTCGCGCAACAAGTCCACCCGGGGCTCCAGTGCGGAACCGAAGGCGGCGGTGGCCACGAAACACCCCGACCCGCCCGAGCTGCTCGATGACGCCGACGACGACGGCGATAAGTTGCGGGTGGTGAACTCGAAGACACCCGTGTCGAAGCCGACGGTCAGGGCGTCCACGAGCATCACGTTCGGTGCCTCGTCGGTGAGGGCGGTGTAGTACGAATTCCACGAGCTGCCCCCGTCGGTCGTCTGCCAGAGCACGGCGCTCCCCGCCGGACGACCGGTGGCGACGAAGACGATGTCCGTGTCGTCGGGGTCGATGGCGAGGCTGTGAAACCAGCCGTCCGAGGGAAGGCCGTAGGAGCCGAGGTCGGTCCAGGTCGCTCCCGCGTCGGTGGAGAGGTAGACCGAACCCTGGGAGCCCTCGCCCGACGCGGCGAAGACGGCGTTCCCGCTCGACGAGCAGGCGACGGCCACGTCGTTGATCGGCTTGTCGTCCACCGTTCCCGACACGTCGGTCCAGGTGCTCCCGTCGTAGGTGAAGATGCCTCGCAACGTGGACGTTGCGTTGTTCTCGTGTCCGGTGCCGATTACTGCCGTGTCGCCCGATACAACTGACGCGGCGTCGCTCCCACCGGCTCCGTTGTAGCCCTCCTCGAGGATCAACGCCGTGTCATTGGTCACTATCGCCACGACGGCCCAGGGAATCGGCACGGACGTGGAATCGTCGTCGAGAAGGATCACGTCCCCGGCCGTGAGCTCCGTGAGGAAGGCCGTGCCGCTGCCCGTGACCGCCGTCGAACCGTTGGTCATGGTCACCGTTCCCGTGAGCGCCGAATAGACGGCCACTGTTGCGACGTCGTTGCCCGGCGGCAGCTCGACCGGTGAATTGTGCGACCAGTTGACTCCATCGTCGGTGCTGACGAGCATGCCGCCCGAGTAGCTGTCGCCGTTGGCAAAGACGGCCACGATCCCCCCGAAGCTCAATCCGGCGAAGTCGACGACGGCGTCGCGGTTGTTCAAGCCCGGCGAGATGGTCGTCTGGTTCCAGGTCGTGCCGCCGTCAGTGGATCGCAGAATCCCTCCGGCAGCGGCCGCGAGGACCGTCTGCAGGGCGGCGTTCGAGTTGAAGGGATCGACGATGAAAACAGCGTGGGGCGAGTCCCCGCCGCTCGTGACCGGCATGGGGTAGTTCCATGTGGGCCCGGAGGCGTAGGTAAAATTGGTGGACTTGGCGATGCCGGCCGTCACGGCGAGGTAGACGATGTCCTTGTCCGCCGCCTGCCGGATGTCGTTGACGACGACACCGAAGACGCCGCTCACGGCATCCAACCAGATCGAGCCGCCGTCCGTCGACCGCGCGAAACCACGCATGGACGTCATGTAGAGCGAGGTGGAGATCAGGGGGTGGGGCGTGAAGAAGCTGAGAAGCTGAGTGTCGGAAGACAGGATGCCGTCGTTGTAGTTTGCCCAGGTCAGTCCGTCGTCGTCGCTGTACTTTGCGCCCACGAAGATCCGGCTGCCGTCGAAAGTGATGTCCTGCTTGATCGATCCGTCGTGGTTGGAGCTCACGTCGGTCCACGTGGTGGAACCGTTGGTGGTGATCATCACCGTGTCGAGTCCGGTGGCCAAGATCTCGTTCGCGTCGGAGGGGTTGACGGCCAGGTTGGTGCAGGAGTCGCCGCTGAAGGATGTCCCCACGTCGGTCCAGGTCGCGCCCCAGTCGGTGGAGCGGTAGATCGTGACGGAGTTCAGCGTGTCGGTGGCGAGGGCATAGAAGGTCCCCGTCGTGGGCGAGGCGGCCAGGTCGTTGATCGTGGCGACGGAGGAATGCACGGTGACGTTGGTGATGGTCGTGCCATAGTCGATGCTTCGTGAAACCGTGCCGTCGCGATAGGCGACGAGAAGGGTGTTGAAAGCAAAGGCCATGGCCTGCCCGAAGTTGCTCGGCATCCCCGTGATGGTCAGCTCGGAATAGGTGGAGCCGGCATTCGCGCTCTTGTAGAGCTTGATCCCGCCGATGATGTAGATGGTGTTGTCCGTCTCGCCCACTTCGACGGCGGCCACGTTCCCGAAGTCGCTCTTCGCAGGCGGGCCTGACCAGTTCACACCGCCGTCGGTGGAGCAGAAGATCCCGTTCGGCGAGTTGAGCGCGATGTAGAGATTGCCGTTCGAGGCGATTTCCAGATCCTCGGCATGACCGCCGTAGAGATCGAGGCTCGTACGGTTCACATTGCCGTTGCTTCCCGTGAAGGATGACTGGGGCCAAGCTTGGAAGGGTGCCCGCAACGTAACGAGAAGAAGAAAGAAGAAAATCGTGACGAACCGAATGCTGGCCATGGTTCTCTCCACCAGTATCGAGGAATCCTGATGCGGCCCCACCGGCGAACTCCCGCCCGGTTGCGGACCCCCTCTCTCGGACCAGACTAACATCGGCTTTTTGGGGAAATAGGTGAAACCCTTGGGGCAATATTTTAGCCAAGTAAAACGGGAATCATAACGTTCTTTGGTCAAACCTGTTATGATATATAAAAAAAAGTCAATGCACTAGACAAAGAGTCTATACTCTGATATTGATTGGTTCATGGTGGAAACCAATCAAACTGAGAAGCTGAAGGGCGATCCTCACCAAGGAGGAAGCAGAAGCGATTTTCTCCCAGGGCAAGGAACGGGTCATTTTCCATCTCCTCCAACTGCAGCGCGACATCAGTATGAGGATGGCCCTCCGTTCGCCCGGTAATTCGCTTCACTTGGGTAAAGTGTTACTCTTTGGGTGGGTGTTGGTTCCCTCTGATGGCAACCACATCCTGACGATCACCCTCGTCCCTTTTCCGGGTTCCGAGGTGACGGCGAAATCGTGAACCAGGTTTTTGCAGCCTGGCAATCCACAACCGCGACCGTTTGTCGTACTGCCGGTCGCCTCCAGGAAACGGTAGACCTTTCGACAACGCCTACGCTCTGATGCACCTCGCGCGTGTCGGCGAGAAACAGACTGCAAGGCTCGTGATCAGGCCCATCGAAAACACACTGCACGGGGACGGCAACTGGACCGCATATAACCCGGACCGTCCGGCTTCCTTCAACACGGCCCTCTGCATCATGGCCTGCTTGACGGCCTCGAAGGCACATCTCAAAACCAGCTTCAACAACCTCCTGTCACGAAGCATAATCCCGCGGATCACTTTGGGGATTGAGAAGGTCTAGAAGCGATGAGGCACCTCCAGAAGGACGTCTCCAGTGACCTTTTCGGCAAACAGAAGCATGTGCTTTTGTTCGCAAGAGTGGCAAAGTTAACTCTTGCAGGAAAATGCTAAGCGATTTTCTTTGAGGCACTTAGGGCATCGAAGGCGCGCGAGCCCGCATTCATTGACTCCACAATCGATGTAGTTGAAGAACGACATCACTGCATACATGAGGAGTGAGGGGAGAGAAGTGAGGAGTGAGAAAACAAAAGGCCCACTTAGACAGCCCCTCGCTTAGCTTGGGACACTGCCTTGCCGCACCTTTTAGCAGCAGTCATATCTTTCGCGGCAGTGCGGCGGCAGTGTCCCGTTTCGTTTTAGCAGCGGCAGCGTGGTGAGCAGCCGCTGCACCGATGTGGCCGTGACGCGGAACCGATCGATTGTGGCTCGTGCCGATCAAGGACTTGATAGAGCAAAGTCCTCTGCGGCTGGCGGGGTCGGTAAAATTCCTGGTTTGTCTCTCGAGCTGGCTCCATCGGTAAAATCCCATGGAGCGGGACGGATAAGCTGTGCAACGGTCACCGGGGGAACCGAGCGAATCTTATGTTTCACCGGTCTTCCGCAATGAGCGGCTCCTGCTACGATCGATCGAGCTCATCGGCGCCTGCTCACAACTTCTGCTTCACGACGAGGGCGTTGACGATCCGTCCCAGAGGCCCCCCCCTGGCAGCGCGTAAACGACATGATCACCGACGAGGACGTGATCTCCGTGATCGATGAAGGAATGGCGGTGGTACCAGAACTCGTAGGGCCCGAAGCGCTGCTCGTCGACGAAGCTCACCCTCTCTACCACGTTCTTGATCTCCGTGACCCATGAGCGCCAGAGGATCGGCGCGATTTTGATCCGGTACTCGATGATCTGGCCATTGAACATCTTGCCCAGGTTCTGCGTGACGATGCGGAACTGGAGGTCGGGCGCTGCGAGGTCGTTCAGGTTGCGGGGATCGGAGAAGAAATCCCAGACCTGTGCAATGGGGGCTTCGATCGGTTGTTCTCGCTCGAGTTCGTAGAGCATGGCGCCTCCTGTCCTGCACGCCGCTTCCGGGGGGACACTCCTTGCGGAGAGCCTTGCTACGCATCGCTATTCAACCTGATTCCAGTGGATGTCATAATCCCACAAAGAGCCGGTCGAGGCCGAGGGCCCAGGTATTGGCCTGCTCAGCGGGCAAACCGAGATCGGCGCGTCTGGCCGCATCCTGACCCCAGCGTATCCCGCTCTCCCGCACCCAGGTGCGAACGCGCTCCAGTCCTGCCGCGTCCAGGCCGAAGCGCCGTTGCAGCGCCGGCACCTCGAGCAGGGTGAGGGTCTCGGTGACCTCAAAGCGGCAACGCGGCAGGGCCAGAAGCCTGTCGAAGGCCTCGAGCAGCGGGTGCTCGGCGCCAGCGCACCGGTCGGCGATCGACCAGGGGATGCGCATCCCGCCACACTCCAGCAACTGATCGAGAAAGACCTGCCCGGTGAGTCCCAGGGACGCCAGCAGGGGGCTGCCTACGTCCAGCATCCCGGTGGGATCGGGCAGGCCGGCGCGCTGCACCCGCGCCCGGCGGCGCGCCTGGCCGCGCTCGTCGACCAGGTCGGTCCAGTACTCGCGGCAGAGGTCGAGGTAGAAAACGTGGACCGCAATGTGACGCGCCAGGGCGTCGAGAACGCCCATGTACACCGGCGCCAGGGCGGTGAGGCCGAAGAGACTCACTCGCTCCGGGAGCCGGGTCGCCGGAGGCCATGGCTTGCTCCAGTTCGGCCAGCGGCCGGGCGCAGTGGGCGTTCTCCTGCTCCCGTTGCGCGCACAGTGCGCGCAACAGTACCGCCTGCCAGTGTTGCTCGCGTCTCGCTTCCCAGCTCAAAACCAGGTCGGTTCGGTAGACCAGGTACTGGTCGAACAGGTCAGCGATGCGCTGTGCAAGCTGGAAGAGCCGCAGGTCCGAGTTTTGCGAGGAAGTTGACGTCCTCGAGGTTCCTGCAGAGCTCGCGGAACTCGCGATATTTGCGGTGCCGGCAGCCAGATAGCGCTGCAAGGGCGCGAACACCGACTGCTCGAGCTGGGACGGCAAAAGGTGCATCAGACGCCACAGCAAGGCGTCCTTGGCGAACATTTCCTGATCGGGCACGTTCGGGATCCACGCCTTCAGAACCTCCCAAAAAAAGCTTGCCGGAAAGGGAAACTCCAGGTTGGCGCAAATACCCTCGCGCTACGCCATCTGCTGGGCGACCCAGCGGGCCATGCCCTGGTTCTGGACCACGATCATCTCCGGCCGGAAGGGATCGCTCAGCGGAACGCCCGTCACCTCCGTCAGGCGTTCGATGAGCACCTCCAGCCGGTTGCTGTGATAGACTTCGAGCACTAGGACCGCGCGTTCAGGAGAATGAACCATCCTCTTCATCTCGGAGAAGAGCCTTCCGTCGACAATCGATAGCGTGAGATTTCTGAGCGTTTTGCGCTCGAAGAGGAGCCTGCCGTCGATTTCGTAGGCACCGATTTTCAATCGTCGCACGCACACCTCGACAAAAGACTCTCGCAAAACAGCTCCCCGATCCGATTGTTTACCGATCCGTTGTCCAGACCAGGTCGCTGCCGATAGAAGTGTCCTGATTCAGAGCCTTTCAAGCAACCTAAATCATCATTAATCCACCGCCTCTGACGGTGAGAATTGAAAAGGCTCTGCCGTTCCCTGCTTAAATCAAGAAAGATGTGTGCGATCTGTTGAAGGCTTTCGAAAAGGCAAAAGTGAAAAAAGAAAATTTGACCCGACTATTCAAACATACAGATCGTTGGAACGTGGTTGTACCATATCCATCTAAGTCCATAAGGTATCCAGAAACTGAGCAACCGAGTCTGACAAAGTGTTCTTCCGGCCCCTTCTAGGGGCGTTCCTCGTACCACCTGCTCTGCAGGTGGTCTTGATTTTTCGACAAGCGCGTTCCTCCGGCGATCGTGCGATCCCGGTTCGCTGAATGGCAAGTTTGACAATCGAAAAAACGGATTGCCGAGGATTAACGTCTTTTTTTTTTCAAAGACCTCTAGAATTTCCTGATGAACTTTTTGATGACAGCGATTTCAGCCTTCGCTTCCTTCCGTAGCTGAGAATAATCCTCCGGATTCTCTGATTTTTTAATCGCATCGAGAACATCTTCCCATGCTAACTGTTTGTAGATCGCCTCTAACAGTGTGATTCGTCCTGGAAAAGCATAGCGAGGATATTGGACTTTGACCCTTGGATCCTCACTCAGAAACGCGGCGAATTGATAATACATACGCGCTTCATTTTTATACCCCGTTTCGATCAACGTACGAGCAAGAATCAAATAAGTCAACACAGGATTTTTTGATCTATACTCATACCCGCTGCTCACAATTTTGCCAGCGATCTTTAGTGCGTCATCGTCGAAGCGATTGAGCCGAATATGGGTTTCGAGAGCACGAATCGCTGATTCGCCAGCGTCTCGACTAAGTCTCATCGCCCGATGAAACGCCACAAGAGCTTTCTCGTACGATTCTCGTTCGAAGTGCAAGCGTCCGATTCCGGTATAGGGCTCATTCCAGTTGCTGCAGCATTGCATCGCCCGCGCGTAGGCTTCCAGCGCTTCCTCGGTCAAATCGAGAGCTGCGCGACATTCGGCTACGTTAAACCATTCCTTGTGGGGGTGGCAGTGACCTAGCTGGATAGCTCTAAGATGTAGGGTTTCAGCTCGTTGCCAGAGTTCCTGCCTGGTTGCTTTCTCGGTTTTCCAGAGGGCCAGCGTGCCTTTGAGATACCCCTTTGCCGAGACAACCTCGAAATATTCGATATCTGTTGCCCTCGATGCTGCTAAAGCACTCTCTGCTCTGCGAAGGTCACCGGGATCTCTAAAATTACGGTTCCGCGCTCTGCGGGCATACCAATGCGCAATGACCGCATTAGCTACAGGATGGCTCGGATCGATGGAAAGAACCTGACGAACCGCTTCACGTACCTGTGGTGATCTCCAGTCGGAATTGTGCAAATGATCGAACGCACGTCGAGCGATTGCCATCAGATCAGCTTGCAGATGATCGAGTTGTTGGGCACTTTCCAAACGTTCCGTGATGCAGGTGTTGCGACTCTTTCGCGTCAAAGACCGGTTCAACATCACAGCACGTTTCATGAGAACCTCGGCGGCACTGTCCAGTCCGGATCCTCGAGCTAGGAGATAATCATCCAATGCCTTGATAACACCGGAACAGGCAATCGGACCGGCCTCATCGATCCAGTGATCAGCCAGTTCCTTCGTGAGATAGGGAAGAATATCATTTAGTTCATTGAGTACCCGTGAACGATCGATTCCCTGATCTGGCGGACATACAGTCAGCGTCAGCGATAGAAAGATTCCGCAAAACGTCATTTTTTCAGTTCCCTCTCAAGTTCTAATGCGGCGGGATGCTCCGGTTCGAGCTCCAGAGCTTTTTTAACGTATTCTCCTGCCAGATTTTTCAGCTCCAGGGCGAGAGCATCCTGAGCTGCCCATAGATGTGCGTGATCGCTAGGGTCTACTTCCAAGAGAAAATCGAGAGACTCCCTAGCATCATCCAGGGCTTCCTGCGGGACGACGGCGAGCGCAAGATACAGAAGCTCGCCCACTGCGTCTGGAAAGGGAGGTGCCATCCATGTGGCATCCAGCAACAAAGTTGCTCCTTCGCTGGCCAGATCATGAACAACAGGCTCGAATTGATTAATGGCATACAAGATATCATCGACTGCAATCTTCTCACTAAGCTCTTTGAGCTCCCTGTTGAGTCGAGCTAAATGACCGTGCCAGATCACAGATGGTGGTTCGATATCAAGACCGTACCATTCACGCACCTTCCGTAAATCACATTCCACTTCTTCGATCATCCAACGCACGCTTTCGGCGAGATCGTAGCCGGCGTGAAACTGACGGGCTGCACTATGCTGGGCATTCTCAGCCCAACCACAAGCGGCACGGATCAAGGCATTACAGGGCGCCGCGATTCCGTCCTTGTCCAGTCTTGCGATCACAACCAAACGGGCCTTGGCGATTTTCAGCTTGGCCTTCAAGATCCTATCAGCGATCTGAGGTCGATCATCCCAGAACGGTTTTTCCTCAACAACGAGCATCAGTTCGTCGGCCCGCTCCAGCAAGGATGAAGCCCGAACCGCGGCGGCATAACCCTGTGAGCCTGACATTTCCTGCCAGGCACGGGACGCGAGAGCCAGAACTCGGAATACGAGTTCATCCGTCGATTCGGTGTCTTGAATTTTTTTTGCGATATGATCTTGTAGAAGAGCAAAAACTTCGCATTCATTATTTTTCAGATATTTGAGAAGAGCATCTCCATGACCAATTGAGCGATCTCTAAGAATTTCTAGTTTTCTATAAGCTTCGCGCAGTGCTTTACGCGTTTTATTAATCGAAGGTTTTTCTGAATTATTATTTTTCTTTTTTTGCTCCTTAGCGATAAATTTGTTGTCGCGAATCCAGATGCGCATATATCGGCCAAAGCACGATTTCAATACTGGATTTTCATGAAACAAGTCGATCCAAGCCCAGGACGCCGCATATTCGTTGATGCCGAAAAAATCGTTCTCCGACTGCCAGAGATCCCAGAGGGTCGGTGCGGTTCCTGTTCGAATGGTTTCCTCAATCAGCAAGAGGTAGAGATTTCCGGTTTCCTGCTGCGCTTCACACTCTGTGGGATCTCCTGAAAAATAGGTAGCAAAACCTTCGCTTATCCACCTTGGGACAGAACCGCTGGCAGCCTGATCGAGGTGTGCGTGGATCGTTTCGTGACGGACGGTATCTGCAAACCTTGTCGGATCTTCGGGACGATCAAAAAAAAACATCTCATTCTGAGAAGGGATGTAAAATCCCAATACATGCTCCATGCCTGGTAGACTCAAACGTGATGCTTCAGCCAAAAAAGCCGCCCGAGTACGGAAGAGGTTGACCCTTATTACTTCTTTGATTTTGCCGGGAACAAAGGGATTTTGGTAGTGACGCAGAAAACCGACGAGTATCTGCTTGACTTTCTCAGTACGTTCCCGCGTGCAATTCGATTCCAGCTCGAATTTTCCTGCTTTGAAAGTTTCAGCAGACGACCATGGCCGGCCGTCTCCCCGTCTGGCCTGCCTTTGTTTCACAGCAGTACGACGTTTCTCCTTCTGCTGATCGCGGTACTCGATGGGGATCCAACGACCTTTGAACTCGATCAGCTCAGACGGTGGATACCAAGTTCCCTTGAAATAGACGAAGTTGTTGAGTTGATACCATTCTTCCAGGGTGACCCATTTGCCTCCCTGTTGCCGATGGCCAAGCAGTTTACGGATTTCCTGATCATCGGGCCACCGTTCCAAAGCTGTTTCGAGGACTTTTCGATAGAGTTTTTTGAGTTTCGAATTTTCACAGCGTATGGCTAGTTCGATATGTCCCTCACGATCATCCGGCGCTAAGTCCTGTAGTTCCTGCTGAGCTTGCTCGCTTGGAGACGGTTTCTTTTCGATCGTGGCAATATCACATCGCGCGATCGAAATGGTTCCAAATCGCGTGGCGACTTTGACGTGGCTTGAATTTTTTTCAACAATCCTGCCTTCGATCTCGCGGCCGTCGTTGAACCGGATGACGTCACCAAGGACAATATTACACAGAAAGCGAAAGACGATGAGCAGATAGATCGCCGTCAGCACATACTTGTACATAGATTGATGGATCGGAATCAAAAAAGCCTTTCCTTTTCTGTGGGTACGAATATTAACGATCACTACGAGCCCTCAAATATCTAAAATAATCTATAATATTATGTTGCATTGATCAAAAGACTTGCTCTTCATTTCATTCAGCGTCGACGAACGGTGCTTTAGTTACCGAATTCTGTTTTTTTTGTGAGCTGGCTATCAAATTAAACTCAAACGTGGCTGCGGAGTCAACATGTAGAAGACACTATCCTGGAGCGAGCACCGGATTTCCAGAGGACTAACCGCAGTGAGTGACGGTTTCCCGATTAATCCGTCACCCATTTTCGCGACTTTCGCGTATTTCGTTGTTGCTCTTCTTTTTTCTGCAGTGGTCAGATTTCCCGGGGGACTAAATCCGGCCCCACAGCTCTTGTGATCACCCCATCCGTAGTCCGATTGAGAAGGGAATGTTCGATTTCGTTAACATGTAAAACCGCAACCACTTACGACACTGTTTAGGTAGAAGCAATGCAGGCACACGAGCACTATCCTGCTCGAAGAAAAGCAGACTCTTTTTGGTCGCGGTCGGGCTTTTGAACAGCCGTTTATCAACGTTTACGGTCTTGGTCTTCCACAACACGGGCGCTGAACGCCCAGGATTCGCCCTGCTCTATCACCCTGAAGAGCAGCCGGTTGTGTCCTTTGCGGCCGTCCGCGTGCAGAATCGTCTGGTCGGCGCTGTAGCCGCGTGGAGCGTCGAAGCCATCGGCATCGTCACCGTCGAACCAAGACTTGAAGCCGTCGTCGCTGCCTGCCAGAATCGGCAGCCGGCAGGGCTCATCGAGAGTAATTTCGACCGACAGGTAGGCCGAGACGCGATCGAGAGGCCCCAGCACCGCCTGCAGTTCGTCCATCGGTCTGGCGCTCTCGAAATCCTGCCAATTGAGCTTCTCTCCAGCAATCTCGAACGGCAAATCGGGATCGACAGCGCGACTTTGCAGATAGACCTCATGCACCGAAGAGCAACCCACATCCCAGGGGATTGGGGCGAGAACGCGCCACTTCACGATATAACTGAGCCGCTCGAGGATCTCGCGCCAGAGCGCAGCATCTTCGAGATCGGAGAGCAACAGCCGGAGGCTATCGACCAACCCGCCGGCACGGTGCTTGTCCGCGGCGTCGAAACCGCTCACAACCTCGAAGAAGGCAAGCACCGAGGCGCCGAGCACAGTCGGATCGACCGGTGCGTAGTTATTAAAAATCGAATAGTGGCTCTTCCAGCAGCGCTTGAAAACGGGTAGCGAGGGATGGCTTTTGATCGACGCCATACCGCGCAGCCCCTCGAGCTCGAGCGCTATCTCGGCATCGCTCTCGAAAATCAGATGGAAGCGTTCGAGAGCGCTCTGCCGATACTTTTCGCCGTGAAGCTCGAGCACCCGTTCGGCCGCCACAAGCACCTCTTCTGCGCTGAAGGGGCAGGCATGCGGCTTGCCGATAACCTGGGCTGGGAGGTGGTTCACGTCCTCGCACAGGATCTGGACTAAGCAGAGCACCGGCCAGTTGGAGGGGCCGGCAGCGGCAACCGAATCGGATCCGCTGCTCGGTTCGGCTGCGCCGCCACCAGTGAACGTGATCGTCAATCGCTCCCTGCAGCTACGTTGCGGAACTCTTTGACCAACGCACCTCCCGTGTCTTACCCGGCGCGGCTCAAGTCGAGCCCTTCGACTACCGGCTCGCCTTGAATCGCCACATCGATCACACGATTCCCTGACAAATCACCAGGTTCGGCTCTGAATCCGAAGTACACAGCATAAGTCCCTGACACGCGGTGAGCAGGAAAACGCTCGATCAGCGGAACACTCAGGTTCTTGATACCCCGACACCCCGAGGTGAAGAGTTACGGTTTGTCGACGTTGTCGGTTCCCGCGCCGCAGCTTTCACGCCAGCTCTTTTGGAAGAAGCTCCCACCCGGTAGCAGCTCCACATCGAGCGTCACGGGCATAGCGTAGTTGCTGTAACCGATGTTGGACACCACCTTCGGCCGTGGCCAAGCCAGCCACAGATGGCCTTCCACATCGTCGCGTTCGCGTTCATCGCCATGGGCTTCGAGATTAACGGATAGGTTCCACATGGAATCGCGTTTCTCTGCGAGATGAAGACTGTCCAATTGTCGACCGCCTTGCGCGGTCGGTGAGGCAGTGCCAGAGAGCAGCGCACCGGGAAGGAGCAAGTGCATCCCGAACTGGCCTCGGGCATGAGCATCAATCCGTTGGCTGCGATCATATTGAGCCTGAGGATAGGAATTTCAATCCTGTTGGTCGATCTCGCGGCGTGCCAAACCTTCTCGTCTAACACAAACTGGGCGGGGAAATCGGCCGGAATGAGGTAAGATTCTGAGACTGAATCGTTTTAAATCGGAAAAGGAAGCACTCCCGACCGGTCCAACCTTTCCTTCGGGGCAAAAGTGGGGCTGAAGTGCTCAAAACCCTGAATCCAGAGCGTATTTCCTCCTCAACGCGCATGATGGTCTCGTGGTTGACCTGGCGCTATTCTTCGGATCTGGCGGTCGAACGGCGGGATGTCCTTCCTGCGGCGCACGTTCCTTTTTCGCGATGTGCCCAAGAATTTTGTCGATCACAAAAGGATCCGCTGTCGCGGAGACCGTCCTCATTTCTCCGCCGCATCGAGAGCACGTTGGAGGCGAAATTTCTAAGACTCTCTTAATGAGCCGTGCCCGGGACTGCCAGCGTCGCTTGACAAATTCGTCTACTTCAGTCAGGGGCTCATAAGAGGAGACCATCGCGCCGATCCCTGCGGCCTGCTCCTCACCGAGCGCTCGCTTTCTCCTTTCTCCAAGAGCACGACTCGAGTAGACCCCGTAGGCCGTAACTCTACGGCTATGCTTGTGGGAAACATGCAGCAAGACTTTGGCCACGAACTCGAGAGGCTCGACCTCGATCCGGTAGGTACCGGGAGAACAATCGATTTGACATCGAAGCTCGATTGTCGAAGCCTCCCTCCCTGACGGTCGGGCTTCCGACACTGCGGTCGAGTCGGATGGGTAATGAAACCGGCGACCACCAATCACTTCCCACCCCGAGCCACTGCATGGAGCTATGGACAGTGCCGTCGAATCGGCATGGTTGTCGGACCAGCGTCCGCTGGGCAGTACCCTTCTGCGAGCGACCGCGTCGTGGTATCGGGGTTGTATCGCGCCGAGCGGGCAGGCACAGCAGCCTGCTCCCACACGGGCAGGTGATCAGTCCGATGATTCGACCCTTGTGGATTCACTTCCGATACAACCGCAAACTCTGCCTCTAATAGCGGCGTAATTAATCGACTGTAATCGTAGCCAAGTTCGTGAGCATCGATCATATTCGATCCCCAATTGAGGGTGCAACCTGGGTCAACGTAGACTGAGGATTGGCCGTCTTCTACGTCGGAGTAGTCTATCGAGAACGTGCAGGGTGCTAATCCGATCCAAATCTCTGGTGCGGTTGGTGCTTTATTATGCCAGAGGATCGTGTTCGTAGAGGTCAAGCCGGCGTAGTATTTGCAGCAGATCCCGCCGCCGTAGTAATCGTCATAGAAGAATGTTCCTGTCCCGTTGGTTATGGTGAAACCATCAAGCACAGTAGATAAGTCAACCAGGCCCGATAAAACCACCACACTTCCCGCCTGGTTCCCGTCGATGACCGTCACCTGCGGTCCTGACTCGCTCATGACGGTAATGGACTTCCCGAGGAAGTCGATGTTCTCCACATACGTCCCCGGCCGGACGACAATGGTGTCGCCGTTGGAGGAAGCGTCGATTGCATCCTGAATCACGGGGAAGTCATCCGGGACATACCACGTCGCTCCTAGTAGTGTGGCAAAAGCGGATAAAAATAAAACAATTCCGAGAGTTTTCATTCCCTGATACATGACAAATCCTCTATTTTGTGAGAATAAAAAAATAATTGACCACATCTCTTAATTGCCGAACAGCGCTGCTACCATAATCAATTGCGTCAAAACGAGACGACAGGTTTAGAATTCGCAAAAAATATTTTTGGTGAATGGGTGGAGCGTTCTCGATTTGGGAGGATTGTACAGACAATACGACAGCAATGGCTCAGAGTCCAGCCCCATGCAGGAGATCGGTCTTGCTTTTAACGCGGATTATATTCATCGATGACTCTGAGCATTCTCAGATTTGGGCTCCGTTGCTCGGAACCGTTACTGGGGGGATCATTTGCGTACCCGGAATCCCTACAACTTCTGCAAAATCCGCAGATAGCTTTCGTAGCGCAGCTTGGGGATCTCGCCGGCTTCGATCATCTTGCGCACGGCGCAGTCCGGCTCGTGATCGTGGGCGCAGGTGGGAAAGTGGCAGTCGGGATGATGCCGGGCGAATTCGGGGAAGTAGTGGCCCAAGTGATGATCCTCGATGGTGGCAATGCTGGACTCTCGGATGCCGGGGGTATCGGTTACGAAGCCGCCGTTCGCGAGCCGCAGCCGCCGCACCGAGGTGGTGGTATGCCTGCTCTTCTTGGCCTTGCGGCTCACATCGCCGGTAGCCAGCTTCAGGCGGGGATCTATGGAGTTGAGCAGCGTTGATTTTCCCACTCGCGAATGGCCTACGATCAGGGGATAGGAATTTCAATCCCCGTCGTCGATCTCGCGGCGTGCCAAGCCCTCTCTTCTTGCCCAGACTGGGCAATGAAGCCGGCCGGAATGAGGTGAGCTTTGAGTATGAATGGCATCTGCGCCGAAAAGGGCATATTTCCGACCGGTCCGACCTCTCCTTCGGGGAAAAAGTGAGACGACGTACCCAAAAGCCAGAAAACGAATCGAACTTCTTCCTCAAAGGGCGTGACCGTCTTGTTGTTGACCGATCGCTGCTCTTCGGAACTGGCTATCCGGCGGCGGGATGTCCTTCCGGAGGCGCGCGTTCCTTCTTCGCAATCGCTGATCCCGCCCTCCCTGACGGTTGGGTTACTGAAAGCACTGGGGCCGGAGCAGGGTGATGTTGTGAGTTTTCAGCAGTCCCTGTTCGCCGCGTCCGAAGGTCACAGAGAAAAATTTAAAAAAAAAAGCCCATACTGAAGTGAGGTTTTTTGGCTTTTGCCCTTCCTTGTAGATAGGAGCGCGTCACGAAAGAGCTCCTGATCACGGGGCCAAGAAAAAATCTGCTTCGTCCTCGATCGTCGAGGATGGAGCGCCGCGTGGTGAGTCACATCGAACCTGAAAGGAGAAGGTCATGGACATGAAAGCGTTTGTTTTGACCATTCTGGTAGCCTGCGGTCTGCTGGTTGGCGCCGGTGGTCTCGAGGCGGGTACAACGATTCCGGGCGGGGACATCTACGGCGCGACCTGGGACTAGGGGGGCTCGCCGTACTATATCGACGGGGATATCTGGATTTACGACCTCGTCATCGAGGCGGGGGTCCAGGTGGAGTTCATGGGCGACTACCGTTGCACGGTGGCCTGGGATTCCATGCGGCCGGGGGAGCTGCAGGCCGTCGGCACCGAGGACGAGCCGATCCTCTTCACCAAGGAGGCCTCGGCTCCCGGCTGGAAGGGGATCATCTTCGAAACGTCGCCCCGCGTGTCCGCCCTCGTTCACTGCAAGGTGAAAAACGCCAACGATTCGGGGATCCAGATCGAAAACTGTTTCCCCATACTCGACAACTGCCATATCGGCCTCAACACCTCCGACTCGAATGGAGGTGGCATGAAGATCACCCTCGACGCGGCTTTCGGCGACCTGGTCTTGACCGACTGCACGATCAGCGATAACAAGTCCACGAGCCACGGCGGCGGCATCTACGCCATCGTGTCCACAGCCAGCCTGACTTTCAAAGACTGCCAGATTAACAGCAACAGCACCCGCAAAGATAACGATAAGAGGAGCTGCTGCGGAGGAGGGGTGTACGTGAAAGCGCATCGGGTGGTCTGTTTATTTACGGGGGGGCTGTGAGTGGTAACGAGACATCCGGATTGAATAGTGGCGACTTTGCACAAGCTCTAGCATACGGCGGAGGTCTCTACATCAAGAGCGATACTGTCCAGATGGAATGTTGTACAATCGACTCCAACTCAGCAACCGCTAATTCAAGTGGTTATTCTTCTAATGCACATGCAGATGGAGGTGGCGCGTATCTAAATACCGGTGGACTATTAATGAATAATTGCATCGTAAGCAAAAACGGTCTATTCGCTAACGCATCCAAGCTTTACGAAAATGGTGGTGCTCTTTACAACCAGGACGGATCGGCATTCTTCGAAAACTGCACGGTCGCTTACAATTCCGAAGAAGCCATCTACAACAGCGACGGCATCGTCACCGCCCACAACTCGATCCTCTACTTCAACTCGGGCCCACCGATCTTGGGCAGCGCCACGGTCAACTACTGCGACATCGAAGGCGGCTGGACCACCGGCGACGGCAACATCGACGTGGATCCCAAGTTCGTGGCCGCGCCGATCGACTTCCGCCTCAAGTCGACCTCACCCTGTCTCGATATGGGCGATCCCGATCCCTACTACTACGACGACACCACCTTCCCACCCTCGCAGGGCACCGTGATCAACGACATGGGCTACACCGGCGGGCCTTTCGCTCCCGGCTGGCCCTCGCTGCCCGATGTGGACATCAAGGCCAACGGCGACGACGGTCCGGTTTACACCGCGACCGGTATCCCGGTGGAGATCACCGTGAACCTCGAACCCGGTCAGGAGGAGGGCACCGAAGCCGATTGGTGGTTCTGCGTCTTCGCCCCGCCGGGCACCTCCTGGCTGAACCCGTCGCTCAACTGGGTGCACTCCTTCGTACCCGTCAGCGTGGCCAAGAAGGGGCTCTACCGCATCGACGGTCAGATCATCTTCAAGCGCAACCTGCCACCGGGAGTCTATCGCTTCTTCTTCATCCTCGACGCGACGCCCAACGCGGTCTTCGACAATCTGACCTGGACCGACGCGGTGATCGTGATCGTGTCTTAGAGACCATACTGGACTGGAGGCCGGAGAGACTTTAGGCTTTCAGGGAGTTTTGACGAAGGTCGGGGGCAGGGCTTTTCGCCCTGCCCCCTCCTTTTATGGCGCAAACACGGTGCGCGTTCAGAAGAGCTCACCTTGGCGCCGGCGCCGCTTCCCCGCGCGAGCTGCCTGCTGCCGACTGTCATCGGAGCCGGCTACAATTTCCTCCTCCGCGTCGTGTCCGGTCGGTCGTTCACCCGACGTCGCCGTGGCTCCGCAAAAATCCGCCTGCGGCTCCTCGGCGTAGGTGACGCGCCAACACCCGGCGCCCTGCTCGTCGACGGCGATCAGCTCGTTGAGCAGCAGATCCCGCTCCTGCCTGGTTTTAACGGGAAAACCATAGTGTCGGTTGGTGTGCTTGAAGAAGTCGGGGCGTGCGGCGATCTTGGCTTTCACAAATTCCAAATGCCGGTTCAGGCGCTCGCGAATCTGTGAGTTTCCGTCCGCCACGATCGTCGCCGCGATCGAAGCGACGATCTCTGCGAATCCCTCGTCCATCTCGAAACCCACACTGTTGCGGCCCGCCGCCATGGCCGCTGCCAAGGTCGTGCCCGTGCCGAGAAAGGGATCGAGCACGGTATCACCCTCGAGGGCGTACATGTTGATCAGCCGGTAGGCCAGCTCAAAGGGGAAGGCTGCGCTGCGCCGGCGTAGATCTTTTTCCTTCAGCGCCTGGATCGTCCCCCGGATGTCGAACCACACGTCGGAGAACCAGGCGTTGCGCTCCTCCCAGAAAAAGGCGCTCGCCCGGCGTCGCGCTGACTCGGCGGTATCACCCATGACCCGCTTGCCGCCCTTGCGCGCGATCAAGACATACTCGTGCTCCAGCGTCACATATGCGCCCGCTGGCAGCATGCCCGATCCCATGAACTTGTTCGGCGAGTTGGTGGGTTTGCGCCACAGGATCGCCGGCAGCATCGTGAATCCCAAATCTGTGAGCTTCTGGACGATGCGCACGTGGTTGGGGTAGAGGGCGAAGTGGCCATCCACGCTCCTGGTGGCGTCGCCGATGTTGATGCAGGCGAAGCCGCCCTCGCCTAGCAGACGAAAACACTCGTCCCAGACGAGGTCGAGCTCGCGGTGCATCAGCTTGAACGCCTCGAGCGGTGCGGGATGCCGGAGCGCCGCTCCGATCGCCGGGTTGAGATCGCAAAAGAGCTCGTCCCACATCTCGATCATCGGGTAGGGTGGCGAGGTGACCACGAGATCGATGCTTCCATCGCGCAGAGCTTGCATCTCCCTGGCGTCGCCGTAAATCACACGCGCCTCGGTCAACATGCTACACCACCCCCAACATGTAGCGCGCGGCATAAGCCACGAGGATCGCGTAGAGGAAACTCAGGAGCGTGCCAATAATAATATACTCAGCCTCCATACGGTTGTCGTGGTCCTTGATCTCGCCGAACCTGAGGATCGACTTGGCCATGATCAAAAAGCCGATCGCCACCGGCTGTCCCACGATGATGAAGAGGAAGATGAGCGCCCGCTCGAGCTGTCCGATCATCCGCCCGCCGTTTTCGAATCCGCGGCGCTCGAGATAGATCGTCCCGGCTGCCCCCGGCTCGAGATCCTGCCGGCGCTGGTCGAGTTGCTGCTGAAAACCGCGAACCGCCGGCGAGATAATCACACTACCGCCCTTGACGCTGATCACCATCCCGGAAAGGATAACGAGCAGTTTCAAATAGTCCTCTCCCAACAGCTCCTTCCAGAAGAGGATCACCGGTCCACTCCGCGGCAAAGCCAGCGCGATCGCGATCAGCACCACCATGTGGACGATCTGGTCGATGAGCAGCGCATACAGCTTGCCACGCGCCAGGCTGACCTTGGTGAAGTCGATCAGGAAGTGGGAGACGAAGATGGCTGCAACGATCTCCCACCGCTGCCAGGCTCCGCAGAAGAGATAACTCAGAGCGGTCACGATCGCCACGTGTTTGGCGAGCACGAGGGGGTGCTTTTTATTCTCGGCGTCCTTTTTAGTCTGGAAGTAAAAATCACCTACGAAATGGGCGCCTACCAGACAGATCAACAACTCTTTTGTGATCTCGCTCACTTTGCCACCTTGTCGTTTTCGGAGTACGTTGGACCGACGCGGCCATGGGGTGAGGTTTTAATCACAGCCGGCCGTTTAAACAAGTCTCATCTCTTATTCTTGGTCCTGCGAGGCTTTTCCTTTTTGCCGAGCTCCTTCGTCTTGCCTTCCGAAGGGCGATCCGATGCGGCCGCCGGCACCGCCTTGCGCAGATAGGTCTCGAAGAACTCCAGCCCACGGCACAGCGCATGCCATCCGGCCTTATCGAGGTGTTGAGCCACCGCCTGCTGTGAGATCGGCTTGGGCCGCCAGCCTACGCCGATCGTCTCCTGGGTCCCTCCCGCGAGAGCGCCGTGGACGGCTTGTGCCTGAGGATGGGTCAGGCCGGTCACCAGGGCGTCCATAAGCTGGATGATCGACCCCAGAGCCTCGCGGCGCAGCGGATCGTCACCGGGTTCGAGCTCCACCACCAGCCGAACCGTCTTCATCCGGTGATCGAGCCCCTCGCCCGACCTGCGGAACGCCTCGCCGTCCCCGGCGGAGATGTTGTCGCTCGGAACGAATTCGATGGTTCCCACACCGATCGACAAACGCGTGTCGACTGTATTCGACGCCATACCCGCGCGCAGGTGGGTTCTGATGGAGAGCCCCACGCGCAGGCTCAAAACTGGATCCTTGACGATGAGCTGCCAGCTATCGCCACGGAAGAGAACGATCGCCTTGAGCGGTGGGGCTACGTGAAGCGTACGGCCGAGCTCCTGGGCCTCACTGGCGAGCAGGGCCTGGGCCTTGCGGCGCTCCTCGACCGTCAGCCGCGATGATCCCACGATATCGCCGGTGATGACCGCGTAAAGCCTGTTCCGTGCGAATTCCATCAGCCGTTTCCTCGACAATCACTTCATGTCCTGGCACTTCATGTCCTGGCACTTCGTGTCCTGGCACTTTGTGTCCTGGCACTTCGTGTCCTGGCACTTTGTGTCCTGACTCGTAACAAGTTATAGGGCTTGTAATGAGCCATTACAAGTTATAAAGCTTGTAATTGTGTGTGGGGGGGGGTAGAGGAGTCGCCGCTCCTTTGAATTCGACATAAAAACGGAGCGGTTCTTAGCCGAAGAACCGCTCCGTTTTTTTGATTTCGGCTCACTCTTGTTGTTTCATCGCTTCAGGGCATTGCAATGGTCGCCGCTGCGATACGCCCGTGAGTGCTGTGCGTCAGTCGAGGACCGTCGAGATTACAAGAACGCGGCGCTACATGACGGTTTTGACCTCCACGTTGGACTTGACACCATACTGGACGACCTGAATGTAGACGGTTCTACCGGCTGCAAACGAAGGAATCGGCAGGGTCCAACTGGTCGCACCCGTCGCGTCGGTCACCTGAGTGGTTCCGGCCTGAATCGGATTGGTGAGATCCAAGGTCACGTTGAGGAAAGGCACAAAGGTGCTGCCCATCCCCACGAGAGAGTAAGCCAGATAGGTGTTGTCGTTGGGGGTGCCGTTGGTGTAGTCGAAGGTTCCCTGCTGTCCGGCGTAGAGGTCGGACACCGTCAGGGTCGGCCCGGCGGCGGAGTCATAGTAGATCGTTCCGTTCCAGATGCGGTCGGCGAAGGTCGAGCCGGTGAAGTCGGGCGAGGCCTTGCCGCAGTTGGACAGCAGTGAGAGGTCGGCGTTCGAGTAGGTGGTAGGTGTGCCGTTAGTGTAGTTGAGGCGGCTGCCGCCGACACCATAGGAGGTCAGATTGACGTACATACCGTAGGTGCTGCCGCCAACGAAGGTGACGCCGTTGCCGGCCATGTCGATATAGGTGCCCAGGCCGAAACCGGCGCCGACGCCGGTGTAGGAGCCCATCAGGGTCCAACCGGCGCTCGAACCTTCGTACCCGACGGAGGTGCCGGGACGGTACCAGACGTCGACGGTCGAGGCGGCGCCCACGCCCTGGTCATGGACGTCGATGGCCGTGATTCCCATGTCCGCGGTCGGAGTGATATCGAACATGTTACCGGCATAGCCGTTGCCACCGGCAAAAGTCGTGGTCAGCGAACCGGGGGCCAGGGTGCTGGGGGTGTAGCCCTGCGCGTTGACGGTGGTCTGGCCGTCGTCAGCGACAATTTGGGCGAAACCCACCGTCACGAGGCAAAAAAGCATAAGAGTGGTCAGAGCGAGTTTCATTACGAATCTCCTTCAGAAAAAACAAACAGACGATGAAAATCCCAATCACTTCGAGGTGGCCAAAGGGAAGCAGCATCTCGATCTTTAGGGTGTTGCTTGAGGTTTACCGAGAGTCAGATTAAGAGTCCGAAAATCGTAGGTGATTGTACTGATTTTTGTAGGAAGACAAAGCTTTTTCGCTACATAAACAGAAATTATTGCTTTCTCGTCGAACTGAGAACACCGGAGGGGTACTAGGTCGTAAGACATTTTAATCTACGACCTCAACATGAGAAGAAGGGATCCAACGGGACGCTGACGGAATAGAAAAAGGGGTCGACTCTTTTGAGAAGAGCCGACCCCTTTGAATATTTCATCTCCTATAACCGCTCACCTTGCGCGGCTGCCGCGCTACCCTTCGGACTCGAAGTTGCCGTGAGGATGCGCGTGGTGATCCGTTGAGCAACGAGCGGGTCGGGATGAACAAAGCTAGAAACGAAAGCAATTAGATAATGGTCGTCGCAACGACGTTGGTCTTGACACCGTACTGGACGGCCTGGAGCCAGATGTTAGCACCGGAGGCGCTGCCGGGGATCGGGAGATTCCAGATGGTGGTGCCGGCCGGGTCGCTCGTGAGGGTCGGACCTGCCTGCTTCGGGCCAGCGATATCGAGGACCACGTTCAGGAAGGGCACGGGCGTGCTGCCGGGGCCCCTGAGGCTGTAAGCCAGGTAAGCGTTGGTGTTGGGAGTTCCACCGGTGAAGGTGAAGGTCCCGGTCTGGCCGGCGGTGAGAGGAGACACGTCGAGGTTGGGGCCGGCGCTGGTGTCATAATAGACGGTGCCGTTCCACATACGGTCGGCGAAGGTCGAGCCGGTGAAGTCGGGAGTGGCCTTGCCGCAGTTGGTCAGCAGGGAGAGGTCGGCGTTCGAGTAGGTGGTGGGCGTGCCGTTGGTGTAGTTCAAACGGCTGCCGCCAACACCGTAGGAGGTCAGGTTGACGTACATACCGTAGGTGCTGCCACCAACAAAGGTGACGCCGTTGCCGGCCATGTCGATGTAGGTCCCCAGGCCGAAGCCGGCGCCGACACCGGTGTAGGAACCCATCAGGGTCCAACCAGCGCTCGAACCTTCGTACCCGAAGGAGGTGCCGGGACGATACCAGACGTCGACGGTCGAGGTGGCGCCCACGCCCTCGTCATGGACGTCGATGGCCGTGATTCCCATGTCGGCGGTGGGGGTGATGTCGAACATGTTTCCGGCAAAGCCGTTGCCACCGGCAAAGGTCGTGGTCAAGGAGCCTGCAGCCATGGTGCTGGGGGTGTAAACCTGGGCGTTGACGTTGGTCTGGCCATCGTCAGCCACGTTCTGGGCGAAGCCTACGGTCACGAGGCAGAGCAGAAGAAGCGAGGTCAAAGCGAGTTTCATTCTCATTCTCCTTTAGAAAAGGCAAAAATAGGAAAAACACATAATGCCCCCTTTCACTCCATTGAGATCGAGGGAAACATCTTCTCTGATTTTTTCGTCGCAGACTGGGAGACGTAAATTCGAAGTCTTCAAAAATCCTATTTAGGTTCCGAATAATGCGGGTGATTATAGGTAATCTTGATGAATGATAAAGTATTTTTTGTACAGAAAGTCGATATTTTTGCATTTCCAGACGGCAACCAGAACGAAACATACAAGCGTTAGGTGTCTATTAACCTCATATTGTATTATTTATAGTCGCGGGTAAGAGTGACTCCCCCCTTTGGTTAACTGCCTTTGATGCTTCTGTTTATTCGTGGCGTCAAATGAACTTAGTTTGAATCATCACCTTTGTGTGAGGAATGATTTATATTCTCAAGGCGGATGTTTTTGGGCATTCGTTTCATTGTATCGTAAATTTAGAACTCCAGTGAATCGGATCTGGTGCTGAAGGCACAAAAAAAGAGGGGCGGCTCTTTATCAAAGAGCCGCCCCATTATTGATTCCATCGCGAATGTCCGCTCACCCTTCTTGGATACCTCGCTTTACTTCCGGCCCGAAGGGGCCAAGAAGACGCGCTAGGTGATATGGCGAGCAAAGAGCAAAGTTCGGATGAAAGCCTAAGTGTCTGTTGTGACTACAGAATGGTTGTTGCGACGACGTTGGTCGTGATGCCGTACTGAACGGCCTGGAGCCAGACATTGACGCCGGGCTTGTTGGGGATCGGGAGATTCCAGATGGTCGTGCCGCTCGGGTCGCTCACGAGGGTTCCACCAGCCTGCTTCGGATTCGCGATGTCGAGAACCACGTTCAGGAAGGGCACCGTGGTGCTGCCAAGGCCCACGACGCTGTAAGCCAGATAGGCGTTGGTGTTGGGGGCGCCACCGGTGAAGGTGAAGGTCCCGGTCTGACCGGCGGTGAGAGGAGACACGTCGAGGTTGGGGCCGCCGGCGGTGTCATAATAGATGGTGCCGTTCCACATGCGGTCGGCGAAGGTCGAGCCGGTGAACGCGGGTGTGGCCTTGCCGCAGTTGGTCAGCAGGGAGAGGTCGGCGTTCGAATAGACGGTGGGCGCGCCGTTGGTGTAGTTGAGGCGGCTGCCGCCGACACCATAGGAGGTCAGGTCGACATACATACCGTAGGTGCTGCCACCAACGAAGGTGACGCCGTTGCCGGCCATGTCGATATAGGTGCCCAGGCCAAAACCGGCACCGACGCCGGTGTAGGAGCCCATCAGGGTCCAGCCAGTGCTGGAGGCTTCGAACCCGACGGAGGTGCCGGGACGATACCAGACGTCGACGTTCGAGGTGCTGCCCAAGCCTTCGTCATGGACATCGATGGCCGTGATTCCCATGTCGGCGGTGGGGGTGATATCGAACATGTTACCGGCATATCCGTTGCCACCGGCAAAGGTAGTGGTCAGGGAACCGGCCGCCATGGTGCTGGGGGTGTAGGCCTGCGCATTGACGACGGTCTGGCCATCGTCGGCCACGATCTGGGCGAAACCCACGGTAGCGAGGCAGAGCAGAAGCAGCGAGGTCAGAGCGAGTTTCATTCTCAATCTCCTTTAGAGAAAAGAAAAAACAACAAAGGCCCCTTGATCCTTCATTGCGATCGAAGGACGAAGCCAACAAAAATGCGGTCCTATAATTTCCGATTCTGATCGGTACCTGGAAATCGGGTCCGAGGACGGACAGGCAATCCTGTTTAGGTGCTTCTATATGGAAGCAACATTATATGATATCAGATATATATGACAATACAATTTTGGGTGCGAATATGTTTTGAAGTTGATACGTAGGCGTTTTTACGAAGATAGCAAAAAAGTAATGAGAATCGAAAAGTCCCTGCTCGCGTTTTTATTTGACCAGCGAGGGGACGAAGAGAGGTGGATGAAGGGCAATGCGGCGATGGTCATCGTCTTTCGGGATTCAGGTCGTGTGAAATAACCGCTTTGCATTCTGCCGCTGCGTAGATTGTTCGGTAATGATAAGACGTGAGGGATCGGTTCGTGATCCGAACGGCAAGAATACGGTCGAATGCTGCGGTGCGTAGGTGCTGATGCGTATTCATGGTAAAAAAACAACTGTTTGGGTATAACGGTCTGTAACTGTTCGGTTTTTACTAGGTCGGACGGTGATGCTCGAAAAGATGAATTCGAAATTCTTGTTGCCGGCGTATATGGGGGTGTCAAAACCTCGCGAAACTCAAAGAATCGAGTGTATGGTGATCGTATGGCAGATGAATAAAACAGCTCTGTTAAGTAGTATTACAGTCGTTGATCGACGGCCGCTGGAGTTACAGAGCCAAGCGACGGTGGTATCGCTACCCCATCGGCTTTTGAGGCCCAGCACGAAGTGCTCGCAAGCGTTTTCCTGCACGCAGGAGGGTATAGGATGATTCTGTTTTTACGATTGGTCCTGCTCGTGTTGTTCTCGACCGGCGCGGCGGCAACCGGCGACGAGGGGATCGAGGGTGCCATCAGCGCTACCCCTCTGTGCGATGTATTTGGGGCCTCGGTGGGAGGCGTGGTGATCGATGCGGCTTCCGACGGCCGCCCGGCGGACGGGGCAGCCGATTTCGGCGGCCTGTGGACCAGTACGTACGGTCAGCTCGTTCTGGAGCAGGACGGCAACCGGGTAAGCGGCTCGTACGACGACGGTGGGGCGATCGATGGACAGGTCGAGGGGAACCTGCTCACCTTCCACTACCGCGAGCCATCCGCCCGCGGCGAGGGGTGGTTCGAGCTGGCGCCGGACGGTCGCTCCTTCGCCGGCAAGTGGCGCGAGGAAGGGCGCCGCGTCTGGCTCGACTGGACCGGAACCCGCAGTGAGGACCTCTTCTCGAGCGATTTCTTCGAAGGGCTTTGGAGCACCAGCTACGGTATGATGCGTCTGTGGCGCGAGGATGATCAGATCAAAGGCAGCTACTCGTACTCCCGCGGATCCAAGGTCGCCGGGACGATGAAGGAACGCCGCCTCGAATTTCGCTACAACGAGCCGTCGGCAGAAGGCGAAGGATGGTTCGAGCTCTCCGAAGACGGCCAGAGCTTCGAGGGGAAATGGCGCGAGAAGGGCGGGCGCGCATGGAAAGACTGGACCGGGACCCGGATCGTTCCCGTGCCGGGCCGGATCTGGCTGGTGATCCTCGAGGCCCGCTGGGAAAACAGCCTGGCGGAACCGGAATACACATTCGGCGACATGTTGAGCATGTACTTCACGATGGCCCTCGCCCGCCATGTGAAGGTGCGTCATCGGTTCTTCCACGATCATGAGGATTTTCAGCGCTGGTGCAACGAGGCCGCCTTTCTCGCCGAACCGGTGGTCCTGCTCGTCTCCACGCACGGCACGCAGGAGGGAATTACCGTGGGAGGGGAGACCATCGGCGCCGAGATCATCGCCGAAAGCCTGCAATTCGCCGGCAATCTGGAACTGCTGCACCTCTCGGGGTGCCTGATGATGGATGGCTCGCTGCCTCGTGAGATCATGCGACGCCTGCCGCCGCAGAGGTGCTTCCCCATCTCCGGCTACTCCACCAGCGTGGCCTGGGATGCCAGCGCTCTCAGCGACTTCACCTTTCTCTCACTGCTGCTGATCCGCGGGCTGGCTCCCGGCGAGGCGGTGGCCCAGGCCAATCTGCTCGCGCCTTACACCGCCGCCGAGGCGGTCGAGGGCGGCGTCTTCCGACCTCTCGGGCTCGAGGTCCTCCTGCCGGCCGACCTGGATCGTAAGGACACGACCGAGGAAACCTCGCGCTGAGCGCGGGCTGAGGCTGGCAGAACAACAAGCTCTGCAGCTTGTATCGGTGCATTACAAGCCCGGACTCACAAACGTTCTCAGGCAGCCCCTGCCGCAGCTTGGGACACTGCATTGCCGCATCTGTTAGCAGCGGTAACGCCCTTCGCGGTTGTTGCGGCTGCAGTGTCCCGTTTCGTGTTTGCAGCGGCAGCGTGGTGAGCAGCCGCTGCGCCGACTTGGCCGTGACGCGGAACCGATCGTTCGTGGCTCTTGGAATCGATCCCGAATACGAAAGCGACCCCGATCCTGATGAAAACGCTTTTCGTTGCCGACGTCAAAGGCCACGGCTGGCCTGAAAGAGTGGTTTCTAGGTGGAAGTTTGCTCCACCGCCAACCGTCCGCCGCGGCCTTCCTGGATCAATAGCGGTAGTGGTCGGGCTTGTAGGGGCCGTCGACGGGCACTCCGATGTAGCCGGCCTGTTTCGGTGTCAGTTCGGTGAGCCTCGCTCCGAGCTGCTTGAGGTGCAGCCTGGCGACCTCTTCGTCCAGTGCCTTGGGCAACCTATACACCTTTTTTTGGTACTTTTCGCTCTGCGTATGCAGCTCGATCTGTGCGATGACCTGGTTGGTGAAGGAGGCGCTCATGACGAAGCTCGGGTGGCCCGTGGCGCAGCCGAGGTTGAGTAGGCGGCCTTCGGCCAGCAAGAGGATGCTGTGTCCGTCGGGGAAGACGAACTCGTCGAACTGGGGTTTGATGTTGATCCTCTGGATCCCTTCGGTCTTCTGGAGCCCGGCCATGTCGATTTCGTTGTCGAAGTGACCGATGTTGCCGATCACGGCCTTGTCCTTCATCCTCTTCATGTGCTTGGCATCGATCACGTTGTAGTTGCCCGTGGCCGTGATGAAGACGTCGGCGCGATCCACCACGTCCTCGAGACGCACCACGCGGTACCCTTCCATCATCGCCTGGAGCGCGCAGATCGGATCGATCTCGGTGACCATCACCTGGCAGCCCTGGCCGCGCAGCGCCTGAGCGCACCCCTTACCCACGTCGCCATAGCCGCACACCAAGGCCAGCTTTCCGGAAAGCATCATGTCGGTGGCCCTGTTGAGACCATCGATCAGCGAGTGGCGACAGCCGTAGATGTTGTCGAACTTGCTCTTGGTCACCGAGTCGTTCACGTTGATCGCCGTGAAAAACAGAGTGCCGGCCTCTTCCATCTGGTAGAGGCGGTGCACCCCCGTGGTCGTCTCCTCGGAAACACCCCGGATTTCGGGCACCATGCGCGTCCAGCGCTGAGGATCGGTTTTCTGGATCTCGGCCAGCCGTTCGAGGATGACGCCCCACTCTTCAGGCTCCTTCTCGGGATCGAAGGCGGGTATTGCGCCGGCCAGTTCGAACTCGTACCCCTTGTGGACCAGCAGGGTGGCGTCGCCGCCGTCATCGACGATCTGGTTCGGTCCGGTGCCGTCAGGCCAGGTGAGGGCCATCGCGGTGCACAACCAGTACTCCTGCAGCGATTCTCCCTTCCAGGCAAAGACGGGGGTTCCGCTCGGCTTTTCGGGCGTGCCGTTCGGCCCGACCACCACGGCCGCGGCGGCGGTGTCCTGGGTGGAGAAGATGTTGCATGAGGCCCAGCGCACATCGGCCCCGAGCAACCGCAGCGTTTCGATCAATACCGCCGTCTGCACCGTCATGTGTAGCGAGCCGGTGATCTTGACGCCCGCCAGGGGCTGCGCGTCGGCGTACTTCTTACGAAGCGCCATGAGTCCAGGCATTTCGTGCTCGGCCAGACGGATCTCTTTTCGGCCCATCTCGGCCAGGGAGAGGTCCTGAACCTTGAAGGGAAGCTGTCCCAGCGCTTGAGCGGTCTCGATCGGATTCCCTTTCATCGTCGTGGTCATGAAGCGTCTCCTCATTGTTTTTTATCGTGTTTTTCGATCGTTGCGAGATCGTGTGCGTTGACCTTTGTCGTGGTTCCGTTCCTGTCGCGCGTTGATCGCATGGCGACCCCCGAGGCCGCGAAGAGCCCCGGGCCCTTTCCTCGGGGATCGGCGGGCAGCTTGCCGATCGTGACTCTGGTAAAACCCGCCTCTTCGAGCCAACCGTGCATCCTATCGACGGCGAAACCGAGCCACACATGTCCCATCTGCTGCTCGTACTCGCGGCGATCGTGCTCCACCATGTCCACGATCAGAACCCGCCCTCCGGGGTGGAGCACACGGGCTATCTCGTTGATCGCCGCCTGAGGCCGTGAGAGGTGGTGGAGGACCAGCATGCAAACGGCGGCATCCAGCTCATCGGTCTCGATCGGCAGCGATTCCAACTGGCCGCGGCGCAGCTCCACGTTGGGGGCGGCTTCGAGCCTCTTGCGAGCCGCTTTCAGCATGCTGCTCGACGAATCCACGGCGATCACCAGGTCCACGAACGGGGCGAGGGCTTCAGCCACCTGCCCGGTTCCGCAGCCGAGGTCAGCCACCTTCCAGGCGGCATCGAGGAGCCCTGGCAGCGCCATCAGATCGAAGCGTCTGCCGAAGAGCTCGTCTCTGAGCTTGTCCCACTGACCCGCCGCGGAGGCGAAGAAGGCCTGGCTGCGCGTCTGCCGTTCGGCCAGAACGCGCTGGAGGCGCTCATCGTCGTGGCGAGCGACCGGTTCGTCGTCCAGTTCCTTGCGCACCAGGGTCCAGAGACTCAGTGTGGACCGGCCCAGCAGGTCGAGCGGCATATGATAGAGATGGCTCGTACCCCGGCGTCGTGCCTCGACCCAGCCGCTGGCAGCGAGCACCTTGAGATGCCGGCTCACCGTCGACTGCGGAAGCTGTACGACGGCACACAACTCGGCCACGGTCAACTCTTGCATCTCGAGCAGACGCAGCATCCGGGTCCGCGTGGTCTCCGTCAGCGCTGACATGCGCGCCAGTAGTGGTGAGCTGTTGTTGTTCATAGTATATCCGTTCATCCGGATAGAAGGTTATTGAAAAAATGCAGGTCGTCAACCACTTTCTGAAGCTTTTGTGAAGTTATTTTGGCGTGGGCTCTTACCGCTCCGGTGGGTCCACGACGCATCGTACGCCGTTCCACAGGTTGCGTGCCGCAGGCGGCCAGGCGACCTTGTCGGTGCAGCTCAGGACCTCGAGATGTTGAAAGGATGTGGCGAAGCCTCCTCCGCGATCGACCTTGAGGAGGGTTTTCAGGTCGAGCTTGCGGCAGAGCACAGTATCGAGCAGGGGAGATCGGTTGATTCCGTTGGCGGCGCAAAAGGCGTAAAACTCCTCCCAGTACCAGTCCTGGCACCAGTTGTTCACGTTACCGGCCATGTCATGACATCCATAGGGGCTGACGCCCTGGGGATGGTAGCCGACCGGTGTCGTGTGCGAGATCTGATTGTCGAAGTTGGCATGCCCCTGTGTGGGAAATGAATTGCCCCAGGGGAAGCGGCGGTGGTCATCGCCGCGCGCGGCCTTTTCCCATTCCGCTTCGGTGGGCAGCCGTTTGGCGGCCCACCGCGCGTAAGCATCGGCCTCGTACCAGGATACCCCCGCCGCCGGAAGATCTTCCCCCATGAATTCCGGTTCGCTCCAACCTGCCGGGGCCGTGATTTTTTCGATCTGACGCCATTCCCATCCCGCTGGCGTCCAGAGTTCCGGTCGATCGTAGCCGCGGTCCCGCGTGAAGAGGAAGAACTGGCGGTTGGTGACGGGGTAGACGTCGATGAAATAGCCTGGCAGCCAGACATCCCGACCTGGCAGTTCGTGAGGCTTGGCGAAGATCTCGTCCGCCGGCTGCCCCATGTAGAAAGGTCCCTCGGGGATCCACACCATGGGGGCACTGTCGCACAAGCTCAGGTAGTGAGCCTCGTGCCGGTGCAGTCCGGGTGGAAGATCCGGCAGGCTTTCTTCGTTGGTGCTCATGGACGCAGTATACACCAGTCTTCCGATCGCGACGATCCCTGCTTTCGCAGCAACCCGGCACCGCAGATCGTGCAGCGCGCTGAACAATCTGCGGCGCCGGGCGCTGGGCGGCGCCGGGAAAACACTCGAGCGCCGATCGATGAGGATGGGCGCGTCTCGAGCCGGAGCACGCCTGACGATCCTCTCCAGGCGGCCAACGGGTTGGTGATTTGCCGCCAATTTGGTAGGATAACCGACCATGGCCTGAGATGGACCTCGTCCGATCGTACCGCATTCGGCAACGAACGGCGGGGAGGATAGAGTGGATCTTCTAACGCTTTGAGAAAGGAGCAGACGATGAAAATCTTGTTTGCAGTCGCCGTGGTGGCACTGCTGACTCTCGGTGCAACCCCGCTCTGCGCGCAAGCACCGGAACTGGAGAAGGGTGTCTACGTCTACGACGGCAACCTGCCGCTCGAAGTCGACCGCCACTCTTCTCCTTGTGTGATCGACTGGAACAACGACAACAAGAAGGATCTCGTAATCGGTCAGTTCGGTTACGGTTACATCTGGCTCTTTCTCAACCAGGGCACCGACCTCAATCCGGTCTTCAACGGTGGCAGCTACATCTACTCCGGCAGCGTTCCGATCAGCGCCAACTCCGGGTGATGTGTCGGCGCAACTCCACGAGGCGTGGATTGGGACAACGACAACAGAAAAGACCTCATGACCGGCGGCCGTGACGGCCTGCTTCGGATCTACCTCAACGTCGGCACCGACGCCGACCCCGTTTTCAACGGTTATTCCAACATCAAGCTGAACAGTGCCAACTTCGATGCCGGGTACTCCTCGACCCCCTATGTCGTCGATTGGAACAACGACAACAAAAAAGACATCATCTGCGGTGAGGACTACGGCCAGGTCTGGCTCTTGATCAACGTCGGCACCGATGCCGATCCGGTCTTCACGACCGCCGATCACGTCAAGGACGGGGCCGTGAATCTCGACGTGGGTATCAAGTCCGCTCCGGTCGCCGCGGACTGGAACCGAGACGGCAAGAAAGATCTGCTCGTCGGTGACTACAACGGCAACGTGTACTACTACGAAAACACCGGAACCGATCAGGATCCCCAGTTCAACGGTTCGGTCCTGCTCCAGGCCGGCGGCGCGACCCTCGACGTCGAGTACTACGCGCGGCTCGACGTGGCCGACTGGGACAATGACGGTATCCTCGATCTGATCAGCGGTAATCGCGACTACTACGCAAGCCCCTCGGGCGGTATCTGGTTTTTTCACGCCCTGGGGCCCCTTTCCGCCGACAACACCGTGCTCTCCAAGGCGACCGGCGGTACGATCAAATTCGCCATCGATGCCGGTGTGGCCAACGCCGGCAGGAAGTATTTTCTGCTCGGGAGCGCTTCGGGAACCTCTCCCGGGATTACTCTGCCTGGCGGAGCCGTGCTGCCGCTCAATCCCGACAAGATGTTCCATTTGATCCGACTCAACTACAACAACCCCATGCTGCAGAACTTCAGGAGCGTCCTCGATGGTGCTGGTAAAGCCTGGCCGGTGCTGAACGTCTCCTCGGTTTCGCTGCCGCCGGGAACGATCCTGCACTTCGCCTACACGACCGAGAATCCCTACGATTACCAGTCGAATCCCGTGCAAGTCGAGATCGTGCCTTAGGGGTTACCTAAAACAACGCAAAAGGGACAGTCCATCTGTGGGCTGTCCCTTTTTTATTGAGAATCACTCAATCGTGATTAAAGCACGATGGTCTGAACGACGTTGGTTTTCACCTGGTACTGGAGGGCCTGCAGATAGACTGTGAGGCCGGGATTGTTAGGGATCGGGAGGTTCCAGATGGTGGTGCCGCTCGGGTCGGACACGACGGTGGAACCAGCCTGCTTCGGCTTGGCGATATCCAGGGTCACGTCGAGGAAGGGGACATAGACGCTACCGGGACCGGTGACGCTGTAAGCCAGGTAAGCGTTGGTGTTGGGGGTGCCACCTGTGAAGGTGAAGGTACCGGTCTGACCGGCGTAGAGATCGGAGACGACTAGCTGAGGACCGGACTGGGTTTCATAATAGATAGTGCCGTTCCAGATACGATCGTAGAACGGGGTGCTCCAGATGTACTGGCTGCTGCCGCAATTGGACAGCAGGGTGAGATCGGCGTTGGAATAAGTGGTGGGGGAGCCGTTGGTGTAGCGCATGCGCTGGCCACCGTTGTAGTTGTTCTTGAAGACGAAGATGCCATAGGTCTGACCGGCCAGGAAGATCTTGCCGTTGCCGGAGAGGTCCATAGGGGAGGCGACTCCAGAGCCCTGGGCGACGGCGGAGCCGGAGACGAAGATCGACCAGGCGCTGGGATCCTGCTCGTAACCGAAGCAGGTACCATCCTTGTAGTAAACATCGCAGGTGCAGGTCTCACCCGGAACATCGAGGTTGAGATCCATGGAGGTGATCTCGAGATCGACGGTGGGGGTGATGTCGAACATGTTGCCGCAATAGCCGTTGCCACCGGCGAAGGTGGTGGTCAGCGAGCCGGGCAGAAGCGTGGTCGGGTTGTAGTAACTGGAGTTGACGTTGATGGTGTTGCCGTCGTCGGCAACGACCGTCTGAGCGACGCCAACCGTTGCGAGGCAGAGTAGCATGACCGAGACTAGAGCGATTCTCATGAGATTCCTCCATTGAAAAAATAACGTCAAAATATCCGGACAGACAGCCATGAAGCTGTGACGCACCGATGAATTCGTAGTGTTTTAAAAAGTTGATCGAGTCCGAAAACTTATTAATGCTTCAGAGGTATAGATAGTTTTTTTTTTATATTAAATCAAGAGCTTTTTTGTTGGGGACGTCAACTTTATGCTACTGACATGAAATTTTTATGCACAACCTCCAGATTATGTAAGCTGTTACGCGGATCGTGATTGATTCTGACCGATCACCTGGAATCCCGTGCACGTCGACTCGAGCGCCTGCGCGCCTCGAGAAGTCTGGTGCAATGAGGAGATTCGATCGCAGGCATGACGACGTCAATGCCCAATACTGAGCACAATTTTCCCGATGTTCGTGTTGGACCGGAGAAGCCGGTGAGCGTCGTCTGCTGTTGTGATCGGCATCACCGTGTGAATGACCGGTTCGATACGGCCGGCGATCACCGCGGGCCAGATCTCCTTGTTCATCCGATCGATGAGCGCCGCCTTCTGGTTATCGCTGCGGCTGCGTAGCGTGGAACCGATCACGCGTTGGCGTTTGACGAGCAGCCGGCCCAGATCGATCTGCGCCTTGCGTCCCCCGAGGATGCCGATCAGCAGCAGTCGTCCATCGCTGCCCAGAGCAGTGAGATTGTCATCGAGATAGGCAGCGCCCACCGGATCGAGGATGACGTCGAAGCCGTGCCCGCCGGTCCAAATCCGCGCTTCCGTTGCGAAACCGCTTTCGCTCCGCACCCAGCCCCCGCTAGCCCCCAGGGCGAGGCACCTCTCGAGCTTGTTGTTGCTTCCCACGGTCACCCAGCATGGCAGCCGCCGTTCGACGCAGAGTTGGATCGCCGCGGTTCCCACGCCGCTGGCGCCGGCGTGGATCAAGACTCGCTCTCCGGCTAGTGCCCCGGCCTCGATGAAAATATTGAGCCAGGCGGTCGTGAGCACCTCGGGTAGAGCAGCCGCCTGTTCGTCGCTCATGCCGGACGGAACGGCGAAGAGATGTCCTTCAGGGCATACTACACTCTCTGCGTAACCCCCTCCCGCAAGCAGTGCGCAAACCCGATCACCCACCTTCCAGCGTGCGACATCATCGGCGACGGCTGAGATCGTGCCGGCGCATTCCAGACCGAGGATATCGCTCGCCCCCGGGGGTGGGGGATAGTGTCCTGCTCGCTGGAGCAGGTCAGCACGGTTCACGGCGGTTGCCGATACCGCGATGCGCACCATTCCGGGATTGAGCGATGGCGCGGGCGTCTCGCTCCAGACGAGCGATCGATCGGCGTTGACGATTATGGCTTGCATCGTATCCACGATCTCCCTGCCCGGCCGATGAATCCGCCACGCACACACCTATCGCAGGTTCAGGCCGTGTTCTCAATATCATGCGGCGTTTTGTTTTTTTAACGCCACACTTCTCTTTCCCCCCATTCAACAGTATCGCGATTAACGAAACCGACCTTCTACCCCTCTGGGTTGACTCATCTTTGCTCTCGGGAGGGTAGGCGATGAGAGCCGTCGCCTCGTCACCATTCGGCGGGGGCCGGGAAATATCAATTTAAATCCAACTTTTGTGACTTGGATTTGATTTTACCGGCCGATGATCCGAAAAGAAAGCATAGGTGACGAGTCGGGGTGCTCGATCGGTTGGAGGTGAGGGAACTTCGTTCCGATGAGGACGAAGGTCTGGATCTCGGTATTCTGCCCTCAGACCGGCCGCGCGGCATGAGAAGGGTTGCGACGATGGGACCGGCTCGTCTATCGTTCGCGGCCGTTGTGAACAGGATTTTGAGAGTGGAGTGGGGTATGAACATGTCTCGTCCTCCGGAAGACGCCACCACACTGCTTGCGGCCATGTCAACGGGCGATGATATGGCCAGCGAAAAGCTGTTTTATCTGCTCTACGAAGAGCTCCACGCCCTGGCTCATCGGGCGATCCGGAACGAGCCGGCGGAGCAGCTTCTTCAGACAACGGCGTTGATTCACGAGACCTATATTCGACTGGTTGGGCGGGAGGCGGTCCAGTGGAACGACAAGTCTCACTTTTTCAGAGTGGCAGCCAAGGCCATGCGCCGCGTCCTGGTGGACGAGGCGCGCCGGCGACGGGCCGCTAAGCGGGGAGGCGGCAAACGCCACCTCTCGCTGCACGGGATCGATGAGTCGGACAGCGCCAAGCTGCTCAAGACCACGTCCGAGCCGTTCGCAAAGCTCGATCTCCTCGATCAGGCACTCAACAAGCTGGCGGCCAACGGCGACCTCAAACATCTGTGTTCGATCGTGGAAATGCGTTACTTCGGGGGGCTCAGCTACGAACATATCGCCAAGGCCATGGATATGTCCAAGGACGAGGTCAAGCGCGAGTGGGATTTCACGAGATCGTGGCTCTTTCAGCAGATGAAGGAGGCCGAGAACAGGGATGACTTTTGAGTTGTCCTCGTCGTCCCCCGGATATCTAGGCCCTCTCCCTGTCGCATGGTGGAGTACCGATCATCTACCTAACAAGCTTGGCACCCTCTAACGTCGTGCTCTTCGTGGTTGATCCGATTTTGGATTGCACCACGAAGAACACGAAGGAACACGAAGATTGAAGAAAAGTGGAATATACGTGCTTTCACTCTGACAAGCTTCGCAGCAGCTCTCAGGCGAGCCTGTTAGTTCCCAGGGAATCTGGTGTACGCGCCAGGAAGGCGGCTTCTACCTAACAAGCTGCTCTCGAGACTGTAAGAAAGAACTCTCGCAAAGCCGCAAAGAGCGCAAAGACAATAACGAGATAGGTAAAGCGGTCGTTGGTGCTGCGATTCTCCAGTCAGGAGAAAAGCCTCCACACCCCAAAAATTCCTTGGCGGCCTCGGCGTTCTTGGCGAGCGGAATTATTGATCAATATGTCAATCGTCACAGCCCGATCAGGCGTCTTTGAGCGGTTCCCATTCTGCGAAGGTTTCGATGTTGACCTGGACCTGCGGGTCGGTCCGGTAGGCCTCGTTGTAGTTGTACTGCCAGCTCAGAAAGTCGGAATCGCCACCGCCCTGGGTGGTGATCAGGAATCTGTTGGGGAGCAAGCTGGCGCTGAGCGCGCGTTCACGGGGCAGCGATTTGTCACCGCCCTGGGGATCGACCGAGATCCAGCCGTAATGGGGCAGGAAGACCTGAGCCCAGCGGTGGTAGACGAAATCGATGCTGGCATCGTCTCCGCGAACCACGATCGATCCCACGTAGCGCGCCGGCAGACCTACGGCGCGGCAGAGCGCTATGAAGCAGAAGGTGTACTCCGAGCACGATCCTGTACCCCTCTCGAGTACCACCGGGGCCACGTTCCACCCGCCGGCGAGCTCGTAGGTCAGATGCTCGCGCAGGTATTCCATGAACTTTCGGGTGATGAGGTAGGGATTTTGCTCGTCCCCGATGATGTCGTGAGCCAGCTTCTGGATGAAGGGATCGTCGATCAGGTACTTGCTCTCGTTCGATGTGTAGGGAACGCGGATCTTTTGAGGAATGTCGTCGAGCGTGCCGCAGAGCTCGGGAAAGATAAAATAGTGGATCGACGAGATCTTTGCTTCCACCTCCATGACCGACCTGATCGTGGAGCCGGCGGCGGCGTCCTGGTAGCGGAAAACGGCGATCTCTTGATTCCATCGGTCTTTCTCGAATGTGATATCGGCGGGTGCAAACGTTTGCGAGAGGATCTTTTGCTGCGGGCGGTCTACGGGCACAGCGAGATAGACCTCGAGGTCCTGCAGGCGGCCCTCGCCGTGAATCCTCACCTCGTGGGTGAGGGTGATCCGCGCGCGGCGCGGCTTCCCCAGGCGATAGAGCTCGTCGTCGCACCGTACGAGCTTGTAGATCGTGTCGGTCTGATAGTCGACGGTCCACAGGAACTCACCATCCCAGGCCACGCCGTGGGAGTAGGGGCCTGGCGTGCCGATCACGATGAACACCTCGCCGCTCTCGGGATCGATCATGTAGATCTCGTTGGTGAGACGGTCGGAGCTCCACAAGTAGCGCCCGTCGAAGGCCAGCCCGTTGGGCGACCTGGCGGGCGCGGTGATCGTTTTGATCGCCGTGCCGTCGGAGAGATCGATCTTCATGATCACTTTGGCCTTGCAGTCACTCACCCAGAGGGTGGTGCCGTCGAAGGTCAGCCCATCGGGATCCTCGGTTGGCGCATCGATGGTTTTTTGGATCGAGCCGTCCTGTGGGTCGATGGCGAAGATCTTGTGCTGAGCGAGGTCGGCGTTCCAGAGGTGGGTGCCGTCCCAGGCCAGCCCCATGGGCCAGTAGCCGGGAGAGGGGATGGCATGTTCCACCTCGCCCGATTCGGGGTCGAGCCGGAAGAGCTTGTCTTCTTTGTGGTCAGCCACCCAGAGCGCAGCGCCGTCGAAGGTCATGCCCGTACAGAATCGCCCCGGTGCGGGAAACTTGTGGATCACCTCACCGGGGTGTGCCAGGAGAGACGGGGCGCTTCCCAGGCCCACGAGGATGACGAGCAAGAGAGATCGAGAAATCGCGCGGAACATGGGTGTCCTCCCTATAACAGTATTAATGCTTGTCATGATCCTACCATCAAGACCGGTCGAGTGATAATGGTCACGCTTTGAGCCGAGAACTCAGGTCTTGAGCAACCGCTGCCGAGCACGATCTATGAGCTGTTGAGCCCGGACCCTTCCTCTCGATAAGGCATCCTACGGAAGAATCGTGCCGCAGAAGCCGGTTTTTTTGTCCCACCGAGATCTTTTTCGTTGTCGCGCTTAGGCAAAAACCGTATATATTGTGTTTATCTCTCTGGATGTGTCATCCAGAGCACTACAAATTGGGCATCAAATTCCATCACTCTCTCATGGGAAGGAGACTGTCCATGGTCAAGAAAAAGGAATCCTTCTTCACGCGCATCTTTCGGCGGAACAACACCGTCGCCGAATCGCGGTTCTCCGTATCGGGAGCCTCCGAAGCGGCTACCTCGGATGCAGCAACTTTGGAATCGGGAGGCAACGGAGGGAGGAGGAGGGTCGCTGCGGCAATCTCCTCGATTGTGGCGGCCGGCAGGCCTGCCTCGATCCTGCGCGCTGTCAGATCGGTAACGAACCGCAAAACGGCGGAAGCTGTGGGCGACCGGCCGCGAGCTGCAGTGGCCGACGAAGCGAAAAGCGCACCTGCGACGGCGATCAGCGCCAGGATTCTGAAAAATTTCGAAAAGGCCCCGAAAGAGGGAGGAAAAAAAGAGCTCAACGTCATCACCGAGAAGCTCTCGCAGCAAGAAGAAGCCTCGATCAAGATATCCTCTGGAATCAACGGCCTCTCCTCCCTGCTGGGTGATATCGACAAGCAGCTCAAGGAACAATCCAAGACCAGCACCGAGCTCGTCACTACGGTGAAAACCATCCCCGAGATGATCAAGGAGCTTCCCGAGTCGTCACGGGTCGGCCTGGAACTGCTCAACACCATCTCGCAGTTCATGGACAAGCAGGCGAAAGGCGTCGACACGCTTCAGAAAAAGGTCTCCGATTTTTCGACGTCAGTCTCCGATCTGGGAGAGAAGATCGACAACAACACCGCTGTCCGCACAAAAGAGGTCAAGGTCATCCGGGATTCGCTCGGTTCGGTGGAGCACTCCATCGGGCGCTTTTCGAACCAGCAGAACAAGGTGAACAAGACCCATGCATCCAACATTCAGGTGATCGCCGGTGCACTCAAAAAGTCGAACCGGCTGCAGAAGGATCGCATGGAAAAGGTGTTGAATCGTCTGACCCTCATGAACCGGCTGGTGGTGGCAATGCTCGTGGTGGTTCTCGGCGGGGTTGCTGCTGCGGTTCTACTGAGTCTCTGATCGACTCGTAGACATGCAAAGCTGATTAGCTGCTCAGCTCAGCGCGTTCTGGATAACGACAGTGGGACACTGCTTCAGCAGTGGCCCGGGTTGGTGGCTAGCGGGTGCTGTTCGCGATTCGCCTTCTTTTTGGCCGTCTTCTTTTTGGTCGCCTTCCTATTGGCCATCCGCCAGATGGAGCCGGATATCGAGCCGCCGGTCTCGTCGTTCCACCACACCGAACTCGTGATCGTAATCCTCGAAGACCAGCCGCGCATCCCCCTTTTCAACCACCTCGAGGTAGGAATCGAGATTGGCCACGAGATGCTCGAAGGCATCGATGACGGCCGCCTCGTCGGGGTAGAGCGCCGCTATGCAGGTCTCGGCCGGCCTCCCCGCTCCTCGATCGTAGTCCGCCGCCACAGCGGTGATCTCACCACCGAGCCGCAGGACGTCGCCCGGTCCCAGGGTGTAGATCGCCTGGAGTGTAAACTGGCCGCGGATTACCCGTTCAGAGCCGGCGATCCGGCCCTCCTTCGGCAGGAGATCGAACATGCCGTCAGGCGATGTCGCCGCTGCCGGTATCAGGTTCGTCACGTGGCGTGCGAAGGCCAGGAGTGTATCCCCGGTCTGCTCACGGCCATCGAGGTCGCTCACGCACAAGTAAACGTTCCCCTTGACTGCCAGGAGCTGGAAGCGGTTGACCGTGTGGCGTACGGCATCTAGCTTCGGTGAAGGCGTCTCGCGCCCGCACTTCATCAGATAGATACCGAGAGCCGCTGCCGGATCGGTCATCTGATAGATATCCACCGTGATCTCACCCGACGTGATCTCACCCGACGTGATCTCACCTCGACCGGCGTTGTACTTCTGCACGGCCACGCGGTCGAAACCCAGGTCGAGGAAGATCTCGGCGCCCCCGTTGATATATCCGTAGAGCTCCGCGCTGTCGTAGACCACGGTTTTGCCGCGCCGCGTCCAGCCTGCTTCGAAGCCGTCAACTGGAAAGAGATTCGCCATGACGTCGGCGGTGCCGCCGGAGGGGCCGGCAGCGATTCCGGTGCTTTCGTCGTCGGCGGGGCCGGCATCGCCGCGATCGTCCCCGCTGCCACCGCAGGCGGCCAGCACGCAAATCACGAGCACAGCCGCCAGAGCCGCAACCAATCTCATGTGAGCACCTTGATGTGCTCGATCTTCTCGAGATCGGCGATGCCGAGCCCCAGCCGCTCGCCGTAGTGTAAATACTCGGTGTAGCGGGGATGCTCGCTCACCTTCACACCCATCTCCTTGCGCTTGGCGACCAGCTCGCGGTGGCAGACCATGTCGATCGCAAAGGGATCGGTGGCGAAGTAGAGGGCGTGGTTGGGATAGAGGAACTGGGCGTTGAAGCCGGGGCCGCCGTCGTACTGACCCAAGAGGCCGTCGGTGATGTTGAGCGCCAGCTTGTTGCGGATCCACGGCGCCGCCGTCACCTCGGTGCAAACGTCGAAGAAGAGCGGGGCATGCAGGCGGCCGCAGTTGCAGATAGCACCGTAACCCAGGTTCTTGGTGGCCATCGAGATGCCGTTGCCGGTGTTCTTGAAGGCGGCCAGGTTGATGATCTTGGTGAGCGTTTGCGTAATGAGCTTGCCGAAGTAGGAGTACTCGTTGTTGAAGACGTGCTGGTTCAGGTAGAACTCGTCGTCTTTATAGCCGCGCACCTTCTTGCCAAGGATCCCCTTGGCGTAGTAGTACGCCTGCATATCGAACAAATCGGCGCTCTTGTGAGGGGCGTCCTTTACGCGATCCATGTGCAGATCCTGGAGCCCTTCGATGCGCACGCCGGGAAAGTTTTCTTTGGTGTAGCCCACCTCGGCGAGCATCGGCGTGAAGCGGTCCCAGATCACGATGTTCTGCTTGGGCAGTCCGCAATCGGAGAGCCAGCGGATCACCGCCTCGGTCACCTCCAGGCGGGTGTTGATCTTGGGGCCTACGGGATTGATCTTCAAACCCACCACATCATCGGGCTTGAACAAGAGCACGAAGCTCTCCTTCAGGTTCTTGCCTGTCAGCTTGGTGATCCCCTTTTCGACCATGTCGCGGATTACAGTGGGGATAAATGTATCATCGGTGTATGACTTTGGATCGCGAACCTCGACCACCTTGCCCGGGAAGGGGCCGGGAATGGCGCCTTTCGTGGAGGGGACCTCCATGAAGGCGTCGATGTTGGTCTCCACCTTGGGATGAGGTTGGGCCTGCTTCTGTACTTCCTGCGGTTTACGGGCGGTTTCGTCTTCCTCGGCGGACAGTGCTGGAGCGCCGAGAACGGTTCCGCCCACGGCGACCGTTGCAACCCCGAGGCCGCGCAGGAAATCGCGTCGGTTCAGGTCGCGATTCGATTCCATCGATGAGTCGTATCTCTTCATCACTCTCTCCCAACTGATTTATTCGGCTCGCGATGACCGCCGCGCTCGCGGCAGCCCGCCAAAGAAGCGCCGTGTTCGCGAGACGCAGCCGATCGGACGGTTTCGATGCGCTATAATACGGGCTGCTCAGGGTGCAAGGTAAAGAAAAGGTATCAGGAACCGATCGGAGGCGCAAGCGGTGCGGGAGATGAGCGCCGCCGGCGGTTCGCCCGAACCTCTTCGATCCGGTGGTTTTTGATTGATTTGATCGGTTCGAAAATGCTTTACTCGATTACGTATTTTCCCTGAATCGACAGCCTCGTTCGCAACGAGTAACAGGTGACGGAGGGGAGCACGCCATGAGCCACAAATCCAGGGAATCCAGATCGGACGAGTTTTCCCGCAGAAGCTTCATGAAAGGCGTCGGAGCGGGGCTCGTCAGCGGTTCAGCCCTGCTGGGATCCGGCCCGGCCGTCGCCAAAACCGCCGGTGAGGAAGCCGATCGCGCCGCGAAAGCCCACGAGGGAGAGGTCCCCCTGGTCTTGAAAGTCAACGGCCGCACGGTGCGGGTGCTAGTAGAATCGCGTGCCACCCTGGCGGCCCTGCTGCGCGATACCCTTCAACTCACCGGCACCAAGGTCTCCTGCAACCACGGGGAGTGCGGTGCCTGCACCGTGCTGCTCGACGGCAAGGCCGTGTATTCCTGCCACATGCTGGCTCTCGACGCCGCCGGCCGGGAGGTCACCACGATCGAGGGCCTCCTCGACGGCGAAAAGCTGCATCCGATTCAAAAAGCCTTTCTCGAGCATGACGGATACCAGTGCGGCTTCTGCACCGCAGGTCAGATCCTGGCAGCACATGCTCTGCTTCGCGAACACCCCCACCCTACACGCGAACAGGTTCTCAGCGGCATGGCCGGCAACATCTGCCGCAGCGGCGCCTATCCCAACATCATCGAATCGGTGCTCTCCGCGGCCGGGAAGAAGGAACGCTGATCCCCGAATGTGATCCTGGAGACGGGAGGAACCCATGCCACGCAAAATCGTGAAATCCCTCATCATTTTAGAGGGAGACGAGGTGGAGACCCTGGCCGAGGTTCCCGAGCGGGAGCCGATACCCTGGGGCCCCGAGGCGGCGCTCGAGGTCGTGGGAAAACCGCTGCATAGGATCAACGGGTACGACGTGGTCAGCGGCAGTGCTCGCTACACGTCGGATGTGGTCCTGCCGAACATGGCCCACGCCGCGACGCTCAGGTGTCCCTATCCGCACGCCCGCATCACACGCATCGACACCTCGGCGGCTGAGCGGCTGCCGGGAGTGCTAGGTGTGATTACCCATGGGAACACCCCCAAGATCCCCTGGTACAGCGGCACCACCTCTCTTTTCGATACGACTCTGCGTTACGAGGGGGACGAGGTGGCTTGTGTGGCCGCCGAGACGGCTGCGATCGCCGAGGCGATAGGCTGGCAGCAGCGCAATCGGCCGGCGGGTTCAGGTGCCGGCCTCCGCAAGCGCGGCATCGGGATGGCCGGACAGATCCGGTGGGGTGGTGGCGGGCCGCCGGCCTACGCAACCGTGAAGCTGAACGGCGACGGCAGCGCGCGCGTGCTGGCAGGCACGCAGGATCTGGGGACGGGGACCTACACCTTCATGGCGCAGGTGGCGGCCGAGGTTCTGGAGATCCCCGTGGAGCGGGTGCAGGTCACCCTGGGCGACACCGCGGCCTGCCCGGTTTACGTTCTGTGGATAAAGTGGCGGGGGGAGGGCTATTGCTAGGCGCTCTCGTGACCATTGCCGACCTCTCCGGTCACCCCGCGGTCGGTGAGTAGTACCCGGTTCTCGCCAAGGCGGCAGGTGAGATTGCGTCGCCGCAATTGCGTAACGTGGGGACGATCGGCGGCAATCTCTGCCAGCGCCAGCGCTGCTGGTATTTCCGGGGCGACTTTGACTGTCTGAAGAAGGGGGCCATATGTGTTTCGCCGCTCAGGGGCGCAACAAGTACCACTGCATCACCGGCGGTGGCCCTTGTTTTATCGTTCATCCATCCGACTTCGCCGTGGCTCTCCTGACGCTCGATGCCCAGGTCGCCATCGTCTCGGCATCCGACGATGAAATCCGTTGGATCGGTCTTGCCGATCTCTACGTGTTTCCACGCAGAAACCTGGAGAACGAAACCGTGCTCCAGCCGGGTGAGATCATTACTCACGTCAGGGTGCCGGCGCTTTCCGTGAATACGAGGAGTGGATACATCAAGTTCAAGGAGCGCGGTGTTCGGGATTTCGCAGTGGTCAGCGTTGCCGCCGTGTTGAACATGGCCGGCAACCGGGTCACCTCTGGCCGGCTGACGTTCGGCGGGGTGGCGCCCATACTCTGGCGTGACGAGGCGCTCGAGGGCCGCCTCGCGGGATTGACTCTCGATCGATCGAGCTCTGCCAGGTTCGCCAAGGGCGCTTTCTCCGAAGTTCGACTCTTGACCGAAAACGCCATCAAGGTCCCTCTGGTCCGCCGCCTGCTCGAGCAGCTCCTCGTACGGCCCCGATGAGGGGTGGCTACGGAATCCCACTCAAATCGATCAACGTTATCGGGTATTGCAGCATCGTGGTAATCGGCGCCGGTAGTTTTCGATAAAATTTAGAATCCCCCCGACTGCAGGGAACAACCGATAACAGTCTATACCTATATTTCTACCTAATCCTATCCCGATCGTCGGGAGCCTTGACGCCGAGAGGGCTTCAAATGCTTTACATCCCTGGGTATACGCTGGCTGACGAGGTTGCCTGTGGCAAGAGATCGCGCGTTTTCAAGGGCTTTCGAGATGTCGACGAGGCGCGTGTCATCGTCAAGCTGTCGACCGAAGATCTTCCGACCCACAATGAGCTCTCCAGAATTCACCGGGAATACGAAATCGGAAGCCAGTTCACACATGACAACGTCGTGCGATACCTCGATCTGGTCGGCTATCAGCAAGGGATGGCCATCGTCGAGGAGGATTTCGGTGGCATGGCCCTGTCCCGCTCCATCTCGGCGGAAGGGCTCGATCCGCGGTCCTTTCTGTCGGCAGCGGTTCAGTTGACCGGCGCTCTCGCGGCGATTCACAAACGACACGTGATTCATCGCGACATCGAGAACCGGGGAACGTCATCATCAATTACCGCACGAAAATGGTGAAATTGACCGATTTCAGCAATGCGTCACGCTTGCCGGCGATCGACGAGCCCGGCGGCGTCATCGGTGATATTCGAAGCTCCATGGCCTACATGTCACCGGAGCAAACGGGTCGCATGAACCGCGAGGTCGACTATCGATCCGATTTCTATTCCCTGGGCGTTCTATTCTACCACCTCCTGACGGGTACCTTGCCCTTCAATGCGAACGACTCCCTGGAGCTGGCGCACTGCCATATTGCCAGGCGCCCGGTGCCACCGCGACAGGTCAACATGACGATTCCCGAATCCCTGTCGTTGATTGTCATGAAGCTGCTCGCGAAATCTCCTGACGATCGATATCAGAGCGCTCACGGCATCGAGTCTGATCTGAGATGGTGTCTCGAACAGGTCGAGGACGAAGGCGAGATCAAACCCTTTGCGCTGGGGCGACAGGACATCTCCGAACGTTTCACGATACCTGGCAAGCTCTACGGTAGGGCCAAGGAGAAGAGCGTCCTGAACGAGGCTTTCGATCGTGCGAGCGGTGGCACTTTGGAGATCGTTTTGTTGTCAGGTCGTCCAGGAATCGGGAAAACGGCTCTCGTCGAGGAGATGAGCAAACCGATCGCCGGCAGGGGGGGGGTATTTCATCAAGGGCAAGTACGATCAGCTCGAACATGACAGCCCGTATTGTGCCCTCAACGCGGCTTTTCAGGATATGGTGCTACAGCTCCTCAAGGAGAGCGACAGCCGGCTCGCACGCTGGCGAGAGCGCATCATGGAAGCCGTCGGCACAAACGGCGGTGTCCTCACCAAGGTCATTCCGGAGCTGGAGCTGATCGTCGGAGCGCAGCCCGCTGTGATCGGTCTGGATCCGCAGGAAGCACAGAATCGGTTCGATATGGTCTTTTCGAGCTTCATCCGTGCGCTCAGCGATTCCGAGCGGCCGCTGGTGTTATTCCTGGACGATCTCCAGTGGGTCGACACACCTTCGTTGAGGCTGATCGAGCTGATCATGGGCGATGGGGACGTGGGGCACTTGCTGCTCATTGGAGCCTACCGAGATCACGAAGTCGAACCCGATCATCCCCTGAACACGATGTTGGACCGCCTGCAGGAGAGAGGACTCCGTCCTCGGAAGATCCGCCTGACATCTCTCGGGATCGAGAATATCACTCAACTCGTGGCTGACGCTTTCCAGAGCGATCTCGAACGGGTAACCCCTCTCGGAGAGCTCATCTACCGCAAGACGGCGGGCAATCCTTTTTTCGCCAGACAGATCCTCAACCGGCTCCATGATGAAGAGTACGTGACGCTCTCCAAGGAGGGCGATCTGTCGTTCTGGTCCTGGGACATCGATTCATTGCGTGATCTCGAAATCACCGAAAATGTCATCGAGCTCCTGGTCGGCAGGATTCAGAGGCTGCCGCTGTCGGCTCAGAGACTCCTCGAGCTGGCAGCGTGCATCGGCAGCCGATTCGACTGGAACACGCTCTTTATTGTAGCTGAAGGTCCGGTGAAGGAGTTCGACAACGACCTGCGCCTGCTCTTGAAGGAAGGATTGATCGAACGCGACCAGATCGGATTTGGCGAGGATTCCTGGAGGGCGTTTCGCTTTCAGCATGATCGCATCCAGCAAGCTGCGTATTCCTTGATTGAGGAACAGAGAAAACCATCCACCCATCTGAGAATCGGCCGGTTGCTCTCGAGGTCTATCGGTGAAAGGGATCTGCAAGGCTCTCTGTTTCTGTTGGTCAATCAATTCAACAAGGGCCTACAACTGGTCGGTGATCGTGTGGAAAAGATACACGTCGCCGAGCTGAATCTGCGTGCCGCCGAGAAGGCCAAATCGTCTTTGGCCTACGATATGGCGGCACGCTACCTGGATATCGGGATCCAGCTTGCAGGCAGCGAAGCATGGACCGACCATCACGATCTAATCTTCGAGTTGCATAAAGAAAGCGCTGAATGTCATTTTCTGGCCGGAGCATTTTCTCGATCGACCGATTGCATCGAGACCGCGATGCTCCAGTGCACAAGCGACCTCGAACAAGCCCGGTTGTATATTATTTTACTCACTCAAAAGGCAGCCAAGGCGGAGTACGTCGAAGCGATCGCACTGGGCATCCGTGCCTTGAGTGTGCTGGGTATCAATCTGCCGGCGATCGATTTTCCACACGAGCGAGAGGCGTATCTATGGAAAGAGGTGGAGTGGTTCGAGAGGGAATGGGCAGGCAAAACGATACGATCGCTGGCTGATCTGCCTGTCAACCATGACCTTCGGCACGGTATCGTAACATCGATCATGGCGACGATTTTGGACTGCACGATTATCGGAGCGCCGGACTTTCTCGAAATCTTGACCGTCTCGATGGTCAACTATTTCATAAAACATGGAAATACGAGTGTCGCGCCGCTGGGTTATCTCTTTCATGCGGTCGTGCAGTCCGTACGCGGAGACTACGAGGATGCGTTTATCTTCGGAGAGATGGCGATCGATTTGAACGAGACGCACATCTTCAACCAGAAAATATCCGCCAAGTTCAGAACTCCTGACATACCCGACTAACAATTGTCCGATTTCGGTAGGTTTACGGCCAGGAAAATTTTCTTGTTCGTTCCCGGGAATTTCGCTTCTATTTTGTTCAGCTCCAAACAGAGATC
>Ga0190284_1000069_pt1 | contig 79589 bp, 69 predicted proteins | sample 48691812_MG_FD_161668 | JGI IMG/M metagenome (GOLD analysis project Ga0190284, IMG submission 161668) | Hydrothermal vent microbial mat bacterial communities from Southern Trench, Guaymas Basin, Mexico - 4869-18-1-2_MG | ecosystem: Environmental > Aquatic > Marine > Hydrothermal vents >... | reverse complement strand
GCGGCTCCTTTTTGAAGAACTACCGTTCGAGCGCGAAAAAAAAGTTCTAACACCGGACAAGATACATCAAAAGCGCGGATCATACCACCGTTCTAACGCGCAAAAAAACTCGCCCGTCAGAGCTGCAGCGTTCCCTTTGGCCCATCACTATCGGACCGTATTTGGGTGAAGGCACGCGATCAAGATCGCCGTTGACTCAGGCGGGAAGGGTGTGGTACGGTCAAATTATGGGAAAAGAGCCTTTGATCAGGCACAAATGTGGGAATTGGGGTGGTCGGACCATTATCAGAAGCGCGACGGACCCGATTCGGCGGCTGAAATCCATCGGACGGCCGGATTTCGGCCGAAAACCAAGGGCATTTGTGAGATAGCGGAATAATTCCCGATACAATGAGCGAAGGATTAATCTAATGGCAACATCACCCTTTGAGGAGCTCTTGAGTCGGGATATGGCCAAGGAATCAGCACGGCCCATTATCGAGAAGGCGAGCCCGCTCCTGCAAGAAGTAGTCAATCACGCAACTATGGTTTTCCAGCGATGTCAGGTTTCCATAGGACGTTCAGATGATTCAGACGAGAAGGACGTTGGACAGAATCTAGCACCCATTCTGCTTTACCAGCATATCATCGAGATGACTGACGGTATAGAAGTCTTGATTGCGAACGGTTGCTCAGGCCCCGCAGTTCCTCTTCTTCGCAGTAACCTAGAGGCATTGCTTTTTCTGGAGTTCATGCTCAAGGAAGACTACAAAAGACGCTCCCTCTCGTGGCTTTGCTCATATGTCCATAAAAGGATCGAAACCTACGAATTGCGTGATCCCAGTACTCAGCGCCGGAAAGGGCTCAAAACAACCTTGGAAAGAGAGGGAGGTATTGAGGCTCCGGATTTTGACCCATCACAGAAGGCTGCCAACTTGAAAGCGATTCTCAACAAAGAACTACCCACCATAGAAGCAGAATACCAGCGGCAAAAGCACAAGAGTCCAAACTGGTATTCTCTGTTCAATGGGCCACACGATCTGTGTGAACTCGCCATTCATCTAGATAGAGCAGAACTCTACAACCTTCTGTACCGAAAATGGTCATCGACCATGCACGCTACGGATGCCACTCGGTATCTCGCCACTATCAAAGGTAATCCATTTTTTTGTCAACTGAGACATCCGGGTCCCCTGACAAATTACGCCTGGTATGCTGCCACATTTATGGTGGAGGCGACTCGGCTTATGATCAGAGCATTCAGCCCCGGTGAGGATCTAAGCCGGTGGGAGAAAGAGGAAGTAGAAAAGAGACTCTATTACTTGAAAAACGTACAGGTAAAGTTAGAGTTAGATCCGGAAAGCATGTGAGCAAACTGACCCAAGACCTGCCACGGAAACGGAAACCGTGATACCCTTGCCCAATCCACAATCGCCATGCACGACCGGGGTAGGACAATGAAGACTCTCATCGGGTGTAGAATTTCACATTGTACTGTCTAATTTCAGGTTGGGGTCAGGCTTGACATATATGGATTTGACGGTGCAAACTGCCAAGAATGGCACGGAGAGCACGCATTCACTATCCGGGCGCTGTCTATCATGTGATGCTACGTTGGAACGTTGGCCAGGGTGTTTTCTTTGACGAGCCGGACCGGACTCGTTTCTACGATCTGTTGGTGGAAGGAGTCAAGCGATCAATCGCCTGCGCAAACGTGCGGAAACGAATCCCCGTCTTGCGGTAGAACTTGAGAGGGTAAGAGAAGACCTGGCACAAATACATATATGTCAAGCCTGACCCCGACATGACCCCGACAGACCCCGACACCGACATGACCCCTATAAGGTCGCGCAGCCTTCTCAACTAACATTATTGCCTCTTCAGTCGTCATCGCAGCCTCTCACTGTGACGTGAAATAGGGCGGAACTACACCATCCGCCGGCGACAATCAATCAAATCAAGCCAATCCAACGCGTTCGAGTTGGACGGTGTGCTAACTGGCTCGTTGGGGCGAGATTGACTAGCCCGAGTTTCCTACTTATTAAAAGACAAGCGTCTTTCCGTTGGATGTTCAATCACTTATACCACATGTGTCCTTACCCTAAAACGGCTTTTTCGTCTTTTGTCAGTCCAAGGATCTCCAAGATTCGGTCCTGAAGTTCCCAAGTTTTTTTGTCAATACGGTTTGTGTACGGGTCTTTTTCTGACCGTGTTTCCTCGCGCTAATTCTTGGGGAAATTCCGAGCTCAGGATCTTGACAACCGCCTGAACGCTTGATAAATATTAGCTTTAGGATTGTTGTTTCGCAGACCGTGAGGTTGCGTCCACGCGGAACGCTTTTTGTGACGGCCTGTTTTGGGCCTATGATGGTTCAGTTTCGGGTTCCACCACTCTGGGATTTGTTCTTTAATAGTCAGGCCTTATGGCAATCAGGGCTATTTGTCGGAAGGTAATATAAGCCATGTGGGGAATTGGTAGGAGATCTCCTCTGTTCAATCTTATCTATGTCGATGGCTGTAGATCGGATGGTCGGAAGGCCGGCACGTTGGATTCCGGCCCGAGCGGTCGAGTATTGGTCTTGACACTCGCGGGAATACTTGCGGCATTCGTTTTGTTGGGCGCGTCAACGGACTCGTTCGGATTCTATCCTCAAAAATGGGAACCGCTGCTCTGGGGGGGCAAAATCACCTATTCCACAAAAGGTGAGGACTATCCGTCTCCGATCTGGGAGCCGTTACTTTGGGGCGGCAAGATCGTCCTTCCTGAGAAGACCCCTTCTCATGCTGAATCCCGTTCCCCCCGGGAAGTCGGCCCGGGCGAGGGGGCCGCTCCCTCAGGGTCGGAAGAGCATTCAAGGGGTGTTGACTTACCGCTGGAACCTCCGGGCGCCAAAGGAACTCCGGTACCCTCCGGAGGCGCGGGCAAGGAAACCGTGGACCCGCCTCCCTCGCACCACACCATACTTGGGCCCATGCCTCCGGCTCATGTGGTCGGCGCGGGTCTTCCGCAGGCAAAACACTCGATCGGATTCCCGAGACCCTATTCCCGAGACGCTTTTCAAATCTTGCCTCTGAAAAGTATTCCACCTCTGTATGTGACCCCCGAGTTGCCGGGGGAAGGCATTTGGCAGTGGAAGAACATGCCCAAAACGCGGGACGATTGGCCGGTTGTTTACAAGATGAGTTATAGGCCCAGTGAGAAGTTTCCCAATGCCATAGCCCATATGCTCCTGTTCGATATGAAACGGGTTTCCATGAAACTCTATGTTGGATCTTCGGAACCGGGCGCGGGATTGGGTTCTTCAAAGATCGAACAGCGTATGAAGCCTTATCTGCTGGCCGTCACCAACGCGCTTTGGAAACTCAGGCACTCAGGCGGAGGAGGAGCGGTCTATCGGGGCAAGGTCATAAAGAAGTTGGCCAAAGGATTGGCAACTCTTCTGGTGTACAAAGACGGCGCGGTAGACATCATCGAGTGGGACGACAGTATCCCCATCTCAAGTGTCAGCGATGCACTTCAATTGAAGCACCTGATCGCAAAAGACGGCAAAGTCGTTGAATCAATTGTGAGCAACGGCCGAAGGCAAGACGCTGAACTGGGCCTGGGTTATCTGCTGGTTGAGGAAAACCCCGTACTCGGTCGTTACGGGGGTTATTATGGGGGCTACTACGGGGGCTATTCTCGAGGTCAACCCATACTGAATCATACTTCCGGGGAGCATTGGTACATAGCCACACGCTCCGCTTTTGGAATACGTCCTGACGGGAACGTGGTATTCGCGATGGGGCATCATATCGGCACGAAAGATCTTGCCAAGGCCCTGGTCCTCGCGGGCTGCGTTCGCGCGATTCATGGTGACGCCAATCCCCACAATGTCGTAGGAAACCTGTATTACACCGATGAAAAGGGAAAGATCCTGCGCAAGGACATGATGTCACCCGACCAGAACAAGCACACGTTGCAGCGATACGTTAAATCCAGTTATCCGAGCAGCTTTTTCGGGTTCTTCCGAAAATCCGTAGAGGACGAATCGGGAATGAATTCGGCTTCTCCCCGGGTCCCGCTCGATCGCCAAACCAGGGCGAACTGATGAGCGTCCGGAAGAATGCCCCGGCAAAGCGAGTCCTTTGAATATCCCGCAACCGTTCTTCAAGGTTTCGGTGATTCATGGTATCGTGGGGGATATCGATTCTTTTGCGTGAATGACTTCAGAGCATTGGTTAGGAACAAGTTATGGAAAAGGAACGTCTGCCTCGTGTTGTGGTGAATGAGCGTGAGTCTCGAGTAACACGCGAGGAATTGGTGACATCGGAGAAAGTGGTTGACGAGCGCCGGAAGAACGAGAGTCTAATCGCGATCGGAAATGTGGCGCGCAGACACGAAGAAAGTTTCCGAAAGAGGATCCGTAGACGGAAATGGCTGGGCGGGACCTCGATTGTGTTGGGAACAGCTACTCTTATGGGCGCCAGTCCTTTCTATTTCTTCTCTCTGATCGGCCCGGAATCGCTGCTGGCGGGATTTGCCATGATTATCGGCGGGGGCGTGCTGTCCGCGCTACGACCCAAGATGAAGGCATCCAATCAGGCGATCCTGGTTGCTGCAAAATATGGGAACAGATTGACAGTCACACGGCTGGCTCTGGAAATGGATATCTCGGTGAAGAAAGCCGAAAAGATCATTCAGGGACTGGTGGCCAACAGCGTAGCTGAAATAGACCTTACCCAGGACGCGCCGGAGGAAGGCCTTGTCTACCACGTAAAGGGTCTATGAGGCCTCAGCCTGCATGCTCCTTCATGCGCTTCAGTCCGTCTTCTACGCTCCAGAATGGGGTTTTCAAGACACTGTTGGCTTTATCATTCTTGAGGGAGCAATCTTTCGGGCGGGGGTACGGCAACGACAATTCATCCACCTTCACCGGGACCACGAGATCCCTGTCAAATCCGAACAGGTCGCACACCTTCCAACCCAACTGGGACCGGCTTAATCGGTCGGGGCCGGCAATGTGATAGATGCCCCGCAGATCATCTCGCTCGGCCAGTTCAAGTAGCACGTCGCAGAGGTTCTCTACATATATGGGGGTCCTGTATTCGTCCTCGAAGAGTCGAACCGCACGACCCTGTCTCATTTCCCGGATCATGGTCTCGGTAAAGCAATTCGATGAATTCAGGGTGAACCCATAGGCCAAGGCGATTCGAGCTATGCAGTGGTTGGAAACGAGCTTTCGGACCACTTGTTCGCCGGCCACTTTGGTGACTCCATAAGTTGAGAGCGGGTCCGCTTCGTCGTTTTCAGAATACCAGCTGCGATCACCCTTGAAGACCATGTCAGTTGAAGCATAAATGAATCGCGCTTCAACGTGATCAGCCGCGGCTGCGAGACTGTCGGTACCCAGAGTGTTTATCCAATACGCCTCCTCTGGAATCTCCTCGCAGTAGCCCGAGTCGGTGATCGCGGCGAGATGAATGATTACGTCCGGGAAAAGCTCGTCAACGAGGTTTTCCACTTTTTCACCGCGGTCTATGTTCAGGCGGTGCGCTTTTACCGGCCCTTTGACAGGAATGCGCGACGAGTGGTAGGTCACATGGACCTCCCACCTAGATGAAGCAATCGCGCTCAAGTGCCCGCCAATAAAGCCGCTGCCTCCGGTTATGAGTAGTTTTGCCATGCTGCCGGCGTTCTTGTGTTTCGTTGTGCCTCGAGTTAGAGGAATGAACGTTCGTCTAATTCAGCCGTAACCGTACTTTTCGTCAAGGATTCTCTTTACGATATCCATATGCGGTTCAAGAGGGTTGTACGGCGGCTCCGGCACGGGCAAGTTGTGGGAGACGTAGAACGGTGTCTCCTTGAGTTTCAGATTGTATGCCATGACCATCAAGGCTTCCAGATTGGCCGCATCCAGTATGTTGTAAGCGAGGAGGGTTTCCAGGGCCTTCTCATTGCGGTTCATTTGGAAGTCTTCCCAGAGGAGCACCGCCAAATAGCCATCGACGCCGTCGAGCTCTTTTCGGTCCAACCCCATCTTCTTTTCGCATCCTTTCAAGCCGCCGGTGAATCCGAGGCTCTTGAGCAGGAAACGCAAGTCGATGTGGGCGTGATCGATTCTGATTCCGAAGTATGCCTCGATAAACGGTATGTCAAAACATTTGCCGTTGTACGTCACGATCACTTTGAATTTGCAGATATCTTCCACGAAGTCGTCAAGATTTCGGTCGTACACATAATAGGAAACGGAATCTCCGTCATACACGGCGATAGTCGTAATGTGATCCACGCCGCCGCCGAGGCCGGTCGTTTCTATGTCCAGATACGCGGTGGAATCACGGAAATCGGAAAAGATCCGCCAGGTTTGGCCTGTGGGAAGGAGCTTGGTGAAGTACGCGGGATTCTCTTCTTCCAGGCGCTCGATGGACTCCCGCAACCGGGTCCTCACGAGCCCGCGGCCTACGCGAGGCAATTCCAGGGTGGTCTCATCCAGGAGGTCATCCCATCTGTGAAGACCCTGACGCCAGAGGCTCTTCTCGGTTTTGACTCCGATTCCGGGTATATGACAGAACGTATTTCGTACCATGATCGCTCCCAAAAACGGGCTTCCAGCTGACACGTGTACTCCCGTGCCCCCCGGTTGTCAAGGCGGCGCACGGTCTGATACGGATTCGCCTTTTGAAGAGTAATCTGGGGGAACCTTTTCTCGGTAGAAAAGGTTCCCCCAGGCCCCTTCCAAAAGACTTCATCATATGCTGCACACATGTGGAATTGGCGCTCCCGGGCCAAGGACTGACACGGCATAGCCGTGTCAGTTGCTTTAACCAACGGCTGGAAAGCAGGCACAATGAAACATGAAAATGCCGGAAAGGCGCCGGATCCCCGGCGTAGGGGCGCAGCATGCTGCGCCCTCTTGGATGGTGGGGCAACCCTGGGACCCGGAATGCCGTTCGTTCGGTCTACGGCTATTCTTCTCGTTCCCAGGCTCTGCCTGGGAATGCATACCGGGAGGCTCCGCCTCCCCTACTTGGGGCCAGCGCCTTCGCGAACAAGGATGACTTCTATGGGAAGCGCCGCAACTCCTACCGATGCGCTCGCGGCTACAGGCGTTCGGTCGCGAAATACCGGTCCAGCTTGTCATACGCGGCCGGAGTCATGGCATTGTCCGCGGTCAGCAGTTCACGCATTTCACCGCGCCGTAAAATCTCTTGGATCGCCATGCCTGTTGACAGCTTGTCTTGATCCCATTCACGCAACCGTATTCCGAATTTGGTAATAAGATGATCCAACACATCCCTGATCTGCTCGTGACGTCCGAATGTTTTCTCTTCCACTTCGACCTCGTAGTGTCGAACATCCTGCCCGTCAAAATGATAGGTTACGGAATCAATGGCAAGCTCGGCAATCACTTCAACTGATTTTTTCTTGGATACGAGAACGTGCCGTGCCTGTCTGCGCGTTTCACGGCTCTGTACGGCCCGCAACCCGAGTTTCAGCATAATGTCCGGCGCTGGATCTTGTTCAAAATCCCAGTCGGCCAACCGCGCCGCGATTGTTCCGTCTCCGATTTCGTCCGTAATCTTTTGAACGGCCTCTTTCGACCAGGGGGCCTCGATCTCCATTCTTTGGATCGCGCCCCAATCGGTCTTTGTTGGAGGTCCTTTCAAGGCCAAGAGAACCTGACGGCCGGTGTCTCTGATCCTAATCGCAAAGCCCGGTTTCAGGGGGCCCTCAAGAAAATAGATGTCGCGCAAAACCGCGAGGCCACGAGGTTGCAGAGTGTAATCGCCCATTGCTTTCAAACGCGCGATCTCAGCGGCAACGCTCGAAGGATCTTCCGAGCACACCACCAGCGTGGCTTCAGTCTCCAGGGGGAGTGGGGAATCGGATTTCATAGCCATGCTCCTCGACCGAAAGGTCCGCGGATTCTCGGGAATGGGGCAGAGTCACTCATTATAGCAATTGACAAAAGTTCTGTCCGAATGAAATCTCACTGCTGGACAAGCCAGCAGTGGCACCCGACACCCAAACGGACATCGTTTTGGACAATCGCGATAGACCGCGCGTTGCCGTGAGATTACTTACCACGCGAGAGCCTGATCTGCCGAGCAGTTCCGTCTAGTCCAGGGCGGCTTTCCCGTTTCTGCCCTGGTTGCCCTGTCATGTTAGGTAGTTCCGGTTTGACGATATTCGCACGCGGAATCGAAGAATGCAAACACAGGGTCATTCAGGTTGAGCCGACTTGCTTCGGCAGACTGGGGCCCTGCGGAGCCTTGGACCGCGACCGACAAATGCAAACCCTATGACGACAACGTTCCGGCCGAAAGCGTGATATGATATGAAATTGCTGTGTAATCGTCAAATTCAAGGGAAGAGTGCAATGACAGATCGACACCGATACCTGTATGATTCTGGATGTTGAAACGCTAAAGGGAAACTGAATGGAGACGTTTTGCGCGGCCAAACCCATGATTTCTGATTCCGAGTTCGAGGAGAGACGACAAGCCGCAATAACGAGGATTGACCTTCGTCAAATCGATACTCCTTTAAGGCCGCTTATTGAGCGAATTGCCACGCTTCCCTATTGTTTCAGCCTTCAATGCTGCTGGGGGCATTTCGTACACGACACTCAGCCGGACCGCCATTGGATCGGACCCTTGGAAGACGTGAGGGAAGACGCGGCAATAACTTACCGTCTCGCCTATCTCGCGGTTTGCCTGAAACGGGATGAGCCGGGTATGAAGCTTTTTCACGACCTGAAAGGCCTGACGAGGATCGACCCCAAATATTTGCAGTTCGGAAGCGCGGATTGGTTCTGGAAAACACAGGTCAACTCGTACGCGGTTCAGGTCATGCCGGATCGATTCAAAGATAGCGATACATCTGAAGTGGAAATGGAAGAGGCCCTCCATCTGGAGAAGGTCAAGCTGCAAATGTTCCAACGATTGGGTCTGCTTGTGTGCGAGCGAACAACCACTATGAAAGGTAAATCGGGATAAGTGATTGCGCTTAATGGTTCACCGGGCCCAGAACCGCTTCAAGCCCGGTGGACCATTACCCACTAAGAACAGGCGACTCCTGGAACAATACCTGTCCCTGTTCCAGCCAAGTGCAGATACAATCTAAGAAAGCGATACAACCGATGCAACAACCGTCTGTAATCGACATCCTTAAGTGCCTGCCGAAGACCAACTGCCGTGATTGCGGATTGCCGGCCTGTATGGCTTTCGCAGCCATGATTCTGCAAGGCGAAGCTAAACTCTCACAATGCCCCCATATCGCTCCGGAGGCAGCCGGTCTATTCGGCGGCTTTGTTGCGCAACTAGCAAAGACGTTGGAGGAGCGACGGGATGAACTCATGGAGGAACTGAAAAGGGAGATTCCAAATATCGACTTCAAGGAAGCCGCGCCACGGCTGGATGCCACGGTCTCGGGCGAGCACCTCGTCTTGCGCTGTCTCGGAAAGAGATTCGAGTTGGACAAGGACGGCAATCTGCATTCCGAATGTCACATCAACAACTGGGTACACCTGCCCATTCTCAACTACACGGTTCACAGCCAGGGCCGGGAGTTGACCGGGGAATGGGTGACGTTCGCCGAGTTGAAAAATGCGGCGGACTGGGCACGTTTCTTTTCCCATCGCTGTGAAAAAAGGATGCAGGCCATCGCAGCGGAGGATCCGGATCTGTTCTTCGACGCCATGGACATCTTTGCGTCCAGGTCGGCGGAAGCAAAAGCGGGAGAAGCCTTCGCAACCGCCGATTACGCGATTGAGGTTTCTCCGCTTCCCAAGGTAACGATGCTCATCGCCTTCTGGAAGGCCGAAGACGAGTTCGACGCCAAACTGACGCTTCTTTTCGACCGCTCGGCGGAAGTCAATCTCGGAGCTGAATCGATCTATCTTTTGATCACGGGGCTATTGGAGATGTTAACGCGCATCATGACCCGACACGGATTTCATCAATAATGATTACCGGAGCTATTCAATGGTTGGTAATGGTTCACCGGGCTTGAAGCGGTTCTGCGCCCGGTGAGAATGGAGGGCCCACTCGACGCGGTGTCAATGGGTTCTCCACGATATATCCGTTTTTCGACCAAGTGGGCTCATCCCTCTATATCCCCGTGTCCCCGTGCAAAAAGACATTCTGTTACGAGCACCGCGACTGCGCGGCGCTTCAGGAAGGCGGTCGGTGCCGTCACTCGGACAAGGCGCGGCCCTCACTTTCCGGCATGGGCGTCAACCGGCACGAGTCGTCTAAGTCGCTTGGCTGGGTGATGCAGAAGAACGAAGATGGAGAACTGAACCCAAATGCCGACACCGTTATGATGGCCGGCCGGTCAGATTGCACGTCGGGGCAAAGAGGTCGTAGCATGCTACGCCCCTACCAAGACCTGCCTCCGACAGCTTCCCGAATCATTGGAGTGTGCCGCGCTTTTCTGTCACGTACTGTGGGGATGGAGAATGATTTGCGAATCGAGCACTGGAGTGCGGGAGTAGCGAAGTGTGAAGACCCCCTCACCATAACCCTCTCCCCCAAAATGGTGGAGAGGGCTGGGGTGAGGGCCTTCCGGAGAAAACCGGTGCAGAACAAATTTGCGCAGCACACATCATTGGATGTGCTTGAAGTCCCCTCTCGTGAGTGAAGGCTTACCGTCATTTCACTGTTGACATTGACGGGGGGGAAAAGGATGAGGTATGCTTGCAGACATGCGAGAGGCCATTAACATGGGACCAATGCGGTGATTGGGGTCGTCGGCAATTTCGGCTGCGAGACACCGTGCAGTGACCGTTCGCCGGTCCGGACTTGGCGGAATCAAGAAATCGCGGGCCAATCGCCTGGAACAACTCGTCATTCAACTGATAATAGGAGCCAATGTGTTTCATTTTGTTGACGGCAGTGGACTATTTCCTCGATTCAGTTTGATCTCCGATGCGCTTGAGTATTGGATTGACGCGGGTCAGAGGTTGACGCTCTTTACGGACATCCTTCGCAAACGGGGAAACAATTACCTGGGGCATCTGAAACAAGGGCAGCCGCCCGTCCTGGTTTTCGACCATGAAGTCATAATGGACGGTAAGACGCTGGACCGTCCCGTGAATTACAAGCTGGCCCGTATCGTGCCCCCGGATGGCGCAACCGTTGACCCTAATCTCAGGCCCGCCATCATTATCGACCCCAGGGCCGGGCACGGACCGGGAATCGGCGGCTCGAAAAGGGATTCGCAAATCGGGATGGCGATGAAGGCCGGGTATCCGGTATATTTTGTCCTGTTTGAGACCGACCCGGTGCCGGGGCAGACAGTCCCGGATGTGGAAAAAGCTGAAACTCGATTCATTGAGGAGGTCGTCAGGCGTCATCCCAAGGCCCCACGGCCTGCGATTATCGGTAACTGCCAGGCCGGATGGGCGTTGGCCATGCTGAGCGCCAATCGGTCCGTCAAAACCGGCCCACTTGTGTTCAACGGATCTCCCCTGTCCTACTGGGCGGGCATCGAGGGCAGAGACACCGTGCGCTACATGGGAGGACTGACCGGCGGAGTATGGTTGACATCATTGGCCTCCGACCTGGGCAACGACAAATTCGACGGCGCGAATTTGGTGTTCAACTTCGAGCTGCTCAACCTGGCCAATACGTTGTGGACCAAACCGTATAACCTGTACGCCAACGTAGACACCGAGGAACAGCGGTACCTGAACTTTGAAAGATGGTGGAACGGCTTCTTCGCCCTATCGGCTGAAGAGATGCACTTCATCACTGAGAATCTGTTCGTGGGAAACAAGCTGGAGCAGGGCAGGTTGACCCTGGACGGAAAACCGGTCGACCTGAAACAGATCAAGGCTCCGGTGGTAGTGTTTGCGTCGGACGGCGACAACATAACGCCGCCTCAACAGGCTTTCAATTGGATCGTAAAGGTGTGGGAATCTGTCGACGAGATAAAGTACCGGCAGCAGGTTGTAGTTTACATGAAGCATACAACAATCGGTCACCTGGGTATCTTTGTCTCGGGCAAATTGGCAAGGAAGGAACACAAAGAGATCATCGGAAGTTTCGACGTGATAGAGGCCCTCCCCCCGGGTCTCTATGAAATGGTCATAGAGGAAATGGAGGAAGGCTCTCGGGAGACGGCCACCGACGCGGACTACACGGTGCAGTTCGAGGAGCGGCAAATGGAGGACATCCTGGCCCTGGACGACGGAATCATGGACGAAAGGGATTTCCCCCTGGTGGCCGGCATGTCGGAACGCAATGATGCCGTGTACCGGTCCTTCATTAGACCGTGGGTACGGATGTGCACCACGGAATTGTCCGCGGAGATGCTCAGGCAGCTCCATCCTTTGCGGGTGTCGATCCGAACATTTTCCGACACAAACCCCTTTCTCATGCCCGTCCGAACCTGGGCGCGGTTTGTGAACGAAAACCGCCTGCCTGCCGCGCAAGACAATTTCTTCAAATCAGTGGAGAGAATTAACTCCGACGGCATAGTCAGCGGGTTGAACTACCTTGCTGAAATTCGTGATCAGGCCGACAAATATTGGTTCGAGTCCATATACAGCAACCCCTGGCTAAAATGGTTCTTTGCCGAAGCGGACAAACGGAAGCCCAGCCCGCAAGAGGAAAAGGAGCTGGCAAGGATAAAAAAAGAACGCGACCTGATCGACAGAGAACACTGGATGAGCCGGATGGAAGAAGGAGGGTTTGTTCAGGGCATTGTGAGGCTTTTAGTGGCTATCACTCGTGCGGACGGATCCGTCGATCGGGACGTGTTTCTCAAGGCGCGGCAGATCGGACGGACACATGAAAGGCTGAAGCATCTGGAATCGGCCGAAGCTTTGCGGATCGTGAGAGAGCAGACCCGCATCCTGCAGATCGACAAAGACCGGGCAATCAAAGCGGTGGTCAAACTGCTCCCCACAAAAAGGGACCGTGCGGATGCCATTGAAATCGCGAGGGAGGTTTTTGCCGACAGTGTCCTATCGGAAGAGACGAAGACGCTGATTCAAAAGATACAGGACGCGGACAAGGACGATTCCGGGATTGAGTAATACCAATGCGCTTTCAAAGAGGGAACCTACGGCTCAAAGCCGGAAGGGAGAAATCCCCCCTAACCCCCTTTGGCAAAGGGGGTTAGGGGGGATTTTGAGACTCGGTCCCTCACCTGTACACTGTACTTCTTTGAGCGCAACTTCGCATGGAAGTCCCTTGGAAGAACCACCCCTTTGCGGCTTCACGTATGGGGTGGTTTGGAGGGTCGCGCAGTACGCGTGGGGCGATTGAACGGGCCTCGGACAGCTTACGTGACATGACAACTGTCGGTAGCATGACGTTGAAATGCTTGCCCGGCTAGGGCCTCCCCTCCAAATTATTGCGCAGCGTGCGCGCTCTTCACGCGCCTGTCCGAGGCGAAGCCACGGACTACCGAACAGTGGAAAAAACTTTTATGTTTCGTTGTGCCTGTGTTTTCAGGCATGTATGTTGGCTTAACCTACCAATTTTTCGGCAATGGCTGTCAATGAGGTGAACAGATGAGTGAGAACCAACAAGGCGAAGCAGGCCCCGGAGCCTTGCTTGAGGAATGGATGAAGGCGTCAAATGAATTCTGGGAGACGGCGCTGGGAAGTTGGCAGGGCGGTTTTGGGAAGGCCGCGTCCGCGGATTCGTCCAAAAAGACCTCCACGGGCCGGGCCCGGGAATCTTGGGAAACCACGGCCAAGACCTGGCGCGCTATGGCTACAGTCATGGGAGAACCCGGGGCTATGGACGGGGTTTTCAAGGGCTTGAGCGGTCTTCCGGATATCGTTGTGAAGTTGATTCAGCCCGCTTGGAACGGACTGTTTCATCTTCAAAAGGAGTGGGCTGAAAGGGCCGGCAGGATCGGAGAATCCTCAGCCGCGTACTCGTTTGACAACCTTGATCAGGAGGCATTCAGGGCGTGGACTCAGATCTACGACAAGGAATTCAGACAATTTCTCAAGATCCCCCAATTGGGGCTGACGAGATCCTATCAAGAACGTTTGCAGGAGGCCACGGACAAATTCAACATCTTTCAGACAACCATGGCTGAATTCGTCTCTCTCCTGTACCTGCCGATAGAAAAATCGTTCAAGGTACAGCAAGACAAGCTCAGCGAAATGGCCGAAGCGGGGCGCCTCCCTACCAATTCCAAGGACTACTACAAGATGTGGGTCAAGATTCTGGAAGGCCATTACATGAATCTTTTCCAATCACCTGAGTACGCCCAGACCCTGGCCAGGACTCTCAATGCCGTATCGGACTTCACAACGGCCAGACACGGGATGCTGCAAGACGCCTTGCAATTCTTGCCTTTGCCGAATCAAAAAGACATGGATGAGCTCTATCGAGAGATCTACCTACTGAAGAAGAGGATAAACGCACTTGAGAAGAAGAATCAGAATCAAGGAAAGACCGATGACATGTGACAACTCATTCCGGGCTCTTCCGGGACTTTCCACAAGGGGGTGATCTTTTGGGTCAGAACAAGATTCCCGTGGATCTGCTGTTGGCCGGCCTGGCCGAGGACGCGGAAGAAGCCCAGTCTCGCGCTCAGAAGGCCTCGGACGTGTTGCTCGAACCGCTCGACACCTCCATTGCGGTCACAGACTACGAGGTTGTGTACGAAGAAGACAGAGTCAAACTCAAACATTACGTACCCGTTATCGAGCCCAAGTCAAAGACACCTCTGCTGGTGGTCTATGCGCTCATAAACCGGGAGACTATGCTTGATCTCCAGCCGGGCCGCAGCGTGGTGGAAACCTTCCTCAAGGAAGGGATAGATCTGTACATGGTTGACTGGGGTTATCCCACCCGCAAAGACAAGTTTCTCACCATCGACGACCACGTCAACGGTTACATGGACAACATCGTTGACTTTGTCCGCCAAAAGTGCGGAGTTGATAAGATCAACCTGATGGGGATTTGTATGGGCGGCACTTTTTGTGTTATCTACTCGGCCCTGCACTCTGAGAAGATCAAGAATCTGATTACCACGGTGACCCCAACCAACTTTGATACCGATCAAGGGCTCCTGCACGTCTGGATGAAGCACACGGATGTGGACCGGATGGTAGATTCCTTCGGCAACATGCCCGGGGATATGATGAATCTGGGATTCTTGCTCCTCAACCCGGCGCGGCTGATGATCGACAAGTATGTCGGCTTCGTGGAAAACATGGACAAAAAGGACTTCGTAGAGAACTTCATCCGAATGGAAAAATGGATCTTCGACAGCCCCGACGTGCCGGGAGAAACGTTCCGACAGTTCATTAAGGATCTTTATCAGAAGAATCTGCTGATACGGAATAAGATGGAGGTGGGAGGACAACGAGTAGACTTGAACAACATAACCATGCCCCTGTTGAATTTTTACGGCCATTTTGACCATCTAGTTCCCCCCGGGGCCTGCGATTTGCTGACGAGCAAGGTGGGCAGCCGGGACACAGAGGACGTTTGTCTTCAGACCGGCCATATCGGTATCTACGTGAGCTCAAGGTGTCAAAAGGAATTCGTGCCCAAGATCGTGAAGTGGCTCGCCCAACGAGATGAAGACCAGGAGCCTGTTGCGGCACACGACTGACTGGAAAGAGTGACGCCCAAATCAAGAAAGGTAATGGTCCACCGTGAACCGTACAAGCTCCCGGAATTACGTATGGGGGAGGTTTGGAGGGGGAGATGAGTCTCCCCCTCCATTCTCACCGGGCGCAGAACCGCTTCAAGCCCGGTGAACGATTACCAAGAAAGAATCATAGCCCTTCGGAGCAAGGAGACGACATATGACCCAGTTAAGCGAATATTTGACAGCCTTTTGTAGGGTAAGTAGAGCATTCGGGACGACCCTGGGGAAGCAGGAAATCCTTGACCTGATCGTTGAGAGCGCTATCGACACAATGGATGGAAAGGCATCCTGTCTTTTCTTGGCCGATGAGGAAAAGGACGTTTTTGTACCCGTAGCCGGGAAGGGTCTGTCAGAAAACTATTTGCACGCGCGACCGATGCAGGCCAGAAAGGTTGTTGACGAAGTTCTGTGGGAGGGTGGGTACCTTTCCGTGTACGACGCCGCAACCGACCCCCGTCTGGAAAACCACGAGGAAAAGAAGGCGGAAGGGATCAGTTCCATTCTCGTTGTGCCGGTCATGGCCAAGAACAAGGGCATCGGGGTCCTTTCGCTCTATACTGGGACCCCTCGTGATTTCTCGGAGGACGAGATAAGCTTCCTCTCGGCCCTGGCCGAGCAGGGAGGCATGGCCATCGAACAAGCGCGACTGTTTGAGCGGCTGAATCACAATTCCCGCGTCTTCGCCGAATTCGCCGCGGCCCTGAATTCCAGCCTTGACATAAAGAAGATCTTTCACGTGCTCTCGGCCGACCTGGGTGAGGCCCTCGGCATGAAGGGAGTGGCCATTCGTCTCCTGAATAAAGATAAGGGGACATTGGAAATGGTGACCAGCCACGGCCTCAGCGACGGTTACCTGAACAAAGGTCCCATACGCCCGGAGAAATGCGTGGCCAAAGCCCTCCAGGGGGAGACCGTAGTCGTCTCGGACGTCAGGACCGACGATCGCCTTCAATACAGGGATGCAGCGCTCAAGGAAGGAATTATGTCGACCCTTTACGTCCCGATAAAGGCCGGCGAAGAGGTGATCGGGATAATGAGGCTGTACAGCGCGGTTCAGCGAGAATTCCCTGAAGACATGGTCCAGTTGGTCACCGCTCTCGCGCACCAGGGTGGCCTGGCTATCCAAAACGCTTCCATGTACCTGCTGCTCCAGGAGGACAAGAAAAACCTGGAAGACGACATATGGAGCCACAAATCGTGGTTCTAGATCAAAGTATGTGTCCACCCTGGAACAAGGATGCCGTGCAGGATTTCACTGTTCCTGCAAAGGTCTGGTCCGCCCCCACCGGAAAACGCCAACGGTACTTCGTGGCAGACCCCTATTTTTGGCCGCGTCCATTGACAACCACCGAGCGCGATGGTTATCTGAAAACTTTATGAGTATGGATAGTTGCTGGAGTGCCGGAGGCGGCAAACGTGACCGAAAACAAAGATGAGAAGCCGGGCCTGGAAAGCCTTTGGGAATTGCCGTTGAAGCTCTCTTCAGCCTACTTGGACGCACTGAGGGTGGCAACGCTGTTCGGGAACGGAGTGGCCCGGTGAAGTTCCATTTGGATCTGGACCAAGCCCTTAGCTGCTCAAATGATTTGAACGGATCACCATCAAACGAATTTCAATAGAGGTTGTCCCGGGAGTGACGCGGGTGTCACATGCGGTTTCCGTGTGAATTCCGGACTCCATGTGAGCTCATGTCATAAGGAATGACCCTAAACCAGAGTAGTTCTCAATTAGTTGATTGCTACCGAAAATAAGAAAGGGGTAGGAGTAATGAAAGAACTCTTCGACCAAACGACCAAGATGATGGAGCAATCCTGGAAAGCCTGGGAAAGCATGCTCGACAATTCACCGTGGCTGGCAAAGCCCCCAACTTCCTTCGCGGGACAGTGGAAACCCTGGTTCGCAACAATGGGCTCTACGTTCGAGGTCAACATGAGCGCATGGCAAACTGTTGTGGACCACAGTGAGGAAACCTTTTTCAAGATGCTCAAGGATTCCCCTGTGTACACCGAGACCCTTGAAGCACAGTTGCGTGAGCTATGGGACGGCATGAAAAAGGCCAATACCCTCCAGCAGGACACGGTGAAAACCAACCTGGAACGGATGGAATCATTGCTCAAGGACTGAGGAATCGGCATTTCTCAAGATCTTCTCTCTCGCAGCGAGAGCCCAAGCACCCCGGAGGAGACAATGTTACCCAGTGTAGGTGACACGGCCACAATCACCAAGACTATAACACAAGATGACATCCATCAGTTTGCCGAACTCGTCGGAGATCTCAATCCTGTCCATGTGGACGAAGAGTTCGCGAAAAAGACGCGTTTCGGCAAGCAGATCGCCCACGGCATGTGGGGAGCGTCTCTCATATCCGCGGTGCTGGGGACCAAGCTGCCCGGTCCCGGAACTATCTACTTGAGCCAGACGATTAAGTTTTCCGCGCCCATATTCCCCGGTGATACAATCGCGGCCCGAGTCAAAGTGATCAAGGTTCGAGAAGAAAAGGCCCTTGTGACCTTCGAGACGGTGTGCGAAAATCAGGACCGCAAGCGCATCCTCGAAGGAGAGGCTGTGGTCCTGGTCGAACAGGTGGACTGAGCAAGCCGCGGAAACACATGGCCCCAGGCGCGGAATTCCGAAATGGGTCAAAATGGGCGTTCCAGCCGGGTACTGCTTGGCTGAAATCCGCGGGCATTATTGTTCCCAATGTGGGTCCATCCGCTTCATCACCCCGACGAACTTCGGACCGGGGCCTGTCCCGGACTGCGATCCGGGGCAGGCCCCCTGGTCCGGAAGATATCAAGTATCCTCTAATCAAAAGAGTCCCGGTGGGACTCCTGATAGTAGCCCCGGAATTCATTCCGGGGCTACCCGGTCCTTGTCAGACAAAGCCCCAGTCCCGGAGGGACGACTGAAATCAACCCCACAAATACCGTTCGTCACAGTCTATTTTGTATGAAAGTGGATGTATCTCAAAGTCCACCTATGCCGTCACTGAGCGAACATCCAAGAGGGCGACGCATGCGTATCCCCTACGCCCGGGATCCGGCGCGGTTCGGGCATTTTCATGCTTCGTTGTGCGCTTCTTTCTTCTCGTTCCCAGGCTCCAGCCCTGATCTTGATCCATAAGTCTCGCTGGACACCGGGCTTGTGTCCCGTTGACTTGGACGTGGATCTCGATTCAACGACCAACAAAAAGGCGCAGGAGTTAGAATTGGGAGTGAAGCGGAATAGCTGCCCCGAAGGGGCAGACCACGAATAGCCGTGGCTTTTCCACGGTGAGGCAAAGTCACTCATTTGACCGCGCATTGGAATTATGCACGAGACTATTGACACAGTCGAGCATCTGACCATAGAATCCAATGTTTGTCATTGAATGCACCGGGACTGGTGAGCATCGTGGCTTCACTGTCGAGGAGCCGCGACGTTGCGTCGGCCACCTGCCCCACCCATAAGGAGGAGAGCGTTGATAAGAATCGGTATGATCGGCGGATCGGGCTTTGACGATCCGAGTTTTCTTCTAGATGCAAAGAGCATGAAGATGGGCACACCGTACGGTCCACTTTCAGCCGACCCTGTGGTGGGAACAGCTGGGGGCACGGAAATCGTTTTGTTGAGCCGGCATGGGTCGGGGCACAGAATTCGGCCCTCTGCGGTGAACTACAGGGCAAATGTCTGGGCCATGAAAGAAATGGGGGTCACCCACATAATCGCAACCACCGCGTGCGGTTCACTGAAAGAAGAGATAGAACCCGGGCACCTGGTGTTTCCGGATCAGTTCATAGATCGAACCACATCGCGCAAGAACACTTTTCACGAGGGCGATCAAGTGGTACACATAGCCATGGCCGATCCGTTCTGTGAACGGCTGAGACAGATCCTGATCGCAACCGCGAAGGATGAAGGAATAGTCTGTCATCCAGCGGGCACGGTCGTCACAATTGAGGGCCCGCGATTTTCCACGAGAGCCGAGAGTAAAATGTTTCGCATGTGGGGCGGCGACATCATAAACATGTCCACCGTTCCCGAAGTGGTGCTGGCAAGGGAGGCCGGTATCTGCTACGCGGTCGCGGCCATGAGCACCGACTATGATGCCTGGCATGAGAGCGAGGAGCCCGTAACCTGGGATATGATCGTGACCACGATGAACAAGAACGTGGAGCGCGTCAGAAAGGTATTCTTTCAGGCAATCAATCGAATCGACTACGAGCAGTGCTCTTGCCGGACCGAGTTGGAGAACGCGTCGGTCTGATGGCCTTTGATTCTGCAATTGAATGGACCGAGTGCATGTGGAATCCGGTTCAAGCCTCTCTTGCAATTGCGGGGGACCGGCTGTATATTCTCGCCGCGAACGGAGGATCTCATGAAAAAGGAAGTTACCTGCTGTGACAGCTGTGAAAAGGTCCTTGATGGCGGAGGCTTGAGAATACGGAGTGAAAACCAAGCCGGCGAGGCCATAGACCTGTGTCCGGAATGTTTGACTGAGGTGCTGCCCGTATTCTCGGAACAAACCGGGAAAGATTTCCTGAACGTGCTGATCTCAGACGAGGATTTTTTGGCACTCAGTGGAGATGACACTGAAGACGACCAGGAGGACGAGGCGCCGGAAATAACTGAGACCGCGTTTGCCGGCGCATAACCGAGTCCTCATACGGATTCGCCTTTTGAAGAGTAATCCGGGGGAATCACGCCACGGCGTGATAGAAGAGGTTCCCCCAGACCCCATAGGCGCTGACTTATCGCTGAATTCCAATGCGTCCCGGAGGGACGACTGAAATTCCTTCCTTGGTTGTTTCAATTCAGCCGTCCCTCCGGGACTAGATCCGTGCTGATGACGCTCGTACCCGGCGATGAATCCCCGGGCTGCTATCAACCCAAATTGAGCGATTCAAGCTGATGTCATTGCGAGGAGCGAAGTGACGAAGCAATCGCCGGCCTTTGGTTCTTTCACCCAATGAGATTGCTTCGCTGCGCTCGCAATGACAGATACTTCAGGTACTTGCTTGTTGGATGAACCAAGAACCGCACAGATTAGGTTTCAAAATATTCCTCCGGAATATTCAAGCCGGCCATCCTAAGTCAGCGGCTAGGGCCTCCCCTCCAAGTCCATGCGCAGCGTGCGCGCTCTTCGAGTACCCTGTCCGAGGCGAAGCCACGGACCAGTGAACAGCGGAAAGGGCTTTTATACTTCGTTGTTGCTTTCTTGCGATGGGAGTTTACTTGAAAATAGATGACCCGGGATGACCCTGACGCTCCGCCTTGCACCAACTATTTCGGCGACGCATGCGTAGCCCCTACGGCCGTGACCCACGACTTTGCGGACATTTTCATACTTCGTTGTGCCTTTGTTTCCAGGCATGTAAGTTGCTATCAAACGTCGATCTCGCTCAGATCGATTGAGACCGTGTCATCCCAGCCCACCGGCCTCCAGGAGTATTCCTCTTCGGACATTACGTTCGCGGCTACCATTTTTGTGAACATACTCTTCAGCCCGTTAGAGGAAAGTCTATACTTCTCCATCATCTGGTCATCGGTAAGACCGGCCTCAAGGTCTTCCAGGATTTGTTTTGCTTTGAGTTTTCGCTTGGACATTAGGTTTCTCCCAGTGTTCCATAGTGGTTGCCAAAAGTTCTGTCCGATTGACAGATGATCCAGGCACAATGGGAACATCCGCTCTTGCCCCCCTTTGGCAAAGGGGGGTTGGGGGGATTTCTCTTCGGTGAGCCTCGGAACCGGATTTGAAATATCGGTCAATTATTTGGACACTTGCTATAACCATTCACTTACGGGGGGCGACGGAGAGGGCAGCCACATAGAGTCTGCCCCGGGCGCCACCGCCGGCCCCAAGTAGGGGAGGCGGAGCCTCCCGGTATGCGTTCCCAGGCAGAGCCTGGGAACGAGAGGAAGGAATTCCGTGGGGCTCGATTCACCCGGTGTTGCGGCCTTCCACAAAGGGGTCGAACAAGGTGATATCCTTCATCGCGCCGAACGGACATGCCAGGCCACACATTCCACAAGCAACGCACTTCCCGGGATCAAAGAGCACTTCCATGACCGGACGTTTCAGGCTCAGGGCGCCGGTAGGACAAAGACCCGTGCACGCGCCGCAATGAACGCACAGTTCGTCCTCTCTGAAGACCCGGTCCGCAAGATGTTCCACACCCACATGATGGTCACGGAGGAACTTGATTCCAGCCTCGATCTGATCCTCCTCCCCTTCCAGTTCCAGGATGAGACGGCCCTCTCTGCGGGGAAGGATCTTGGCCTCGAGTATGTTGAAGACCAGATCGTAGTCCGTGGCCAGCCTGTAGATAAAAGGCTTGTACATGATGTTCGACCTGAATATGAGTAATACGTTTCGTGCTGCCATTGCTTCACCTCGTCGCCGCGTGTTCTCTTGGCGGAGATTTATATACGAACCAGATCCGGAATTCCCACCGCGGATATCTTGTCATCGATAATGGCCAGGGCTCCGTCCACACCGGGGATCGCCATGGCCCATTCAACGGCCTCCTTCAAATCATCGGGCCCTGAAATCCTGTTTCCCATTGCCGTGGCCACAGCATCGGCCAGGGGAACGTCACAAGAGATCACTGTGGCCGCGTCGGCTTTGCCCAAGCTTAACGAAGGACCCACCGTCGCGGCCGACGTGCAAATCCCTGTAGGGATGCCCGAAGGTTCGATCTTTAGGCCAAGTTTCCCGTTGAACGGCGAATTCCCCGCGAATATTCCAACCACCACCGGATCGGCCATGTTCAAGAATATGTCGCCTCCATTCTCCACTATCAGTTCATCAGACCATTCCAGGAGGCCTCTACCTACAAATTCGGCCACAGCCCCCGCGACCGCGGCCATGGGGCCTGTGCCCGCCTTTACGCCCGCTCTGATCATGCGGGCCACAATGGGAGCGTCTGCGGGGTCCTCCTCCACGGATGTCAAGCTGCTCAGGAAAACCGGTCTGCGCGCAATCGCGGCCTCCACCTGGCTCCTGGCGCGGCGGATAAGGTCTTCAGTCTCCTTCTCAAGCAGTCTATGGGCCTTTACGTACAGGTCCGATGTTTCAACGGTCACCCGAAAGGTCTTGAATCGGGCGTCTTCGCTGAAATCACGATAGGTTCGCGGATGAAATAATGTCGGCTCGACCATCTAATCCTTGAAGCCCTTGAACTCCACCGAAGGAATCGTCTCCTGTGGTTCACCCAGAAAGAATCTGCCTGATTCGATCCACCCCTTGAGTATCTCAGCTATCTCCAGGGCCTTGGAATAGCTGGACAAAGGAGCAGTGTGAACCTTGCGGCCGTCAAAGGTCATCTCTCCGGTCTTGAGCTGACCGTACGTGACGTAATCCAGGGGGCGGCCGCCCATCTCGGGGTACTCGGTTCCATAGTCTACTATCGGGGCCTGAATGTCATCATCGGACACCGCGGTGAACCGCGCCAGTTCCTCATTCAAAATGGGAATGGGAATTCCGATTCCAACGTTCAGCGAGCATCCGTACCCGGTCAGGGACGCTCCTCTCAGAAACTGCGCGGACATGCCTTTGAGATCCCCTTGCACGGCAATGGTCCCGGCCCCGCCCATAACCACGCCGTTTTCCGACCTCTGCACTCCAGGGCTGTGCTGGGTCCCCGCGCCGATGACGTACCCTATACCGCCACCCAGGAAAATCCGCGTCCCAATGCCGATCGTCCGGTAGAATGGATCATTGAGCAGCGGACTCAATTGACCGGATGTGGAGAAATTCGCACTGTGCCCCTCAGGTCTTAGTATCCCCATGTACGTGTAAATGGTCTTTTTGGATAAGTTTATCGCGCAGTTATAGTTCTGATACGCGTTTCGAGGATTCAGAAGAACTGCGTCGGGAAAATCCTTGAGCGTCATCGTGGCTTCGTGAGATCGTCGCGGGTAGCAGTCGGTGCCGTACGACTCCGCTTCCAGGTGAACTTCCCGGCCCGCGACCAGGTCTTCGATCACGTGCCCGCCGCCGTATCGGAATCGACCCGGAAACACCTTGTTCAGCGGATCATCTTCCCTCGGCTGAGTAACGCCCAGATAGCAGTCTACCGCGGCAACCCCCGCGTACGCCTCAACGCGATTGAAATGGACCTTGTTAGCTTTGATCCTGGGCTTGGTGTGTCCTATATTGAAGAACGCCCCGGATGAACACATTATCCCGAATGTGCCGGTGGTTACCACGTCCACCTTGCGAGCCGCGTTCACCGGCCCGTGCTCTCTCGTGACTTCGATCATCTCCTCCGCTGTGACCACGACCGCCTCACCATTCTTGATCCTGGCGTTGATCTCCGCGTATGTCTTGTTCACCTGGAACTCCGCCATTTGTAACCTCCCGGCAAGAGTTTTACTTATTATAGCCGTTGAAACCTAGGTTAGTCATTCTGACGGACTTGGTCAAGAATCTTTACCTGAAAGTCCCGTAAAGGAACCACCCCCATCCGGGTCAGCGTATGGGGTGGTTTGGAGGGTCGCGCAGTACGCGTGGGGCGATTGAGCGGGCCCCGGACAGCTTACGTGACATGAGGGCTGTCGGTATCATGACGTTGAAATGCTTGCCCGGCCAGGGCCTCCCCTCCAAGTCTATGCGCAGCGTGCGCGCTCTTGACGCCCCTGGTCCGAGGCGAAGCCCCGGACCAGTGAACAACGGTAAGAACTTTCATACTTCGTTGTCTCTTATCAGGGGTGATGGTTAGTTGACTCTATTCCGGCCTCGGTACACAAACCATTCTTGAAATATGGGACATTTCCCTTGGCAATCGCTATATTGTCAAGGAACAAAGAACCCCGTGGTGAGGGAAAAATGCAGGCTGAGAAGATTGATTTGGGTTCCGTAGGTGAAGCGGCTGAGGCCATAAAGAGAATCGGAGCCGATACTCACGAATTTATGGCCACCAGAGCGATTCACATCAATATCCTTGTCAAGGACGCGCCCGCTGAGGAGGCGCGCTTGCTCAAGAGGATCTACAATGACATTGGGGCCGAAGTGGCCATCAGCCACGACGCGTATCATGAGGAGGGCACGGTCCTGACGGACATCATTGCGATGGGAACCGTTTACCAGCATCGAGAAGCAAAGCGCATCCTGTCGGACAACACGGACGTTCAGCCCTGGATCTCTGCGATTGAAGCTGTGGTGGAAAGTGCCCCTGAGACTCGTGAATGACACCGCGCAACCGCAAACCATCGCGGTCCGTAGCCGCACTTCCAATCAGCCGGAATGATTGGCAATAGCCCTAGACACTAAGAACCCGGGGCCAAATTCAGGTCCCGGGTTCTTGCTGTTCACTTTTCTCCGCGAGCGGCTTGGGCCGACTGGGGGGTCTTGGGGGGCTGTTTCCGGAAGATGAGGAACAGTTTGTTCCCTTTCACTTTTACAAGGTGATCACCTTCGGCCTCGCGGCCCAGCGGGGTCAACCGGAGTCCATGCTGACGGTTGAATCGGTCAATTATGCTGTCTCTCCCCAATATCTCCCGCATCTCCAGTCCGATTTCTACGAGCATGCCCTCTCTGTCGAACCTGTAAGTGGCAAAACGGAACAGATCGTCTCCACGAATGATCTCTGAGATCTCGGTCCCTCTGTCCTCATAGAAGGAATGGTGCCGGCTCTTGCCCATAATGCCGACTACATCCGGCTTTGTCATGCCGAGTTTGATATCCCTGTACCCGTTCGGCACCTTTGCGTATGCGCAAACGGTCAGACCGGCCAACAACAACAAACACAACCCCAAAGTCAAGGGGCCGCGCCGCTCCCCGTTGTTCATCGAGCACTCCTATCCAAGACGATGCACTAATCATACTATGTTACGATCATTTTGAAAAGCAAAAGTTCCGGTGGGGATTTGGTGTTCAATGACAACCAAGAGCGATCCAGTAAGAAAATCCCCTACACTCCCTGTTTCAAACTATATGACACGTCTCACCATTTCGCAAGGGAAGGCCGCCCCCACTGTAGACTCCCAATTGTTACTCGTTTGAAGGCGAACCGTTATGACTCGGCTGCAATTCCCGGATTCAGCACACGTGCGCGGTCATATTTCCGATCCGCGCTCACGTGATCCAGGGAGCGAGCGATAATGCCGACGGTCCCGTGGAGCCGGCGCCCTCTGAGGCCGGGAGTACCGGTCGGGGGCAACGGGCTTGGGGCGCCGGGCCGCGGGCAGATCTCGGGGGAGTCCCTTGAGCACTTTCTTTACAACATTGATGGGTATGGCGAAGCCGATCCCCATGTAACCTCCGCTGCGAGAGAGAATAGCGGTATTCATGCCGACCACTTCACCATCAATGTTCACGAGCGGCCCCCCGGAGTTTCCCGGATTGATGGCCGCGTCGGTCTGGATGAATTCCTCGTGGTCCAAGATGCCCATATCGTGACGGCCCTTCGCGCTCACTATGCCCGCTGTCACGGTCTTCATCAGGCCGAATGGATTTCCTATGGCAAGGACCCAGTCTCCCACCTGTAAGCTTTTCGAGTCCCCGAATTTTACGTGCGGAAAACGCTTTCCGTCGATCTTTATCACAGCGATGTCGCTCCTGGGTTCCACTCCGATCACGCGTGCGCGGTATTTCTCCTTTCCCTTGAGCGTCACCAGAATTTCGTCCGCGCCCTTTATCACATGTCTGTTGGTCAACACGTACCCGCGCGGATCGAATATGAACCCGGAACCCGCGCCTTCCCGACGATACTGCCGGGTCCCTTCTCTGAACTGGAAGAATTGCCGAAAGAAGTCGTCACCAAAGAATTGGCGGAATGGATGGTTCTGGTAAAAAGGATTCATTTCCGGCCTGAGAGTGCGGGCCGTGACGATCCGCACCGTGGATACATTGACCACAGCCGGCTTCACCTTTTTCGATACCGCTCTGAAGGCATGCTGAAAATTTCGTAAACCGGCTACGGGGCCGCCGACATCACGGCAAAACCCCGGAGACGTGGGAAAGGCCGCAACAAGGAGCAGGGCCGCAGTGATAGGGACCCATCGCGAGAGAAACGGGTATTTGAAGTGTTTTTCATAGGTTGGTGAAGTTGATCTTTCCAATGACATAGACTCCTTCGGGGCTGTTGAATTCATCGTGGGCCGACCGAAATAGTAAGCCTCTCCCGCCAAGGGAGAGCGGACTCCACGTCCCCCTTCGAGCATCCCCCATCGTAGGCCCCGAGATCTTACTCGTTAAATGGCGAAGCGGTATCATACCCGCGTAAGCCGACTTTCATGGTTCGTTGTGCCTTCCCAAGACATGTCGGTTGGAATAAGACGAGGACTTTCCGCATATTGTTTCGGTCAGTCGGACTCTTCGTCCGATTCAGGCGCGGAATCGGGTCCTTGCCCCTTTTTTGATGGGAAGCCGATTTTGCCGCATCCGAAGTCGGGGGTCCTACACACACCGAGATTAGCAATGACCTTCTGGGTGAAAGTTCGGCCGCTGGAATCCCACTCTTGAACCATGGTTTCAAGGATAGGTTCGTGATTCTTGTCGAACCGGACCTTGCCCCTTGGGCCGTCAATCTCCATTGCTTCTATGATTGGGATCATTTCTTTTGGGTCATGGTTTACCTGCGTGGTTTTCTGCACAGCCTCGGTGATCACCGCTGCCACGTCGTACCCCTCTGCCGCCTTGGCTGCGTCGGCGACCTCATGCCCCAGTTGCTCCTTGATTCTGTCAATCAGTTTTCCGGGATTCCTGATGGTAGTTAGTGTTCTCACGCGTCCTGTGAGTTTGCCGATCTGCTGGAGGCCGTGGGGGAAGCCGGTCAGAGATTCGGGGCCGATTACGGGCGCGTCCAGCGCGGGATCTTCGCTGCGCAGAGCCTCAAAAAACGCAACCGCAGAGTTTCCGCTGAAAGAAGCGAAAACGAAATCCGGTCTCGATTTCCTTATCTTGCTTAACAGTCCGACAATGTCCTCGGGGTCGCGTTCCGACATGACGCGGTCCACAAACTTGCCGCCGGCCTTCTCGAAAGCGTGAGCGAAAAAGTCTGCTCGCTCATTTCCTTGAACGTCGTCGTCCCCTGTCATGAACAATTTCAGACCCAGGTTCCTGACGGCCCACGCAGCCAGAGGTTGAGCCGCCTGATAGTTGTTAGGCCCCAATCTGAAGCATCCGGGCAGACACATCTCGCCGGCTACGAGCCGGATTGACGGATTGGTAACAAAGAGAATCACATCTGAGCCGGCCACCGCGTGAACTGCCTTTTCCGCACCCTCCAGTGAAACGGGCCCTACCAGGAATTCAACTCTTTGGTTCATCACCAGGGATGTAAGCGCTTCCAGAGTTTTTCCCTTGTCAGGGCCGGTATCCTTTCTCAATATCTCCAGGCGCGGGGTTTGAGCTTGTTTTTCTTTGAGGAACAGCTCGAAGCCTGCAAAAAGGGACTGGGAAGCCTCTACAAGCGGGCCCTCGCTCGGCAATGCGAATCCCACCTTCACCGGCCCGGAGCTTTGCGGCTCAGCGTGTACGATTCCTCCGAAAAACGCGGCTGCAACCGCGCTGCCCTGTACAATGAAGGCGCGGCGCGAAATCTGCGAGATCTTTTGATGACGAAGATCCGCCCCTGTCCGGCTCGAACGGGTCGCCCGGGACACGGGGATTCCGCTGCCGGACGCGTTGTCACTGTGTTCCGGATGTTTGTGGTCCAAGGGATTTTCAGCCTTCCCCAACGATTTCATGTTGAAGTCCATATTGTTTCGACGCATCCTACCCTAATGGGCAAATGGTGTAAAGGCGGCTGTTGGGCCGTTGGGATTGAGTTGAAAATATGAGCGCCGCAAGGAATAGCGAAGGACGCAAAACCTGTCTTGTCACGGATTCTAACGAGAATGGGGAGGGAGAGGCTCGACCGCTCCGGGACCCGGCAAGGGAAGGGGGGTGATTGGCTGAGATTTCGGAAAAGGTGGCGGAGGGGGCGCGTTCTGCTCCAGGTTCCGGCGCAGGTCCCTCAATCCATCGGTGACGGTGTTGACCAGGTCTCTATTCTCGTCCAGAAACTGTCGAATACCCCCTACAGTCTGTTGGAGCTCCTTCAAAGTATTCGATGAACCTTCCGCGAGGCCCCTGGCGAGCGGCGCGACCACGTTTTGCGAAACGTCCTTGCCGGCCTGCAGCATCTTGTTACGAACATCAGGTCCCTTGGTGTCCTTCAGGATGGCGTCCATTTGGCCCTTAAGAGCGCCCTTTGTGATGAAATACAGTTTCCTGGAGAGAATCTCGGAATCCTCCTCCAGTTTGCTGTCAGGGGTCTCTTTCAAGGTCTGCTTGACCGTGTTCGCCACAGATGATGCGGCCCCTTTGACTATGGGCCCGGCTATCTCCGCCGCCTTCGGACCCTGGAAATAGCTCACGGAAGCTGACATGAGCTTCACCAATCCATAGCCCGCCAGGACAAACAGAACCACCGCGCCAATTGTGCTGAGAACCTTGGACATGAGAATACGTTGAGAATCCCCACGGATCGTGGGACCCGTGGGGTTATTGTGGTAAGTCGGCGTCGAACCTTACCGAATGGGGCGACCCCAGGAGTTCGCGTACTGCGAGGTGGGGGGGGGCACGACCTTTCCGTATCTTTTCATGGGCCTGTACTTCTTGACCGGCCCTTTTGTCGGCACAATCTCCTTGCGCATGCGGCAAATCTTGCAGCTCGCAGGAAGGAACGAATCCTGAGAACACTTCACGATCGCTATCTCCGCCGCATGAGAGGGCGTGGGTCCGGCACCAAGGTACAGCGCGCCACGTACATTCTTTGCGGTTGCCACGAAGATCCAGCCCGCGTTGGCGGCCGGAGCTACGAACATCACGCAAATCACTACAGCCAGAAGGAAAATCAGTTTTCGACTCATCTCATACCTCCACTTGAATCAATATTACACGATATCTTGAGCGGTTGTCCACACCTAGGACAGAATTGAGTGTAAAAAGTTCCCGCTCGCTGAGAAAACATGTTTCCAGTCCGGTCTCGAGCCGGGTCTACTTTCCAAATGCGACTTCTGCCGGGCCCCGGCCCCGGGGGTTGCAACTCAGCCCGGAACCTGAACCCGGCCGGGCTCAAAGCCCGGCAACTACGGCCCCATCGCTTCCTAGGTTTCCGGGGGCCTGAATGAAGGCTGACGCGTAACCTCGAGAACGCCGCGCCATAGAGTTCCATCCGGATCCACCTGTTTGCGTTGGGCCACAGAGCGGGTAACAGGGATGTTGACAAACTCGTCGTTCACCAGGCCGATCAGCAGCCGGGTCTTGCCCGCCATACCGGAATGAACCGCATTCTGCGCAAGGAAACCGCAGAACACCGCATCTTCGGCCGTTGGAGGAACCGAACGGATCAGGTAGCTCGGATCAATATACTTGAGGTTCATCTCTCTTCTTTTTGATTTGAAATGGTCTATGATCCGGCGCTTGAGGTATAGACCGACGTCTCCCAGCTTGGGATTGCCCGAATCATCTTTCGCCGTGCCGCCGCAGTATTCCTGTCCTGCTCCTTCGGCCACCACGATGACCGCGTGCTTCTTCTTGTCGAGCCGTTTTTCCAAAGCTTCCAACAATCCGTGCGGACCGTCCATGTCAAACCGTGATTCGGGTATGAGCACGTAATTGGCATGTTTCTTGGCCAGTGCCGCGCTGGCCGCCACAAAACCTGAGTATCGGCCCATAAGTTTTACCAGACCAACGCCGTTGGGCGCGCCAAGGGCTTCAACGTGCGCGGAGCCGATGGCCTGGGAGGCCATACTCACTGCCGTGTAGAACCCGAACGAACGCGAAACCATGTTGATATCGTTGTCAATAGTCTTGGGGATGACTACTACCCCGATTTGCTCGTTCCTTCCGTCCATCTCGTCCACAATTGTGCCGGCGGCTCTCAGTGTCCCGTCACCGCCGATCATGAACAGCAATCCCACGTTCATTCGGTCAAGCGAGTCCACAATCTCAGACGGGCTCTGACGGCCGCGTGATGAAGCGAGAATCGTGCCCCCCAGTTCGTGGATCTCGGACACGCTTGCTTCGGTAAGTTCCATCGCTGGATGGCCGTACCGGGGAATGAAGCCCTGCAAGCCGTACCTGATCCCGATAATGTCGTGGACCCCATAGGAATGCACGAGCGTGAGCACCAACGAACGTATCACGTTGTTTAGCCCGGGGCAGAGTCCCCCACACGTGACCACCGCGGCCTTGAGTTTGCTCGGATCGAAGAAGATTCTTCGGCGCGGTCCAGCCCTTTCAAGGGACACGGGTTCATCTCCACGACTCATGACTTCCCTGAGCCGGTCCAAAGACGTGTTCAGAATAACCCGTTCATCATCCTCGACAAAAAGGCCGTGATCCATTGGAGAATCGATTCCCGGACGTCCCAGGGAACTCGTGGTCGCACCCATTGTCTCTCCGCTTTCCGCAAAAATTGTACGCCTTCGCTTTAAGCGAAGCTCATTGGTAACCGTTCACCGTGAACGGCTACGGTTCTAATGCATGGGCATTTACCTGCAAATAGATGAGCCGGGATGACCCTGACGCTTCGCGTTGCACCGACTATTTCGGCGACGCATGCGTAGCCCCTACGGCCGGGACCTACGACTTTGCGGACCTTTTCATGCTTCGTTGTGCCTTTGTTTCTAGGCATGTAAGTTGATATCACACGTTGAACCTGAAAAGAATTATATCTGCGTCTTTGACCTTGTAGTCCCTGCCCTCCAGCCGCAGTTTGCCGGCTTCTTTGGCGGCTTTCTCCGAACCTAATGACTTGAAATCGTCGAATGCGGTTACTTCCGCTCGGATGAACCCCCTCTCCATGTCTGTGTGTACAGTGCCCGCGGCATTGGCCGCGGTCAATCCTTCGCTAAGTGGCCATGCCCTGACCTCCTGGTCGGACGTTGTGAAGAAGACAATGAGCCGAAGAAGCTCGAAAGAGGTCCGTACTATTCTTTCCTTTGCGCCCTCTTCCAATTCCAATTCAGCCAGAAACTCCAGGGCATCCTCCGGATCCAATCTGGCGATTTCGGCCTCCGTGTCCGCGTAGAGCCAATCAACAGCCACATGCGGCTGTCCTTCCATGCCGGCCTTGACTTGCTCCAACATGGAACGCACTTCTTCGGCTGAGCTTTTGTCATCAGTGTTGACGAGAACCAACTGAGGTTTGGAGGAAAGGAACGAGAATCCCCTGAGTATTTCCGATTCCAACGCTGAAGGGAGCAGACGAAGAGGCTTTCCATCCCCCAGGACCGCTTCGGCCTCCTCCAGCACACGCAATTCCTCAGCAAGTTCTTTGCGTCCTTTCTTGACATCCTTCTTGAGGCGGTCAATTCGCCTTTCAACGATGGCCAGGTCGGACAGAATCATCTCCTCCTCAACTGCCGCAAACTCCTTCAGAGGTTGTGCCGGGCCCAACACGGGTGAATCGAAAAACCTCACACAGTGGACGAGCGCGTCCAGAGGCCGGATGTGCTGGATGACCCTTTCTCCTATGTCACGTCCCGGTTTTCCTTCTCCTGTCAGGCCGGCGATGTCCAGGTATTGTACGTGGACCGGCGTCACTTTCCCTGGTTTGTAGTGTTCCGTCAGGAAGTCGAGCCGCTCGTCTTCGACCATGACTACACCCAGGCCGGGTTCTTGGCGGCCCTTTCCGTCCCCTGATTCCAACCCCCCGGTAAGAGCCCGAAATACCGTGCTCTTACCACTTCCCGGCAAGCCGACGATTCCCAGCTTCAATGTTCTCCATCCTCTCTTGCCCATGATTGGGCTGAAGCGCACGTTTGAATGCTCATATAGCAGTTCTCGAAATTATTCGTGGATTGGTTTCAACCATTGGCACTCTGGCGCTTCACATTCGCTCCCCTTGGCTTCGCCTCGGTATGGAGCGTAAAGAGCGCATAGTGCGCATGGGTTTGGAGGGGAGGCCCTAGCCGGGCAAGCATTTGAACGTCATGCTACCGACAGTTGTCATGTCACGTAAGCTGTTCGGGGTCCGCTCAATCGCCCCACGCGCAGTGGCTCCCCTCCAATCCACCCCATCGTTGTTCCGATATTTGTGGCAAGTTCCACAGGCTGGTCATTCCGAGAGAAATTTTGAGAACCCCTATGGTGATTCTCAAAACGCAACAACGGGTTCCCATGAGCCCAGGTGGATAGGACCAACCAACCCCCGCATCGGCGGGCCAAGTTGGCGGAGCGTGGCGTACGTGCACCATTCGGTCGCGCCCGATGGTCACAGTCTTCGCATATGGGATCTTGAATCCAATAAATCGTGGTGTCAAGGGATGGTCTGAGCGGCCTGCTGTTGTGCCTTCGACCCGGGTTGGTCTCAACAAGCCGGCCCTGGTGCCAATGAAACGGATTGGTTCGAACTGGACGCGCCCGCGGCGCCGGTTCATCGCGGTTGCGTGAACCTTATATATAGCAGAACCTTGTCCCTGCTCTTTTTTGAAACAATGGGTGGGTTGATGTCCGCTCCCGCGCCGGATTCCACTGCGCCGTAGTTGATGAGTTCGGTGGTAAGGTCTCCGTAGGCCCGAGCTGGAATCATCACCCGAAGAACTTTCCCGCCGATACCGCCGTGAGTTCGTTCCACCACCAGTTTGCCCTCAATATTGGGTAGCATTCTCTTCAACGATGCCACGGCTCGGTCGATGCGCGTACTCTCCACGGTCAGATTATCCGCGCCGATTCTGTCCGCGATTGTGCTGAATCCCGAGCTTGCCACCGGCTTGATATTTTCATGAAAGTTGTTTCTCGGGATGGAAGAGTGGAGGACGGGAGTGGAAGAATGGGTTCGAGGTCCCGCGGCAAGCCGATCCGCTCCGGGCATTTTCTTGGTTGACAGGATGCCCGGTTTGGCCGCCATCGGTGCCTCATGGGTAATCGACCGCGTCTCAAAGGGAAGAGATCGCATCAATTCTCCGTTATGGTAAAAAGTCAGGAAGGCAAAAACAATCAATGCCAGGGCGGTCACTCCGGCAGGGAGCGGAAGGGGGAACGCGCCGGAAAACAGGTCTCTGAAATAATTTAGGAAAGGAGGAGAAGATCTATCGAGTCTCAAGGCAAGTTGGGGCAGGAAATCGTCCGGTGGGTCAACCCTGTCTAGGAAGGAAAGGGCCTGGACTGTCCGGCCGTAGAGCGTAAATTCGTCACTGCAATTGTGACATTGACTGAGGTGCTCACGGAATCGGTCCGCGGTCTCCGAGTCGACCTCGTCGTCATTCACTTCCACAAACAACTCCCTAACAAGCTCACATTCTTTCATGACAAGACCTTCTTCAGTTTTTCTTTCACTACCATTCTTGCCCGATGCAAGCGGGATTTGGTAGTCCCTTCCGGGAGATCCAGGATCTTGGCAATCTCATCGTAAGAAAAACCCTCTATGTCACGAAGTAAAACGATTGCCTTATGATCCGGTTCAAGCTCGTCTATGGCATCCTGGACGATCCTCTGCATCTGTTTGCCGGCAAGCAGGGCCTCCGGATTGGTTGAATGATCAGGGATAGTCCGCTGCCAATCTCCTCTGTCATCGTCATCATCCGAGGACCCGCGATTCGCAAAGTAACCTCTCCTCTTGAGGTACTTGAATCTATTCTTGCCTCGGTTTGTCGCAATCTGGAACAACCACGTTGAGAACTTCGCGTCCCCGCGGAACTTTTTCAGATTCTGGTAAGCCGCCAGGAAGATCTCTTGAGCAAGATCACTGGCCTCTTCCGAATCTCCGACGAACCTGTAAGCCAAGTTATAGATTCTCTGGTAGTATTTCTTGACCAGCAGGTCAAACGCATCGCGGTCGCCCTTTACGCAATCCTCAACTGCTTCTCTGTCGTCGTCGGTTTCGGGCCTGAAAGCGAAGACAAAGAATAAACTTACGATGTTCAGACACATGCAGTTGAGAATTGTTTCAGATATGTGATGCACCAGCCGGCTTTTCTTCTCCGTCGGAGATCCTAGAAAAATAGGGAAATATGCGAGGGAAGTCAAGCATTATGCTCGCAGCGACGCAACTCGTCAGTTACGCGGGGCAGATCGTCTCCTGGGGGATGTCATTGCGAGGAGAGAAACGACGAAGCAATCCCTATATTCAGCGCGCAGGAGATTGCTTCGCCACGCTCGCAATGACATCTGCCGGGAGCCCCCCGAATGACTGAGGAGTTACGCAGCGGCGCAATCCTTCAGTTCCGTCGCACTTTGGCTTGAATTCGTCGTCCCAAAGATGTTAAATGAGTATCTTTGTACGTATGATACACGCAGACCGTAACGGTTCATTTAGGAGGAGATCAATGAAGTTCTCCAGGCGGGTAACTGAAACACCCCCCTACCTTTTCCATCTGATCGATGAAAAGAAGAAAGCGGCCCAGGAAAGAGGAATGGATGTCATTTCCTTGGCTATCGGAGACCCGGACCGCCCCACACCCGATTTTATCCTTGATCTCATGGATGAGGAGATTCGGGACCCTAAAAATCACGCGTACCCCGGTTACAAGGGGGAACCTGATTTCTGTGAAGCGGTTGCCGCATGGTTCGCCAAGCGTTTCAGGGTCCAACTTGATCCGGGCTGTGAGGTTATGGCCACCATCGGGGCCAAAGACGCGGTTTCGCACCTGCCACAGGCCTTTCTGGACCCGGGGGATTGCGCCCTGGTCACTGATCCGGGGTACCCCGTCTATGAGACGGCAATAGGCTTTGCCGGCGCGGACGTAATCCGTATTCCGCTCACAGAGCAGGACCGCTTCCTTCCAAACCTGGGTGCAATAGACCCGGGTTCCGCGGACAAAGCCAAATTCATGTTCGTCAACTACCCCAACAATCCCACTGCTGCGGTAGCAGACAGGAGTTTCTTGGAAGAACTGGTGGAATTCGCAAAGAAACACGATCTGGTGATCCTTGCCGACAACGCGTACTCGGAAGTATACTTCGAGGAAGAGGATCGTCCCATGAGCATCATGGAAATTGCCGGGGCACGGGATACGGCAATCGAGGTCCATTCCTTTTCCAAGACGTTCAATATGACCGGATGGCGCATCGGGTTCGTCGTGGGAGGAAAGGAACTGATAGACGCGTTCCTCACTTTGAAGTCGAACTTTGATTCCGGCGTATTCATGGCTGTGCAGAGAGTCGCGGCCCGGGCGCTTCATCATCCTCAGGCCGAGCCTTTCAAAGACCAGAGAACCGCTCTATTCAAGCGCCGACGGGATCGTATCGCGGCAGCGCTCCTTGAGGCCGGTTACCGGGTCGAGGTCCCCAGGGCCAGTTACTATTTCTGGGTCCCCATCCCAGAGCCTTACGAATCGTCCGTGGAATTCTCCGCTGATCTCCTTGACAAACAGGGGGTCGCAGTCACTCCGGGTGTCGGTTACGGGCCGAGCGGCGAGAAGTTCTTCAGAATATCCATGACCGCGCCCGATGACAGGATTGACGAAGCAATGGAAAGACTGAAGGCTTTTTCAAAGGAAATGCAATGAAGGCAACACTGCTGCTGGTCGACGGCACGATCTTCAGGGGGATCTCAATGGGATCTCCCGGGGAGATGGTCGGGCAGGTTGTTTTCCACACGGGAATTACCGGCTACCAGGAGATCCTGACGGATCCATCCTATAGGGGGCAGATCGTCACCATGACCTACCCCCACATAGGCAACACGGGCGTCAATTCCGAAGACAACGAGTCGGTGCGACCCTTCCTTGCGGGTTTCGTAGTTCGGGAATACTGTCCGCATCCCAGCAATTGGAGAAAAGACGCGGACCTGGAAGATTTTCTCCGGGAACATGGGGTTGTCGGGATACAGGGAATAGATACGAGAAAATTAACGCGCAATCTCAGAGAGACCGGGGCAAAGAAAGGGATCATCTCCACCGAAGATCATGACAGAGAGAGCCTACTCAAAAAGGTAAAGGATCACCCTGAAATAGACGGCCGGGATCTTGTCAAGGAAGTCACCTGCTCAGATCCCTATGACTGGGAAGAGGGGACCTGGAAATGGAACGAGATCCCGCAAAAGCCACAGGGCCGATTCCGGGTTGCGGCCTATGATTTCGGCATCAAAGAGAACATTCTCAGACTGCTGGTTGATGTGGGCGCCAAGGTGAGAGTCTTTCCAGCCTCTGCAACCGATAGGGAAATCCTCGAATATGATCCTGACGGAGTGTTCCTCTCCAACGGTCCCGGGGACCCCGAGGGCGTTCCGTACGCGGCGGAGAGCGTCCGGAATCTGATCGGAAAGAAGCCCATATTCGGGATATGCCTGGGACATCAGATCCTGGGGCTGGCGCTGGGAGGCAAGACGTTCAAGCTGGCTTTCGGCCACCACGGGGCAAATCACCCGGTTCGCAGACTTGAGACGGGACAGGTGGAGATCACTTCGCAAAACCACAATTTCGCGGTGGATCCGGAAAGCGTGAAATCGGAGTGTGACGTCACCCACATAAACCTCAACGACCAGACCCTTGAAGGCATGGTCCATAAGAAATACCCACTCCTTTCAATACAATACCATCCCGAAGCATCCCCGGGACCACACGACTCCACCTACCTCTTCGGCCGTTTCAAGAGACTCATTGACGAGCCTTGAAGAGCCCTGCCTGTTCGCGAAGGCGCCGGCCTCAAGTAGGGGAGGCCGAGCCTGGGAACGAGAGGAAAGGACTTTTATGCTTCGTTGTCGCTCGCTTGCGATGGGAGTTTACCTGGAAATAGATGACCCGGGATGACCCTGACGGTCCGCCTTGCACCAACTATTTCGGCGACGCATGCGTAGCCCCTACGGCCGGGACCCACGACTTTGCGGACATTTTCATACTTCGTTGTCCCTTATCAGAGGTGACCGTTGGTATCAAAGGGGGGTTGGGGGGATTTTGCCTCTGTGGGCATAGGAATCGGATTTGAAATATCGGTAAACTTTTTTGGACAGTTGCTCTATATGTGGCGAAACTCAGGCCCTGTGGGTCCTGGTAGAGGAACTATGTGGCCCTAGCGGTCCACGGCTTCAACTCCTTTGATCGCCCGGAGGGCCTTAACTATGCGGTCAAGATGGGCCAGATCCTTGACGTATACGGAGAAGGTGGCCCTGGCTTTATCACCGTCCACTGTTACAAGAGAGGCCTCGGCGATGCTTGAATCATTGGAAGAAAATACGCCGCTCATGGTGGCGAGCAGCCCTGTTCTGTCCTTGGCCTCGACTCTCAACCTTGCCAGGCGAGGCAGCGGTTGCTCCTCATCCCAGGTGACCTCGATCATTCTTTTCGGGTCTCCAACGTGAAGGTTGGAGCAGTCGGTCTTGTGAACGGTCACTCCCCGGCCCCGGGTGATGAAGCCGGTGATAAGGTCGCCCGGAAGCGGGTTGCAGCATTTGGCAAAGTTCACCATGATGTTGGACAACCCCTGAACGTTGACGCCGCTCTTGGCGATCGTCCTCGCCTTCTTGACGACTTTCTCTACTGCCAGTGCGGCTTTTGCCTTTTCTCTCTCTTCCGTGGGAACAAGCTTTGTTATCAAGACCTTGGGAGAAATTCGGCCGTACCCGATGGCCGCGAATAGATCTTCTTCGGTCTTCAGGCTGAAATCCTCTGCGATCTTGATTATCTCGCCCTCCTTCTCAACTTTGTTGAGGTCGAGTTTCCATTTTCGCAGTTCCCGTTCCGTGGTTTCCCTGCCAACCTCTAAAGCGCGGTCCCGTTCCTGGGAAAGAACGAAGTGACGAATCTTTGTCCTTGCACGGCCGGTCTTGACGTACTTGAGCCAGTCTTTGCTGGGGCTCTGGTGGGCAGATGTAACGATCTCCACCATATCACCGGTTCGTAGCTCGTATTTGAGGGGAACCATCTTGCCGTTCACACGGGCGCCCACGCACCGGTACCCAACCTCGGTGTGAATGGCGTACGCGAAATCGAGAATGGTGGAACTTTTGGGAAATTCTTTCACTTCGCCTTTTGGCGTGAATACATGGACTTCGTCCGGATAGAGATCTATCTTGACATTTTCCAGGAATTCCCGTGGATCTTCCAGATCCTTCTGCCATTCCATGAGTTGGCGTAACCACTGGATGACTTTAGTGTCTTCGCGGTCAACCACCTTTCCCTCTTTGTACGACCAATGCGCGGCGATCCCCTGTTCCGAGATCAGGTCCATTTCGTGGGTACGGATCTGGATTTCGATTCTTCCCCCTTCGGGTCCCATCACTGTTGTGTGCAACGATCGGTACCCGTTGGGCTTGGGCATGGCAATGTAATCCTTGAACCGACGTGGGACCGGATTCCAAATATCATGGATCATTCCCAGCACCGCGTAGCACTGGCCGACGTCGTTTAGGATAATGCGAAACGCGGTAATGTCATGGACCTGGTCGAATTCAACGTTCTGAGTGACCATCTTGCGATGGATGCTGTAAATATCTTTGGTCCTACCCTTGATCGTCGCGCGGATCTTGAACTTCTCCAGTTTGTCGCGGATTACTGAGAGCACGTTTTCCCGAAATGCTTCCTTTTCCATCAGAGATTCTTGAAGGCGTTCTTCAACTGAATCATAGGTTTCAGGGTCCAAATACTTGAACGCGAGATTCTCCAGCTCCGTGCGTACCCAGAAGATCCCAATCCTACGAGCCAGGGGCGCGTAGATGTCCATAGTCTCCTGAGCAATCCTCTTACGGGCCTCGGGAGGTAGAGGCGCCAGCGTTCTCATGTTGTGGAGACGGTCGGCCAACTTGACCAGGAGCACCCTGATATCGCGGCTTATGGCCAAAATCATCTTGCGAAAGTTTTCCGCGTGCCGTTCTTCCTTGGACTGGAACTCCATCTTACTGATCTTGGTGACTCCGTCCACAAGGTCGGCTATCTCCTTGCCGAACAGCCCTTCAATGTCCTCCGAGGTGGTGAGTGTGTCTTCGACCGTGTCGTGGAGCAGGCCCGTGGCTACCGAGGCCTCGTCGAGCTTCATATCCGCGAGTATGCCGGCCACGGCCACAGGATGCACGAGATAGGGGTCCCCGGACCGGCGCTTCTGTTTTGCGTGGACCTTAGCTGAATAGACGTACGCTGCGTTGAGCAGACCCAGGTCCGCGCCCGGGTGATAGGACTTCACCTGGTCCTGGACCTCGTTGAAACGGACCACTTTTTGCTTACGGCTGCTCATCTGCCTTCACCGGGTTTGTTATGATCGACTCGAAGGAAAACACGCTCCAATATTGCACAATTATCGGCCGGGTTCGATAGTTCTGACTCAATACCCGGGTTCAGGTTCCGGGGTTAAGAGAACCCGCCAAACATCTGATTGCACCGATTGTGACACTGAGGGGGCAATCGACAAGAGAAAACACCTCACCTTGAACCCTTTTTCCCCTTTTTGCCCCTTTTGCCTCTTTTGCTGCGCCCACTACTTTTTTCCCCACGCTTCCTGAAGAGCAGCTTCAACGGAGATCCTCCAAAATCAAACCTCTCTCTGAGTCTGTTCTCAAGGAAACGCTTATAGGAAAAGTGAAGAGATTCCGGATAATTGCAGAATAACGCGAAAGTAGGTGGAGAAGATCGAACTTGGGTCAGGTAATAGATCTTGATGCGCTTGCTCTTGTGATGCGTGCCCGGAGGATGAGATCGAATAATTTCTCCGAGCAGTTCGTTCAACTCCGCTGTGGGAATTCTCTTTCGATACTGTGCCGCAAGCTCTTGCACCAGCCCGAAGATCTTTGGGGCCCTCGTCCCCTTCAACGCGGAGACGGTCAGAATGGGCGCATGATCCAGGTACTTCAAATTAGTGCGGACAATGTCCACGTAGTGGGCGTGGGTCTTGTTGTCTTTCGGGATCAAGTCCCATTTGTTCAGCAGCAGAATGATTGCTCGACCCCTTTCAAACGCGTACCCGGCTATACGCGCGTCCTGTTCCGTGACAGGCTCTCGGGCATCCATCACCAGCAGGACTATTTCCGCTCGATCTATGCTCCGGAAGGCCTTGATAACGCTGTATCGTTCCAGTCGGTCCACTATTCTGGCACGTCGCCTTATTCCCGCGGTATCTATGAAGAGATATTCCTTCCCGTAGTTACGAACGATAGTGTCGATCGAATCCCGTGTGGTTCCCGGTTCAGGGTTGGCCACAAGCCGTTCCTCGCCCAGCAGAAGGTTGATCAGCGTCGACTTCCCCCCATTGGGGCGTCCCACGACGGCCAATCTTATCACGGGCCCGGATTCAGGCGCGCCCTGGTGCGCGCTTGAGAGCGAGGTAGGAAGCTCTCGCTCCACAGCGTCGAGCAATTCGCCCATGCCGTATCCGGTCATCGCGCTGACAGGAAAGATTTGCTCGATTCCAAGCGCGCAAAAATCCACAGCAAGGTCTTCCTGCTTCTCGGAGTCGATCTTGTTGACCGTATAGATAACCTTTTTTTCGGTCTGGTCCAAAGTCCGGACTATCTCCTGATCGGAGGGTGTCATCCCGACCTTGCCGTCACCAAGAAAGATAATCAGATCCGCCTGTTCTATGGCAACTTCGGTCTGGGTCCGCATTTGGACGAGCATCACGTCATCCGTTGTCGGTTCGAACCCCCCTGTGTCCACGATTGCACAAGACTTGTCACCCACATCGGTTTCCGCGTAGTTCCGATCCCTGGTCAGACCAGGAGTGTCCTCCACGAGGGCCTTGCGATACCCCACCATTCTGTTGAACATGGTGGACTTTCCAACATTCGGTCTTCCAACCAAGGCTATCAGGGCTTTCGAAAAACCTTTTCCCATGGTCCAACTAATACCAATTTCCATGCCTAAATAAAAGGTACAATGAAAAATGAAAATGCCGGAAAAGCGCCAAGCCCGGGGCGTAGGGGCTACGCACGGGTCGGGCAACGACAAGAGGATGGACTGAGACAGTGCCGACTGCAAGCGGCCATTTGGAATATCGGCTGCGGTTGTGAAGTACCTCTTGTTCCTTCGGAACCCGGACGCGGTGGCGTCTGGGCCACCCACTTCCCAACGCATCAATTGTCAGAAGATTTCACTGAGTTCCCGAAAAGCGATCAATCACACACGAAAACACGATTCTTTCTTGGTTCAGATATGTGGTCACCACACCTATTATTAGTGATATCCACAACTTGTCGCCTCCGTTGAACGTCCGTTCCCGTGGATTCATCTGAACGAGCTTAAGCAAAAGGATCAGCCTAATCCAGGCTTGTGTGTATAGCCTTGTAATTTCGCCCCCTTTGTGGTATTCTTTCACGTCAAGTTCCCAGGAGTCTCTCGAAACGGAAGCAATGATGAAGGTCTCTCAAAGGTTCTCCATAGCCATAGTACTGACCGTTGTCACGGCTCTGATCTTTGGATGCGCTTCGGCCTTGAAATCGACGAAGCCCTCTGCTGAAACAGAACAGGCGTCCAAAGGCGTGGCCTCCCCCGATACGCACAAAAGCGGTGAGGCGCCCCCGGCAACTGAGGAGAAGAGAGAACCCAGTCCGATTCCACCTCCTCCAAAATACGAGCCACCTCCTCCTCCGGACGGGAAAAAGGCCCTGACAGGGGCGATAGATTTGCGAAAGAAAGAGATTGTTAACGCGTCTGCTCTGAAATTCGCAAAGAACATCAAGGGGGTGAAACACATAAAGACTTGTTTTTCAAAACTTTACGGAGGGTGGTACCTGCTTCTGTATGTGGAGAAGAAGAAAAAGATTGCCCTGCAGCAGTATGTCTGGAACGAGAAATCAAAGGAGTGGGAGGTCATCTATTACCATAAAGAACTGCCCCCCGATACTCTTGATTTTCATCTCAAAGGTGAAGTGGCTGACGAGAAATGCTTCTTGCTGAAGTGATTGGATGTGCAGGCCCCACCAGATCCTAAACTTGGATTTTCGTGCTTTCCCGCAAACTCCCCAGCCTGAGCAAACGCACTACGAAACATAGGAATGCCCCGCGTACTAGTAGGTTATGGTGGTAGGGCGTAGCATGTAGGCTGTCTCAAAGCTTGCAGCGCTTCATCAATCCCGCGCACAACGCTGCATGGGACATGCTCGGCCAAAATGCCGAGGTGTCATTTTGTCCCTTCGTGCGGTTCACCAAACAAATCGGCATTGTGGAGCTTGCCGGCCTTCCGGAGCATTTGGACGATCCTGCGCCTGGTGAACTCAGTGAGGTCTTCCCTGAATCGGACCGACCGGCCCAGGCCCGACAGGCGCCAGGGATAGGTCAATGTGAAGGAGGTCCCCACCGGCCAGACGCGATGGGAAGCCCCAATGAGGATGAGGTCTTCTACCAGCGCTCTCACCCCGGAGCTCTTGTAGCTTTCCACCGAGCCTATCAAGATCCGGTCCTGCCGGTTCCTACGGTCAATCACGAGTTCCGGGTATTCTTCTTCAAATTGCTGAATGGAGTCAGGAAGCTCCCTGTCCAGTTCCTTTCCACGATAATAGTAACGAGAAAATGCGAAGTGTCCGATTTCGGTCTCAGGGTCCGATGTCAGCAAGTGTGAGGCCACGGCCAGATCCACCACGCGATGGTAGTGGATACGGTACTTGTCATCCGCGGAAAGCCTGTCTATGGGATGAATTTCGGACGCGCTGTTCACTTCCCGGACCTGGGGCGGTGAAAACTTCGCCTTTCCACCGGATCGAGCTTATCCATTATCGGCGTGACAATAGGACACGTAATAGGACTCAAAAGGGCCAGCGGAATGTCCAGCACCAGGGCCAGACCGTCCTCAACCCATCTCATCACATGGGGTTCGATCCCAAAGGGTTTGAGGTCCCCCCATTCGCCCCAAGAGTAGCCGCTCCAGGACGAGGTTCTTTTGTAGGCCGTGCCCCCATTGACCAGGTTGGGTACCGACGCAAGACCGACAATCAACACGACCGCAAGGGTCACCCTGATGATTTTCATTGAATTGATTCCTCCCATATCCTATGCTGACCCTTTATCCTAACACTCATTATCGGCCGAAGCAATCGGCCCCCGGTGTACTTCACTCATGACAGCGGACCGCGCTCACTTAGGCTCCAGGTTGCTCTACCAATACCGGTCTCTTGCGCTTCCCGTGCTGGGGATGCTGGTGGGGTTGTTGGCAGGACTGGGCGCGGTCGGCTTTCGATGGCTGATCGAATTTTTCCAAACGCTGATCTATTCCGATTCAGGTGATCTGGCCGCGGTCCTTGCCGGGCTTCCCTGGTACCACGTGGTTCTGGGCCCCGCGGTGGGCGGGGCCCTGGTGGGGCCGTTGGTCTACTTCTTTGCCAGGGAAGCCAAGGGCCACGGAGTGCCCGAAGTAATGAACGCGGTGGCCATAGAACGAGGCGTGATCAGGAAGCGCGTGGTGATCGTAAAGAGTCTGGCCTCAGCTTTGTGCATCGGGTCGGGCGGGTCGGTGGGTAGGGAAGGTCCCATTGTTCAGATCGGCAGCGCCATCGGCTCCTCACTAGGGCAAATTCTCAAGGTGCCGGACGACCAGATGCGCATTTTGGTGGGCTGTGGAGCGGCTGCCGGTATCGCGGCAACCTTCAACGCTCCCATAGCAGGAGTCATATTTGCTCTTGAAATCATAGTGGCCGACTTCGCGCTCACCACTTTTACCCCTATCGTCGTGGCCTCGGTTATTGCGACGGTGGTTTCCCGCGCGTTTCTCGGTGATCTGCCCGCGTTTGAAGTGCCGTCCTATGCCCTTGAATCGCCCTGGGAATTGGGCCTGTATCTGGTCCTGGGCCTTATCGCGGGAATCGTGGCTGTGGCATTCACCACCAGCCTGTACAAAATGGAAGACATCTGGGATCTGTGGAATATCCCGGAATATTTGAAGGCTTCCGTAGGCGGGTTAATCATCGGGACCATGGCCCTCTACTTCCCTCACATCACGGGGGTGGGGTACGGCTCCATTTCCGATGCGCTTACCAACCAGGAAGTGTTGCACGTCTTGATCATGTTGGTTCCACTGAAGATTCTGGCCACTTCCATAACAATTGGATCAGGCGGTTCAGGGGGCATCTTCGCTCCATCACTGTTTATGGGCGCCATGGCCGGAGGTGCGTTCGGATTCGCAGTGAACGCGCTGTTTCCTGAATATACCGCGCAGCCGGGGGCGTACGCGCTCGTGGGAATGGGGGCGGTGGTCGCGGGGACCACTCACGCTCCGATTCAAGCCTTTCTCATTCTGTTCGAACTGACCCAGGATTATCGGATTATTCCGCCCCTGATGATATGCTGCGTAATTTCCACCGTGGTCGCTCGACTGATACGAAAAGAATCAATCTACACACTCAAGCTGCTTCGCCGAGGCGTAGACATACGCGCTGGTCGCGATGTGAACCTGCTGAAGAACATGAAGGTGAAAGACTTTATGACCCCCCATCCGGAGACGGTGGCCGAGACCGCGCCCTTGAGGCAGTTGATCCAGGTTCTGCCGTTCAGTCAGCACACCTCATTTCCGGTCACCAGCGATGAGGGGAACCTGGTGGGAATGCTGTCCCTTAAGGATTTCCGCACACTTGTCTTTGAAGAATCGCTCCTGGACATAGTCATCGCCCGAGATATAGCCACGATGCCCGCGATCTCGGTGAGCGCGGACGACGACCTGGCCATGTCGCTGAACCTGATAGACGACAATAATATAGAACGCCTCCCTGTGGTGAGGTCTGGAGCGGGTGATGATAAAGTGGTGGGAATACTGTCTCAGCGGGATGTGATCTCCGCTTATAATCAGGCCCTTGAGGCCCGGGGATTGCAGGAGATAATGATGGGGGGCACGCGTAACTCCTCAGTTTAGCGGGGCAGATCCTCGCATCACGTGTGTCATTGCGAGGAGTGAAACGACGAAGCAATCTCCTGACCAGGCAATTTGGGGATTGCTTCGCTGTGCTCGCAATGACCTGTTCACGGGAAGCATCGCCCCGCCCCGTATGACTGAATGGTTACTACGGGAACGCTGATTTTCGTTGACAGAGGTGTCTGACGAAGCTAACATAACTCTCTTTATGTCGAGGCCAAGGAAAACAGAGGCAGCCCCATGAGGGTAGGAGTGAAACTCTTTACAGGCAATTCCAATCCCGAGCTCGCGGAGGCAATCGCCCACTACATGGGGATTCCGCTCGGCGAAGTCGTGGTCGGATCCTTCAGTGATGGGGAGACACAGGTTGAATTCAGGGAAAACGTCAGAGGAATGGATGTCTTTGTCCTCCAATCAACTTGCACCCCTGTCAATGACAGCCTGATGGAACTGCTGGTCATGGTGGACGCGCTCAAGAGGGCCTCGGCCAGCAGGGTCAGCGCGGTGATGCCCTATTACGGATATGGCCGACAGGATCGAAAGGTGGCAAGCCGGGCCCCCATCACCGCAAAGCTGGTGGCTGATCTAATCACGGCCGCGGGAGCGGACAGGGTTCTCACCATCGATCTTCACGCCGGGCAAATCCAGGGGTTCTTTGACATCCCGGTCGACAACCTCTACGCGTCCGCGGTCATGGCCGAAACTATCAAGGCTCACCATTCGCCTCAGGATACTACCGTGATTTCTCCGGACGCCGGTGGCGTGGAAAGGGCCCGATCCTTTGCCAAGAAACTCGGCTGCAATCTGGCCATTATTGATAAGCGGCGCACCAAGCCGAACGAATCGGAAGTGATGCACGTTATCGGCGATGTGCGCGGCCAAGAGGCGCTGGTCTTCGACGACATGGTAGATACCGCGGGCACGCTCGTGAGAGGCACGGACGCTCTCATGGAAGCGGGAGCGAAAAAAGTGTTCGCATGCTGCACTCATGCGGTGCTGTCGGGCCAGGCTGTTGAAAGAATAAACAATTCAGCAATAGAAAGACTGTACGTGGCAGACACCATCCCCACCGCGGATAGGGTCAACGAATGTTCAAAGTTACAGGTCATATCCGTGGCGCCCCTGCTGGGAGAAGCGATCAGCAGGATACACAGGGAGGTGTCGGTTTCAGAGCTGTTCTCATAATCAATTGCCCATGAGCAGAGGGTTCGCTCTGGGCCCATTCCAACCGAAAGCGAATCCCTGTCGGAGGAAGTTATGAAAAATATTGAATTACCCGTAGAATCACGCTCCGAATCGGGGAAGACGCCGGCTCGTCGTCTGAGAGCCGCCGGAAGAGTTCCCGCCGTGTTCTACGGCAAGAAGACCAAACCTGTCAAGATTTCCGTGAATGCTCACGAATTCAGGAAGTTGGTGGATCGTGCAGGGACCAATCCTTTGTTCGACCTCCAGATCGAGGACGACGGCAAGATCACTAATCAGACGGCTCTTCTCAAGGAACGGCAGGTCAGGCCCATTGACGGCGCCCTGGTTCACCTGGATTTCATCCAGGTCTTTATGGACGAGGCCATTGAAATATCCGTTCCGCTGGTGTTCGAAGGAAAACCGAAGGGCGTGGAAATGGGTGGATTACTCCAGCCCAATGTGCGCGAGGTTCTTGTCTCCTGTCTGCCTGCCGATGTTCCCCAGTCAATCGCGGTGGATATCGCGCACCTGGATGTGGGACAATCGGTGCACATAGGTGAACTGTTGCTCCCGTCCGGCGTCACGGCTCTACAGGATGCAGGGATCGCGGTCGCAACGGTTGTGATACCCAAGAGGGTGGTCGAGGAAGCCGTCGAAGAGGAGGCCCTGGAAGAATTGGCTGAAGGCGAAGAGGCCGCCGAAGAAGGGGCCGACGCTGAAGGCAAGGCCGATAAGACGGATTCCACCAAGGAATAGTCACCGCCCCGGTGAACTGTTGCCAATAAGTCAATCCCACCAAAAACAAAACGCGTGGGGACCGCAAACAGCTTGCGGTCCCCTCCATTGTCACGCTCAGCCGGTGACCCGGACAGAGTCGAATCCGAAGCGCTCACGGATCGAATCCACGGCCTTGTCGCGGGCATCCCGCGAAGGGCGGGTCGGGTCGAAAAGGTCGGCCTGGAACACCGGCCCCTGTATCCCTGAAAGCTTGACTCCCACTTGCCGGATACGGGACCGACGTGTAATTGTCTTTCCGAAAAGCCTATCCACGCATTGGAGTATTTCCCTGTTGCCGCACACGGGCTGTCTGAGCGACATTGATTTGGAAACCTCGGAAAAATCCTCATATCTCACCCTGAAGGTCACCGTGCATGCGCCCGTTCCGTGGGCCCGAACGCGTGCAGCCAACTTTTCCGCCAGTTCCCGCACTATCGCGCGGACCGCCTGGTAGTCTCCGGTGTCACGAGGCAGGGTGCGGTCCTTTGAGTACGATTTCTGAGCCCCTCGCGGCCTGGTAGATACGGGTCGAGAGTCCCGGCCCGCAGCGATCTCAACAAGCTTTTCCCCATGTCTGCCCATTATGGACCGAATAGCGCCGCCGCGGGCCTCGGCCAGGTCTCCCACGGTTCTTATGTTATGACGCCACAGTCTCGCCCGGGCCTTCTTGCCCACCCCGGGAATACGTTCAACAGGGAGACGCCCCAAAACCCTAAAGGCTTGATCAGGTTCCAGATAGAGGAGTCCGTTGGGCTTGGCCAGATTGGTGGCCATCTTTGCCGCGCACTTTGAGCCGGCCAAGCCTCCGGAGCAGTTTATCCCCAGTGTTGACCGTATGTCGGTAAGAATCCTGTGGGCCACCGCCCACGGCGTGGACCTGTGTAGTCTCAGCGTTCCGGTGAGATCAACGTACCCTTCGTCTATGCTGGATGACTCCACAGCCGGCGAATACTCCCCCATGATCCGGAACATGCGGCGAGAAAAGTCTTTGTACGCATCAAAATTCGGGGTCAGGAAGACCGCATGGGGGCACAATCTCCGTGCCGTCACCACCGGCATGGCCGAGTGTACGCCGAAACCACGGGCCTCATACGACGCGGCCGACACCACTCCACGCTCTGTTCCGCCCACTACTACCGCTCGACCCTTGAGTTCCGGATTCAGCGCCTGTTCCACCGACGCGTAGAACGCGTCCGCATCCACGTGCAGAATCAGCCTGATCCGCTCTTCCACCGGTGTGGGGCTGATTTCCATTGCTCTTTATCTCCGCCGCGCCCCCGGAAAATTCATCTTCCATATTTACGGAGTATGCCGATTACCACGCCCTGGATGTTCACATCTTCTTCGTCCAGGATCATGCGTTTGTATACCGGGTTTGCGGGTTCCAGTATCACCTTGTTCTTCGCGCGGCGGAACCTCTTGAGGGTGGCGTCCGATCCTCGGATCAGCGCTACGACCATGTCTCCGTTCCGTACCTCATCCCGTTTCTCCACTATCACGTAGTCCCCGTCCAGCACGTGATCTTCAATCATGGAGTCGCCGTTCACCTGCAGGGCGTAGGTCATGTTCTTGCCGACCATGTCGGGCGGGACAGCTATTGTATCCTGATCTTCAATCGCCTCGATGGGTGTTCCAGCAGCGATTCTACCGGCGAGGGGCAACTCGAACGCGGCGCTCTTTGAGCGCCCGAATTCGGTGACATCTATGGAACGATTCGCACTCCATTTGTTTGTCAAATAGCCTTTGTTCACCAGGTTGTTCACGTGCACATGGATTGTGGACGCAGAAGACAGCCCCAGACTTGTGGCGATCTCACCGTAGCTGGGAGAGTACCCGCGCATTTCGATGAAATCCACAATGCAATCATATACTTGCCTCTGCTTTTTCGTCAGCGTTTGCACGCGATGTACCTCAGGGCGTCCACGATCAGTCTCAAATCATTTCACCCAACCAGCATATATCGAACATAATACGAAAGTCAACCGAAATTAAATCGACACGGTGAGAGGGAAGAGGGAAGAGGGAAGAGGGAAGAGGGAAGAGGGAAGAGGGAAGACTGGGGGGGCGTTTTTGCAAAAACGCCCCCCCAGACCCCCCCTAAAAACTCTCAATTTACGCCGGTTAGGGTGGGAGCTTCGTTATAGGTGGGTAGCGGCATGCCGGGCATAGGGTGCTTCGATAGAGGTGATAAAGAAGACGGTTACCGATGGTACGGGGTTATGAGGGATAGGAGCGTTTGTTTGAACTACGGGAACGTAGTGGACGATCCTTTGACACCAGTTCCAACCGACTCTGTGGGACACGCGCCACGATAGCTGTTTTAGGTCGGCTCTACGTGATACCCGCTATGAAGAGCGCGCACCTGTGTATGCACCCTCTTCCCCTCGTTCCCAGGCTCTGCCTGGGAATGCACACCGGGAGGCTCCGCCTCCCCTGCTTGGGGCCCGCCGCGTTCGCAAACAAAGATGACTTTGGTATGAAAATGGATCCGGCGCCGGATCCATTGAATTCCGTCACTGACCGAACATCCAAGAGGGCGACGCATGCTGCGCGGCTGTACGGTCGGGAGCCCGCTGAGGTACGGGCATTTTCATGGTTCGTTGTCCTTTCCGTGCATGGAAGTTCCAATGAAAATGGCAATCCCGTGGTTCTTTGTTTCGACATTGGCGGCATTCGATCCATCTCGCGGTTAACGCTTGCAGTAACAGGAATGGACCGGCAAGATGCCGGTCCTACTGTGGGTTTCCGCTAAATGTGTCGTGGTGGTGAATTGTCCATTGCCTCGCCGACCGCCTCATTTGCGTCACGGTTTGACTGTCGTGAACAGCTTCCCCGCGTCGGCCTTTACAATGCCGCGGTCAAAGAAATCTTTCATGATCTCATCGTATTTGGCCTGGTACTCGCCGTGGAAGCTCAGGTCTATGGTCTCCCTGAACCAGTGGGTATCCATCAAATAGTCAAAAAAGCCGTCCTCGGAAGCGGTCCTCAACACCATAAGCGTGTAGATGATTATCTTTTTGAGTAGATCGTTTCCGATCCTGTCTCGGTCTTCCATGAATCCATTGAGTCGTTTCTTTGCCTTGCGTACGGCCTCCTGAAAGTCGGTAAACGGACCGCCATGACCCGGGTACACGATTTCCACATCGAGATCCTCAATCTTTTCCAGCGATTCCATCATCGCAAAGACGGCCCTACTGCCCTCGACTCGCACGGTCATTACGGCCATGTCGTTTTCCCAGAGAGTGTCGGAAGATATGAGGAGCTTGTCCCTGGAGTTATACAGAACAATACCGTCGGAAGCATGACCCGGTGTGTATATGACCTCAAATTCATGGGGACCTAGTGAAATCACTTCCCTGTCCTCAAGGGCCCGTGTGCAGCGGAAGAAATCAGCCTCCTGTTTGAAGTACTTCCACCAGGTGGACCAGTCATCACGGGTGTCTATGAAGTACTTCCCGATCTTGTGAAGAGCTATGTCACAGCCGGAGCGCTCTTGTATGATGCGGTTTCCGCCTATGTGATCGCAGTGAGTGTGGGTGTTGACGATCAGGCGCACATCGGAGAGATCCACCCCGATCCCGGTGATGAGCCGTTGGGTCTCATGGAAATCGGAAACATAAGCCGTATCTATGAGAATCAATTCCTCGCCCTTGTAAACAAAGTGATTTCCATTGAGAAAACCCCTTTCCACAAAGAACAGGTCATCCATTATTTGTATAGGGTCCACTCCATATTCCTTTCGCTTGAGTCGAATGACAGCGAGGAGCCGTAACCTCGCGTGGAGAGCATTATAGCGATTCTCAACAGCAATTGCCCACATTCTTCAGGCCTGCACACAGGGACCTTGACATGAAGATGGAATCATCTACTCTTGATTACGGCTGTGTGCGCCGAGTTCGCGGTCGAATCTACCTTGAAGTGTGGAAAAGATCATGAAGAGTTCCGTAGATATGCGTCGCCTTGAAGTCTTCTGCAAGGTGGTGGAACTGAAGAGTTTCACCAAAGCGGCTGACGCTCTGCTGCTCTCACAGCCCACGGTGAGCGAGCATATCCGAACGCTTGAAGAGTCGCTGGGCGAGAAGATGGTAGACCGCCTGGGACGGGAGGTCATTGCCACGCCTGCCGGCGCCATATTCTATCCATATGCTCGAAACATAATTCAGCTTCGTGAAGAGGCCATGCAGGCCCTGGCGAAGTTCAAGGGAGATCTCGCGGGGCATCTTGCCGTGGGCGCGAGCACAATCCCGGGGACTTACATACTTCCGGGACTCGTAGGCTCTTTCAAGGGTCGGCATCCCGACGTGGAGATCACGCTGGTCATTGGAGACACCGCGGAAATCGTCGAACATCTGCTGGAAGGAAAGATTGAGGCCGGTGTGATCGGCTCCAAATGGAATCATCGAAGTCTGCTGCTGGCGGAGATGTTCTCTGACGAGCTGGTTCTTGTGGTCTATCCCGGGCATCCGTGGGCCTCAAAGAACAAGATCAGTTTCAAGGACCTTGAAAGCGAGGGCTTTATCCTTCGAGAAAGAGGATCCGGGACGCGTATGGTGATGACCAGGATCCTGGAAGAACATGGGTTCGCATGCTCCAGGCTCCGGGTTGTGGCCCGGATGGGCAGCACGGAAGCGGTTAGACAGGCCATCAAAGCGCGGGTGGGTGTGTCAATTCTCTCCCGAAACGCGGTTGCCGAAGACCTCAAACTGGGGACACTCGCATCCGTAGATATTCCCGGGGTCAGCTTCCTAAGGCCGCTCTACCTAGTACAGCGCAAGAATCGTCAGCTCTCCCCACTGGCTTCAGCGTTCCTGGATCATATACGGGAGGGAAATTCCAGCCATGTACAGGAAAAAGATTGAGATGGTTTCATACCAACTATCATCGCAAGAAAGCGACAACGAAATATGAAAGTCTTTTCCGTTGTTTACTGGTCCGGGGCTTCGCCTCGGACAGGGTACTCCAAGAGCGCGCACGCTGCGCATGGACTTGGAGGGTAGACTCATCTCCCCTCCAAACCACCCCATACGTTGACCCGTAAAGGGGTGGCTTTGTCCACGGGACTTTCATGCGAAGTTGCGTTCAAAGCAGTACAGTGTACAGGTGAGGGACCGAGTCTCAAAATCCCCCCTAACCCCCCTTTTTCAAAGGGGGGGACCGGCACCACCCCCCTTTAGCAAAGGGGGGCAGGGGGGATTTTTCCCTTCCGGACTTGAGCCATATGTTCCCTCTTTGAAAGCGCATTGGTTTCAGTCGTCCCTCCGGGACTCGGGTTTTGTCTTATGAGGATCGGGTACCCCGGGATTTATCCCGGGGTCTGGGCGACATACCCCAAACAGTTTTTTCAGTCCCGGAGGGACGACTGAAATCATGTCGGACCTGATGATGGACTGCGTAGACATGGCGGTCCCTCACCATTCGGAGATTGAATCTTAATGTGCGGTCGATTCATAATTATGACGCCGGGTAGAATCCTCGCGGAGCATTTTCAGCTTGCGGAAGAGCCCCTCGTGGAACCTCGTTACAACATTGCCCCGAGTCAGCCCGTGGCCGCGGTTCGATTGCGGCCCGATTCTACGACCCGGGAGATGTGTATGCTCACGTGGGGCCTGATTCCATTCTGGGCCAAGGACGCGGGGATGGGGTATAAGACCATTAACGCCAGGTCTGAAACAGTCGAGAAGAGTCCCGCGTACAGAGCGGCTTTCAAACACAGACGCTGTCTTATACCGGCCGACGGCTTCTATGAATGGAAGCGACTGAAATCAGGGAAACAGCCATACCTGATACGGAAGGGAGATGAGACCCTGTTTGCCCTGGCCGGACTCTGGGAACATTGGAAGGGGCCGGACGATCAGGAGATAGAATCTTGCACAATCATCACAACGCGCGCTAATGATCTGCTCGCGGGGCTTCATGAGCGCATGCCTGTGATCATTGACCCCGGGGGTTACGATCTCTGGCTGGATACATCCGTGACTGAGACCGATCTGCTCAAGCCGCTTCTGCGGCCCCATCCATCCGAAAATATCATCTACTATCCCGTGAGCTCCGGAGTAAACAGACCAGCCAATGATGATCCACAGTGCATCGAACAGGTCGATCCGTATCAAGAGGTAGACCAAGAGCAGGGTGAACTCTTCTGAACGGTTGACAGGGGCTACCGCTGTTCGCCACATGGCTTGAGATGCAACCCTTCAGTTTCGGGGGGGCTTCGAAGGCGAGGGCAGACACATAGGTCTGCCCCTACGTCTCGGCCCAGACCCGTCATGGGGCACAGTGTAGGGGCGCACCTGTGTGTGCGCCCTCTTACCATCCGCTAGACTCGACAAAGTGGTCGTTGCCGTCTCCCCCCGAATGACTGAAACCTTGCCTTGAAACAACATTTTCCATTGACACGGTCGCTTTGCGCCCCTATGCTTTTGGGGACAAAAACAGCGGACAAAAACAACTCAACTGAATCCCCAAGAGGTTCCGGTACGACCGGGGAAATCACTGATGGGTTTCAGCCTGCCATATCCGCGATTTACGAGCCGTGCCCCGGTAACGCGTCCGGAAGTGCCTGTGAGACCCTTGCGAGCAGGTGGTCCCGGAAGTTGCGCGCCTGTAAAAGCCCTGTTGGTTCAGGTAATTAACCAGCGGCGCCCCCCTGTGTCGCTGTCGGCATATCGTTTCACTTCTATTTTACCAAACACCACTTATATCCCAGCGGTTTTAGCAACATCCTGATTCGTCTTAAGAAGGAGGTGATACGCACACTTGGTTCCAAGAGGCTGGTGTAAAGCGATTGCTGACAAACGTTCGCAACAAAGGAGGGAAAGGGATCATGACTGCAGAAGAGACCGGCTCCAGCTTTCTCAAGAGTTGGGGTGACGGGTTGACGGGGTGGACGGAACGTTGGATTCCCGATGCCCTGGTCATTGTGTGGATACTGAGCATCCTCACCTTTGTGTTGGCCCTTATCTGGGGAGGCGTCGGTCCCCAAGGGGCCCTCGTTGCGTGGGGAAAAGGCTTCTGGGTACTGCTCAAGTTCGGTATGCAGATGTGCCTCATCATGATGACCGGTTACATACTCGCCTGTTCCCCACCCGTCAAGCGCCTCCTGGACGGTCTGTCGGGCCTTCCCAATGCTGAGAAGCCCTGGCAGGCGATCATGGCAATGTGTCTTTTCTCCATGTTAACAGCGTGGCTCAACTGGGGACTCAGCCTCATCGGCAGCGCCATGTTCGCGCTGTTCTTGATCAGGAGGAACCCCAACACAGACTACAGGCTCCTTGTGGCAGCGGCCTATCTTGGACTGGGCTGCACCTGGCATTCGGGACTCTCGGGTTCCGCGACACTCCTGGCCAATACGCCGGACAACTTCCTGATCAAGGCGAACCTCGTTGAATCCACCATTTCCACAACTGAGACCATCTTTACCGGATTCAACCTGATACTCGTGGTGATCATAATCGTGGTTGTGACGTGGCTTATGAGCGCCATGCACCCGTCCCCAGACAAGACGTACAAGATAGATCCCGAAATGCTTGATAAGCTCAAGCTATATGAAGGTCCTGAACGTCCCTCCGGAGGTCTCACAGCTTCCCAGTGGATGAACTGGTGGCCGGGGTTCAGCATTATCATTGCGGTGGCGGGCCTGCTTTGGCTGGCCTGGGAAGTCGCTGGAAAAGGTTTTGCGAAATCCATCAACCTCAACAACATAAACCTGTTCTTCCTGATGCTGGGGATACTGTTCCACTGGCGGCCCTGGTCCTTCTTGAAGGCTACCGAGGACGCGGCCAAGGCGGTCTGGGGGATTATCATCCAGTTCCCGTTTTATGCGGGGATCTTTGGTCTCTTCAAATACACCGCGCTGGCTACCGTGATGACCAGTGCATTCGTGGCCATTTCCACCCCCGCAACATTTCTGCTGATAGTCTACTGGTATGCGGGGCTGTTGAATTACCTGATCCCGTCAGGTGGGTCCGAATGGGCGGTGACTGCGCCTTACCTGATTCCCGCGGCCAATGAACTGGGAGTGAGTATCCCCAAGGTGGTCCTGACGTACGCCTGGGGAGACATGCTCACGGACATGATTCAGCCTTTCTGGGCGATAGCCATGCTCGCAGTGGCCAAACTGGAGTTCCGTGAAATCATGGGCTGGCTGTTGCTCGTATTCGTCGTCTATGCCACAATCACCTCCATCGCGTTCCTGATCTTTCCAATGATATGACCATAGATGGGGCCCCCATAAGCGGGGCCCCATCTTGGACTAATTCCGGATCCCCTCGAATGCCTGATGGCATTTCGCAATAAGTCTCGTAACATCAGTTTCCGCTCAAAGAATGAGTAGCGGCCGAAGACCAAGCCGGGGCTCAACGGTTATGGCTCACGATGGACTTCTGTTTGGTTCGCTGATTGCTTTCCAGCGTTTAGATAACGCGACTGACGCGGCGTAGCCGTGTCGGTTCTTGGCCCGGGATTGGCCATTGTGTTCGGGTACCGCACGTTATGAAGTCTTTTGGAAGGGGTCCGGGGGAACCTTTTCTACCGAGAAAAGGTTCCCCCGGATTACTCTTCAAAATGAACTCACATCTTCAAGAGCACGCGGGCCGGGGCGCCGTCGGCGCCCTTGATCTTCAGCGGGAGGCAATAGATTTCACAGGGCCCTGCCGGAACATCCAGCAGGTTCACACCTTCCACAACCAGGATACCGGCTTTCAGAAGAGTTTTATGAACAGGCGCGCCCGGATTCTGGTATTGTTCAATGGAAAGATAATCGTTCCCCACCAGCACAACCCCACGCTCCACGAGGTATGATGCTCCGTCTTCCGTAAGGTACACGTAGGCTTCGTGGAAGGTAGATTCAAGGAGACGGGGGCCGTTGTCGGTTTTGAACAGAACTCGACGGTGATCGCCCGCGCCGGACTCCTCCAGGGCTTCACGATCCACATAAGGCCTGCCGCGCATGTCCAGCACCATTCCGGGTCCCACCAAGATATCCAGGGGAATCCGGTCCACCGTGAAACCGTTGTCCAGGTAGTGTGCCGGGGGATCAACGTGTGTGCCCACATGGGTAGCCATGGACATGAAGGCCAGATCGAATGGGTCACCCCTTTTGCGCTCAAAAAAGGGCTCGATCTTGAAAAGAGGGTCACCGGGAAAGGTTATCATGCCTTCGTGTATCGGAAGAGTCACATCGTACAGGGTCATGGTATCGTCTCCGGGGAACGGTTTATTTCGACATTCTCCGAGTTTATCAGAAAGAGAAGGCCCGCGGCAGTAGGACCGGCATCTTGCCGGTCCATCAGAGGTTTCAAGGAGATCACTTGACACGGGCGTCTTGCGCGGCTATACATATACATAGTATACGTATGAGGGTCGGTCATGGCTATTTGTCAGCACGATCAAAAAAAGATCATCGACCGGATCAACCGCATCGAAGGCCAAGTCAGAGGACTGCGCAAGATGGTGGAAAGCGACGCGGAATGCTTTGATTTTCTTAAACAGGTCTCCGCTGCGGCAGGCGCGTTGCGATCCCTGACGACAGTGGTCCTGGAGGACCACTTGAGAGGCTGTGTCTCCGAGGCCATTCGCAGCGAGAACAATGAAGAGGAACTGGTCGGCCAGGTGATCGAGGTGTTTAACAAGTTCGGCAAGTAGGCAAAGAAGACCACACCCGGGTCGGTCGTTCAATCGGACAGGCAATCGGTCCACGTGCGGCCGTGGAAGAATTCCGGTGGAGGCAACGATTCATACCAATGCGCGTTCAAACAAGTGATGAAGAGCACTGCTGGGCAAGCCAGCAGTGGCACCCAAGAATCCGATCTCACTCTCTTGATTGCGCATTGGTATCAGTCATTCGAGGCGGTCTGGTAAGATGTCATGGCGACTCCGGGCTTGAACCGGAGGAAGCAATCTCCTGCACAGTGAATGTGGGGATTGCTTCGTGGCCACACTCATCGCAATGACGTGCTCGACGAGAAGATCTGCCCCGCGAATCTGAAGCCTTACCCGTGGAGGTTCCTGTGGAGATCTTTATCGCCATCTTGATGGCATCACTAAATATTTTCAAAGAAACAGCGCTTTACATCATCTTTGGATTCCTTGTGGCCGGATTGCTGCGGGTCTACCTTCGTCCCGCGTTGGTGGCTCACTATTTTCGGAAAGGCCGAATCAGATCGGTAATGTACGCGGCTTTTCTGGGCATTCCGATCCCACTCTGATCCTGTGGCGTGGTTCCCGCAGTTGCGGGCTTAAAAAGGCAGGGCGCCAACAATGGGGCTGCTCTGTCATTTCTCATATCCACTCCGGAGAGCGGTGTGGATTCAATGGCGCTGACCTATTCACTTTTCGACCCGATAATGACGGTCATGAGGCCTGTGGTTGCCTTTGTTACCGGCGCCGCGGCCGGTATTGTTGAGAATCTGACCGGCAGGTCGTACGTGCAGACAAAGGATGCGGCGCCGGATCTTTCCTGCCCGGTGGACGGCTGCTGTGACGGGGTTGATTGCGAGCCTGAGGAGCACGCGGAACACCATACATTCATTGAGAAGCTCAGCGCGGGAATGGCATTCGCGTTCAACGATCTCATGGGCGATATCGCCAAGTGGTTCCTTCTGGGGATAGTTCTTGCCGGGGCCATCTCTTGTCTGGTTCCGGAGTCTTTCTTTGAAGCCGGCATGAGTTCAGGGATCGTCGCGTACCTGGGCATGCTGTTGGTGAGCCTGCCCATGTACGTTTGTGCCACCATGTCGACTCCGATCGCAGCAGCGCTGGTGCTCAAGGGCCTCAGTCCCGGCGCGGCGCTCGTCTTTCTCGTGGCCGGTCCCGCGACCAATGTTGCCACCGTGACAATGGTGTGGGGCATTCTGGGGAAACGAACATTGGCCATCTATTTGGTGTCGATAATCGTTTGCACCATCGCATTTGCCTACATGACAGACTTCATCTACACGGGGTTCGGTATTTCGGCCAAGGCTTCCGCGGGAGCGTCCGCGGGCGAGCTTTTCCCCTGGTGGCTCGAATGGGCTGCGGCTGTTGTGCTGGCCGTCCTGTGTCTCAGAACGATCCGGCAGCGGTGGGTACGCCCTGCAAGAGCCAGGGAAACAGAGGCGGCTGCAGCTCCGGATGACTGTTGCGCCGCGGACGCGGAATCTAGCGCATGCTGCGGTGAGGTCGAATCCGCGGAAGACACCTGAAAGACATGTTGAGGCTTTTCCCCGTGTGGGAATTTATATGGGCCACTGCCACAAGGAGCGCCCATCTTGGGGCATGCAAGTCGGAACCACTCTATTGCGAAGCTCTTTCCGGTGTCACGAACCGAATCAGGACAGCGGAAACAGCGCAGCAGATCCCCAGGTACGTAAAGACTACAAAGAAGTTCTCGTTGGTTATGTCAAGCAAATAGCCGGTCAGGGACGGTCCCAGAGGCGCCGCGACAAATCCATAGGCTGTAAAGACAAGACCGAAGATCGCGCCGAAGTGTTTCAGGCCGAAACAGTCTACGGCCAGGGGCGCGGAAACCGCGAACAGAGTCCCAAAAGCGAAACCGATGACACCCGCGGTCACAGCCGCGACAATGAGACTGCTCACATGGGGCAACACGAAATAGGCCGCGGCCGCGAAAAGGAACGTCGCACTCATGACTCGGTTGCGACCGATCCAATCCGAAAGGATGCCGGACACCAGGCGGCTTGTCCCGTTGGTCAGATTAAAGGCTGTCAAGATCACGACCGCGGACTCCAGAGAAAACCCTTTGTGCAACCCGAAAGCTGTGGAGAGCATCACCATCGCGATCCCTGCCGCGCCTTGAATGGCCCAGGTGAGCCAGAGGAACCAGAAACTCCTGGACCGAAGGGCTTGTCCCACGGTGAGGGACCATTCCTCGGGCCCTGTGGGACGCGGTTGTTCTCCGCGGCCGCTCTCGGATTCGGTCATGACGTTCTCCGGGGCCTCGGTAAATTGGGAGGCCGCCACCCCCACCAGAAGAGCCATTATGCCGAGTGTTATGTTCATGGAAAAATATCCCATGGAACCGAGCATGAAAGTGAATACCGGGGCCATGATCGCGCCCGAGAGACCGAACATCATGTTCACGATTCCCGACACCAGGCCGCGCCTCAGGGGGAACCATTTTTGTACCGAAGTGAGTGCAGGAAGATAGATGAAACAGGATGCGATACCCATGATAAAGGCCCACAGGTAGAGCGTGAACAAATTTGACACGTACGCGGCCAGGAGAATGTCCAGCCCGGTAACGATCGCGCCGATGGTGATCATTCTTCTCGTGCCAAGCCTTTCCTGCCATTTGCCCACGAAAAACATGAAGATACCGACCGACGCGAGCACGAAAAAGAGCGCGCTCCCGATCGCGCCGCGCCCCACCTGGAATTGCTGAACCCACAATGGTCCCATAACTCCCGGGAATCCGAAAATAAACGCGCCGGGCCAGAAGATGGCGATTCCGCTCCCGATTACCGCGTTGATTCCTCTTTTGTTCATGCTCATCAATCACTCCGCTGCTGAAGCCGCTCAACGGCCCAAGAGGGCGACGCATGCGTCGCCCCTACGCCGGAGACCAGCGACTTTGCGGACATTTTCATGTTTCGTTGTCGCTCTTTTGCGATGGTAGAAGGCATAAGCTTTCCGTGCCTCCGGACGATAAAGCCGGCGTCCGAGAATGTTCCAGTATACTCCATGTTAAGCGGTCACTGCTGCGAAAATATTTCGCAGTGGCTGCCATATAGGAGCCGAGAGGTGCGAATAAATTGAGCGGTGTGGAAGAGCGAGCGGATCAATGCGCCGGCGAACCGGAGTATTATCACCAGGTTGCAATTGTGGCACGCGTGTTGCAAGAACTAAACGCAAACAACGACTCCTAACCATACCCTCTATGCAATCCCTCCTCAATGTTCGGGATTGCTTTTTTTTTGTACGGGGGTAGACGCCCGGAGCGCGATGCCCGGTCACACTCCAACTACCACTCATTGAAAGGCATGTAAGTTATTTTACGACAGTGCTCGGGGTTCAAGAGGGACGACTACGACGTTTCGGACGCGCGCCACCTTTTCTTGAAGAAGCTTCTGTTGAATATGCTTTGCCGAGCAGGGATCGGGAACCAGGGGACAGGAGCATCATACTTTGTCGTGTCTTCTAGGATTCGGGAGCGGATGCTGGGCGCGTTGCGTTTTTCAGCTGTGCAAAGATTTCGCGCGCCTTGTACGAGCTTCGCACCAGGGGCGCGGCCGCGACGATTTGCACGCCTGTTTCCAAGGCCGATTTCTTGAGTTCTTGAAACTCCCGGGGAGGCAGGTATCGAATGACCGGGTGGTGACGTGGTGTGGGCTGAAGATACTGCCCGATTGTAAGGACCCGACAGCCGGTTTCGACCAGGTCCTCCACCAGGGCCGAAATCTCTTCGCGTGTTTCCCCTGCGCCCACCATGATGCCGGATTTGGTGAATATCTCAGGATCACAATCCCTTACACCGCGCAGGAGTTCGAGGGATCGTTCATATGAAGCCTGGGGTCTCAAGCGGGAGTATAGGCGCGGCACCGTTTCCAGATTGTGGTTGATGATGTCCGGCCGAGCTTTGACTACCGTCTCAAGCGCGCTCTTTGAACCCCGAAAATCCGGGATCAGGACCTCGATGTGTACGTCCGGGGAATTGCGCCGTATGGCGCCGATGGTTTCCGCAAAAATGGATGCCCCGCCATCCGGCAGGTCATCCCTGGTCACCGACGTAACCACTGCGTAACGCAGACCGAGCGAGGCCACGGCAGCCGCGACCAGTTCCGGCTCCTCTGGTCGGGGCGGCGCCGGTGCGGTGCTGTGATCAACCGCACAGAAACGGCAGTTTCGGGTACACTTGTCGCCAAGGATCAAAAATGTGGCCGTCCCCTGGGCGGCACAGTCACCCCGATTGGGACAGCGCGCCTCCGTGCAAACAGTAGCCAGCCCCTTCCCATACGTGTTGGAACGGATTTTCGCTTCCGATGTTGCAGTAGGAAGAGTGGCTCGTATCCACGGGGGGAGGCGGTTGGTTCTCATCTGTGGGCAACGGGTTCGAGCAAATAAATAAAGACCGCCTCCGGTAAGGTATCAAGGGGGGGAGTCATGATACGAGTGGAAGACGGCCTTTCCACATAGTATAGTAAAGTTTCATGTGAAATGTCAACCCCCGCGACCAAAAAAATCGCGAGGGTTGGAGTAGTGACTCCCATGGCCTCCGACACCTTGCCGGTATAATTATAGGCTACACTGATCTCACGGCTTGTCAAGGTATATTTCCAACAAGGAAAGTGGGTAGCCAGGCATACCCAAATAGACGTTTGCCACCCACGCTCACTGCAAAGAAACTTTCCGAGATTGGCAAGGCCGGTCATTGAGATCTGCCGCGTCATGGTGTATCATTCCACCATGCGCGCTCCGAAGCGCTCAGATACGCGCTCCAAAACCCGAAAGGGGGGGCTCGAAATCCGGACAGAGGTCTGGAGGAAAAAAGTTTGACTCTCAACGGGTCATCCGAGCTTTCATGCCTGAGAAGACGTGCAACGAACCACAAAAGTCCTTTCGTCTTGCGACACACGCTCTGTGCAGGGCGGACTTTTTGCAAAAAGGGTCCCGGGCTGCGCACTTTTCAAAGTCTTCCGGGTTTTGTAATCACTTCCAATCGGGAACCCACAAAGACATATTTTAGCGAGGATCAGAATGTCCAAATCTTATTCCATAGCTGTGCTTCCAGGGGACGGAACCGGTCCCGAGGTGGTGCGTGAGGGTAAAAAGGTCCTGTCAGCGGCTGCTTCCATCCATGGTTTCTCACTGGATTTCATCGATTTTGACCTGGGTGGTGACCGGTACCTCAAAACAGGTGAAACTCTACCGGACTCTGTCCTGGATGAACTCAGGAACGCGGCTGCGATCTATCTCGGGGCCATAGGTCACCCTGATGTTGCGCCCGGGATACTTGAGAAGGGCATCTTGCTGAGGCTCAGGTTTGAACTGGACCAATATGTCAACCTCAGGCCGGTGAAACTGTATCCCTCCGTGCAGACGCCTCTCAGGGACAAGGGGCCGGAAGAGATCGATTTCGTTGTAATCAGGGAGAACACAGAGGGATTCTATGTGGGGGCGGGTGGCTTCTTGAAAAAGGGAACGCGCGACGAGGTGGCGATACAGGAGTCCATCAACACATACAAGGGAGTTGAACGTCTGTTACGATATGCGTTTGAGCGCACCCTCGCCCGGGGGCGGCGCAAGAAGCTCACACTTTGCGGCAAGACCAATGTGCTCACCTATGCGTGGGACCTTTGGATGAGGGTCTTTGAGGAACTTTCCAGGGAATATCCTGAAGTGACTACCGAATACGCGCACGTGGACGCTCTGTGCATGTGGATGGTGAAGAACCCGGAGCAGTTTGATGTTATCGCCACAGACAACATGTTCGGAGACATCATTACCGATCTGGGCGCCATGATCCAGGGGGGAATGGGAATAGCCGCGGGCGGCAACATCAATCCCAAGGGGGTTTCCATGTTCGAGCCCATCGGAGGATCCGCGCCCAAGTACACGGGTAAGAATCTCATCAACCCTATGGCCGCAATCGCGGCAGGGGGCTTGATGCTGGAAACCCTGGGCCTCACGCAAGCGGCCGAAGCCGTGGAATCGGCCATAATCAAGACTATCTCCGAAAACCTCAAGACCCTTGACGCGGGGCGAATGGGCTGTTCCACATCCGAAATCGGTGATCTTGTGGCGGGCAATCTATAGGGATTCTCAGCGCAAGAGAGTGACAACGACGCATGAAAATGCCGGAAAGGCGCCGGTCCCATGCGTAGGGGCGTAGCATGCTACGCCCTCTTGGATAGTGGGTCCAAGACGGAACTCGGAAGATTTCCCAGTCCATCCATTCTCAGGTAAATTCTCACCAATTGTGATTGATGTGGGCCTGTCACGAGATGAGTGTTGCCACCAGCCGCGCAAGCGTCTGCGACACCCCGGAGGAGAGTTCCAATCCTTTGGGGAAACTCCTGTTGCCATACCCATTGACAGTTTCCCTGCGAACAGGTACGATTCCGCTGGTACGAGATCCTGAACCGGACGAAAAGGAGCCGGCTTCGCATTTGCGGAATGCCGATATTCCTTCAAATCATCGCGTCCGTCCCCAAAGAACTCTATGATTGATGATGAAGCAGGCAAACTGAAGATTCTCCCGCTGGGAGGACTTGGAGAAATCGGCCTTAACATGATGGTCCTGGCTGTAGGTGATGAAGCGCTGATCATCGACACGGGCATCATGTTCCCCGACGAATCCATGCCGGGCGTGGATGTTGTGATCCCGAATGTTGAGCCACTCCTGGAGCAGCAGTGGAACGTGCGTGGAATCGTACTCACCCACGGGCATGAAGATCATATCGGCGCGCTGCCATATGTCTTGAAGAGGATTAACGCGCCGGTCTATGCCACGCCGCTCACAATGGGACTCGTGGAGCACAAGCTGGAAGAATTCGGGCTTATTGGGACCACTGAGAGGAACGTGGTCTCCACCGATGAAGCCTTTGATATCGGTCCTTTTCAGGTGGAGGCGTTTGCCATGTGCCACTCCATTGCCGACGCAGTGGGTCTGGCCATTGACACCCCCGCGGGATTGATAATCCACTCCGGAGACTTCAAGATTGACCCTGCGCCCATTGACGGCAGGCTGTCCGACCTGGACAAGATAGCCGCGATCGCGGCCAAGGGCGTGATTGCCCTGTTGTCAGACAGCACGAACGTGGAAGTCGCGGGCGCCACATCGTCGGAGAGCACGGTCGGCCCCGAACTCGAGAAGATATTCAATGAAGCGCCCGGCCGGGTGTTCGTATCCACATTTTCCTCCAGCATTCACCGGATTCAGCAGGTTCTCAACGTTGCGGGGAAATTGGGTCGAAGGGTGGCGCTGGTGGGACGATCTATGGTCTCCAACGCGCGGATCGCGGCAGAACGGGGTTATTTGGATGTTCCACCGGACGTTCTGGTTGACATCAAGGATATGGACGGGATACCGGACAACCAGGTTACAGTGGTTTCCACGGGTTCGCAGGGGGAACCAATGTCCGCCATGTCTCTTATGGCAGCCGAACGGCACAAATATCTCAAGCTGAAACCTGCTGATGTTGTGGTCTTCAGTTCCAGGTTCATCCCGGGCAATGAGAGGGCCATAAATTCGATGATAAATGAATTCTGCCGCCGCGGCGCGCGGGTCCTTTACGAAAAGGTCGCCCCTGTGCACGTATCGGGGCACGCGGCTCAGGAGGAGCTTCGCACCATGTTGAGGGTAGTGCGTCCCAGGTGCTTTATACCGATTCACGGTGAGTTCAGACACCTGAGCCGACACGGCCTAATGGCTGTTGAAGAAGGCGTTCCCAGCGAACGTGTATTGATCGCTGAAAACGGGGACCTGATTGAGCTGTCCCGAAGTGGCGCGGTGGTCACGGATCAACTCCGGACCGGGCGTATCTATGTGGACGGCAAGGGCGTGGGGGATGTGGGAAATGATGTTCTGCGGGAGAGACGTGTTCTATCGGAAAAGGGCCTTATCACCGTGGTTATAGTGATCGAAGAGGGAACCGGGAGGCTTATTTCCGGGCCTCAGATCTATTCCAGAGGGGTCACCTTTGAAGAAGTTGAACCCGAACTCATGGAAGGCGCCCGAATCTGTGTTGAAGAACGGTTGGCGGAACTCGACCCGCAGGACCCCTCCGAATGGGAAGCCGCAAAAGATGATGTGCGATTGGCCGCGAGACGGTATATCAAGCGGATCTTTGGTCGAAAACCACAGGTTCAGACCATTGTGGTCCACGTTTGATTCCGGCCTGACAGATCTTTCCGCTGAAGCAATTGCGTAGGATGATCATACGCGGATGCACTACAACTACATGCCCCTGCGGGTAAAATCGATTTCCTGCACGTTCCGATCATTTATGGCTTGGTAGGTAAAGAACCCCGCGATCCCCACCGTGGACACCAGCCAAAATATCAGTAATGCCACAATGTTCGCTCCGACCGAGAGTTCTCGGAAGCCGAATCCGAAGCCTGCACTGCCGGCCGCTCCGTCCAGGATGTAAAGAACGATGTAGAGCGCTATCATGCAGCCCAGAACCGACACCAGGGAGAAGTAGAAATTGTCAAAAAAAATCTTTAGGCTTTTCATGGTGATTCTGTCTCTCAATTGAACGTTTTCAAGAGCTATTTTCTCGCGCCGACCGGCTGTTGTCAATCATTCGACAGTTCATTTGATCCCCAAAAGGGCGTATGCTGTTCCTGCGTTTTCAGGCAGAGCCGACGAACCAGGGTAGGGGCCACTCGCAGGATGTCATACCGAGCGCAGAAAGCGCGCTCCTAATGCGTATGTCCGAGGCGAAGCCACGGACTGCTCGTTGACACAGACCTCTCTCGCGGCAAACCCGGATTGTAATGGTTCACCGGGCTTGAAGCGGTTCTGCGCCCGGTGAGAATGGAGGGCCCACTCGACGTGGTGTCAATAATTTTTTCACGATATATCCGTTCTTCGAAAAAGTGGGCCCATCCCTCGATAACCCCGTGTCTCCGTGCAAAGCATAGACCCAAAACCTTTCTCGGAGCACCCACTCGCGGCGGGCCGCTACGGACTATTGATGAAGCTCCCACACCAATCGGCTCGCAAATTGGCCCTACGCCCAGTAGCTCCCCCATACGTAATTCCGGGAACTTGTACGGTTCACGGTGAACGGTTACCCCGGATTACAATAATATTCGCGAAATGGTATGACCGCTCACCTCGCAAGCGCTTCGGTGCTTTACCGCGCCCAGGGCGGTGTGCTATCATTTCTTCAAAAGATGACCAAATAAGGGGGCCGCGCGCCCGAAGGAGAGGAGTGATGACCATGAATACTCGTTTGGTAGGTTTTGCAGTATCGCTCATCCTTTTGTGCTCCGTGTCGGTGGCGTGGGGCCAAAAAAACGCGGACCGGTTATTCCGCAACGGGCTTCAATTACAGAAATCGGGTAAGCTTGACGAGGCTATGGAGAGTTTTGAGAAATGTTTGAAGTCCAACCCAGCGCATTACGGCGCGCTCCTGGCTGCCGGGAAGATCAGCTTTTCACGGGGAGACTACGCAGCGGCCGAACAGCGGTTCGCGGATCTCATCGACTCCTATCCCGGGGATGATAGAGCGCGCTTGCGCCTGGCACATACCAAGATGAAAACAGGGAGGGCTGATGAGGCGCGGGCCGAGTTCTCACGCATTCTGGAGCAGCGCCCCAAGAGCGTTGCCGCTATGATTGGTCTGGGCAGAGCCGAACGCCTTCTGGGTAACGGGTTCACGGCCAACTACTATTTCAAGAAGGCGCTCAGGCTCCGACCGGGCGCCAAGTCAGTGCGTGAGTTGGTCGCGCGACAGGAAGAAGCTAATCTGAAAGATCTGGCGGCTCATCCTGTATCCGAACCTGAACCAAGCGCCAAGCCCGCAAAGAAAACCGCGGGTCAAGAGATCTCTGGACAGACACGTCCCGCCGGGTCGCTCCCGGCAGTAAACACCAACAGCCGCGATTCCGCGCGTAAGAGAATCGTCGAATACGAACTCAGTCGGCCTGATCCCGAACCACTTGACGACACGAAAGACGACTTGCCGTCCCACCCCGGCAAGTGACTCCGACCCGCTCAGAGTTCCTGCGCCCTCTTGGATAGTCGGTGCAAGGTGAAGCGTCAGGGTCATCCCGGCTCATCTATTTTCAGGTAAAGTCCATACTGATGAAGGAAGGACGCATCGCATGGCGTCAACGGTAAGCGTCACATGGAGATTAGAAACCGATTCACACGCAAAGTGATACTGAGCGGGGAAGCCGACTCGCTCGAAAGACTGCTCCAGGAATCGCTGAAGCCCGGCTTAGACCTATCAGGCGCGGACCTGCCCGGGGTCAACCTTTCGGGCGTGAAGCTTTCCGGAGTCGATCTCGCCGGCGCCAACTTGGCCGGGGCCAATCTCACTAGAGCAGGCATCTCGCATACAGATCTGGCCCGTGTCAACCTTACACGGGCCAGTCTCACCGGAGCGTCTCTGGTCGGCGCGGACCTTACCGAGGCCAACTTGACGGGCGCGGAGCTCACCCTGGCTAATCTCCAGCAAGCGTCATTGGTGAATGCAGACCTGTACCTGGCCAATCTCACCGGCGCCAATCTGACCGCTGCCGACCTTTCCGAAGCCAATCTCGCCAAGAGCAATCTGACCATTGCCAAACTGGTCAAAGCAGACCTATTCTGGGCCGACCTCGGGGGCGCCAATCTCACCATGGCCGACCTCACCGGCGCCACCCTGACGGTGGCGAACCTGTCTCGCGCAATTCTGACCGGAGCAATCTTTTCCAAGGCCATTCTCGCTGCGTCCAACCTGAGCGACGCGGACTTTTCCCACGCAAACTTGAGCGGAGCGGATTTGACCGATGCAAACGTTTCAGACGCAAACTTCGACGACGCGGATTTGACCGATGCCAATCTTTCCGGCACGGATCTCGCTATGGACGCGGAGGCCAGAAAAAGGGGCAATCCCCGGCTGAAATTGTAGCCGCGCCAAGGGAATGGGGTCGTGAGTGTCCTCTCCCGCGGCGACAGGGACTGGGGGACGAGCAGCATTGAATGGTCCGGAACCCCGATGTTACCCGACCCGACTCAAAGAGATACGGCTTCGCTCTCATTGTTGAGATGCGAGTCAGCTGATCGGAATTGATTTCCGCAGAAAATGCCTGGAATCAGGAGGAAGAGCACCATGGCCCGAAGATCGGCATTCAACGGTTTTCCAAGAGAGAACGAGAAGTTCTTCCGGGATCTGGCGGACAATAACAACAAGTCGTGGTTCGCTGAACACAAACCGAATTTTGAGGATTACGTGCTTTCCCCCGCACGCGATTTTGTTTTTGAAATGGGAAAACGTCTGGAAGAGATCGTACCGAAAATTCAGGCGAATCCCAAGGTGGACAAATCAATCTTTCGCATCTATCGCGATACCAGGTTCAGCAAAGACAAATCTCCGTACAAGACCCATCTGGGTATCTTTCTGTGGGAGGGTGATCGACCCAAGATGGAATGTTCCGGGTTCTACTTCCACCTGGAGCCACCGGAACTCATGCTCGGTGTTGGGATCTATTGTTTCTCCAAATCTTTGTTGCCGGTCTATCGCGATTCGATAGTTCACTCAAAGCACGGCCCCGCACTGGTAAAGGCTATAGAGGAAGTTTCAAAAAAAGGAGATTATACTCTTGGGGGTAAACACTACAAAAGAACACCTCGTGGATACGATCCCGATCATAAAAACGCGGAACTACTGCTTTACAATGGATTCTGGGCGAGCTCTTCGGGAAAGATTCCCAAAGAACTGTATTCATCGAAGATTCTCGACTACTGCTTCCAGCGATTCCGAGACATGTCTCCCTTACACAAATGGTTGGTGGCAATGACCAAGCGAGCTTCCTGATGGGCCGGATCCCTCAATGGATGGTGTGCAGCGTGGCTGTAATGGTTCACCGGGCTTGAAGCGGTTCTAATGAATTTGCCAATCATTGCGGTTGGCGCTATAAGATCTAAGGTTTTTGTTTCCGGAAAAGGTGGACGGATGCCGAAGCTGTTTGCAAAGAGTAAGAGCAAAGCCTTGCTGGACGCTTGCCGGCAAGGCCGGCTTGAACTGGTGATAGACCTTCTGAAAAAGGGCGCGGATATTGAAGTCAGGGACGATAACGGACACACCCCTCTGATGAGAGCTTCTTTGGCAGGCAAAACCAAAGTGGTCCAGAGCCTCCTTTCGTCGCGGGCCGACCTGCATGCCACAGATGAAGGCGGCCGCACGTGCTTGCTGTTGGCCTGTTCCGCGGGCCACTCCGCGGTTGCCAAGCTTCTTCTGGCCAAAGGGGGCGACGTCAATACCAGAGACAACGATGGTAACACATCATTGATCTTGGCTGCTCATTTCGGCCGTATGGGCATGGTTAAGATGCTCATGGATGCGCGCGCGGATGTCAGCGCCAAGGATAACGAGGGTAGAACCGCTTTGATGGCTGCGTTGGCCTCTAATTTCCCTCTCCTCATGAGCAGGCTTCTGGAGCGCGGTGCGGATGTAAACGCCCAAGATAACGCCGGGTACACCGCTCTTATGGGCGCCACCTTCAGCGGACACCTGGGAATAATGAAGATGTTGCTGAAGTGGGGCGCGGACGTCCACTTGACGGACAAGGCAAATAGAACGCCCTTGATGAAAGCCGCGGCCAAAGACCGGAGCGAAGCAGCGGAATTGCTGCTCAAAGAAGGGGCTGATGTTGATGCCGCGGACAACGCGGGCTGGACTCCACTGATGGTGTCCTCGGACCGGGGACATGTTCCGCTGGTCAAGGTTCTTCTGGAAAACGGGGCTCAATTGGATGGCCGGGACAAGGCCGGTAGGACCGCGCTCATGTGGGCAGCCCGGTCGGGCCGCAGACAAGTGGTCAATTTGCTGTTGGACAATGGCGCGGATACCGAGAATAGGGACAAGGCCGGCCTGACCGCGCTTGTCTGGGCGTCTCAAGAGGGCCATGAGGAAGTGGTGGAACTCTTGCTCGAGCGGGGAGCGGAGCTCAGTCGCGAGGATTCAAGAACGATTGAGGTGTTTCTCGACAGCACTGATAGCGGTTCCACGGAGACTCTGGAACTGACCCTGACTCGCGGAGTGCTCGTAGAGGGGCGAAACGAGCACGGGAAAGAGGATCTGTTGGCGGCCTCGGGTGATGGCAGCCTGGAGAGGGTCCATGATCTCCTGGATAGGGACTTGGACGTCAATGCCATGAACAAGTACGGTCTAACCCCCCTGATGAGGGCTTGCTACGGCGGTCACCTGGAGATCGTTCAACTACTGCTTGAAAAGGGTGCGCAGATTGATGCCAGGGACAGAAACGGCAAGACCGCGCTGCTAAAAGCTTGCTCGGCCGGACATGCGCATGTGGTCGGGGCCCTTTTGAAAGGCGGCGCGGATGTCAACGCTTCCAGCCGACACAACGTGACCGCTCTCATGAGGGCCTCCTACCAGGGTCACCGTGACGTGGTAGAACTCCTCCTTGAAGCCGGCGCCCAAGTGAACCTGGCTGACAGGGCGGATTTCACCGCGGCGGCTTGGGCCGCGGTCAAGGGGCACATCGAAGTGCTGGGACTGCTTGCCGGGGCCGGAGGCGGCGTCGTGCGCTATCGTGATGAGGCCGCGCAGGAGCCCGTGGATCAAGTGGCCTCGGAGGCCGGGCAAAAGCCGGACACTTCACTCTATGAAATCGACGATACCGGCGAAACGCAGGCCGAAGCTTTGATTCACGCGTGCATCGAGGGAGACGGGGCCAAGGCCGAGATGCTCCTCAACACCGGTATTGATGTCAATTCTCCTGACAAATCCGAAAGAACCCCTCTCATGTGGGCCTGCTTCAAGAATCGTCGCAATGTTATAGATCTCCTGCTCAAAAGAGGCGCGGACGTTGACGCCCAGGACAACGCGGGGCGCAGTGCATTCATGTGGAGTTCCCTGTACAGCGACTTGGAAGTGGTGGGACTGATCCTGGAAGCCGGATCTGATGTCAACCTCACGGATCGAAACGGCAGGACACCACTCATGTGGGCCTGCGCAACTGAAAGAACCGAGATGGTCCAACTCGTGCTGTCGTTTGGTCCGAGTCTGGATGCGCAAGACAAAGATCAAAGGACCGCCCTGATGTTGGCATGCGAAAGAGACAACCCTGAGATGGTCGAAATGCTGCTCGCATGGGGCACGGACCTCAATCTCAAGGGGCCGGACGGCCGTACCGCCTTGGATATCGCAACAATGCACGGCGCTCGGGAGGTTGTACGACTCCTGGAGGAACATTCACCGAATTAGGCAAGCTCTACCACGGGGCTGGAGCCGGCTTGGTCCTACCAGTACGTCACACATGTACCGGTTCTCGAAAGTAACCTCCGATTGCTCGGCGATTTTTTTTGTGGGGCAGACCTTCCAGTCCGGCCCGCGGACATTTTCATGCTTCGTTGTGCCCGACGCACGGCCGGGCATGTAGGTTTACTTGAAAGTCCCGTAAAAGATGACTGGATTCTTAAGGAATTTACGGAACCGCTTACCTCATCCGGGGCGAAGCCACGGACAAGCTGCCCCAAGATTTTCGTAGTTCGTTGTCGCTTATCAGGGGTGATAGTTGGTATGGCTTTTCCGTGCACGTCTTTTGCCCCGTGGAGCCCGTCTTTCTATCCTACCGATTATGTGCTAAACAGGTACCAGGAGAGTATCGGTGTTGTTGGGCGTCGGTACGGAGGTCGTGCCGGCGGGCCAGCCTTTGCCCTGCTCATGACCCGACCGTTTCCGCGTGAGTGTCGAACGCCTGACCACAGGACATCCCCGGTGTTTGAGGCAAGGCTTGGGTAGCGCGGCCATAGTGCTCGGAACTGTCTCAAGCGGATCGGGTGTTTTCAGGACCGAATGCCATGAACATGACTCAGGACGAATGGGAAGCCATTTGCAACAGGTGCGGGAAGTGTTGCTACGAAAAGGTGGATCTTGGGGCGTGCGAGATCGTGTACACGGATGAGCCCTGCCAACACCTGGACACCACCACCAACCTGTGCAAGGTATACGAGAGGCGCCACGAGACGGACCCCGATTGCATGAGCCTTACCCCGACGTTGGTGCGAATCCTTCATTGGCTCCCCGAGGATTGCGCGTACGTTGAACACACCAGGCGCCTTGACACAATCGCCGCTGTTCGTGCGGCTGAAACCAATGAAAGACGACTTGAAAAGAACTCAAGGAGAGGATAATGGCCGTTAAGACCATAAATGTTAAAGAGGATATCCTCAGCGCAAACGACCTTCTGGCAGACAACTTAAAGAACCGGTTCGAGCAATCCGGCATTTTCGTTGTAAACCTCATGTCTTCTCCCGGCGCGGGTAAGACATCGATCATTCTGAGGATAATCGAGGCGTTGTCAGACAAGTGCAAGATCGGCGTGATAGAAGGTGACATCGCTTCCGACGTGGACGCGCAAAAAATCGAAAAGACCGACGCGGATGTAGTACAGATCAACACCAGGGGCTCCTGTCACCTGGACGCGAACATGATAATGTCCGCTACGCAGAATCTCGGTCTGGACGGCACAGGTCTGCTGATAATCGAAAATGTGGGGAACCTGGTCTGTCCTGCCGAATTCAAGGTGGGCGAAGACATCAAGATGATGATCCTTTCCATCCCTGAAGGACATGACAAACCCTTGAAATACCCGCTGATGTTCACCGAATCCAGCGCCTTGATCCTTAACAAAATCGACCTCTTGCCATATACCGATTTCGACATGGAGGAACTGAGAAAGACCGTCATAGCCATGAATCCCGAGATCAAGATCTTTCCTGTGTCCGCCAAGACCGGCGAAGGAATCTCGGACCTTGCCGCGTGGTTGCAAGGAAAGATCAAGGCGTGAGCGGCCCGACAAAGGGCTTGTCACAAAATAAACCTGACAGCAACAGAGGGCACCGCGGGCCAAGGACGTAGGGGCTACGCATGCGTCGCCCTCTTTATCGCAAGGATGAGGCGCGTATCACTTGCAAGGGTTATTCTGTGACGGCCGCAAAACAGCACGCCCAAGGTTAACGGCAGTTCGGCCTGACAGAGAGCCCAATCGCGGCAGGCCGCGCTCAAACCGGCCCCGCCCTCGACGCACAGCACTCAAGGGAGGTCTAAACTGAATACCTATCATAGAGCGATACAGGCTATCTGCCTGACAATCCTGGCCCTTTCGGTTCCAGCACAAGCGCAGCGTGTCTCGGACGCGCAGATTGCCCGGGAAGTGATTCAAGAGGGCAATAAGGCAATAATTGAGGAATTCCTGAAACAAGAGCTGCGACAGGTCAATGAATACGCGGCCAAACCACTGCTCAGGACACACCCTTCGGTGATTTTCTTTATCAAGCAGGCCGACAAAGGTCCGTTGCAAAGCCTCCTTTTCCTGGAAGGGCAGGTTCACAAGCTGCGAGACGTCCAGGAAAACATAGGCTCACTTCCCTATGTCATTGCGTTCTCTTCTTCTGAAAAGAAGAAAATATTGGGGCTCCGTCCCACAGCCAAGAAGATCATCTCCTATGGCATTCCTCTTATGAAGAGGGATTTCTATAGGGTGTTGCAGGCCACAAAGAAACTGGCGCACAAAATTAAGAAAGACCCTATGGACCTGCTCAGGGATCCGGCATTCAGGGACGCCGTTTACCGGGAGTGTGCTCGCACGCCCCAGGAGCTTGACAGAGACATGGGCGAGCTTTCCGAAGGGGAGTCGATCTGCATTCGATTGGGATGGGTCCTGGAACAGGTTACAGTGACCCGCCTGTGGCTCCTGGTGAACGACAATAGCCTTCCCGAGCCCCGCGACTACGCGGCATTCAGAAAGAAACGCAGCGAATATTTCCAGAAGCGGCTGAAAACGATCTATGGAAGATGATCGGGTCCCTGGTGGAGGTTTGAGCCACTAAGGGCTTGTCCCAAAATAGGTAATGCAATTCTTCGCCGGAATCTTGCCTGCACTTTGAGTTCCCGACAAGGACTTTTCTCGTATGGGTCTGCCTGACCTGATCCGGTCATGCAGGAGGGTTTTGAGAAAGGGCCGTTGCTCAACATCCACAGTCCACTCCAACGGAGATCTTGGCAATGGCCTCTTTGCTGCGTTTAGAGAAGGTCTGCAAGCGTTATCGCAGCGGCGCGTCCCGTGAGATCGTTCCGGTTAACGGTGTGGACCTGGATTTGAAAGAAGGAGGTCGCATCATCTTACTCGGAAAGAGCGGTTCGGGAAAGAGCACCCTCCTCAATCTGATCGGCGGTGTGGATGTTCCCACAAGCGGCCGGGTCCTTTTCAGAGGCCGGGACATCTCTTCCCTCCATCCTGACGAATTGGCCGCGTACCGGCGCAAAGAAGTGGGGTTCGTGTTCCAGTCATTCAATCTCTTTCCCACTCTGACCGTGGGCGAGAACTTGACACTGCCCTTGGAACTGCTCGGGATTTCCCATGAAGGGGCCGCAAGATCGCTCCTGGCCGCGGTCGGATTGGAGGATCAGTGGAACAAATTCCCGGAACATCTCTCAGGTGGCGAACAGCAGCGCGTTGCAATCGCCAGGGCCCTGGTGAAAGAGCCGAGCCTGATCCTGGCCGATGAACCGACCGGCAACCTGGACCATGAAACCAGCGCTGAGATCCTCGAACTGATTCACGAGATCTGCCAAAGCCGAAACGCGACACTGATAATGGCTACCCATAGCCCGGAAGCTCTGTGGATCGCGGACAGAAGGCTCAGACTCAGGTCAGGACGACTAGTGGAAGAAACCGAGGAACAGGGGTCTCCCCTCACCACACAAGGAGCTTTGTGAAGAGGCAATGATTCGACGCGTTCTGACAATCTTCACCGCGGTTTTCATCTGGAGTCCAGGCGCGGCGGTCTTAGGTGTAGAGGTCTGCGTGACCGATGATCTTTCGCGACGCCTCTGCATTCCAGGACACGCTGCGAGAACAATCTCATTGGCACCCAGCCTCACTGAGATTGTTTTCGCGGTGGGCGCGGGTCGGCGTCTTGTGGGCCGCACCGGGCGTTGCGATTATCCCCCTGAGGCCTCGAAGATTCCGGCAATAGGGGCGTACCTCAAGCCTGACATTGAACGGCTCATCTCCCTGAGCCCGGATCTGGTGCTCGCCACGAAGAGCGGTACAAGGAAAGAGATGGTGAGTCACTTGGAAAATCTGGGATTAAAGGTGTTCGTGGCGGAGAGCCGAAGTGTGGATGATGTCTTTTCTTTGATACGGCGGGTGGGAATTCTGTTGGGAACGCAAGACAAGGCGAGCGCGCTCGTTACTGAGCTTGCGCGAACGCGCAAAGCCTTGAGACTCAAGCTGGCGAATGTCAAGAAGCCTTCAGTCCTTTTCCTGGTGGGCACCCGTCCTCTGGTTGTGGCTGGAGGCAAGTCATCAATCGGCGCGATGATCCGGGAGGCCCGGGGAGTCAACATTGCCGAAGATGCGGGGATTCCGCATCCCAAGTACAGCGGGGAAGAGGTCATCAAAAAGGACCCCGACCTGATCGTCATGCTGGGAAAGGAACACATGAACCGCGAGTCCTCCTTGGAGGAGTTGAAACGATTCGGGGAGTTGTCCGCGCTCAAGAACGGCCGAGTCTATCAGATGGACGGGAACCTGCTTGCCCGTCCATCTCCGCGGGTGATCGAGGGCATGGAGAAGCTGGCCGCGATACTCCATCCGGAGGTCTTCAAAGTTGATTCATCCGGCTCGAAAACGACTAAACCCAAGCCCTAGAGGAAGTTTCATGCCTCAAGAAATGGAGACACAACGATGGACAAAGGTCCTTTCCACTGTTCAGCCAGTCCGTGGCTTCGCCTCGGACAGGGTACTCAAAGAGCGCGCACGCTGCGCCTGGCCTTGGAGGGGAGGCCCTAGCCGGGCAGGCATTTAACGTCATGTTACCGATAGCTGTCATGTCACGTAAGCTGTCTGGGGCACGCTCAATCGCCCCACGCGTACTGCGCGACCCTCCAAACCTCCCCATACGTTGACCCGAACAGGGGCGGTTTGTCCACGGGACTTCTATAGGAACCCCATGCGCTCGTCCATTCTGACCAAAACCGTGCTCGTGAGCCTGGGCCTCATGGCGGTCCTGGCTGTTGTCGCTATTATCTCTCTGGTGGTCGGCACAAGCTATATCGACCTCAAGAAGATACTGTTCGACGGCATGGGTGGAGCAGAATCCAGAAAAACCTGGACCATACTGGTGGGATATCGGCTCCCGAGAACATTGTTGGCCGCGCTGGCCGGAGGCGGACTGGCTTCCGCGGGTGTCATATTCCAGGGCGTGTTGAGGAATCCCTTGGCCGATCCTTATCTTATTGGAATTGCAAGCGGGGGAGCGCTCGGCGCGGTCACTTCAATTGTCTTTTTCGGAGAAGCATGGGTCCTCGGCACGTCCGCGTCGGCCTTCCTGGGTAGTCTTGCTGCGGTTGGGCTTGTCTACGGTCTGGCGACCATGAAACAGGACGCGGGTTACACCAACACAGTGATTCTGGCCGGTGTAATTGTCGCCGCGCTCATGAATGCTCTGATACTGCTGATCATCTCCGTGTCGGGCTCGGACGAGATGCAGCGCATACTCTTTTGGCTCATGGGGGACCTGAGCCTCGCCAATTACAGCAAGATCACCATGACCGCGGTATTTGTGTCGGTGGGATGGGTGGCCCTTTATATGAGGGCTTCTCATTTGAACCTTCTTCTTGCCGGGGAGGAAGCCGCGGCCAATTTGGGGCTCAATGTGCCCCGGACCAGAACCTTTTTCATTATTACCGCGGCCCTGATTACGGGCGCGATAGTAAGTGTGGCAGGGACGATCGGATTTGTGGGACTTGTAGTTCCCCACGCCATGAGATTGCTGTTTGGACCGGATCACAGGGTGCTGCTTCCAGCGGCTCTCATTGGAGGTGCGGCCTTTCTTGCGGCCGCTGACTGTGTGGCCCGCGTTGCAGCGTATCCGGTGGAGCTTCCTGTGGGTGTGATAACCGCCCTCACCGGGGCCCCTTTCTTTCTGTATCTTTTGGTGAGAAAGTGAGAGTGCCTCAGATTCAAACGAGAACCTGCGGTCCGAAATGGGAGCGAAGGGAATCCCCACGTTCCCCCTTTGAAAAAGCGGGGTTAGGGGATTCTTCAACTAAGCGGTCGTCACAAAATAATTCTGCCGACCGAACGCGCCTCTGGGCGCCGATAGCCGCCGGAGACTGGGCCATCGTTGCCGGGTCCATTTTCATACAAAAGTCCCGCGGAAACACCACCCCTGTCCGGGTCAACGTATGGGGTGGTTTGGAGGGGAGCCACTGCGCGTGGGGCGATTGAGCGGGTCCTGGATAGCTTGCGTGAAATGACAGCTGCCGGTAACATGACGTTGAAATGCCTGCCCGGCTAGGGCCTCCCCTCCAAGTCCATGCGCAGCGTGCGCGCTTCGAGTACCCTGTCCAGGGCGAAGCCATGGACCAGTAGACAACGGAAAGGACTTTCATACTTCGTTGTGCCTTTGTTTCTAGGCATGTAAGTTGGTATGAGACATCTCACGAGCGCGAGCATGAAAACAGCGGCACTGGAATGTAGGAATCTTCGATTCGGTTACAGCGAGAGTCCGGTCCTCGACGATGTGGGCTTTTCCATGTTCGAGGGGGACCTGGTCGGAGTCATAGGCCCAAACGGAGCGGGGAAAACCACGCTTATCAAGCTGCTGAGCGGGTTGCTCGAGCCGGCCCGGGGCACGGTCGCACTCAAGGGCACGGACATAAACTCCTTCTCAAGACAACAGATCGCTCGTGAACTTGCCGTGGTTTCACAGGAGGAGAGGCCGGATTTTGGGTCCACTGTAAGGGAAGAGGTGATGCTCGGCCGCGCTCCGCATCACGGCGGGCTGCACTTCGATTCCGGACCGGATCACCTTATCGTGGAGTCATCCATGGAGAAGACACGCGTAGATTCCCTTGCCGATCGGAAACTCGCATCCCTGTCCGGTGGAGAGCGCCAACGAGTAAAGATCGCGCGAGGACTGGCCCAGGAACCGCGGTTGCTGCTCTTGGACGAGCCCACTAATCACCTGGATCTGTACTCGCAGATGTCACTGATGGAATTGATGAGGGAGATCAACCAGGACGGTCCGGGCATATTGCTGGTCTCCCACGACATAAACTTTGTCGCGGAAGTGTGCGAACATATTCACATCCTTCACCGGGGCAGGTTTCGTTTCACCGGCTCTCCCTCGGGAGTGATCACTGAGGCCAATATCGCGGCATCATTCAATATCAGAGCGCTTGTCGACACCAATCCCGTCACCGGAAAACCACGGATGACTCCTCTTCACAGACTCGCGGCTCCATGACACCGCCCTTGGAAAATTCCGGCTGGTGTGTTACACGAACCCGAACCCCGGATTGAACAATGCGAACGCCGTCATGACCTCAAACCAAAGGTCATGCGTGCGATTCTGCCGGGTTTGAAGGCCGTAGGCGCGACGCGTGCGTCGCCCCTACAAAAGGAGCCGGTTGTGTCGCCGGAATTTTCATGCTTCGTTGTGCCTTCCTGATGTATGGTATGAAGCGCAGAAAAGAGGTGTATCGTTGATCATTGTAACCGGCGGCGCCGGCTTTATCGGAAGCAATATTGTCAAGGCCCTCAACGAGGCGGGTGAGGATGACATCCTCATTGTGGACCGCCTGGGGAAGGCCGACAAGTGGAAGAATCTCATGGACTTGAGGTTCCGGGACTACGAGCACTGCGACGATTTTATCCGCAAAGTGGAGCAGGGTCTCTTTGAACACGGCGTGTGGGCTGTATTCCACATGGGCGCGTGCAGTTCGACCACTGAAAGAGACGCGGATTATTTGATGACAAACAATTTTGACTATTCCCGCAGACTTGTTTCCGGGTTTGTCGGCAAGAAAGGGCTCCGCTTCGTGTACGCGTCCAGCGCGGCCACTTACGGCGACGGCGCGTTGGGGTATTCCGATGAACACGACGCTACACCGTCTTTACGGCCCCTGAACATGTACGGTTACTCAAAGCAGATCTTCGACCTCTGGGCCATGAAAACGGGGGTTCTGAAGCACGCGGTCGGGCTCAAGTATTTCAATGTCTTCGGCCCGAACGAATACCACAAGGACGACATGCGCAGTGTGGTCATCCGAGCGTACCTTCAAGCAAAGCAGTCGGGCAAGGTGAAACTCTTCAAATCATACCGGCCCGATTACCGGGACGGGGAACAGCGGCGGGATTTCATCTATGTAAAGGACGCTGTCAGGATCACCCTGTCTTTCCTAGAGAGGCCCTCGGCCAATGGGATCTTCAATGCGGGAACAGGGACCCCCAGGACCTTCAAGGATCTGGCCGCCGCGGTGTTCTCAGCCCTCGGAAAGAAGCCGAACATAGAATACATTGATATGCCCGAGGGCCTGGAAAAACGATATCAGTACTATACCTGCGCGGATCTGGGTAAATTGAGGGCCGAGGGTCTCAACGCGGAGTTCCTCTCGCTCGAAGAATCAGTCTCGGACTACGTGCAAAACTACCTTGAGAAGGATCCCCGAAGCGCCCAAACGTAACAGCAATGAGCAGGAGAGAAGAGGTAAGAGGTAAGAGTAATCTGGGGGAGACGTTTTTGGAAAAACGCCTCCCCCACTATAGTTTCGCCCTTTCTGTGAGGTGTGGTTGGCGCGTGGAGCGCGCGAACCTATTTTTGCTCAAGTCCCTGTGTTGACGGGCTTCTCGCGAAAAGGCCACCGTAAAATGGCTTCTTCGAGCGCAC
>Ga0190284_1000068_pt1 | contig 79665 bp, 49 predicted proteins | sample 48691812_MG_FD_161668 | JGI IMG/M metagenome (GOLD analysis project Ga0190284, IMG submission 161668) | Hydrothermal vent microbial mat bacterial communities from Southern Trench, Guaymas Basin, Mexico - 4869-18-1-2_MG | ecosystem: Environmental > Aquatic > Marine > Hydrothermal vents >... | reverse complement strand
ACAGTAGTAGTTTGCCCAGAGGCCATACCGCAGATGCCAAAGTACGCATGTCCCGCACAAACAGTGTCCTTTGAGGTCTCAGTGTGTTTTGTACTGTCGCCTACTTAGCCATTTGCAGTCAGTCGCAAGGTCCCGAAGTATCGCAGAAGGCCTTTCTAAACAGAATCTAGCTAAGTATCCGGATTGACGAGTTTGTTGAATTGTGCCCACCTCTGCACACTCGATCACCGCAAGACGACGGTGGCGCTCATGTCGGTAGTGCGCTGCGCTCGGCGAGATGCCCAGGAGGCCCGCAACCTTTTGAAACTCGAGGCCGCAGAAGTTGCGCAACACATACTCCTCCAACACATTTCAAAGTGATCCCGGCTTCGCACACCGAGCGTTACGCCGCTCGGGGGGGGGGCCAGCAGCACCAAGTGATCATGCGCCGAACAGTATCGAGCACGAGGATAACGGCTCCGAGACTCGTCCGTTCGGCCAGGCGTGCCTCGAACTGCATCCACGAATGTTGGCGAAGCGCCGCGCCGCGAAAAAGTTCGTGGTAGGGTTGCCGCCTCACTGAGAAGTCAAAGGAAATGCTTGACGTCTTCGGCTGTCCTGCGGTCGTCGCGCTCCAGCGCCACGGTGGCCTCGGCGAGTGCGCGGCGCGAGGCCGCCGGGATGTTCTCGCGCTCGAAGGTCTCTTTCCAGTCGCGATAAAAGGTTTCGTCTGGGTTTTCGCGCAGTGCCTCGCCGGCGAGCTGCGCTCCGCGCTCAAATCGGCTGCGACCGAAGAGGTAGCGAAAGAGACGTTCGTAAGCCTGCCGGATGCGTAGGGCCAGGTGCTCGCGGGTGGCTCCGTCTCCGGTTTTCTCCAGGGCCAGCTTGAAGTGGTCGATGGCCATGTCCAGGTCCTCGGTCTGGCCGGCGGTCATGTACTCCTCGCCCTTCTCGTAGATCCATGCCGCATCGCCCGACAGGTAGAGGTTGGACCGTGCGACCGATACGCCGTTCGTGATCGTCACCGCTTCCAGGGTATAGACCGGCACCGGATTGCCCTGCCAGACCCGGTCGAAGGGCGTCATCTCGTGGATATCGAAGTCGAGCGACGAGATCCGGCGACCTCCGCGCAGCAGGCGCAGACCTGTGCTATCGGCATCGCGCGGCAGGAACAGGCGGAAGCTCCCTATGGCGTCGATGCGCGCCGCGGCTGTGTGCCAGCCCAATTGAAAGCTGTCGCGCGAGCCCAGCGCCTCGACGCTGAGCTCGGCGAGGTTGGAGGCCTCCAACGTTCCCTGCTCGGACCGCACCCGGCCCTCGAGCACCAAAAACTTGGGGTAGAGCGGCACCGGGAAGACCCTGCCGCTCGTCTCCGACGAGAGGCGCACCTCCACGTGGCGCTTCAAGTAGTTCTCGGCGTCCACCGACACGCGATAGGAACCCTCGGCGAGGCCGGTGAAGTTAAAGGGAGCGGCGGCCATCTTCTGCTCGCGAGCTCGGCCGCGGGGGGCGGGGGGCTTTCTCGCTGGTGGCGCAGGCGTCCATGAGCAGCAGCACCTTCACGTCGGCGCGCGCCTTGAGCCGGTTGATCCAGCCGGCGAGGTCGCTCTCGCTGATGAGCGGGTTGTAGCGCGAGCCGTCCGTGGACTGATCGATGTGATGGGTGAAGTAACAGCGTTGGCCGTTCTGGATGATGCCGTGCCCCGAGTAGTAGATCACCAGGATGTTACCGCGCGAACTGGCGAGCTGCTTGGGCAGCACGCTAGTAAGGTAGGATTCGAGCGCGTCGTCTGTCACCTCCTCGTTGCGCAGGGTCTTCACCTCGAAGGAACCGGGTAGATCTTCGAGGGCCGCTCGCATGACCTCCAGGTCCTTCTCGATGTAGTAGAGATCCCAGTCGGGGTGAGCGGCGTGACGCGCCACACCGAGGAGCAAGGCGACCCTGCGGGTCTGATGTGTAGCGGCCCGGGCCGGCCTCGATCCATCCCGTCTCGCGAAGCGTGATCGGCAGCTCGATCTTGTCTTGTGCGAGGATCGACGGCGTCAACAGTGAAAAGATCGCGATGACACAAAAAATCACCTGAAACATCTTAGAAGGCCGCATGACTGGACTCCTTGTCGAGTGCTGACTCTAGACGGGTCCAACAAAAACAGTTTATCTCTATCAACGCGTTGCCGGTCGCCGTTCACGGTGCCTGTTCGAACCAGGTGGCCGAAGCTACGAAGGATTCATCACGCGCTGCCAGTTCCTAGAGCTCTCTCACCAGACCGTAGAGCCGGTTGGTCTCGCCGCGATTCTTCAGCGTTTCGATCTCGACGGCCTTGCGCAGGCTCCGGATCAAGACCTGCCGGGGATTGAGATTTTTGTGCTCGACTCGCCTGTCAAGCAGAAGAATCGCGGAATCGATGAGCCTTTCATCACCCAGGTGCGAATCAGACTGGAGAAACAACTCTGAAGAGAGTCCAGAACATCTGACGTCGGAGGTCCCCCTGCACGATGAGGTCTGTCCCTCCGTGCGGCGAAGAGCTTCACAGTGGAGACGGAGTTCTTTTTTTTGAAAAATCCCACTCACTGGCCGCAGGATCTTTCCTGGATCCCGTTATTACCCATAGAGAACACCTGAAAAAAGTGGTTCGACAAGAAGTGAGAAGAGAGTCCTTCTCGACCGAGCTCGAACCACACGAACTCGTGCCCATTCGTGACCGTCTCGCGAACGCCGCGAAGCAGGGCGTCATGCCGCCTTTCCCGGAATCGGAGCCAGAACGGCTTCCCGTGTCGAAACATAGATTAAGGAGACTGAGATGAAAAACCTTCGGCTACTCTGGATTGCCGGCCTCGCAGTCATCGTGAACGGCGCCTTCTTGGCCGCGGCGCCGGCGAGCGAGGACCCCGATTTCTCGTTTCACGTGATGGCGAAGACATTCGGCATCGATTCGCTGCAATATCACAATCCTGACTATCGCGACCCCCTAACGAATCCGGAAGGGGAAGGAGATCTTTTCGATCTCTTCGACAGGGAGACCCTCAGATGGAGGTCGTGGGGCGTGATGAAGATCGCCTGGCAGGACGTCCAGCCTGAAGCGGGCGGTGACTACATCTGGGACCATTTGGAACCCAACCCCGAGGGATACCAAAGCCTCGATCCGATCATGCAAGAGATCTTCAAGAGGGAGGGATTCGCCCAGATCGCCTTCTATCCCACATCCACCTGGGGGACCACAGTGCAAGCACCCATCAACCAGACGGGGTGGTGGCGCATCTATCAGAGCAAGCCCATAGACCTGGATCTCAACGACTGGTCCAACTGCCCCTGGGGCCTGGTCGTGAACGCCATCGTGGAACGGTACGACGGTGACGGGACAAATGACGCGGAATTCTTCACCGATCCCACCATCCCGGTCGCCCCATACCGAGTGCTCCGGAGAATCGACATCGGAGCCGAAATCGAGTCCCACGACCACTGGGTGGAGGGCTACGAACAGGGAGAGTGGATTCACGGAGACCCGGACGACTACTTCGAGACGCTGAAGGTCGCTTATGACGCGGCCCACTACGCTGATAATCCCCCAGCCGAAATCTCGGTCGGTCGTGCGCCGATGCTGACCTATGACGTGACCAACGATCTCCCCTGTGATGACGGCAACTTTGATGAGGTGGTGACCCGGATATACCATGATCCGGCCAATGGGGGCTGGAAAGAGTTCGGAACGCAACGCGGCGCGAACTGGTTGGTCAAGACCCTCCAGAAAGCCAATGATCCCAGTACCGACTATTTCGACGTCATGAACATCCATTCTGTCGGCAAGTACACTTGTACGCTGGGATTCCTCAGGTTCCTGCGGCAAGGGGTGGAAGGTGTGCAGGAAGGACTGGGAGAGGACTTCCCGATCTACGCCGACGACTACATCATGAATCCGCACAACGGGTTCAACCAGGAAGAAGACACGTATCGCTGGTTCCTTTGCCCCTGGGTCTTTCCCGACGACAAGGTGGTCACCTCCCCACCACCTCCGTATAGTCTTCAGGACAAGGTGGACAAACCGAATCCGCACACAGGGTATGAGGGCGAAGCCCCTCATTGCGAAGACGCTTTTCTAGGCATCATCCTGGGTTTCTTGAACGATGACTTTGAAGACGAAACATATCAGGACTACCGGGCGTCCTTCTTCGACAGACAGGCCGGTCATCTCGTCAAGAGAATGATTTTCGGTCTGAGATCCGGTTTTAGCCGCATGACCATCCAGCCCGCGATCGATGAGTACAACTGGAAAGGGCGTCTCTACCGGATCGGAGGCTTGATCGACAAGCTGGCCTATGACTATTGCTGGGGGTTGCCCGAAGCCGAGCGCCCCATGGCGCCGGCTCTCTTCGCACGAAAGCCAGCCTATCACCAGTTCGTCTGGCTCTACGACTACCTCTACCAGAAGCAGCAGGGCTGGGTGATCCTCGAGGAGTCGACACCGCCGTACCAGGACACCTATTTCCCTCTCGACTGCGTCTACAGGCTCGAAAACAAGCCGGACGAGAACGACATCAGCACAACGAACCCCGTTTGGTTTGCCTGGCACGACACCTTGTGCGACGACACCGGCTATTATCCCACATACCGACAGACAAGATCCTATTCGCTGGATGTCGGTCCCGATATCACGAAAGTCAGCGTATTCAAGACCTTCAAGATGGAGAATCTCGTTTCGGGACAGGCTCCGTTGGTCGCGATCAAACGCGTCGTCGATAACAAGGTAGACCTGACGTTGGGCAACGAACCGATCATCGTGGTCCCCCACACCTGGAACTGAAAGCCAGCCTAAGGACCGGTGTTTTGGCCGGGGTCAATGCCCTTGAAGCCCCCGGGGTTCTGTGTACCCCCGACCCCGGGGGCTGCTCCGCGCCGTGAGTTCGAAAAGGGATACCGAACACTACCGGACCGGCCTGTCTTGCAGCTCACTGTTCCCCGTTTCCGGCTTTCTCCCTCTCCCTTAAAATGTCATCCAGGAGAATCCCGAACTCAGTGCATTGAAACGTATCCGGGGGGAATGTGTTCGAGGAGCCTAGGGGACAGAGACTCGGCCTCATCGTCCCTGCCCTGTCGATGCCGGAAGTCCGCCAGAAAGGTGAGCGCAAGCAGTGTCTCGGGATGCTCTTCACCGAGACCCCGCCGGCGCCCTTCGAGCACCTGAGTGTAGTGACTGTCTGGTTAGTCGAAACGCCCCTTGAAGAGATAATAGAACGCCAGATAGAGCCGCGATTGGAGCGAGCCAGGGTGGTCATCCCCAAGAACGCGCCGATGCGCCTCGTAGGATTGAAGGAAAAGCGGCTCGATCTCGTCGTATCGGTCGTGAAAGGCATAGAAGATGGTCACGTTGTCAACGCCGACGAAAAAGCGCGTTAATCCGCTGGCGAATAAACCTTGAAGAGATCGATCACAAACCGAGTGATCTGCCTCGACGTCTCCGCCTCTCGGTGCGCTCTTGCCGATTCTTCCTTGGTTCGCTCCAGGGTCTCGCCGATCCTCTCTCTGGCCGCCTGTTGCTGAAGACCAAAGAACATAGGCCCACCGAAAACAACAAGGCAGATGACCGCGACGAGAGCGGAAGAGGTGGAATGACGGCGGACGACACGCAGAGTGCGGATCAAGGCACCGGTGGGTTTGGCCGTCACCGGTTTGAAGGCCGGAAACCGCGTGAGATCGTCGGCCAGGTCGCATGCCGTCGGGTACCGCGATCCGGGTTCTTTTCCAGGGCGGAAAGGCAAACGGTCTCCACGTCGCGCGGGAGGAGAGGATTGCGGTTTCTGAGCGATGGCGCGTCCTGCGTCATGATCTTCCCGAGGATCTCCTGGAGCTCTCTCCCTCGAAGGGGAGCCGCTGCCCATCACCGGTCCGCCTCCACGCCGCTGTCCTTGAGCGCCTTTCCGATCCGCCCGCTTCGAAGACTTTGAACCACACCCATCAGGAGAGTGAGAGAGCGTATGTACTTTCTGCGTGCAGCGTGCTCGGAGATACCCAGCCGCTTTCCGATCTCGATGTAGGAGAGTCGATCCCAATCGCGCAGGATCAGCGGACGGCGGTCGTCGGGGGCTAGAAGCTCGAGCCCCAGGCGAACCCAGCCCTCCTGCTCGCTCTTGTGGACGATCTTGCTCGGAGTGTCCGCGTCTCTCTTGGTGGAGGAAAGGTAGAGAACCGTATCAGACGGCAACGGACGTTCCTTGACCAGGGCGCGCCGCCGTGCGGTGAACCAATCGTATTTGTCCCGGATCACGTTCTCTACGATGCGTGCGAGAAGAGAGCGTAGCTCCGCATCACTGGCGACGTGGATGCGGGGCCCGTACTTCAGGAACTGGACCAGCGCGTCCTGTACCACATCACCGGTCTCGGCCTTGACGCGGAGGAGAGGGCTGAGCTTCCGGCTCGCGAACTCCTGGATCCACTGAAGGTGCTTCTCGATACACTCCCCCAGATCGAGGCCATTGCTTTTGCCGCCCTCATCGGGAGAGGCTGGAGCCGGATTGTCGTCGAAGGTCATCGGTGTTCTCGTCCCGTTTTTCTTTCCTCGATCGTTCGAGTTTCAACTCCCTGTGTCTCCTTTCCGCTGCTGTCCGATTCCAGTTTCGTGAGGTATCTCTCGAGAGGTTCAACCTCCCGCGGACGATCGACTTCTCCGAGGACCGCCCGATTGAGCCTCTCGATAAGCTCTTCGACATGGTCCCGTCTTCAGTGCGGCGGCGAGGGTCGTGTCGCCGCCGGCCTGTCTTACCTGGGGGGAAAGGGTAGTTGGTTTGGGTTGGCGGGTCAAGGTGGCGGCCGTTTTGAGCTGTGACATGGTATCGGGGAGCCATTGCACCCGTACGAGGAATGGAGATGGTAACGGCTTTGCCTCCCGGTTCCTCCCCGTTCCGCAGTCACATCCTCCTTTCGCTGCTCTTTCACAATGTCCTGCTTTTTTGCCATGGGCTCTCGCCTCCCGCTCGCCCTCTACAATAATTAAAGGCACCCCTGGTGTCTCACACTATGTTGGCAGAGAGGGTAATACATTCAAATAGAGAGGTTTAAGTTGTTCACAGAAATACCAAACTGACGAGGTGGGAGTTAATACAGATACGGTGCCGTATTCTGGATTTGTTAGAAACATTCGTGTTCAAATATGCGACTATTCGACGGTCAAGACCATCAAGTTCGTCAGCTCACTCCCCGCCAGTGCCTGAAACGGATACTGCTCTCCGGATAGCCACGAAACAGGGATTGTACCGTTCAAGACCGAAAGGCCGTCAGTTCCGATATCGGGCATGGGAATCTGCTTGAGAACAGGCAGCAGCAGCCAGAGTTCACCGTAGGGGGTGCCTTGAGGTGGGTCTTGGATTCCGGAGCCGAGGCCCAACGTGAGCGGCGAGGTTCCCGGTGTGCCGACCACCTTCACATCGATGGAGGAGCCAAGGATGGCATCGCCAATGCTGTAGAGGTGCAAGTGGAATTCGTCGGATCCCATGTCGACAGTGCCATCGTGAATGCGAGGATCACCTTCGAAGTCATATGATTCGGTTACGACCGAATTATTGCCAGTGTTGCGGCAAGGAGATGCCCAGGTTAGGTGAAAATCGTAATTGGCGGTATTGGCGAAGAGTGGATCGTCGTCGATGTTACCGGTCCCTGGCCAGCCGCCCTTTACGTTGCTATATGCGACAGTGGCGTTTCTGCCATAAATCTCCGGGCCTATCGGTGCGCTGTTACCCCATAGAATGCAGTTGTTCAGCGTTGAATAGCTGTCGTGAATAATGCACATCCCGCCGCCTCCCTCACCCGCTGAATTCCCGCTGAACGTACAGTTGTTCAACGTTGGATCGCAAACCGCGTCGTTCATCAATCCACCGCCCCTTGGAGCCCAGTTCTCAATGAAAGTGCAGTTGTTCAGCGTTGGAGCGCACTGGTAAATAAGGGACATCCCGCCGCCTCCCTCACCGGCCGAGTTCCCGCTAAACGTACAGTTGTTCAGCGTTGGATTGCACAACCTATCAAGGGACATCCCGCCGCCGTTTGTGCTGGCTGAGTTTCCGCTGAAAGTACAGTTGTTCAGCGTTGGGCTGCTTTGGATGTAGTTTTCCATTCCACCGCCCCATGGAGCCCAGTTCTCAATGAAAGTGCAGCCGTTCAGCGTCGGATGGCTGTTGTCATTGAACATTCCGCCGCCCTTTCGAGACGAGTTTCTGTAGAAAATGCAGTTGTTCAGCGTTGGATTGGAGGACCAAAAAAAATTTATTCCACCTCCTTCGCTACCTGCTGAGTTCCAGCTGAATGTGCATTCGATCACCGTCGGACTGCTGTAGTAATTGCGCATCCCGCCGCCTTCGCTACCCGCCGAGTTCCCGCCGAAAGTGCATTCGATCACCGTCGGACTGCTGTTGACATTGTCCATTCCGCCGCCTTCGCTACCCGCCGAGTTCCCGCCGAAAGTGCATTCGATCACCGTCGGACTGCTGTTGACATTGCGCATCCCGCCGCCTCCATCACCCGCCGTGTTCCCGCTGCACGTGCAGTTTGTAAACGTCGGGCTGCTATACTCACAAGAAACTGCGCCGCCGTAGTCCGAAATATTTCCGTTGGTGATCGTAAAGCCGTCCACTACCGATTTGTCAGTCTCGCCGCTGTGGAAGTAGAAACCACGTCCATCCAATTCGCAATCGATGATGCAGTTCTGCGGACCCTTTTCACTGCGGAGGGTAATTGCCTTGCCGCCGAAGTCCAAGTTTTTGTTGCCAGTGCCTGTCCACGTTCCGTCACGCACAATGATGGTGTCGCCGTTCGTGGAAGCATCGATGGCGTCCTGGATTCCGGCGAAGTCGTCAGGGATGAAGATGGTCGCGGGTAGTGCGGCATTATAAATCGAGAGAATGGTGATGACAACGAGAGCTATGCGCATGATAGATTCCTTTCGCGAATTACACAGGGAGATCACATCGAACAAGAGCAAACGATCTGACTTTTCGTTCTCAGGCGATTGTTTGGGACACTACGATGTAACTCGCGGAATTTACCGCCGTGGTTCAGAATTTTTGAATATTTATGGTTCAAATGCTGTACTTTTCAGATCATAGTTATTGGTTAGGGTTTCTAACGAGTTTTATTATAGATACTTATGGTTGATGACAGCCGTGCGTCGCCGGGGTGGACCCTCGATCGCCCAGAATCCGTTGTCCCCATAGACGACAAAATCCACAGCGACTTGCCCGTACCACGAGGCCCGAAGAGGAAAAAACTGCCATCCGAGTGGTCGAAAAATCGCGGCCTAATTCTCATTTTGCGACTCATTTTGAGGGTAAATATCTCAAAATGCTACTTTCTATAGCAGGATGCCGCTCACTCAACCTCGAGCACATGCAGGTTGGTGAGCACCGACCCCGGCGCGAGAGGGCCGATCAATGCCTGTAAAGGGTACTCCTCACCCGGCTGCCAGCCGCTTGGAAGGTTTGCCGGAAAAACGAGTGCTCCGGTGGCCGGTATATTTCCCAAGGAGAAGCTCGCCGCCGGGGGGTAGGTGATATAGAGATCGCCATAAGGAGTCGACTGGGGAGGATCTTGAACACCGGCACCGAGAGCGAGAGTCACAGGTTTGCCAGGGGTGCCTGTTATTCGGACACTAATCTGCCCCCCGGGGATGACGCTGCCGCGATGGTACAAATGGGAATAAAATTCATCGGCGCCGATGTCCACAACACCCCCCGATAAACGGTCATCACCCTCGAAGTCTTCTACGGGTAGGCCTGGTGCGCTGTTGTCTCCAGCATCCTTGCAGGGGGAGTTATAAGTTAAATGGAAATCGTCAACTGCGATCTCGACGAACATGGGATCGACATTGATATTTCCCGGACCGCTGAAACCTCCCTGGACGTCGCAGTGAGATACGGTCAGAGCCGGGTCGCCGATCTGGTCAGGAGTGTTCGCCCAGAAGATCGAATTTCTGATGCTCGGCCGCGAGGAGTAACAGAATATGCCACCGCCGCTCAAGGCGGAGTTGCCGTAGACCGTGTTGTTGACGATGGCCGGTGTCGAAGAATACCCGCAGTAAATCCCACCTCCGGTGGCGGCGGAAACAGTATTGCCTGTGATGAGGTTGTTGATGATCGCCGGCGAGGAGTTATCGATACATTGGATCCCACCGCCGGAGCCGAAGCAATTGTTATTCGATATATTATTGCTGGTGATCGTCGGCGAGGAATTCAAACCGCAGTAGATCCCACCGCAGTTGTAGAATGTTGCGGTGTTGAACGTGATGACATTTTTATCGATGTCAGGGGAAGAATTGTCGTTACAATAAACACCTCCTCCATTTTCGTCAGCTACGTTTTCGGTAATGAGGTTGTCAAATAGCAATGCAGAAGCGCCGAAGGTGCATCCCACGCCACCGCCGTCTTCGCCGGAATTTCCCTTGATCGTGTTGCCCTTGATTTCGGCGTAACTATAGAAGTAGCTGTGGATACCGCCACCACAAGTGGAAGCGCTATTACCGATGATTTGATTGCCGGAAATTTGAGATGCATCCGCCATGCAATGGATCCCTCCGCCGTAATCAGCGGAGTTGTTTTCGATGAGATTGCCTTCGATCTCGGGCCGTGTATTGTCGTGGCAGCTTATACCGCCGCCGTATGCGAACGACGTGTTACCGGTAATGGTATTGCCGGTGATCTCGGCGGGATAAATAATAGAGCCGAGTACATAAATCCCACCTCCGCTGTACAATTCCGCCAGGTTGTTGCCGATCATGTTATTGACGATTTTCGGCGCTGACTCATGGATCACGATACCGCCGCCCGAGCCGGCGAGGTTATTGGTGATAGTGTTCTCCCTGATCGATGGCGAAGACAAATATGTACAGTAAATGCCACCACCAAGGCCATACACAGTGGTCTTGGCTTTGTTGCCTGCAATCGTGTTGTTGCTGATCGTTGGTGAAGACCCATCACAATAGATGCCGCCACCTTGTAGTGTCTCGTTGAATTGAATGACGTTGGTGGAGATGAAGGGTGATGCTTTTTCGCAATAGATGCCACCTCCGTCATCGGAGGCGAAATTTTTGGTGATGAAATTATTGATGATGCGCGGAGAGCTGTTGAAGCAGTGGATGCCGCCACCGCCGTAGTGGACGATTTCCGCGGCGGAGCCGTTGGTGATCGTAAAACCGTCGAGCACCGAACTGGAGGTCTCACCGTTTTTGAATACGACGACGCTCGCGTTTTGTGTACCGTCAATGATCGTGTAATCGGCACCTTGATCGCTCTCGAGGGTGATCGCCTTTCCCACGAAATCGATATTCTCGTAAAAGGTCCCGGGTCTAACGATGATCGTGTCTCCTCCGGCTGAGGCATTGATGGCACCTTGGATGGTAGCGTAGTTGTCCGGCACGTAGATCGTGCTCGAAAAGAGATGCGTACATAAAAAGAAAAACCCGGAAAAAATCAAAAGCACTCTCATCTCACCACTCTTTCTGAGCCCTCTATCAGAGCCCCTTGCGTTGGACGAATCGACGATGATTGAATTATCTCAACTTGAAGTTCGAGATCAAGTCTATGAGAGCGATTCGAAGCATGATACTATTTTAGCTCGAACCTTAGCTGCGCGATAACCACGGGTTACGTGTTTTGGGTTCGAATTTCGCAATCGAATTTGTCTGATAACCGGCAGTGAGGCGGAACTCGCTACTCGATGAGCAACATCATCTGATTGGTCAATAAAAGACTCCACTTCCTTGCCTTACCGTAAGAATTCGTTGGAGCATTCGAGTCGGATTCCGAGGAAGGCGGTCGGCAACTCGGCGGTTGGATTTCTATGTGCATTCGCTATAAAAGGTTATTACCTTTTGCTGGAGCTGGAAATATGCGTTTCACGACTTCGTTCATCGCTGTACCTCTGCTGCTCTTGGCTTTCTGCGGCCATATCCGCGCTACGACTGGAGAGGCAGATTTGAATCGCCTCGCGTCCCTGGCCGGAGAGTGGTCTCTTCTCGATCCTGAAGGCGAGCCGTCCTCCTTAAGCGCAACCTACCGCGTCATTGCGGGTGGTTCGGCCGTGCTCGAGACCCTTCTCGCGGGCACGCCGCAAGAGACGGTCACGATTTACCACCTCGAGGGAAACCGCCTGGCCGCCACACAGATCAGCCGCCGCAGCGCTCCCACCCGGTTCGCCTTGCGAGGCGCGGACGACCGATCCACCCTACTCTTCGAGGCCGAGGCTGCTGAACATGAGACGAAGGGCGGGTTGCAGGTGCTGCAGCTCACGCTGATCGACGAGGACCACCTGAGGGTCGAGTGGTCGCTTACAACCGAGAACGGTAGCCTCGAGTCAACGGTCTTCGAGCTCTCCCGCGAGGCTTCCCTCGAAGAGTTGACCGCTGAGGTTGCAAGGCTCCGCGTCGACCTCGAATCCCTGCAGCGCGAGCTCGACCGCCGTCTGAAACGCGAGATCACGGTCGCCCGCAAAGGAAAGTCGGACAAGGTGTTCCTCGAAACGCGCACACTTCCGTCGGGACCGGGCTGGAATGTTTCAGGAGTGCCGTTCCGACTGTTTCTTCACAAGCAGACGACGCAGTTTGCCTCGACGTACGCTTCCGAAGGTGACCGCGGCATGACCATCGGCCACTACGGTTTCAAGGCCGGCTCGGGATGTACCATCCGTTTTTCGGTTTTGGGAGGGCACGGCTACGTTGCCGTTGTCGAGGACACCAAACTGCCACCGCGCCGGATCGGATCAATCCCCGACTTCTCCTTGAAACTCGAAAGCGGCGCCTACGGCAAGATCATCGAGAGGATCGTGGGTAAGCGCTGGAGCGATCATGCTGTTGCCGTCGAGTGGGACCTCTCGAGGTTCGAGGGCAGGGCGTTGCGCCTCTACGTGGTCGACGCCTTCTCCAATCACTACGGCCAGATTGCAGTCTCCGAGATCAGCATCCGCGAGAGAGCCCAAAAATAAAAAGAGGCGCGCTTCAAGAAACTCTTGGTTTCTCGAAGTACGCCTGAGGCCGAGAATGTACCCGATTAGTCGTCGGTCTCGAAAGCGATCTCGGTGATGGTCTGATTGTGGCTGGTCTCGATCGCCAGGATCTCAACCTTGTAGTCTTTGTCAGCCTCGAGGAATTCCGGCGGGACGGTCACGCTCGTGTCGGTGGGCAGCATATCCACCTTGAACACACGCAACCGTTCGTCCTCCTCGTCTTTCTCGACGATTACCTCGTAGGCCACGATCACGCTTTCCGGCGGATTCGGATCTGCAACCGGATTCCACGTGACCACGAGGGGATCTTCGGGATCCACGGAGCTCCCGTTGACCGGGGAGGTGATCTCAGGTCCGTCCGGGATGTCGTGGGTGAACGTGGCGACGCCGACAAGATAGTCGCCTTCCACGGTCAGACCGAAGAACCCGTAGTCGCCCTCCGGGAAGAGAGCCAACCACTCCGCAAGCGGACGCTCCTCGAGCGGAGGCTCGGCACTTTCGTTGAACCACTCGGTGAGGCCCACTTCTTGAGTGCTGTTTTTGACCTCGATGTCGACGAGCTTGCGGCGGTTCGGGGTGAAGATGATGATCCGTGTCCAGGGCTCTCCATCGAGCTTGAATTGAATGCCCAGATCTTCGTCCGTCGAGTTCATCTCGAAGTACATCCTCGCGTCGGAGAAGGGAATGACCTGTGCCATCGCGCTGGCATCAGGGGCCGCAGTCGACAGTATGAGGGCGATGACAACTCCGAGGAAGAGGGGCAGCGTTTGTATACGTCTAGTCTTCATGATGACTCCTTTTCGAATCTGTTGATAGTATTGTCCGTGTTATTGCAGACAGTTTTTTGAGGGTGATTGTTATGCTACATCAAAGAGAATTTCAGATCACTAAACACCTCCTTTCTGTGTTGTTCGTTTCGTACTTCATGCTGGCTATGATTGCATGCCAACCTTAAGCGCCGCTGAATGGCGGCAGAAAAATCAAAAAAAGATTTGTGGCCGGAAACCTGAGCTCGGTGAGCGCGGCAAAAGGATGAAGGGCAGGCGTTTGGCGGGAGCCTCGTAGTATGGGGCGGTGATACTAAAACATTTATTGTGTTATTGGGCTTCGTGCTTCTCGACAACGTCAGGCGCCCAGAACTCCACCAGATTGCCGTCGAGGTCGAAGAAGTAGTAGGACTTGGCATTCATCCAATCAAAACGCGTCGGACCGTACACATCCACTCCGTGGCTGCGGAGATGGGTGGCGGCGTCCTCCAGGCGCTCAGGGGACACTTCCAGGGTGAAGTGCACCGCGCCGAAGCGAATCCCCACCGGGCGGGGCGAATGTTCTTCAAAGAGAAGAGCGCCTCTGTGCAGAGCCAGGCGCTGTCGCCTTCCCTCTGCACCGATCAAGAACCACGCCCAGTCCTCACTCGGCTCAATCTCGAGTTCGAGCCCCACCACATCGCGGTAGAATCGCGCGGCGGCCGTAAAGTCTTTTACGATGAGGACTATCTCGGAAATACCCTTCACGAACATCCGGGGCCCCCCTTCAGAAAAGCAACGGAATAATTATTGCCGGGTTTTGTCAAAAATGGATTGGCGTATAATTTGAACTCAAATTACTCGGTGGATTCCCGCTCATATCGATCGACATTCATAATTAAAGGAGGAGAAGTTTATCATGAAAAGTTTATTTTTCGAGTTTCCTCTGATTATTCTGCTCGTGCTGCCGGGAGCACGAGCAGAGAGTCCCGCGCCGGGCATCGAACCCAAGCTCGTTCAGATCATGTCGGAAGAGCTGGACTATTCCATGCAGAATCTGGCCACGCCTGACGGAATGCGGCCCTATTTTATCTCCTACACGATAACCGACACTCAAAGAGCATACGTGAGTGCGGAGATCGGCGCGCTCAACAGCAAAGATACGGGCCGGTATCGCACCCTGGATGTGGATGTGCGCGTCGGCGACTATCAGCGCGACAATACGCATAAGATCCGGGGTGGTTTTTTCGATTTTGAATCGATGTTCGGATCCAGCTACGACATCAGCCTCGACGACGACCCAACGGCCGTCAAGCAAACCCTCTGGAAAGTGACGGACCAAAAATTCAAGGCCGCCGTCAAGAAGTACCAACGTGTCCTGACCAATCTCAAAACCAAAGTGGACGAAGAGGATCAGTCCGCCGATTTCTCCGAGGAGGAGCCGCAGGTCTGCTACGAGCCGGCGGTGACCTGTACTCTGGATCTCGAGAGCTGGGCGCAACGGCTCGAGAAAATATCGGAGATGGCGAAGATGTATCCCCTGATCTACAACTCCGGAGTGTCGCTCTCTTCCCAAACCATCAACCGCTACCTCGTGAACAGCGAGGGAACGAAGATCCAGACCAATCAAAAGTTTCTGAGAGTTTCCGTCAGTGCCAGCTCCAAGGCGGAAGATGGAATGGAGATCGACCAGAGCGAATATTTCTGCGCTGCCAGCGAGAACGGGCTGCCAACCGCTGAGGAGATCTCGAAGGCCTTCCAGACGGTCATTGATGAGGTCCTGGCTCTGCGCCAGGCACCCGTCGTCGAGCCGTACAGCGGGCCGGCCATTCTGGTCAACCGGGCCAGTGCCGTTTTCTTTCACGAGATCTTCGGCCATCGCATCGAAGGCCATCGCCAGAAGGATGTCGAGGAAGGGCAGACCTTTACCAAAAAAGTCGGCCAATCCGTTCTGCCCGATTTTATCAGCGTCCACGACGATCCGACACTATCCAGCTTTGGCGGCGAGGATCTGAGGGGATTCTACGAGTTCGACGACGAAGGCGTGTCGGCCCGCAGGGTGGCGCTCGTCGATGAGGGAGTGCTCAAGAACTTTCTCATGTCGCGATCTCCGGTGGAAGGCTTTCCGCGCTCGAATGGGCACGGCCGTCGCTCTCCCGGCTATCAAGTGGTCAGTCGGATGGGCAATACCATCGTCACCTCCTCCAAGACGATGAGCTTCGAAAAGCTGCGCCAAAGCCTGATCGCCGAGTGCAAGCAGCAGAACAAACCCTATGGCCTTCTCTTCGACGACATCTCCGGCGGCTACACCGGGACTCAACGCGCGGGTGCACAGGTTTTCAAGGTGCTGCCGATCGTTGTTTACAGGGTTTACGCCGACGGCAGGCCCGATGAGCTGGTTCGTGGGGTCGACATCGTAGGAACCCCTCTGACCTGCTTCTCCCAGATCATCGCCACCGGCGACGACCCCGCGGTTTTCAACGGCACCTGCGGTGCTGAATCGGGTAGCGTCCCGGTATCGGGAATCTCGCCCAGCATCCTGGTGTCCCAGGTGGAGATCGAAAAGCGCTACCGGGAACAGGACAGACCACCGATCCTGCCGCCCCCCATCCAGGACATCGATCAATAGCGCGGTCGGTAGAGACCAAGAACAAACCTCGAAGTAAGGAGACGATAAAGTGAAGGGCAAATTCTGTTCACGACGAGTGATCCCCATCCAGATCCTGGGATGTGTTCTCTTTCTGACCTGTATTGCCACAGCGCCGGCCGGCGCTGTGGAGGAAACGCTACCTGACAGCACGCTGATCCCCAAGGCGCTCATCGATGAGATGGACAGGTCCATGACCCTGCGAATGGAAGACCTGGAGAAACCCTATTTTATCCAGTATTCGGTGGACGACACGCTCTCCTACGACGTCAGCGCCGAGTACGGTACGATCACCTCCTTCGACCGCGACAGGGATCGCGCGCTCTTCTGTGAAGTGCGGGTCGGATCTTACGAGCTGGACAACACCAATTTCAGCGGAGGGGATGGGTTTTTCATGGTCTATGGAGGGGGCGGTGGTAACCAAACGTCTTTACCCCTCGAGGACGACTACACCGCCATCCGCCAGGCGACCTGGTGGATCACCGACATGACGTATAAGGAGACGGTGGAGACCCTCACCAAGAAGCGGACCTACATGAAGGACAAGAACCTCCAGGACCGTCCCCACGATTTCACCAAGGCACCGCCCGCCACCCATCGGGAGCCCACGGCCAAGCTCGATTTCGACGTCGGTCTCTGGAAATCCAGATTAAAAGAGATTTCAGCCTGGTTCAAAGGATGCCCGAAGGTTCAGGATTCCGGAGTCAGACTCGTCGCCAGCGCTGGAAACCGCTACATCGTCAATTCTGAGGGCACGGTCGCACGGATTGCGCGTACTGAAGTCCTGCTGGTCGTGACCGCAAAGGTTCAAGCCGACGATGGCATGAAGATATCGAAGAGCCGGTCCTACTTCGGTGAGAGTCTCTCGGAAGTTCCCCCAGTGAAGGCGATCCTCGAAGACGTCGCCTCCATGGTGGACGAGCTGATGCGCATCGCTGCGGCTCCCATCCTCGAGAGTTACACCGGGCCGGTGCTGTTCGACGGGATCGCATCCGCCCAGTTGTTCCGCGAGATGATCGCCGAAGGTCTTGCCGGTCGGATCGATCCCGTTGGAACCACCCGCTCGCGCGGCGAGGGTGCCGGAAGCATGGAGAAGAAGCTGGGGCAGCGCATCCTGCCGCGTTCGTTCCGCGTCTACGACAATCCCTTGATCAGCACGCTGGATGGCAAGGCGCTCATGGGACACTACACCTTCGACGATGAAGGCATATCGGCGGAGCAGGTCGACCTCGTGGAAAAAGGCAAGCTCAAAGGCATGCTCATGTCGCGCATTCCTACCAAAAAACTCTCCGGCAGCAACGGGCACGGTCGCAAATCCCCCTACGGCGGCCAAGCCGAATCATCGATCGGTGTGCTCGTCATCGAAGACGAAGATGGTATCACCCGGGAAGAGCTGAAAGCAGAGCTCCTCGAAGCCGCCGCGGACGAAGGATTGGAGTACGGCCTACGCATCACCTCCCTCGATTCCGCGAGTATGACGGGTACTGGATCGAGCTCGGGAATCTTTTATATTTCCTACGGCTCATCACGCAGTGGCTCCCGGCTCAGCGATCCAGTCATGGTCTACAAAGTCTACGTGGCGGATGGCCGGGAGGAGTTGGTACGCGGTTGCGAATTCGGTTCCGTCAAGACGCGTGATCTCAAGCGGATCCTCGCCGCCGGCAATGAGCCCGAGATCTACAACTTCATGGGCAGCCGAACGCCGCCCAGCACGATCGTTGCGCCTCCCGTTCTGGTCGAGGAGATGGAACTGGCCAAGATTGAGCAGGAGCTGCCTAAAAAACCGATCCTCCTGGCACCGATCGCTCGCTGAACCGGGAACACTTTCCAATCGTTGTTCGCGGTCGTCGACGCGACGATTCTCGTGGGTCGTGAACGGCCTCTTAGACAAAAAGATACCTTGGCGGTCTTGGCGTCTTGGCGAGAGCAAATTCAGATTTGAACAAGACCAAAGCGAGGAAGACATGACAGCTCGTACAGCGCGGGTAAGCGCATTCCAGACAAGTGTGTGGATTCTGACGGCGTTGATGTTCCTGACCTTGGCCGACTGCGGGAAGCCCGAGCCCGACGATCCTACGTCAGAGGAGAACGGGGAAGGCTCGAAGACCCCAGGCGAGCAAGTGGAAGAAACAGCGGCAGAGCAAGGGCCACCGCCCGGTGAAGCTTTCCAGCGGTTTTGCAGAGGACAAACCTGGAACGAGGGCCTGCAGCCGGCGACGGTGGGCAAATTGAGCGGCACCTATGCGGGAAAAATCGGAGGTATCAATCCCTCCAAGCCCTTCTCTGCTGGTGTGATGGAAACCATGAAGGTGATTCCGGCGCATCCCTTTTGGGTGACTCATGTTCGAGTCGCCTTCGCCGGAGGCAGCGGTCCTGCACGGATCCGCTTGATGACCACCTTGGGCCGCTCCTACCCCGGATCCTGGCCGGATCTGAGTCGACAAACACACGATGTCATGCCTCCGGTGACAGTCGATATCCAGTCTTCCGGTCCCGATGAGTGGGTCGAAATAGATGTGTCCGATAAAGGAGTCTATCTGCTGCCGACTCAACATTATATGATCGTTTATGAACACCTGGCTCAGGAACCGCTTCTCGCCGTGGAAAAGGTTGCCGACAACACCGAATTTTCTCGGGCCCTTTTCTTTTTACCAGGAGATGCCATGGCCCACGGCTTGGGAGGCCATAACTACCGTCTCGAGCTCGAGGGCTATTTCTTCTGCGCCTGGACGAGCGAATCCTACTGGTTCTCCCGCGATACCGAACAGCTCTTTTTCCAGGAAACCACCGCTCGCCTCGCCCTGACCGATATCAATTGCGACGGCTGCGACGATCTCATCATCCACGTCGCTCGAGAGGTCGGTGGCCAGAAAGTCAATCTACCCGCCGCGTTTCTCGGCGATGGCAAAGGGCGGTTTGCCAAGGCGGCTTTCGAACCCTTTCCCGATCTCCTGACTTCTTCGATGGTCGTCTATGGTGATATCGACAACGACGGGGACGTCGATGCCGTGGCTTTCACGAACATTACGGTGGATCGTGATGGCGATAAGTATGATCTGACCGGTCGCCCTCCCGACTGCGACGATACCGACGCCAAGGTCCATCCCAAGGCCGAAGACATCAAAAACGGTAAAGACGATGACTGCGATGGTGTCGCCGACGATGGGCAAGATACCTCAGATGCCGATGGTGACGGCTATTCCATCGCCGGCGGGGACCGCGACGATACACACGCGGACGTCCATCCCATGGCGCTGGAAATCCTCGATGGCCGTGACAATGACTGTGACGGAAAGGTCGATGAAGATTTTCATAACCGCGTGCTGCTCAATAACGGACAGGGAGAGTTTACGACCCTACCAGAGGCCGGTGTGGAGGTGCTCGATCCCACCACGGCGGCTGCTTTCAGTGATGCCAATGGGGATGGAATTCTCGATCTCTACTGGGGTAACTGGTTGAAGCACTACCCCGACGATCCTGCCGTGCAGGACCGGTATTTTCAGGGCAAGGGCGACGGCACCTTCGAGGACAAACAAGCCGAAGCCGGCCTCGTGCTACCGCGACCCTTTTCGGTGTACGGCGTGCGCTGGACCGACTACAACAACGATGGATGGCAAGACCTGTTTGTTGGCAACTACCATCTCTACCCCAACCAACTCTGGGAAAACCTGTGCAATGGTAAATTCGACGATGTCGCCAGAGAAACGGGTGCTGATTACGACGATATTCCTCCGCCGCCATACTTTCCCAGCGGCTTGACCGGCGGACACAGCTATGGCATCGAATTCGGCGATCTCGATAGTGACGGCGACATGGACTATTACGTCTCGAACCTGGCGCACCCCCGGGCCCAACCCTGGAGTGATGTCAGCATGTTGCTCATCAACCAAGGAGCGCCCGATTATTCTTTTGAAAACAGATTCGAAGAATCTGGGTTTCTCTACGATGAAGGCGATCTGAATGTTGCCTTCGGCGATTTCGACAACGACATGGATCTCGATATCGTGGTGGTCTCCACCTATACACACCATTACTCACGCTTCTATCGTAACGATGGAGAAGCAAGCTTTATCGACGTGACCTACGAAACCAACACCGCTGTGCACGACTCGGTCGGCGTGATCTGGGCTGACGTGGATCGGGATGGTGATCTGGATCTCTTCATCGTCGGCAAAGAGGGTAAGCGGCGTTGTGTGCATCTCTTCGTCAACCGGATCGGTCAACGCAACAACTGGATCGAGTTCGTTTTGCAGGGCACATCGAGCAATCGAGACGGCATCGGCGCGCGTGTCGCCGTGACTGCTGGAGGCATCACCCAGATGCGCGACGCCCGTGGCGGCGGCGGCGGTCATTCGAACACCCAGCACCCCCGCACCGTCCACTTCGGCTTGGCCAAGAACGACAGGATCGAAAAAATCACCGTTCGGTGGGTAGGCGGTAAGATCGAATCCATCTCCTGCGCCAAACCCAATGGACTCTACAAGATTGTCGAAGGTACCGGTCGAGCTGTCCCACTCGACTAAACCATGATCGCCAGGACGGAGGGGGAGTTACTGAAAATCTGAAAGTGCGCCTTTACCAATCGTTTTCTTGCTCGCCGTTCTGAGCTCGACACAAATATGACCTCGAAAAGAAGGTCATATCTGTGTCGAGATGATCATATTACGGGTCACGTCACGGCGCGATTGTACCGACAATACCGTTAGACGCGTAGTTGTTGGAACCGGCCCGGATAACCGCCTGGAAGTAGGCGGTGACCCCGACGTACTGAGCTGGTGGGGTGATATCGTAGGTGGAGAAATCACCGATGAACGCGTAGCTCATTGGTGTTGGGAAACCCGGGGCTATGGGGCCGACTAGTCTAGTGATGCCCATGGAAGGGATGTACTGAGAAGAGGGTGTGAGGGAGGCAGCGAGTTCACCTGAGGCGGACTGGCCGTGCAGGGCGAACATAAAGTGGGCACCGGCTCCGCTTGCGGAAAAAGAACCGGAGGTATAGAGGTGCCCATGGTTGCTCTGAGCACCGATGCCGTAGTAAGACATGTGAGCGGCGACGCCGCTACCCATTATTTGCCCTGACCAGGTGGCCCAGTTAGGATAGCCGCCGAAGTACCAGGTACCATTGTAGGTGCCGTTCGGATAGTAGATGTCGAAGGCATCTTCGGTGCCGGTGAAACCGTTGTCACCGAAGCCGAAACCAGCCTGCTGCACACCTTTGTTGCCCCAGCCGGTCGCGGCGTCAAAGTAGTAAACCGCCATCGACTCACCAGCGGAATCCATGTTTCGGATCGAAGATGTACTGAAAGCCTAGTTGCAGAAAAAAGACGGGGAGGCTCATCATTTCGGATTTTTTCACAGTCCGTCCTTCTGACCTGAGTTTTTGCGCTCGCCCTTCTATCGCGCCGATAGGAAAATACGGGAGGTTGCCCAGTGGATCGCGGCCTGCGCGGCAGCGCAACGACCGACCGGGCAGCATCGGAACAAACGCAAGCGCACGGACCCGGCGCGGGTAATGCACGAACGGACCACCAACAAAGAGGATGTCGATATGTACTTCCAGGGAACGATCGCGATCGACCTGCAGGGCACCGAGGTCACGCTCAAGCCGCCCGACAGCTTCTTCGGCGGCATTGCCAACTTGATGAGCAAGGGATCGTGGTCGGAGCGCTACCAGCAGGAGACATTCAAGCTGATGGCGCTGGTGCAGTCGATCAACCGCGTGCTGCGTGAGAGTGGCGTGGACAACGTGGTGCGCATCGCCATCGGTTCGACGGTCATCTACGAAGACTCCAAAAACGTGCCCAACGACTTCGCGCTCGCTATTGCCTCGCTGCAGAGTCAGCTCGAGCAGGGTCTGGTTCTGCGTGATCTGGAGCAGTTCGACCTGATCCTCGAGCATGACGACGGGGTGATCCACTACGTCATCGACTTCGACATCTATCGCAAGCACAGCCCCGGTGTCGATCCGATCGTCATCAAGATCACCGGACTCAGCGCGGAGCTGAAGCGCGAGCCCGGCGAATCCAAGAAATCCTTGAGGAAACGCACCGAGGATTTCTTCGCGGATCAATCCACCTTCGACGCTTTCCAGGACAGGCTTTTCGGCCGCTTCAAGGATTTCCTCACTACACTCGAGAAGGGTTTCCATCACCGGTTGGGAGTTGAGAACATCTCGGTCACCTCGCGGACCTGCGTCGTGAACATGCAGACTACCGACGATCCCAAGTACTGGGTGGAGTACACCGAGTACGATTCGCCATTCTACGGCTTTCATCACGTGTACGACCTCTCCTACCTCACGATGTGGCACGTGATGCTCAGCGATTTCGACCTCACCATGGACGAATTCACCTATGTGGAGCCCGAAGGTAGAGTGCTTGCCGAGGTGACCGATACCGAGTGGACTTCGAGCGAATTCGACCAGTTCGAGCCGGCCGCCACCTCCGGCGCGGGCGCCGAGGCTGGGATCGCATCCGGAACGGACAGCGTAATCCGCGACGATAGCGGCGGTGGAGGAGGAGGAGGCTGGCTCGACTCGGTGAGCAGCTTCTTCAGCGATGCCGGTGATGCCTCAGGGGGCTTCGATGGTGGAGGTGACACAGGGGGCGGCTGCGGTGGTTGCGGCGGCGGTGGCTGCGGCGGAAGTTGAGATGACGAAATCGTGGCACTTCATTCTCCAGTGGCACATCACGGCCGAGTGCCAGGCGCGATGCCGCCACTGCTACATGTACGACGAGCCCGGTTATGAGCGCGAGATGAGTGATCCGCTCACAACACGGGAGTGCGTCGAGGTGATCGATGACTTCGTGGCCATGTTGGCGCGTCTCTCGAAGGAGCATGCCATCAACCTCAAGCCGCGCATCAACTTCACCGGCGGTGATCCCCTGCTGCGCGAGGACTTCTATGCGCTCCTGGGTTATGCCGGAACGTACAAAATTGCCGTCGGAATCCTCGGCAATTCCTACCTGATCGACGCCACATCGGCGCGCAAGCTCGCGGCGCACGGTGTTTCGCGTTATCAGCTCTCCTTGGACGGGTTGGAGGAGACACACGACGCCCTGCGCCGCCCGGGTAGCTTTCGGGACACCTTGCGGGCGCTCGACGTGCTGCGTGCGGCGGGCATTCACGAAAACGTCATGTTCACGCTTTCCAAGCGCAACGCCGACGATCTGATCCCCGTCATGCGTCTCGTGGCGCAGAAGGAGGTGCGCCGCTTCGACTTCGCGCGGCTGGCCGCCATCGGTAACGCCCGGGCCGACACCTTCGAGACCTTCACGCCCGAAGAGTATCGCGAGATCCTGCTTGCGGTCCACACAGAGATGCGGCGGCTTGCGGAAAGCGGCGCCGTGACCCGCTTCGGGTTCAAGGACCCCCTCTGGAACCTCCTGCGTTACGAACTGGACGACTACCGCCTCGACGCTCACTGCGCCGGCGACACACGCAAGATCTTCGACGGCTGTCGCGCAGGGCACACCTTTCTGACCCTGCTGGCCGACGGCACGGTCTACGCCTGCCGCCGGTTCGTGAGCCCGCTCGGCAATGTGCGCTCCGATGATCTCTATGACCTCTTTCGCCACGCCCCGCTCCTCAATCGGCTGCGCAACGTGGAGTACTTTCACAAGTGCCGCGTCTGCGAGCTCCGGCAGTACTGCCGGGGCTGCCCGGCGGTGGCAGCCGGCGCCCATGCCGGCTCGTGCCTCTCCCCCGATCCGCAGTGCTGGATCGATCCCGGTATGGCTCTGAGGTGCGATCGCGTCGATGATTTGGATTGACATGAGTCCCGAAGCCTTCAAAGATGACATGCCTAAACCGAACACTGCCGCGGAGATTGACCGTTCAGCCACGAGGAGTAGGAATGTCAGCCACGGAGAGAGCGCACTGGGGCTCGCGGATCGGATTCGTACTGGCCGCCACGGGGAGCGCCGTCGGACTGGGCAACCTCTGGAAATTTCCGTACATCACCTGGCACAACGAAGGCGGAGCTTTCGTGATCGTCTACCTGGTGAGCGTGATCCTGATCGGGTGGCCGATCATGATGGCCGAGATCTTGATCGGCCGCAAGACCCAGAAGAGCCCCGTGCCGGCCTTCGAAGAGCTGGGCGGCGGGAAATGGGCCTTCGTGGGCTGGCTGGGAGTGCTGACCGGACTGGTCATCCTCGGGTACTACTGCGTGATCGCGGGCTGGACCATCACCTCTTTCATCTCCTGCATGAAATGGAGCGTCACTCAATACGTCGCCCCCGCCGACGGGGCCTTCGACGAGTTCACGGCCACGGGCTGGCAGCAACTCCTGCTCACCTTCTGCTTCATGACCGCGACCGCCGCCGTGATCTGGAAGGGGATCAACAAGGGGATCGAGCGCGCCACGCGGATTCTCATGCCGATCCTCTTTTGTATCTTACTCTACCTGGTTTTCATGGTGCTCTTTCTGCCCGGTCGTGACAGGACCTTCGAATTTCTCTTCAACCCGGATTTCAGCAACCTGCCGATGGCGGGCATCCTCGAGGCGGTGGGGCATGCCTTCTTCACGCTCTCCTTGGGGATGGGAGCCATGATCACCTACGGCTCGTATATGGACCGCAAATCGTCGATCACGCAGAATGCGATGCTGGTCGTGTTTCTCGACACCTTCATCGCCATCTGCGCCTGCATCGTGCTCTACACGATCATCTTCTCGGTGCCGGGCATGGAGGAGGGCGTTTCGGGGTCGACGATTGGCATGCTCTTCGTCACCCTGCCCCACTTGCTCTACACGGAGATCCCCTTCGGCAAATTGATCGCGCCGATCTTCTACATTCTCGTCGGCTTCGCGGCGCTCTCGTCGACGATCTCGCTGCTCGAGGTGCTCGTGGCGCTGCTCATCGACAAGATGAAGATGACCCGCCACGCCGCAACCCTGGTGGGCGCCGTCTCGGCCTTCATCATCTCCATCTTCGCGGCGCTCTCTTTGGGGAGCGTCTCGATTTTCTCCGATTTCAGCTTCTTCGGGGAGGGCAAGGAAGGTGTCCTGAGCACGCTGGACCACCTGGCCGCCAACTGGATGCTGCCCCTGGGCGGGCTGTTCACGACGATCTTCGTGGGCTGGTTCCTGGACCAACGGATCTGCCGCGACGAGGTGCGGCTGCTCAATCCCGACGGTTCACCTAAGCTGACCTACACGCTTTTCCGCTTTTTTCTGAGGTTCACGGCCCCGGCCGCGATCATCGCCGTGATCATCGCGGTCATTGCAGGGAGGGACTTCAGTTAGAGCCTGTAACTACCGGAGCTCTGCTTTGAGAGCAATCGCCGGGTGCTGAGATCGAGGGTGTGTCGCGCCTCCCTCCTTCACAGTTGGGCTATTGATGGTTTTGCGCTCAGCGCGAGGACAATCAACCTCTCCCGGCTCAACAACCCTTGGCGTGGGACATTGCCGCGAGGTCGTACCACGTTGAGTGTCAGCAGCCGCAGCCTGAAGAGCAGCCCGCTCCAAGGTCTAGCGGCACTCACCGGTACTTCACCGCTCCCGGATTGATTTTCCGAGCCCCCATGTGGTATAGCTACCTGTTCGAGGCACCCGACAAGACGTGCGGCGGCGGTCCGCTATAGCGTTTCTTTTTCGTCTGAACACTCTGATTTGAAGGGAGAAGATGGTCATGAAAATCCTTCTCATGACGGTTTTGCTGGCTTGTTTGGCGTTTTCAACCACGGGATGCGTCTTCGTTCATACCAAGACGCCCTACGACACCGATCTCGACAACACCGTATTAGGAGAAGGTGTCAAGGCCGGCGAATCGGATTGGACCAGCATCCTCTGGCTCTTTGCCTGGGGAGATGCCAGCACCGCGGCGGCCGCTCAAGATGGGGACATCACCACGCTGCACCATATGGACCGCGAGATTCTGAGCATCCTCTTTGGGCTCTACCACAAAGAGACGACCATCGTCTATGGCGAGTGAGGGTGCCTCACGTGGAGGGCGACATGAGAAAGACTGCAAGCTCATCGATCCTGTTCGTCATATTGAGCCTGCCTTTGCTGCTCGGACTATCCGGTTGTGGTGCTACGGGCCTGTCCCCGAGAGGATTGATCTACACCCATATTACCGTTCCTCTCGACAGCAACCTGGATCGCACTACTCTGGAGCTGAATTCCGAAGAAGGTGATATCAAGGTCTTCAGGTACTACGTCGACGTGCAATGGGACAGCAACGCCATCGGAGATATCGCCAAGCAGCACGGCATCGAGAAGGTCTATTTTGCTGATCTCGAGGAGCTCAGCGTACTCGGTGTCTGGTCTCAGTACACGGTTCACATTTACGGCAAATAACGGCAGGTCTCGCGCTTCTCGCGGAAGCCGCGCAGCCGGCCCCCGATCGTTTTCAATTCCGTTTTTCAACCGGAATCTGATACGTCGTTAACACGCGCGTTCTAAGATCTGACAGTTTCCGCGCTGTTTTCACAGTTTTATCGGAGGTCTCTCATGGCACGCAAAGCCTTTGACATCATCATTCTCAACGGCCGGCCGGCAGCCGGCAAGTCGGAGGTCATCGATTATCTCACGCAATGTCCGATCGATGAACGCCTCGAGCGCTTTCACATCGGAGAGTTCCAGGAGATGGATGATTTCTGCATCCTCTGGGAGCGCTTCGAAGACGACGACATCTACGAGAAGCACGGCAAGCCGCGGCAGATCTCCGATACCCGCTTCACTTACGAGGGGCAGGACTACGAGGGGTATGTCTTCAAGGACAAGTTCTTCTGGAACTTCCTGATCGAGAAGTTCAACCTCGAGTACTCCAAGCTCGTGCGCGACAATCCCGATTTCCACGAGAACAAGACGCTGCTGATCGAGTTCTCCCGCGGATCGGAGCACGGCGGCTTCAAAACCGCCTACGATTACCTCTCCGACCAGATCCTCGAGAACGCCGCCACGCTCTACATCAACTGCTCCTGGGAGGAATCGCTGCGCAAGAACCGCCGGCGCTACAACCCGGACAAGCCGGACAGCGTGCTCGAGCATGCGCTGGAGGACCGCAAGATCGAGATGCTCTACAAGGGGTCCGACTGGGCGGAGTTCAGCGCGGCCGATCCCAACTATCTCGTCGTGAAAAACCACAAGGTCCCCTTCGCCGTCTTCCAGAACGAACCGGAGATCACCGACAAGCCCGACGAGCTCGGCGATCACCTCGAAGAGGTTTTGGGGTATCTCTGGAATCTGCGTTATTCCTCCTGAAACACCTGACCGAAACACCTGAAAACCACGCGATCAGGCACCGGAGCGAGGAGAATCGATGTCTAGCCTGCCGATCACCCATTCGCCGGCTTTCAAGCTGCGGCGTTTCGTCAACTGGTTTCCCATGGGGCTGACCTATGCCCTGCTCTACATGGGGCGCTACAACCTGACGGTTTCCAAGAACGCCCTGGGCGAGCTCATGACCAAGGAGGATTTCGGCATCATCTTCGGTGTGGGTACCGTAGTGTATGCCTTCGCCTTCCTCCTGAACGGTCCCCTGGTGGACAAGATCGGCGGCCGCAAGGGGATCCTGATCGCCTCCATGGGGGCCGGGGTGATGAACCTCGCCATGGGATTCTATCTGCATTGGGTGATCAAATCGGGCGAGGTCACCAACGACCAGATCCGACTCGTCTTCACCTTCCTCTATGCCGGGAACATGTACTTCCAGTCCTACGGCGCCGTGGCGATCGTCAAGGTCAACTCCCACTGGTTCCACGTCCGCGAGCGCGGCGGGTTCTCGGGGATCTTCGGCACGATGATCTCGAGCGGGATATTCTTGGCCTTCACGGTGAACGGGTGGATCCTCAACGCCGTCACCGGCCCCATCGCGGCGTCCCAGGTGGAGGCCGCCAAGTGGGTTTTCTTCGCTCCTGCAGGTCTGTTGTTTATCTTTTTCTTGATCGAGCTCTTTTTGCTGCGCGACGCCCCGGCGGGCGCGGGATTCGAGGATTTTGATACCGGCGACGCCTCGAGCGGCGAAGAAGGCAAGCACGTCCCGATCCTGACCATCATGAAGCGGATTGTCACCAACCCGATCATCCTCACCGTGGCGCTCATCGAGTTCTGCACCGGCGTGCTGCGCAACGGCGTCATGCACTGGTTCCCGATCTATGCCAAGGAGATTTGGGTGCTCCCTGGAAGCCACTATCTGCGCTACGGATCCTGGGGTAACGCATGGATCGTGGGCCTCATCTTCGTGGCGGCGGCGGTACTCTTTTTCGCCGGCACGCGGGCCAAAGGGGCGCGCAAGGCCTGGCTCTTTATCTCAGGCGCGCTGCTCTTCCTCGCGCCGTTCATTCAGGGCGGCTGGGGCGGCATCCTGTTCGTGGCCGGTGTGATCGGTGCCAACGTGGCCGGCTGGGTGAGCGACCTCTTCTTCGGTAGTCGGCGTGCGCCGGTGGCGGGCATTTTGTATGCCGTCTTGGCGATCGCGTCGGTGGGTATGTTTTTTACCCTCGGCGGCACCTACAACCGGGTCGGGTGGGCCTCCGCACCGAAGCCTTTCGCGGCGGGCGATCGGATCATGAGCATCGACGGCACGGAAGTGGCAACGTGGAAAGAAGTGGAGACCGCCCTCGCTGTGGCAGTTCCGCGTCATATCGAAACAGACACCGCAGAGAACGATGCCGAGAGTGGTGGCGCCGCCGTACCGGCCGGTGACGGGCGGAAACGCAGTGTAGTGCCCGTGGTGGTCAGCCGTAACGGGGAGGACGTCGAGCTCGAGGTCATGGTTGACCTCTTTGAAGAAGATCTCCAGCCTCCCATCTGGGGAATCCTGCCTCACAACGGCGCCCGAGCAACGGATGACGGCGCTCCGCCCATGATTTTCAGCCTGCAGGCCGGAGATGCCATCGAGGGATTGGCCGGCGCCTTCGACGAGCTCGAAGCCCGGATCACGAAGAATACCTTCACCACCTGGGAAGAGGTCTCGTTTGCGGTTTCCGCCGTTCCTGCAATTGGTATCGGCGACGCCAAGTGGGATCCCGAGAAGAGGATGTGCACCTATGGCGGTACGGGGATTCCCGAGGGCGAAGAGCCGAGCACAGGATTGCTCTACACCAGGCTGACCCGATCGGGAAAATCGATCGACTTGCTGCTGCGTGATCCTGCCCCCAAGATGAAGGCCGGTGACAAGCGCACACTCAAAGCCGGCCCGATTCTGCGGCTCAATCCGCTCTGGCTCGGCCTGATCGTGTTCATCATGTCGATCGGTGTGATCGGAACACACGGTCTGCTGAGCGGCACGGCGACCATGGACTTCGGCGGGCGCAAGGGCGCTGCCACGGCCGTGGGCATGATCGACGGGTTTGTCTACCTCGGGACCGGGTTGCAGTCCTTCTCGCTGGGTTATCTCACCACCCGCGACTGGGCGCTCTGGCCGCTGTTCCTCTTCCCCTTCGGCATCATCGGTTTCTTGCTGCTGCGTCGGATTTGGTATGCCATCCCCACGGGCAAAAAGAAGGCCTGATTCGGGCGAACCCGGCTGTTGCGGAGAAATAACCTCCGCAACAGCCGGTGTGCATCGACCTCAACACCTGCGTATTACCGTCTCTGAAAGCCCGCGACGCGCGATCCGCTCTCTGTGGAGCGCGCGTTCATCGATAACCTTGGCATAGTCTGAAGAGTCTCCTTTTGGGAGCCAGCCATGACCACAGGCCTCGTTTGGGTTACTTACGCGATCCTGCTCGTTTTTTGTCCTGCCCCCGGGGAGCAGCCGGCCGGGGTGCCGCCCAGGATCCTCAACTCTCTCGACTATACAGCCCGAAGCCTGGCTCGAACGGGTCGCACCGAGGAGGTCGCCGAGCTGATCGAGATCCTCGCCGAGCTCGGCCATCCGACGCGATCGATCGCGAAGCTCGAGGCCAAGTGCAAGCAGGCGGCTGCCCGGTCCCGGGAGAGTTCCAAGCCGCAGCCGAGTCTATCGCGCAAGATCGGCCAGGCTGCTGACAGGCTGGCCGCGCTGCTGCCAGAGCGGACCGCCGAGACGCGCACCGCCTTGGCGCGCCTCATCCTGCGGCTCGACAGCGAACAGACCGACGCCCAGAACGTGCTCGGCCGCGTTCTGCATGACGGTATCTTCGGGCCGCCCGAAGCGCCTGCAATCCGCAAGCGGCGTGGCGCGATCCAGTTGGCGATCCAGAAGGTGCGACGCATGACATTCGACATCGCAGCGGGGGAGAGCCCTTTTGATATTTTCCCGCAGCTCGTAGGGCACCAGGGATCGACGGCCCGCTGGGGGGTCATCGAGCTCCACTCCGTCTGGAGCGCTGAGCGGTCCAGACTCATTTTGAAAGATGTGCTCAGAGCGCTGGCACTCTCGGCCTACCTGCGCAGTGGAGAGCTCGCCCTGCCGGCGATGAGAAAGGGCCGCAGCTCTATAAGCCACGTTTTTATCCACGTGGACACCGATGAACGCTATCAAAAAGCGATCGACATCGTTACCGCACAGGGCAAGACCACCAAGAAGGACGCCGACGAGGCGCGGCTTCTAGGTGGCTGGTACACGAGTTACGAAGGACAGTCGGTCTACCTCGACAAGTCGGGCACCGAGGCCATGATCAAGGCGACGATTCTCGGCAACCGCGGCGAATTCAGGCCCTTTTTCGCTTACAAAGGCACATCCCTTGCTTGCCTTACAGCCGGCCATTTGAACTGGCTCTGCCTTACCATCTTCGGCACGTCGCTTCCCAGTTATGCCTGGTATGAGGTGACCGAAGAGAACCTGGCTCAGGAGAACCGGCGGTATGCCGGAGAGAATTCCCGGAGTGACCGTGAACGCTCAGTCAATCTGCGCCTGACCAAATCGAGCCTCGTTGGATGCCGCTCCTGGCTGGCGCGCCTCACCGCGGCGCGGCAAGACCCTCCGTGGGCGCGGTGCCTGGAGTTCGAGGATTCCGGCCAGGTGGAAGGCGCGTTCCTGCTCAAGAGCACGATCGTGGCCGAGTACCTTCACGAACGCGGCGACCTCGACGTAATCCTGGCGCAAACTTCAGCGGGTGCGATCAGAAAAGCACAGGAGGCGGCTGCGGATCCCGCGCGGGCGGCGGAGCATGGTCGGGGCAAGGTGGGGGGCGGGATCGAGGAGAATTTTGCGGCCGTCGTCGGCGAGAGCACGGCCGACTTCGATGCGCGCTGGCGGGAGTGGCTGCTGCCCGAGCCTTCCGGGCTGGTCCAAAGACTCGTACGGGAGGCCGCCTGCGGGGACGTTTTCAGTGACGGGGAACTGCGCGTTTTGTGCTATCTCGATGAGCTGCGCGAGGCTGCCTGGGACGGGTACCGGCTGGGGGCGTACTTTCCGCTCAAAATCGAACCGGCGCTCTCGAAGGGTGCGCTCGCGCACGCCGCCTATCTCGACAGGTATCCCGATCAAGCCGCCGCGTGGCCCGCTGCGCACGAGGAGTTCTCCGACCGCGAGGGCTTCAGCCCGGAGGGATGCAGCGCGGGACTCCATTCGGTGATCGCGCCCGGTGCCTATCAAGATAACCCCGAGGGCGCCTTGGACGCCTGGATGGGGACCTTCTACCACCGCACCCCACTCCTCAACCCGGGCCTGGTGCGCGTGGGGTGGGGTGCCAGCAAGGGGTGCGCCGTGCTCGACGTGGGCACCCTCGTGCTGCCCACCGAGGCCGACGCCTTCATCATCTGGCCTCCGCGAAACCACAAAAACGTGCCCCGCCGCTTTGAGCCCGAGCTGCCCAATCCGGTTCCCGGAGCGGATCAGTCGAACTGGGGCTACCCGATCACATTGCAACGCTACACGGTGGATCAGGAACCGCGAGTGGTCATGCGGCTCTTCGAGGGGACCGTCGCGGCACCTGACGAGGAGGTGGAGTGCCACTTCTCCACACCCTCGGAGCCGACCAATCCCGAGCTTGCACCGGCCAACGACTTCTGCCTGATCCCCAAGGCGCGTCTGAAAGCTGTCACCACCTACACGGTCGAGGCGGTCGACGTGCTCTCCGGCAAGGCCATCCTCTGGAGCTTCACGACCGGCAAGTGAGGGGGCTTCCCTGCCGGAAGGTCTGTCCTAAGATTTGTAGCGGGATCGAATTCTGCTTCCCGTCCCGGGCCAAATCCATAGACTGGCTGATCGACAAACTACTACAGCAAAGGAGTCGATCAGTGCTGATCAATCGCAACGATTCGCTGCTCTTGCTCATCGATCTGCAGGCCAGCCTCATGCCGAAGGTCATCAACTCCGAGAAGATCGTGACCGTCACCAACAAGCTGGTGTCCGTCGCCCGGGAGCTCGCGGTGCCGATCGTGGTCACAGAACACTATCCAGAAGGGCTCAAACCGACCATACCCGAGGTTGCCGGCCATCTGGGGGACGACTACAAACCGCTCGTCAAGCGGGAGTTTTCCTGTTTCGGTAACCAGGGCTTCCGGCAAGCCCTCGATGCGAGGACGCAGCGCACCCTGGTCATGACCGGGATCGAGACCCACATCTGTATCCTGCAGACCGCGCTTCAGGCGGCTCAGGTGGGTTTCACGGTTTTCGTCGCCGTCGACGGGGTGGGGAGCCGTGCTCAGTTCGACCATGACATGGCGATCGAGAGGATGCGTAGCAGCGGGATCCAGTTCGTCACCTGGGAGATGGTGACGTACGAGTGGATGCGGCGCGCCGACACGCCCGATTTCAAGCGGGTGCTGCCCCATATCAAAGAAGGGATCCGAGAACGCATCAGTGACGTTTAATTCGTCGCTCCCGGCCCTCTGGATGATCTGGTGACGATGACTCGGTTGCCCTCGACCCTGGCGACACGAACAGTCTCCCCTTCCGCGAGTGCCGATCGTAAGAAGAGACTGGGGACACCGCTGTCGAACGATGTCCCCACTAAATCTTTCCATAAAAAGAGCAGAAAAATCAGGCGGTTTTTTTCTTTTTCCTACCCAAGAAGATCTTGCCGAAGAGACCGGCCAGAATGACGCCTACGATGATCAACGGCTTGATGAGCACCTTGATCAATCCGGCCTTCAGCAGGATCTTGCCCGCGATCAACCCGCCGATTCCGTAGGCCGCCACCTTGTCCAGCTTAGGATCGAAGTCCCTGTACTTGTTACCCTCTGTGAACTCCGTCGCCGCGAGGATGGCCTTGCAGCCTTGCGCTACGACCGACAAGTCGTCCAGATCAGCCACGGCGGTGTACGTCAGATAACCGTGCCGACCCAGAATCCTGACATCATAGTTCAAGGTGGGCGCCTCATTGGTCTCGAACATGAGCTTTTTCGCCCAGTACAGCTTGTGGCTCTCGGCGTCGTAGTGGGGCGGTTCCGCCCAACCGAGCAGCTCCACCGTTCCATAGCCCTTTTTCTTGCGCTCCTCGCTGCCCGCCTTGGTGTCCTCGATCATCGACTCGAGCAGCTCGTCGTAGTCCATATCCTTGGCATCATCGTCTTTGATATGACCCTCGTCGGAATAGTAGATGATCAGGAACCAATCGAAGTCGGTTTCCGCGCCACCCGGCGCGACCAGTCCCAACACGTCCGAATCCGGCGGATTGTTGAAACAGTCTTCCAAGATGAAGCGTGCGTCCTTCGCACTCAGGAATGCATACCCTTCCGGCAGGTTGAGGGATGCAATGCCGTCCTTGATCTCAATCTTTCCCGACTGGAACTCGATCTGGCTCTTGATCTGCGCCAGTAACTCTTCATATGTCATTTCCTGCTCGCTCTCCTCTTGCGCTAGCGCAGGAATCAACACCAGAGAGAAGAAAAACAACAACGCAGTCGCAATACGCATGCTCGATGCCCCCTTGCTCTATGATTCGATCAATGGTACGGGTTCCGGGAATCGCTGAAACAGCTCATCACATCATAACGCCACATCCCAGCTCAGTGGAAGCGAGGCATCATTGATTTTCGGCATCTGACTTTCCCAAAACAACAATTGCTCATAACATAAAAGGGAATATTCATGAGGGTCAAGCAAGAAAATAAATTTATATTGAAAAAGACTTTTTTTTTACGAAACGCGTGCCTTTTTTTGAACATCGAAATTGATTGTTAACTTTCAAAAAGTTTTTGTCCCGATTTGAATTTTTAACCGCTTTAATAAAATTTGGACATTGTGCTGCTGCAGCACACCATCTGTAATGCGATAAGCAATGACGGGGACACCGCTCTCGGGTCATGTCCCCGCCATTACTTGTTTTTGTCGGTCGAATCGATGTTTCTGCGATCTGTCACAGCTCGAAACGATCAGAGATTCAGTGAACTTTCAATTACTGAATCAGAATCACCCACAGGTTGCTGAGGATCGTTCCGATCATGGTTTGGATCGGGATCTCCCTCCCCGGCGGAAGGGCCGTGTTGACTGTCCAGTCGATCCTACGGATGCCGTTGTAAGGCAACTCCTGGAACGTGACGATTTTGACGAAAGGTGGGGAGATCCACTGCTCTCCATAGGGTGTTATTTTCGGTTCCTGCCGTATACCGGATCCGATGAGCAGGATAACTGGATTGGTGAAGGGCCAGCCGACGACGTTAGCGGTCACGGTTTCACCGGGTGAAGTCTTGCCACTGATATAGAAGTGCGTGTGGAACTCATCCGCTCCCATGTCTGGTTTGGCGAAGAAACTGATCCGCTGATCCCTTTCGAAGTCCATGTCCGGAAAAGAGGGCGCCGATGCGACCCCTGTGTTGCGGCATGCAGAATCCCGGTAGATATGATAGTCGCCGCGAGCCGCGTCGACGAAGAGCGGATCGGTATCGATGATGCCGCTGCCCCAGTTGAGAGTCGAGCCCTGTTCGACGTAGACGGATGCCATTCCTCCCCGCACGTTGCTGTAGCTGAGATCCAGCGATGAGGGCGTCGGCTGATGACCGATATATACTTCCGGTCCGAAGGGCGCCATATTGTTTCGAACGATCGAATTGGTAATAGTCACCGTCGAATCGTTCAGGCTGATACCACCTCCCCAGAGCAAAACGGTGTTTTCAACGATCGTATTATTGGTCAGATCAATCACGGAATTTACGATCGATAAACCACCGCCTTCATCGGTTATATTGCGATAGAGTACGTTGCTCGTCACCGTGGCCTGGCTGCCCTTTAAAAAGATGCCCCCCGCTTTGAAGCCTTCGCACTCGTTGATAATATTGCGAGTGATTATCGGTGATCCGTTTTCGATATATATCCCGCCACCCACCGTGTAGGCTGTCTCCCGGATGATATTATCCGATATCGTCGGCGAAGAGTTCCTGATCACGACGGCGCCTTCGGTGTTTCCTGCCCGGTAGATCGTGAATCCCTGCACGACCGAATCAGCACCTTCTCCGTTTTCGAAGACGAATGCCGGCCCTCTGTGATAACAGTCGATCCAGGTGTTGTGGGCGCCTTTGATGGAGGTTATCGTCACAGCCTTGCCTGCAAAGTCGAGATTGTAGTTTCCTGCGTCGCAGTAAAAACCGCGATTGACCCGAATGAGGTCGCCGTCCAATGCCGCGTCGATCGCTTCCTGAACGCTCAAAAACGCCGTCTTGAGGCATTGACCGTTGTGAACCGGTCCGCAGCAGTGGCAATCGACATACCACACCTTGAACGGCGCGAGTTCATCGACCATGGTCTGGTGGTCGACAAAAGCCTGGGTCGTCTGATCGCTGATTATATTGGCGTGATTGACGATGGTCGTACCCAGGGGAGTGGCTGGGTCGATATTCATTACGATCTGTTCAGGAATACCGATTTCGCCGGCTTTGAGATTACCGACATTCCAGGTCACGGAGTGATTCACCGGATTGTAGACTCCCCTTCCGGTCACAGAGACCAAGTCTGTTTCGGGAGGCAGGATGTCTTGTATCACAACATTGGTGACATCGATCGTGTTGTTCAGGTTGTCATAGGTGATTTCGTAAGTGACATTATCACCGAGAAGCACACTTTGCGTCGGATAGTTGAGATTGTCTTCCAGAGCGAGGTTTAGCGGGTTGTAGCTCACCTCTCCCCATGGCACGAGACAGCCTGTCGGATCGCCGATGTCACCCGAATCGAAGAGGACCATGGTGATATCCGAGTCGATGGCCGGCAGACGATCGGTTTGGAAGCCGGTGGTGACGTAGATGGGAGAGTCCTTGATCCTGCCGTCGACGCTCAAGCCGACTACACCGTCGCTGTATCCGAACGATGAAAGGCTTGCTGTGATTGTTTTTTTCTAACTGATGGGCAAGTAGTTCATTATGGTATTTTGGCGTTCGAGATGTTAGCCGGGTTGGGTGGGAAAACGTGGATGTTCAAGCCTGATTTTGTGATTCACGATTTCTTACACGAAGTCGAAGGGCTCGAGAATCGAATTTCGGTCGATCAGAGGCATAAAAACGAATGCGATGAGATAACCGCCGTGAGGACTAATGCTCCCTGTTGCATGATGCGCTTTAAACTAATGCCTGTTGTTGTTATAAAGTCAAGATAAAAAACGTTGAATTTGGAAAAAGAAATACAGATCGAGAACCCCAGGCTAGGCGATTTGGAAGGGCGAAGACAGAATCTGAAGGAATTGATAAACGTGATTGAATGCGAATGATCGCTGGTGGATAACAGCTAATTTGGTTGATCGATCAGAACATGGCCCTGACCGATGGGCAGCTCGAATCGTGTTGCTATGCGGAGTTCTCCTGTTTTGTTGACATCGGTGGAATCAGGCCCATTCTCCGGAACGTCACAGGTGGAATTTGTCAGCAGGTGTAAAAGGGATTGGAGCAGATTTCTTTGCCCTACGGGCTTGGACAGGCACTGATCGATGTTCGAGTCTTCCTTGAGCGAAACCTCCCTCGAATTCGGCTTGGCCTGCACGTTCTGAATTTCTAGATAGTTGCGAGACCGCCGAGGAGGGTGGCCTTCGTAAAACAGCTCGGGGCACAGCGAGCCGTGCCCCGAGCAGACGGTCTTGGGGTTAATCTTCGTGGATCAATCGAGAGCCGATCCCTGCTTTCAGGGCACGACGGTGATGTCGACCTCGTCGTAGAAATCGATGGCAGACTGATTCAGCTTGCCGTTGGCTCTATGCTCGAGGATCAACCAGGCCTTGTAGCTTCCAACTGGCATGCGCTGATCGAGAATAGTCTTGAGAGGAATGTCGTTGAGCGGTCCCGTGTAATACTCGTTACCAGGAACGGCTTTCCACTTCGGAAAGTCGTAGTAGCCGTAGCTATAGAAGGCTCCGGAATCGAGGTTCTGCGCCAACACGAAAACGTCGCACCGTGTTCCAAGATAATCGCCTGCAAAGACTTCGATGGTAAGGGTGCAGTTCTCAGTCTTTGCCACCTGGACTCCGGAGTCCTGTCCGTTGCACTTGACATCCACCATCGGGTCAACAAGCCCACTTTGTTCGCCGAGCCTGAAGTAGACGTCCTTGTTGCCGGCTTCGCGGTCGCTCATGAAGAGCATGTTGATCTTGCCGGCGCCATCGATGAACATAAAAGGCATGCTGTCGTTTTCGGCGTTATCGGTGAGGTTGGTGGCGGTTCCCCAGGTGGCACCGCTGTCAGACGAGCTGATGAGCATGACTTCGTCATCGCCGTCGGCGGCGCTGTTCCAGGAGACGTAAACGTTGCCAAGCGTATCTGCGCAGACGTTGGCATTGAAATTGTGGACTGAAGAGTTGGTAAGCCGAACTTCGTTTTCCCAGGTGGTGCCGCCGTCGACCGATCGCCTGTAGTAGACCTCTATCGGGGCGCCACTCCGCTCGTCGAGCCACATGAGGTGCAGGTTTCCGTTGGAATCGGCACATATTTTGGGGTCATAGGTGACGTAGGGCGGGTCGGTGAGCTCGACGACGTTTTCCCAGGTGTCGCCGGAATCGGTGGAACGAAGATAGTTGACTTCGTAGGTCCCGTTGGGATCGTCGACCCAGACGACGTGGACGCCACCGTTCGAGTCGGCGCACATCGAAGCGTGGTTGTTCGCGACGCCGGTTCCTAGAGTAATCACCGAATCCCAGCTCGAACCTCCGCCGCTTGTGGAACGAACGTATTTAACAGCCCCGCCGGGTTGCATATCCGTCCAGACGACGTGCAGGTAGTCGGAAGAGTCGGCGACGATCGTTGCCGGGCCCGAGTTGGGAGAAGAACCCCAGTCGAGGAAATAGGTGTCCCAGCTCGTTCCGTTGCTGGATTTCAAGTAAGCGTGCGAGCTACTGTTCAGTGTCGACATGACTAAATGGAACGTTCCGTTGGACGTGCAGCAGATGGTCGGCTCTACGGTACCGCTCATCATGTTCAGCTTTGTGTGATCGGTCCAGGTGAGACCCCCATCAACCGACCGGGCTGTGTACGAGTCATTGTAGCCGTAGTGCCAGACGGCCTGAATATTCCCGGAGGGTGCCACACAACCTTGCGGACGTTCGTCAGCACCGCTCGAGGTGGTGATTCGCGTGGCATCACCCCATGTCTGCGCCGGTACGAGTGGGACGACTATAACGGCTGATAAAAACAAAAGGAATGCGATTTTCGAGAAGTTTTTCATGATACCTCCTTCTCTTTGGAAACAAACAAGAACGACGAGTTAAAATGGAAACATTTCCAACTGTAACAGCAGATAAACGATGATCAGAAACTGGCTTTCACAATGTTGAGACATGTTCAAGTTACTGCAAACGATCCTGTCAACGTACGATCCTGTCAACGTAACTGCAGCCAGCCAAACACGAGGCTATCTATGGACGTTTCCAATCTAAAACGAGAATTCGAGTTGCCTTGCTTCATAAAATTTTCATAAAGAGCGAATGGATTGGAAAAAATCGTTTGAAATCGGCTGATTGGACGTTGGAGTGCTTCGATCAGGCGGATCATTCGTCATAGAGTTGGCAGGAAACAAATCGAGTCACAGGCGAGGAGACTAATTCGAGTTACTTTGGCAGGTCTTTTTATTTTCGATGATCGTTTCGAGTAGTTTCTCATATTCCGCGTATTGTGGCTGATTGTGTGGGGTTTTGGTGATGGCGTTGTTCATGAGATATATGGCTTCGTCCCAGCGCTCCATCAAGTTAAGGAGGCGGGCGAGATTTTGCATGATATGGATCGTTCGCCAGTGATCCTCGCCGAGAAGGAGTTTGTATCCCTCCAATGCTTTTTTTAAGCACGCCTCGGCTTCGGTATATTCTCCTCTTTGAGTCAATGGCGTCGCCAGGTTGTTGAGAGTGTCATAGACGGCTATGTTGTCATCTCCGTATATTCGACGAAAGCCACTCAGAGCTTCTCGGTACAGGGATTCCGCCTCTATTACCTTGTTCTGTAGGCAAAAAACACCGGCGAGACCGATCATGGCGTCGAATCTGACAGGATTTTCGATCTCGAGCTCCTGGCATCTTGCTAGAACATCTTTCAGAAGTAGTTCGGATTCCGGGATTTCTTGCGTGTTCGCCAGCAACGCTGCCAGATTCACGGTAACACGAAAGGTTTCCTGGTGGTTCAGTCCCAAGATTTTTTGATATCCATCGAGAGAGTCTCTGAGGAAACGTATAGATTTATTGAATTCTCCCCGATCCGAGTAGAGAAGACCGAGGCTGTTTTGTATATTGAATATTCGCGGATGGTCTTTTCCGTAAATTAGACTGAAGCAATTCAGGGCCTCGATCAAGAGTTTTTCGGCCTTAGAATCCTCACCTCGATTCAACAATAGGATCGCCAGATTCATTTTGATATGCACTGTTTCGGGATGTTCGGGACCCATCAAACGATAGTAACCATTCAATGACTTTCTCAAAAAGTTCTCTGCTTTTTGGAGGTTGCCTCGATTTCCGTGAAGAATGGCAAGATTGTTGTATATGTCATATATCCTTGTGTGATCGATACCTCGAGTGCTGATTTCGTGATTAAGAGCATTCAACAGAAATTCTTCAGCGTCGTCGAAAGAACCCCGATCTGCAAGAATGTTTGCCATGTTCATGGCTGCAAGAACAGGATAATCGTTATCGATTTCTAATCGACGAAATCCGTTCCATGCAGTGGAGCAGAGTGTCTGCGCTTTTTCGAGATCCCCTTTCTCGCGATAGAGGAGAGCCATTGAATGTATCGTTATAAATACATTTACGTGTTCGTTACCGTATATTTTCAGCGAGAGCTCCAAAGCTTTCTGGTATAGAGACTCGGCTAATTCGTAGTCGCCTTTTTCGAGATAGACATCAGCAAGGGTTTTGAGATTCTCCCAGGCGATGGGATTGAGGGGGGCGAGGGAGTCTTCGGCTATTTTCAACCCGATCTCGAGGTGTTTCTGGGCTTCATCGAAATTCCCGAGAGCCTTGAATGAACGCCCGATGATTCCGCGGGCTTTTGATTCGACAGTCGGCTGACCGTCGAGCTTGGCATCTATCCCCAAGCTTGCCCGCTTGAGCAGTTCTTGGACGGATACGAAACGTCCTGTAGCGCGCGCATCAGATAAGATGAGGACATATTCCAAAAAATCGAGAGTCCGCTCCGCTTCCTCTGCGCGCTTTATAGCCCTCTTCTTCATTCGATCGGCTTCTTGTGCGTGGTTGAAAGCGCCGGTCGCGTTGTGACTCGCCACGATGGCGAAGTGGGTGCTCACGATCGCGGCTGACAGAAGAAGACCTAAGAAAAGGATAAAAGACCAGACGAGCAACTTGTTACGGAGAGCGAATAGCCTCAACTGATAAAGTGCGCTTTGTGGCCGTGCCTCGATCGGTTTATGGTTCAGAAAGCTTTGGATATCTCTAGCGAGCTCGAACGCCGAACTATAGCGGTGGACGGGATCCTTCGCGAGAGCTTTGAGAGTAATCGTTTCGATATCACTGGGCAGTCGCTGATCGATCAAGGAAAGAGGGTGAGGCCCTTTTTCTTTGATAATCGAAATCGCCTCGATAATCGTTTTGTTGGAGAGGTCATATGGAAGTCGCCTTCCGATCAGCTCGTAGAGGATGACGCCCAGGGAGTATATATCACTGCGAATATCGAGTTTATCACACTCGCCGGAACACTGCTCCGGGCTCATGTAGTGCAGGGTGCCGATGATTTGACCTTGGTTTTCCGTTAACGATTTTGAAGGGGATGCAGAATCGGTGGTGCGAGCGATACCGAAATCAATGACTTTGGGCAGAACGTCGTCGGAGGAAGAATCGATGAGGATATTGGCCGGTTTGAGGTCACGGTGGATGATGCCTTTTTGATGGCCATAGTGTACAGCCTCACACACTTTGATGAAAAGCTCGAGCCGACTTCGTAGATCGAGTTTCTTCCGGTGTGCGAAATCGGCTATCGATTGTGCATTTGGAATGTACTCCATGGCAAACCAAGAGATCGCATACTCGCCGTCTTCTTCAGTACCGGCATGATAGATTTGGGCGATTCCGGGATGAAGCAGCCTGGCCAAGATCTGGACTTCCTGTTCGAAAAACCTAATCGCCTGCGGCGCGGTCAATCCGGTCCGCAAGGTCTTGAGGGCCACCCGACGCTTCGGAGATTCCTGAAAAGCCTCGTAGACAGTTCCCATACCACCGGAGCCTATCTTGCGAACGATGCGATAGGCATTGATGTACGATCCAATGCGACCTTTTTCAGCATCGAGTGCGTGCTGATCAGGGGGATCGACAACGGGTGATTCCAGAAACTGGGTCGAGTTGTAGTAATTGGCGATGAGACCGTCGAGTTCAACGCGTAATGCGGTATCTTCCGCGCAGGTTTCATCGAGACACTCTTCCCAACGCTCCTCAGGTAAGTCGAGGATCTTCAAAAAGATACTTTTAACGCGCAGAAATCGTTCATTGGTCATGGAGCGAGTTTCCTATCCGACCTGATTCATGAGCCACGCTTTGGCCATTAACCATTCACGCGTCACTGTGGACCGCGAAACTCCCAGCACGCGCGCGACTTCACCTTCAGTCAGTCCACCAAAAAAACGCAGTTCTACGATTTTGGACATGCGCAGGTCCTTGGTCGCGAGGCGCGCCAGAGCATCGTCGAGTAGGAGAATATCAAGGGAGGGTTTACCTGGATTGAGTATGCTCGTATCGAGAGGCAACTTGCGCCATCCAGCACCCCTCTTGGTGGTCTGTTGGCTGCGGGCATGATCCACCAGAACGCACCGCATCGCTTGGGCCGCTGTTCTTAGAAAGTGGGACCTGTCCTCCCATTTGACATCATCGCCCAGGAGTCGCAGAGCGGCTTCGTTAACGAGTGCCGTGGTCTGTAGAGTGTGACCCGGGGGCTGGTAACGCATGAGTTGTTTTGCGAGGGTGTGAAGTTCCTCGTAGAGGATCGACAGAAGTTCAGCGGTTCGTTTTCCGTCATCGTCTCTCTCGTTTCTGAGCCGGTCGATCAGATTCCTGACAATTTCTCTCGAAATCATTGTGGATGCCCTTGTATTTAACGACGAGCCGAACTGCAGCACCTCATTCATTCAGGCGAGGAGAAGCGGATCGCAGCGACTCGCGGAATTCCGATCCAAACGCGAGGCAACAATCGGCAGGAGATTTCATTCAGGTTCCGAAAGCCGCCGGCATAACAAACTGTCAACATAAGCCTGCGATAAGAGAGGCTTGCTCCCATGCTATATCAAAAAACCGGTCTTCGTGATAAGTGTTTGATTTAAAACACATCAACCACAATAAGTTGGCAGTTATGTAAAAAGAATTTTATCATTTCTTTAAAATTATTCAACAGGCGTGCCAAGTTCAAATCATGGTGATGAGATATTTCTCAATTTTTGCAGCGATGTTACTTTTTAGAACCGCCTAAAAATGACTTAGACCGGTAAATGGGTTTGTTTTGGCGACATTGGTGTTCAAAAATATAGAATCTCGCGTCAAGGTTCGCCGAGGTTACGTTCCGAGTGCGATTTGGGTGCACGGATGTGGCCGGTTCTCGCCGTCGACCGCAGTCGGAAGGGTGTGTGGATCTCGGCTCAAAAGAAACCAGCCGTGAGTCGCGACTCACGGCTGGTTTTTTCATGTGAACGAGGTCTTGCGCGAAAATCAGATCGCTCGTGACGGCCCGAAACGGGGCGGTTCTCCTTTCGAATCTACGGCACGATGCGCAGATCCACAGGATTCGAGGCGTAGTTGATGGGGCTCAAGGTCACCCAGGCGAAGCTCAAGGTCTTGCCGATCAGGTTGGGATCGGTGATGACCGGCGCGTTGAAGGTCGCAGTGGCGTCGCCCTGAGCGTTCAAGGTGCCTCGGAAATCGTCGAAAGTGGGTGTATTGACGTTGGCGATGCCGTAGTTGGTGTAGGCGTCGCGGTTGAGCGGCACGGTGACCGAGCCGATCTGCGTGCCCGGCGAGGTGCCGCTGGCGGAGAGCGCCAGCATATAGGTGCGGCCTGACTGGCTCGGAGCACCGTTGAGCGTGAAAGTGATCGCCCCCCCGGTGGAGGCCATCACGAAGACCTCGGAGTGAGCGAGCTCGGCGAGGTCACCGCTGGCCAGGGTGCCCACGTGCAGGTCGTCGATGTTCCAGCCGCCTAGCTCCATGCCGCCGTCGGTCGTCAGAGTGTAGCGCAACCGCACGTCGGGATTGTTGTCGGCGAAGGCCGAGATGTCGATGTCGTGTTGCACCCATTCGGTGTCGACGAGGTCGCCGCTGTAGGGATTGCTGAACACCGAGTTGCCGTTGACGGTGATAGCCGCCTGATCATACTGCCCTGCTTCCACGGTCAGCCAGCGGCGGTAGCGCAGACTGATTCCGGTGTACCCCGAGCAGTCGATCGACGGCGAGAGGAGCCAGTTGTCGACGTTGGGCTGGTAGTTGCCGTTCCACCCCGACGGGCCGAGGTCGTTACCCCAGATCATGCTACCCGACCAGGCGTAGCCGGGATCGTACCCTCCGTTGCCGGTGGGCGCGTTGCGCATCCAGTCGTCCTGCCCGCTGCCGCCATGAGTCCAGCCGTTGTCGCCCAGCTCGAAATCGTCGGCAAAGATGTCGTTGAAGTAACCTACGAAAAACTCGAACTCGTCCGGACCCAGACCATCGGGCAACCGCTCGGTGTTCCCCTGATCGTCCTCGGCCTCGAGATAGTATTTGACCGAGCCGGCTTGCGACAGACCGGGGATCGAAGCGATGTATTCATCGCCGCTGCCGGCCGGGATCATCGCCTTGGAGACGCCGCCGCTGCCGAGGTCATAGTTGAGGGTCACGCTCACCAGATTAGATCCGATAAGCGAGCTCACGTCGGCGGTCACCGCGTACGGGCCCGAGGCATTGGTGGAGTCGGCCAGCGGAGTGTGTACGATTTCCAGGTCGACGGGTGAGGCCAAGGTGGCCAACGAAGCCAGCACACCTTGGGTGATCATCGTGGCCAGTTGGAAATCGTTGGCCGAGGTGCCGATCACATCGTTCGCCGTGTGGATGTAGGGGGAGTAGTTGTCGAGGTCCTCGAAGGGGAAGCAGGCCTGATAGCCGTGCTGGGTGAAGGATTGGTGGTCCGAAGTGCCCCCGCTCATGCTTCCCGAGGTGATCCCCAGGGCGGGAACATAGGTGGTGTACATGTCGGTACAGAAATTGATCAGCGAGCTCGACGAGTAGTTCGTGATGAACGCCACGTCGTAAGGATCGCTCACGTGACGGTAAGCGTTCATGTCCTGGTTGATGTACGCGCCCACGTCGGTGCCCTGGGTGACCAGCCAGTCGCAGTAGGCATCGCTGCCGATCAGTCCCAGTTCCTCGGCCGAGAAGCAGACGAAACGGAGCGTGTACTTGAACTGGTACTGGCTCAGGATGCGCGCGATCTCGACCACCGCGGCCGTACCCGAGGCGTTGTCGTCAGCGCCCGGCGCTTGGCCGACGTAGGAGATCGAGTCGTAGTGGGCACCCACGATGTAGACCAGCGACGGTGAGACGGTGCCGGGTAGTTCGGCAATGACGTTCTCAGAGTAGCTGCTGCTGAAATTATGGGTGCTCACGGTGAGACCACCGATGGCGTTGAAGGCGTTCACCAGGTAGGTTTCGGCCACATGCGCCCCGGAGCTCGCCTGGCGCTCGCCCATGTTCTGGAGGTCCTGGACGGTGTTCTGCAGGTTGGTGCCGTTCACCTGAGACACCATGGCGGCGATGTTGGGATCGACGGCCCGTGAGCCTGGCTTCAGACCTCGAGGCGATCTGAAGGCTTGGGAAGGTGTGATGCGCTCGAGAGAAAGCTGACGAAAGCCCTTCTCCAGACCGTAATGACCCGTAGGCCGGAAAAGCGCCGACTCGGCCGAAGCCAGCACCTCGGCGTCCGGTCCGATCACAGCGACCAGCGCGAGATCTTCATGGACGTAGAGCAGGTTCACTGTGCTCGGGAGCTGATCGGCGCTGCGGTCTCGCAAGGAGACCACGTAGAGGCCCTGGGTGTCGGCCGGCAAGTCGATCAAACGGGAGCTCAACCCGCTCTTTGTAAGAGTGGTTTGGTCCGCGAGCGCGGGTTGCGCCACCAGGATTTTACCGAGATCGTCGAGGACGCGCAGATCCCGGTAGAGATCCTCGCGTGGCATCACACCGCTACCTATATCAACGATACGAAGCGACGATAGATCGGTCTTCGGTGCCTGCTCACCGGCCAGGAGCCCTCCACTGAACAAGATGAGGCAGATCAGAATCGATATCGAGTGTTTCATTGTACCTCCTTGCGGACAATCGGGATCGAACTCGCGGACAATCGGGATCGAACTCGCGGACAATCGGGATCGAAATGAGACGGTTCGGGCTTTGCGAAAAAGTGCTTTTCGGTGCGAGGCTGCATGTAAAGGTTCTGGCTTTTGGAAATTCCGATTATATCAGTGGGAACCGATTTCGCCACGCAAAAAAGGACTTACGGCGCCCTATCGCGCGTTGCCGGCGCCCGATCGCTTGGGGATCGAATTGATCGAAGCGACGATTGTGAGAGAGGTGAATGGGAGAGGAAGATAGGGGTAAAAGAGGTCGGGGCGCGATCATCAATGGATCGTCAGAACCCGCCCCTGAGCGGCCCTGCACCGGCAACAGAGGCGGACCGCCTGCCGCGGCCGTATCGGTTCTGCACATCGGCTCGCGAGATGGATTGAGGTTGAGGGAGTCGTTGTCGAACGGCGGCGAACAGCCTGAAGCGTGACCCCCTGCCGCGGACCTTACGGGGAAGCGCGCAAGGGAGTCACGACATCTCTCTGGTGGTTTCACGAGGCCAGCGGAGAGGCGCAGATCGACGCTAAAGCTCTCAAGGGTCTTATTAGAAGATCTGTTCCCACAGAAAATCGTCGGGATTCCACTCCGGGACTTCATCGGGAGTGAAAAACAGATGCAAGCGCTCCTGATTGTTGACGAAGGACAAGGTTTTCTTCGCCTTGTGAGCAGGAGTGGGAGCTGTGACGACGACTACGTGACGGTCCTTGTGATGCTGGAGAACCTGCTCCAGAAACTGGATGAACTGATCCGCGGTGACTCTTTTGTTCAGTAAGTTGAACAAAAATTTGCCACTCCGGCTTGTGACCACCATCGCCGCACCTTGTTTACGCGCCTTGGAAGGTGTAGAAGCCTTTTTGCCATTGGACTTCGAGGGCTTTTTCGAGAAGGAATTGAGCTCCACATCGGTATCGAACTCGAAGTAGAGCACGGGAATCAACTTCTTGAAAGTGTCCACGATCCCGGGCAGCACGCTTTTTTTCCAGCGCTTCAGCTTGTCACGTCCTTCGCGACCCGATGTCTCTCCGTTCTGGTGAAAGAGCATGCCCGCGTCGCGCAACCGCCTGGCGATGGTCCAGCGGGATGATTTGACGGAGAACTGTTCCTCGATTACCTCCGCGAGACGAACGCAGGTCCACAGATTGGTTTCGTAACCGTATTCCGTCGCGGAGTCGAGCATAATGGACAGGAGATCATTATTGCTGACCCTATCCAGAACTCGCGGCCGACCACTCGTGGGACGGCGGACCAAACCGTTGTTGCTGCCAGCTTCTCTGTACCGTCTCAACCACAGGTAAACCGTGGCAGGATCGACCTGAAAGGCTTCAGCGACATTGTCGACGCTCTGCCCGTTGAGGACCGCGTCAACCGCCTGAACTCGCATATCGTAACTGGAATATTTTCTTCTAGCCATGTTCACTCATCAAAGTTATCTGACAACGCGACGTCTACTTTCGTGTTTGTAGAACAAACGTCGCACGAAAAGGTTTGAATCTCAACGATACCGACCTGATTGTCGAAAAAGCACTGATTGTTGAAAGATCCAGGTCGCATGTCTTTCTACCTATCTTTTCGGATTTATTATCGCTGTTTGGCGGAAAAAACTGAGCTTCCCTCGTTCTGTCAGGCCCTACTTTCGGGTCAATCCGCCCAACTATACCACCGATGCTCTTTTTGCACCTGCTTCAATGAATAGCTTTGAGAAAAAGAAAGGGCAATCAGAAAAGGAAGATCTCAAGTGTTAGTATTGATATGTCCAATGGTAACATCAAAAGAACACGAATTCCAGGCACAACTCATCGTGCGCTGATATCGGAGGTATTAGTTGTGCTTCTAAAGAGTTGACTTTAGTTTATTGAGCAATCAGAACACGGATCAGAGTAATAAAATATACTCTTTAAAGGAAGTCTGGGTAGAAAAGTTTTTTAATGTTTTTTCGTTTTCCAGCAGCGTGATGGAGAAAAGTGTGTTCTTACGTAGTGTTTAGTCCTACACGGGTGAGGGGGTTACCTCTGAGGGACGGCGTTTTTTTATTCCTCTTCGTAACGTGCTTTTAGCGCTTCGATCACAGTTGCGTCGGCCAGCGTAGTGACATTACCTAATGCTCGGCCTTCGGCGATATCCCTGAGGAGCCTGCGCATAATCTTGCCGGATCGGGTTTTAGGCAGATCGACAGTGAAGATGATCCGTTCTGGAACCGCGAATTTGCCGATCCTCTTGACAACTCTCTTTTTGAGTTCCTTCTCGAGCTCGATGCTCTGAGGCGATCCGTCGCGTAGGCTTACAAAAGCCACTAGAGATTGCCCTTTAATCTCGTGTTGGGTGCCGATCACGGCCGATTCGGCGACGCCATCGTGCTCGACGAAGACACTTTCGAGTTCAGCGGTGCCGATCCTGTGCCCGGAAATATTGACCACATCGTCGACGCGACCCAGGATCCAATAGTATCCGTCACGATCCCGCTTTGCTCCGTCTCCCGGAAAATAATAGTCGTCCCATTTGGACCAGTAGGTTCTTACGTATCTATCCGGATCACCGTAGATCCCTCGCAGCATTCCCGGCCAAGGTTTGCGTATGGCGAGCAGGCCGGAGTTGGTAGCGTTACCTTTCTCATCCAAGACATCCGGCTGGACACCGAAGAAGGGCAGGGTGGCGCTTCCTGGTTTGGTGGGTGTACAGCCGGGCAGCGGTGTGATCATGATGCCGCCCGTTTCGGTCTGCCACCAGGTGTCGACGATGGGGCAACGACCCTTGCCGATGATGTTGTGATACCACATCCAGGCCTCGGGATTGATCGGTTCGCCCACGGTTCCCAGCAGCCGCAGCGACGAGAGGTCGCGGCCTTCCGGCCAACGTTCACCCCATCTCATGAAGGTCCGGATCGCCGTGGGAGCGGTGTAAAAAACTGTGACACCGTATCGCTCGATGATCTCCCAGAATCTGCCTCTTTTCGGCCAGTCTGGTGATCCTTCGTACATGACGCATGTCGCGCCGTTGGCGAGGGGGCCGTAGATCAGATAGCTGTGCCCGGTGACCCAGCCGATATCGGCCGTACACCAGTAGACATCCTCCGGTCTCAAATCGAAAACGTACTTGGCGGTCAGGTAGGTATAAACCATATAACCACCGGTCGTGTGGATGATCCCCTTCGGCTGTCCCGTCGTGCCGCTCGTGTAGAGCAGGAAGAGCAGATCCTCGCTGTCCATCTCTTCGGCCGGGCATTTCGAGGCCATGTTGTCGATGATTCGATGATACCAGTGATCGCGTCCATCGGTGATGTGACAGGGGAAGGAATTCCCCGAGGCGCGCCTGACCACCACCACGTCCCGCACGCAGTCGCACTGCTCAACCGCCTCATCGACGATGTTTTTCAGCGGCAGAATGTTACCGCGCCGCCATCCGCCGTCGGCCGTAATGACCAGCTTGGCACCACAATCCCGAACGCGGTCGCGGATCGAATCGGAAGAGAAGCCGGCGAAGATGACCGAATGCACCGCTCCGATGCGCGCACAGGCCAGCAGACTGATGGCCAACTCGGGAATCATGGGCAGGTAGATGGCAACCCGGTCCCCGCGCTGGATGCCCAGCTTTTTGAGGGCATTGGCGAACAGCCCCACTTCGCGGGCGAGATCCCAGTAGGTCAGAACCCGCCGGTCCCCCGGCTCGCCCTCCCAGATGATCGCCGCCTTGTTGCGCCGCGGCGAGTCGAGGTGCCGATCGAGGCAGTTGTAAGCGATGTTGGTGCGCCCCCCGTCGAACCACTTGAAGAAAGGAGCCTCGTCGTCGTTCAGAACACGGTCCCAACGTTTAAACCAGAAGAGGTCATCGGCCACCGAGGCCCAGAATCGCTCGGGATCCTCGATGCTCTCGTCGTACCGGGCGTGGTAGTCGTCGAGAGACGAGATCCGAGACTTTTCCTTGAAAGCCCGGGAAGGGTGAAACAGCCTGCTCTCTTCCAGCAACGTCTCGATGTTCTGCCTCTCCATGATGACTCCGCTTTATCCAGGTTGAAACGAACGTGTTTTGCACTCTTTGGCTGACGGGTTACTAAGTGATTATACTTTTTGCCCCCTTTCAGATCGCATCAAAAGTCTTCATAAAGTCAGTTTGCAGCTGAAAGAGTGAGCGCCGCGGTGATGATGCGGGAGAACTCGTCCGTGCCGAAAGGCTTCTCGATGACGCCGCAGATCTTCACAGCCACTCAACGCCTACCAATCGTTGTTGGCAGGAAAATCCTTCTGCGGCATGGGCTTGCCCCGATGGCACAGGTCGTTTATTTTCCAGGTGGCGGAAGGACCGGAGCCGATAGGGACGATATCTCGGCGAGCGACTCGACGAGGATCAACTGAAGAGGATGCCATGGACCAGGGACCGGTCAAGATCGTGTTCATCGTGGGCGGCGGGCGTTTTTTCGGTGCCGAGCTGCCTCTGGGAGGCGCTGCCAGCTACCTCAAGGCTGTCGCCAGAGCGCTGCCGCGCGAGCGCTTCGATCTGCTTTTTATCTTCCTTTTCAGCGGTCCCACGGTCGACGAATTCGAAGGGCTCGGTTTCCGCTGCCAGGTTCTGGACAAAGCCTTTCGAGGTGATCCGTTTCTCCCCCTGCGGATCGCCAGGGTCTTGCGCGCCGAGAAGCCCAATCTAGTTGTGACCGCCGTTTCGAACGCCAATTTCTACGGCCGCCTCGGAGCGCGGCTGGCCGGTGTTCGAAGGCTGGCCACGGTGGTCATGGACTACATGCAGGGGATCATGGCCGGCGAGCGGGCCAAACCCCTTCTGGAACGCTTTGGTTACTGGCAGGAGAAGGCGCTCTGGCGACTCAACAGTTGGATCGTGGCGCCTTCGAACCCCTTGAGAGATCATATCATCCGGCGCTGGGGTGTGCCTGCCGACCGGGTTCTCTTCATCCCCGGCGTGGTGGACACCGACCAGCCGGCACCCGATCGAGCGCGGATCGACGCGGCGCGCAAGGCTCTGGACGCCCGGGACGGACAGTTGCTCATCGGCGCCATGTGCCGCCTGGCACCGGTCAAGAACCTGCCGATGATGCTCCGCGTGGCGCACCGCGTGGACGAAACCGTTCCGGGTGGGATCCGCCTGGTGATCGCCGGTGAGGGCCCGCAGCGCCGCAACCTCGAAACCCTGGCCCACGAGCTCGGCCTCCAGGATGTGGTGCGCTTCGTGGGCTGGTGGAACGATTCCGCCGCCTTCAGTTCCGCCGTCGATCTCCACCTGCTCACCTCTTACACCGAATCGCAGGGGATTTCCCTGCTGGAAGCCATGGCGGCCTCCAAGCCGGTGATCGCCACAGCCGTGGGAGGGGTGGTCGAGGTGGTCGAGGACGGCGTCACCGGTCTGCTCGTGGAGCCCGACAACGACGAAGCCATGGCGCGTTGCGTCGTGGAGCTGCTGCGCGATCGCGAGCTCGCGGAACGCATGGGGCGGGCCGGCCGCCGGCGCGTCGAAACCCTCTTCTCGCCGGCCCAGGTTCGCGAGGGCTTCGAAACACTCCTGTGATGATCGCAAGAAAACCTTATCCCAAGGCGTAGACGAAGTCATTCACTTCGGGTAGAATGCCCGCGAAGTGGATGATGTGCAACGCGCCTGGGTCTCTGTTTTCGGCGCTTGCTAGTCGCGCCTATAACCACAGTTATATTCATTGCTCGTGGTCTTCGCTGTGCTATTTCGATCAGAAATTTACTGATTGAAAGCCGAAGGCTGCCTGCTAACCAACTAAGAGCTTCGATGTCTAACGCGGGCACCGGTTAGCGACGAGTTGTTTCTGTGCATCAGCCATTGCAAATCACCTCAACCCATGAGTTCCCCCTTGGTTAGTGGGATGAGGTGGAACGAGAAAAAAGCCATTAAGTTGTTTTAGTACAAGGATTAGTAGGCTTCTGCTCTTGGAAGCCGTCCTCTTGGGTCACAAGGAGGTAAGACTGTGAAGTGTACCCATTCAACCTGGGAGATCCCAATGAATCATCGAGCGTATCGTAACGAACTGTTTTCTTTTGGCCGGTTGGCTTCATTTGTTGTCCTGCTGGCGCTTCTCTGCCTGCCTGTCGGCCTGGCCGCTCAGGACATGAGCGCGAACGGTCAAGGCGGGGAAGAGCAACAAACCGATCTGACCACCACGGGAGGTGTGGTTTTCCACACCACCGACAACCCGGTCGAACAGCTCCGGACTGTTTCCGTTCCTGGGTCCGCCGTCGAGCTCTACTTGTGGAACGAGGTGCTACCGAGCGGGCAGACGCAGGCGTACTATGCCTTCAGCCCCGACGGTCACCAGCTCATGGGGCGTGTGCGGGCCACGACTTATAACGTGGGCCTGCGCGATTTTACCTTCGATCCGATGGTGCAGAAGATGGGTGTCGAAGCAGTGCTGGCCGCCAGGCCTGACAACACCCTCTACCTGGTCCAGTTCGAGGCGACACCCCTTCCTGAGCTCCAGGCACCAATCACACAGTCGGGCGGTAAGATCCACAGATTCTTGACCGACCACACCTTTATCGTGGAAATGTCCCTGGCAACCCGCAACGCCGTGGCCAATCTGCCGATCGTACGCTGGGTCGGACCCTATCATCCCGCCTATCGTACGGAGGAGTATCTCCGCGACGCACTGACCGGCAAGACCTCTCCACTCGAAGAGCAGCGCTATTCGATCATGGTCAATGACCGCGATCACAGCCAGCAGGAAAGCCTGGCAGAGGCGATCCGCAACCTCGGCGGCTTCGTCCATTTCACCACACCCAGCGGATTCCGCATGGAAGCGGATCTGACACAGGACCAGCTCCTGGAAGTCCTCCACAACAACGCGGTTCAGTTTATCGACCGCTGGGGCGGCCCGGGTGAGCTGGACATGAACATCGTCCGCGATCTGGGCGGCGCCAACTACCTGGAGAGCATGACCGGCTGGACCGGCCAGGGCGTCCGGGGAGAGATCTTTGACACCGAGCTGCTCACCTACCACCAGGAGTGGCTCTACTCACCCATCATCCACAGCTCGAGCTCCAGCGGTGGCTACCACGGGACCGCTTGCTTCGGCATCAACTTCGCCCGGGGCGTGGACCCCAATGCGCGCGGACTGCTTCCGGACGGCCAGGGTATCTTCTACCTCTACTCTGAATCGAACCAGTTCGGTGGCTCCAAGTCGCGCTATGACATCTGTGCCGAGCTGATCGATCCCCTCGGTCCCTATCGCGCCGTGTTCCAGACCGCCAGCGTGGGATCCACCAGGACCACGCAGTACACCACGATTTCGGCAGAGGTCGACGACTATCTCTTCCTGCACCAGATTTTGAGCACCCAGTCGCAGAGCAATGCCGGCAACCAGGACTCGCGGCCTCAGGCGTGGGCCAAGAATATGGTGGGCGTAGGCGGTTTTTATCACTACAACACATCCTCACGCACTGACGACCGCTGGAACTATAGCGGCAGCATCGGCCCGGCTCAGGACGGTCGCATCAAGCCCGATCTCGCCTATTTCTACGATTCGATCCATACCACTTACGGTTCCGGCAGTTCGAGCTACACCGAGTTCGGCGGGACCTCCGCGGCCACCCCGACCACGTCGGGGCACTTCGGGCTCCTCTTCCAGATGTGGCACGAGGAGCTCTGGCCGGGACATGGTGGCGGCTCCTCGGTGTTCAACAGCCGTCCGCATACGTCCACCGCGAAGGCTCTTCTGTTCAACACCGCTTACCGTTACGACTGGACCTCCGGTGGACCCAATGCCGACATCAACCGCTATGTGCAGGGCTGGGGTACCGCGGATGTGCGCAAGCTCTATGACCGCGCCGACAAGACGATGGTCATCGACGAGAGCGACGTGATCCTGCCCCTCGAGACCAAAACCTACGTCGTGAGCGTGCCGGTCGGCGAGACCGAGCTCAACGTGACCATGGTCTACACCGACCTGATGGGCACCGTGGGCGCCTCACAGCACCGCATCAACGACCTTTCGTTGAAGGTGACCTCGCCCTCCAGCACCGTCTATTGGGGCAACAACGGCCTGACCTCCAGCAACTTCTCCTCCTCCGGTGGCGTCTCGAACACGCGGGACACCGTGGAGAACGTGTTCATCCAGAATCCTGCCGCCGGCAACTGGACCGTTCAGGTCATCGGCGATGAGATCATTCAAGACAGCCATCCCGAAACGGGAAATCTCGACGCCGACTTCGCACTCGTGATCAGCGGCATCGAGGGAGGCGCTTCGCCCTTCGAGCTCTCGATCAGCCCCGATCCGCTCGTCAGCAACCAGAACAACACCTTCAGCGTCACCGGTGGGGATCCCTACACGAATACCTACCTGGCTTACAGCACGCTGGGCTCTGGCAGCACCTGGGTGAGTTTCCTGAACGTCTACCTCGACATCCGCAATCCTACGCAGGGCGGCACCACCAAAGTGACCGATGGTAATGGTGACGTCTCCTGGGATATCATGGTTCCTCCGCACTTTGCGGGACGGCAGGTTTGGATTCAGGCGGCTCAGTACGGCCAGACCACGAATGTGGTCTACAGCATGATTCAGTAGTCGGTACGACGCATCGAAGTTTTCGATCCGTTTGATCGACGGTAACTCATAGAGCGCGGGAGTGTTGCACTCCCGCGCTCTTTTTTGTCAGCACTCGGCAGGCATCAATGATGGTGATCGGAAGCGGAGACGATCGATTGGGCCGCGACCGGCCGGGTGATCTTTGAAACCAACGTCAGTCGATGATCGACTCCACGATGTCCCAGAAATCGAATCCTCCCTTGCGCTTCTTCTTGCCTCGCTTCGCCCTGAAACGTTGATACCAGGTCAGCCTGCATTCCTAAGGAATCGAGAATACATTCGGTTTCCCTTCTTCGAGGTGAAACTCCTTTACCACCCGGCTTCCATTTACCTCTACGCTGACCTGGTATGTTCCGTAGAAGCCACGGAACGTCAGCTCGCCGGCAGCGTTTGTCGTGCCGCTGCAACGGGTTTTCCATTGTCTCTGGATCAGATCTTTGAGCTGAACGTAGGCCGGCTTGGGGCTGAGATCGGCCCGTAGCAGGCCTCCACCCTCCAGCCAGGCGCCCTGATCGCAGAGGTCCCACCAGGTGATGGCCTTCACAGCGGGGTGGCCGAAGCAGACCGTATAGAAGCGGACGGCGTATTCGGCCTGGGCCGCCTCGTTCCACGGGCCGTGGCGATGCGAACCTGTGATCGGCTGTCCCGAGGAGGTGGGGGTGAACTCGGTGATGTGCAGATCCTTGCCGATCTGGGCGTAGCGGTCGAGATACCGTCGCACCCGGTCGAGGGGAAAGCGCATCGTCCGTGGCTCGTGTGCTTGGATGCCGATTCCATCGAAGGGCACTCCTCGGCGTTGGGCTTCGACGAGGAGCTCGAAAAACGGCGGGTAGCCGTAAACCAGGGCGCTGAAATCGTTGACGATGAGATAGGCCTTCGGCCGGGCCGCACGCGCCCAGCGATAGGGATCGTCGATCGTGAGCCCCGGATGATGGGAGGGTTCGTTGACAACCTCCCAGAACTCGATGGCGTGGCCGAAGCGTGTGATGATGTCGTGGACGCGCTGCTTTCGGGCCTCGGGAGGCGGAAACTGGCCGTCGGCCCAGATCGGCGTGCCCGCCCTGTTGTGCGACAAGAGGGGGTGACCTTTGAGCCGGATGCCGTGCTTTTGGCACCAGGCCACGATCCTGTCGGTGTAGACATAGGCCGGCTTTCCCTTTACTCGCTCGTAAGGCCTCCAGTAGAAAGCGGTTGTGGCGTAGTTAAAGAGCTCCCGGAAACGCTGCTCGAAGAGGGCGTTGTGCTCTGGAGTCTTGAAGCGGTTGAACTTGAAGATGTTGCAGCCGAAGAGGAAGTTGTGGCGGACCTGCACGGCTGACACCGCCGCACCCTGCAGCGGCTTGCCATCGGCGCCGAGCACGCGCACCACGGCGTCACCCTTGCGATGCTTCTCGATGACGGCCGCGCTCTGCGCCAGCACCTTCTCTTCGGCCTTTTCCTTCGCGGCGCCGACATGCCTTCGCCACTCTTCAACGGAGGCGCGGCGCGGTTCCCGCCTTCCGGTGCCAGGCGTCACGGTCATTCTGGCGATGTAGAGGTTGCGGTCCTCGTTGCCGAGCTTGGTGTTGTTCAAAAACACAACCGTGATGCGATGGATGCCGGCCTCGACCTTCTGTTCGAAGGTGTACTCTGTGAACCGGTTGGATCCGACGTCGAGCTGCGCGACGATCTCATCGTTCACCGACAACCACATGATCGGCCATACATCTCCGGCGATCGAGCCGCGCGCAACCACCGTGATCTTCAGGCTGCCGGCCTTATCGCAGCGCACGAATTCACCGAACTCTCCGTTCGACCAGAGGTTCCAGATCCCCTTCTGCAAGCCACCCGCCGTGTGGATCGATGCCGCGTCCGGGGTGATTTCCAGCGCGTACGTGGCGGGCGCTTGGAGGAAAATGAACATCAGAGTGAGACCGAAAAACACAATCAACCTTCGAGCAGTCGCACCTGTTCTCATGTTGCCTCCAGTTACTCGCAAACGGTCCTGCCGCTGGAACAATCTTGGTTATAGCATGGCAGTGCGAGATGTGCCGTCATTGCAAAGAGCGTCCAAACCTTCGTTTGATCGGTTGTGAACCACCGCCGTGCCGGGAGGTAGCGGGGGCAGCGGGGGGCAGGCTCATCGAACATGCAACGCACGTCTCGATAGAGGGTACTATCAGGAAGGGCAGGGTGATGGTGTGAGCTGCGGATCGTGGCAATACGTTGGGGCAGCCGGTTGGCGTTTTCTTTCCTGAGCTGAAACTCGCGTTCAGCTTGATTGACCCTACTACCGCCGAGTTGATCGAGAGAAGAGTGGAGAAATGATCAGCGCCCCATTATGCTGGCGGTCATGAAACGTGTGCTTGTCACCGGGGCTTCAGGATTCATCGGATGCCACGTGGTCCGGCTCCTTCTGCGAGAGGGGATCGAGGTGGGGGCCGTGGTGCGGCCTGGATCGGTGGCTCCCCGGCTTGCCGACATCAGGAACAATCCGCACCTCCAAATTCTCGAGGGCGATCTGACCTCCGCGGAGAGCGTGCGGTCGGTGCTGAGCTCCTTCGCACCGGAAGGGGTGATCCACCTCGCCGCCGCGGGTGTGGCGGCGGGGCGCACCCGGCTGGCCGACATGGTGCAGGTCAACGTCGCCGGTCTGGCCCGCCTCCTGGAGGAGCCGGCCCTGCTCGGACGGCGCATCGTGGTGGCCGGTTCGGTCTTTGAGTACGGCGTCCGCGGGGACGAGGAGGACGGGGATCTCGACGAAGGTTTGACGCTGAGCCCCACCACCGCTTACGGCCTGTCCAAGGTGATGGCCACCCAGCTTCTGGAGCGCTCCGTCGGTGTCGAGTGGGTGCTGCTGCGCCTCTTCGGCGTTTACGGTCCCTGGGAACGTCCCGAGCGGCTGATTCCCAACCTGGTTTCCGGCCTGACCGGTCTCAGCGAAGTCCCGCTCTCCGACGGCCTCCAGGTGCGCGACATGACCTATGTCAAAGACGTAGCGCAGGCCTTCGTCACTGCGCTCACCGCGCCGAAGGCTGCGCACCAGGTGATCAACATCGGCTCGGGGACCGGCATATCGGTGAAGGATCTGGCTCTGCGGGCGGCGGCGCTGAACGGCCCCGAGGAGGTTCGGGCGCGGCGCGAGAGGCTGCTGCGCTTCGGCGCGCGGGGACGCCGTGAAGGGGAACCGGCGCGGCTCGTGGCGCACACCCGGCGGGCCCACGAATTGCTCGGCTGGGAGGCCCGCACCACGCTCGACGAGGGGCTGGTCCACTGTTTCGAATGGTTCAGAACCGAACCGGACAACCCGTGGCGCTCGAGTACCGGGCGCGGCGTGGCCTTCTCGATCGTCATACCCTGCTACAACGAGGAGGCATCGCTGCCGGCGTCCATACCGCCTCTGGCCGAGATCCTGGCTCTGCAGGGGCTTTCCGTCGAGATCGTCCTGGTGAACAACGGCTCCACCGACGGCACCGGCCGGGCGATCGACCAGTTGATCGCGTTAGGGCTCCCTGTGATGCGCGTGGACGTGCCCCGCAACGAGGGCTACGGATTCGGCATCCTTTCCGGCCTGCGGGCTGCCGGGGGGCGTTGCCTCGGATACATGTGCGCCGACGGCCAGGTGGCCCCCGAAGATGTGGCCCGACTTCTCTGGGCGGTTCAGCGGGCCGGGCCGGAGGCGCTGGTCAAGGTGCGCCGCGTGGCGCGCAACGACGGCCTTTTTCGCTGGCTCCAGTCGCGCATCTTCAATCTTGTCTGCCTGCTGCTCTTCCGCACGCTGACCACCGATATCAACGGCACACCCAAGATGGCGGCGCGTCAGGTCTGGGAGCGGATGCGCCTGGAGAGCCGCGACTGGTTCATCGACGCCGAGGTGGTCGTCAAAGCCAAACGGATGGGGTTGAGCTTCGTCGAGATTCCGGTGGTTTTCATGCCCCGCCAGGCCGGACGGTCCTGGGTCAACTGGAAGACCTCACTGGAGTTCGCAAAGAACATCGTGAGGGCGCTGGCTCGCCGCTGGTGAGAGGGAGAGGGGGCTGGGAGCGGAGCGCGCGGCCGGTGAAAGGGTGACTGGATCGAGGACGATAGACGATGAGCGCAGCAGCAGACAGTGGCAAGCGGGATCGCGACCAGCAAGCGCGTGGTGCATCCTCCGGCGGGGAGCCCAAGCCGCGCGATCCGTCAGCCCTTCCGCCTGCGCCGCACTCGCCGGAAGAATCCGAAGAAAAACAGCGGCGGCGGATCAAGGCTCTCGTGAGAGATTATTGCACGGATCACAAGCAGAAGCGCGCACCCTTCCGGCCAGGGGAGACAGCGGTCCCCTACGGCGGGCGCGTGTTTGATGCCGACGAGATGGAATCGTTGGTCGACGCGGCCCTCGATTTCTGGCTCACCGCCGGCCCTCTGGCGGAGCGCTTCGAAGCCCGCTGCGCTGCATGGCAGGGCGTGGGCCATGCGCTCCTGGTCAATTCCGGCTCGTCGGCGCTGCTTCTGGCGGTGATGGCGCTGGCCGACCGTTCTCTCGGCAACCGTCGGCTCGCGCCGGGTGACGAGGTGATCACCGCTGCGATGGGTTTCCCCACGACCGTGGCGCCGATCGTGATGGCCGGAGCGGTGCCGGTGTTCGTAGACGTGACGCTGCCCTTCTACAATCCCACCGTGGAGGCGGTGCGCAGTGCGATCACCCCTCGCACGCGAGCGATCGTGCTGGCACACGCCTTGGGGAATCCCTTCGACGCTCGAGGGCTGCGCGACCTCGCCGAAGAGCGCGGCATTTGGTTGATCGAGGACAACTGCGACGCCCTCGGCAGCCGGCTCGGCGGCCGGCTGACAGGAACCTTCGGCCATCTGGCGACGCTGAGCTTCTTTGCCTCGCACCACATGACCATGGGCGAAGGGGGCGCGGTGATCACCGATGACGGTGAGTTGGCTGAGATCGTGCGCTCCCTGCGCGATTGGGGGCGTGATTGTGTCTGCCCGCCTGGCCGCGAGAACACCTGCGGCGAGCGTTTCGTGCGGCAGGACGGCTCGCTCCCGTTCGGCTACGATCACAAATACGTCTACGCACGCCTGGGCTTCAACCTGAAGATCACCGACCTGCAGGCCGCGGTGGGGTTGGCGCAGATCGAAAAGCTCGATCGTTTCGTGGCGGCGCGGCGGGCCAATTATCGTCGGCTCGCAAAAGCGTTGGCCAGACTGTCGGACGAGGTGATCCTGCCCCGGGCGACACCGGGCTCCGAGCCCTCGTGGTTCGGGTTTCCGATCACTTTGAGGGCGGGGGTAGGTGTTTCCCGCCGGCAGGTGGTGACCGCGCTGGAGGAACGCAAGATCGCCACGCGCATGCTGCTCGCCGGCAACCTGGCGCGGCAGCCGGCCTTCGAGGGTGTCCGTTACAGGGTCGCCGGCAGCCTGGACTGCACCGACCGCATCATGAAGCATGCCTTCTGGGTGGGCGTCTATCCGGGGATCACCGCGGAGATGTGCGACTACCTGGCCCGTTCGATCGTGGAGGTGGTTCGCGCAGCCGGCGGTGCGGACGCCCAATAAAAATCTTGAACCATGCCCGAACCGATCGGATCGCGCCCCGTTCAGTCTCAGTATCATAACTCCCCGCTCTTTTCGGATGCAGGAGCACGACCCTCGATTTCCTAACCCTCTTTGCGGCCCACGAACATCGCACGCGCGATTCCAGGGATATCGACTTATTAGGTGACACGTGACTCTCGAGGTAAACATGCAATACCGGACTTGGACGATTTTTTTGGGGATTTGCCTGGTCATCGCAATCGCATCGGCGGCGGGTCCCGTTGCCGGGGCGACGTTTTTTTTTGACGATGAGAGCGACGAGGTCCCTATCGAGGATTCCGGTACGGCGCCACCCGACCAGGGAGCGGCCGGTGGGGACGCTGATATGTCCGCCAAGCCCGGCGCCTCAGAGCGGCCCGCTCGGATGGAGGAGATCGTGGTGACCGCCACCCGCCGCAAGTCCAAGGAGCTCGACGCGCCGGCGGCGACCAACGTGGTGACCCGCCGGGAGATGGAGGAGCGCGCTACGCGCTCGCTGCCCGAGGCGCTCTCGAAAGTGCCCTCGGTGATGGTGCAAAAAACATCTTACGGGCAAGGATCCCCATATATCCGTGGATTCACGGGGTTCCACAACGTCATACTGATCGACGGTGTGCGGCTGAACAACTCCACTATCCGCTCGGGACCCAACCAGTACTGGAACACGATCGACCCGCTCACGGCGGAGCGTCTGGAGGTCGTGCGCGGCCCGTCGTCGGTGCTCTACGGGAGCGACGCCGTCGGCGGCACGGTCAACGTGATCACCAAGAAACGAAACCGCTACGAACCGGGATTTCATCTCAACGGCTCGCTCTACTGGCGCTGGGCGGACGCCGAAGACTCGATCGTTCAAAGGGTTGAGTTGGAAGGTAACTTCGAGGACCGTGTCGGTTTTTTCGGGGGCATCTCCTATAAAAACTTCGGCAACCTCGAAGCCGGTGAGCATGCCCGCACACAGCACTACACGGGCTACGATGAATACGACGGCGACATGCGTTTCGATTTTTTCCTGCGCGAAGATGTGAAGCTCACCCTGGCATGGCAGCGTGTGGATCAGGATGAGGTGCCGCGCACCCACAAGACGATCTATGCCGAGCCCTATCACGGCACCACCTTCGGGAGCGAGCTGCGGCGCGAGCTCGATCAGGACCGTGATCTCTTTTACGGGCGCCTCGTTGTGGACCGGTTCGCAGGCTATTTCGACAGCGCTGCATTTACGATCTCCAGCCAGCGGCAGGAACAGGTGCGTGACCGCCTACGGACCGGTCGCCGGCGGGATATTTCCGGTTTCGACGTCCAGACCTATGGCGCCTCGTTCCAACTGGCGAAGAGCTCGACGCTGGGTGACTGGACCGTAGGCAGCGAGTACTACCGGGACAATGTGGACAGCTTCCGCGAAAACTATCGCAACGGAGCATTGGTGGACAGCGACATCCAGGGTCCGGTGGGAGATCGTGCGGAATACGGAAATCTGGGGATCTATGCCCAGAACGAGAAGCGCTTCGGCGCCCTCGATCTGATTACAGGGCTGCGCTACAACTACATTTCCGCCCGTGCCGATCGTGTCGCGGATCCTGTCAACGCAGGTCAGATCATCTCGGTGGCCGATACCTACCGCGCCGTCGTGGGCAGCCTGCGGGCCGTCTATCACCTGGACCCCCACTGGAACCTCTTCGGCGGCGTCTCGCAGGGATTTCGGGCACCGAACCTCTCCGACCTGACCTCGCTGGATGCTACCAGCGCCGTGGAGACGCCCTCGCCCGACCTGGATCCGGAGTATTTTGTGGCTTTCGAGACCGGAGTGCGCGCCCAGCGAGAGCGCTTCGCCGGGCAGGTGGCTCTCTGGCAGACGATGATCGACGACATGATCGTTCAGTCTCCAACGGGCAACAGCGTCGGCGGCACACCCGAAGTGCGCAAGAACAACGTGGGCGATGGCTATGTCCACGGCATCGAGGCCGATCTGTCCTGGAAGATCTTGAACGACTGGACTGCTCTCGGGGCGGTGTCTTGGATGGACGGCGAGGTGGACCAGTTCCGTCCGGCGCCTGGTTTCGAGAAGGTCGAGAAGCCGATCAGCCGCATGATGCCGCTCTCCGGCTTCGTGGGGCTGCGTTTTGATGCGCCGAGCCGCGACGTCCATGCCGTTTTCGAAACCGTGATGGCCGCGGAACAGGACGAGCTGGCTCTGCGCGACGCGACCGACACGTCGCGCATACCGCCGGGCGGCACGCCGGGCTACACCATCTTCAACATCCGCGCCGGCTGGGAGGTCACTGAAGACCTGACCCTCTCGGCGGCCTTGGAGAACATTTCCAACAAGAACTACCGCATCCACGGATCGGGGATCAATGAGCCGGGGCGCAATCTGGTCCTATCCGTACGCCTGCGGTTCTAAGAACGGCGTGCTGACGATATAGGCGAAGTCACATTTGTGGATCAGTGTTCCATGGTTTGAATCAGCAACCGACAGTCTCCAAAATAAAAGCTAGGGCGCCGCTTTTTCAAGCGGCGCCCTAAAGCTCGCCTTAACCAACGGCCGCTTCTCGAGCCGTTCGCCTATCTGTGATCAAGTTATTCGATAATGGTAAAATCGACTTCGTCGAGATACTCGATGGCGGTCTGGTTGAACTTGCCGTTGGCGTGTCCCTCGAGGACCAGCCAGGCCTTGTAGTCGCCCAGCGCCAGGGGTTGATCGAGAACCACAGTCAATGGCACATTGTTCAGCGGGCCGGTGAAAAACTCGTTGGAGGGACCCTGTTTCCACAGGGGATCGTTGAAGTTACCATAGGTGTAGTAGACACCTGTGGCGAGTTTCTGTGCCATCACGAAGAGATCGCAGCGGGTGCCGAGAAAATCGTTGGCCTGGATCTCGATGGTGAGGTTGCAGTTCTCACTCGACAGGACCTGCACGGCCGCGTCCTGTCCGTTGCACTTGATATCGACTAGCGGATTGACGAGTTCCGGGCCTGCGGCGTACTTTTTGTAGTAAACGCCGTATGCGCCGGAACGGTCGTCCTTCCAGGCCACGTGAAGATTGTTGCGTGAATCGGCGAGTATTCTGGGGTACCTGGCATGACCGCTCGTGTCGGTCAGCTTTTCTTCGGTGCTCCAGGTAATACCGCCGTCTAAAGATGTTATGTGGAATAGCTCGTAATCCCCGTCGCGATTATCAACCCACAACAGATGGAGAGTATTCGCGGGATCGACACAAAAACGGGGGAGACCAAATCCTGGCTGTGTCGATACGAGCTTCGTGTGGTTCCCCCAGGTTTCTCCGGCGTCGGTCGAGTTCTTGGAGTAAATCTCCATACTGCCGTGATTTACGTACACTAAATGGAATGTATCGGATTGATCACAGACAACATGGGGAAATCTTTTTTTAACCTGGGAGGTTGTTTCGAGCCATGCACCACTCCCCCAGGTAGCGCCGTTGTCTGTCGAGGTACGCCGGTAGAGTCTTATATAGAATTTATTGATAAAAGCGGAGCACAAACACACGAGTTGATTGGAAGAGTCGGCGGAAATACCGGCGATGTCTACAAAATTATCGCCTCCGCTGATCGTGTTGAGAGCGCCCCAGGTCGTTCCGCCGTCCGTCGACCGGCAGTGGAAAACAGAGTTGTAGTTGGGCTCGCGATATTTGCCAAAGACGATATGCAGGTAGTCGAGAGTATCGGCGTTGATGTCCAGACTGCAAACACCTTTGTACCCATTGCCGAGAATGCTGATTTCGGTCTCCCACGTGACACCGCCGTCGTGCGAGCACATGTAGTAGATCTCCTCGGAGCCGCTGCGGTCATCATCCCAGACGAGGTGGAGTGTACCCCGGGAATCGGCGGCGATGTCGACCCCTCTGTAGGCGGAGGCTCCGGTGCCGGTCAGGCGGGTTACGCTTTCCCATGTCTCGCCACGATCAGTTGATCGCTTGTAGTACACAGCCGCGTCGGTGGTGTCGATCCAGACGGCATGGATGTTGTCACTTGGATCAACACATAACGAAACGTATGAGGCGGCGGCATTGTCATCGAGCCTCACGTCGTTACCCCATTCCTGTGCAAACGCGGCAGGAACGAAAACAGTGATCATGATCGTCAGTATCGGTGTCATGCGTAACAGAGAGTCCATGTCTTTCTCCTCCACAGCTAAAGATCGATCGGAGTTCTAACCTCGTTTATAAGCAACGGGTTTTTTGATCAGAATGAGTCATGGGTTAGAAAAAAATATCGCTTTGGTGTCATCCGACATACGGGGTAACTGAGAGATGTCGTCCAGCATCGCGATCCAAGTGATCCCACAATCGCCTGTCACTTGCACCTTGCTCGGCGTATAAATGACCTGTTGTCGCTGTCGCCATCGAACCGATTGATCTTATTGTTTGGATGGAGAGAAATGAAAAATCGAGCTTTGCTGATCGCGCTGCTCTCGTTTTTTGCGATTTTGGGCCCGTTGGTCGCCGACGAAGATGCGGCCGCCGCAGAGCCTGCCGATCCGGCCGTCGATCTCAGGTCGTTCTACCCCGAGCCGGGCGCCGTTGATGCGCGCATGAGTGCCGGCGAGTTCAAGGTGTTCGGGCGCAAGAATCTCTATGACTACATCAATGGCGGCGCTGAAGTCTATCTCGACCTCGGTTTCATCAGGGTCATGGGCCGTGAGTACTCGATCGAGCTCGACGAGCAGACCTACTTCACCATCGATGTCTACGACATGGGAAAGCCGATCCAGGCCTTCGGGATCTTCAGCGCCGAGCGCTACGACCAGGAGAAGACGATCAACGTCGGACTCATGGGATACCTCGATCAGGGATCGCTCTGTTTCTACAGCAGGGATTACTACGTCAAGATCCAGGCCGACGATGCGAACGACGAGGTGAACCGTATTCTTTTGAAGATGGCCTACTTCGTGGGTGGGAAGATGGGAGATGCGGGAAAACTGCCGTCGGAGCTCGCACTTTTCCCCGCGGCGAAGAGGGCCAAGGACGGCGTGAAATATGCTGCCGCCAATCTTCTCGGACTGAAAGACTTGACCGGGTTTTCGTGTCTCTACGCCAATAAAGACGACGAGCTGAACCTCTATCTCTGCCGCTGTGAATCGGATGAGGCCGCCGCCAAGACGGTTGCGGTTTTTCTCAAGCGGTTCAAGATCGCCGTCGGCAGGAAGATGGACGCCAAGAGTAAGGACGACGGCCGGGAGCTGGCTTTTAAGAGCCGCTACATCGGTCGCGGCCGGCTCAAGCGGAGCGGTCCTTTCGTAGCGATCGCGACGGGACTCGAGGGAGACGAGCAGAAGGACGTCTGGCGGTTGAAGATCATCGCCGAGTTCAACGCCAAGATCCACGAAGCCCAACTCGCCAAGAAGCGCGATCAGGGTCTCAAATGGCTCGAGGGCGGCAAGTAGCGACGGAATACAGCGTAGGGACACTGCTCGTGGAGCAGTGTCCCTATGTAATTACCGTCCCACCTGCATCACACCCGTAGCAGACCGTCGTAGCGGATCAACCGTTCGCGGATCGCGAGCTGGTGAGGGCAAGCGCTCTCGCACTGGCCGTGGCAGGTGCGGCAGGGAGCTGCGCGGTGCCGTTCGTCGAGACGGGCGTACTCCCGGATGGCATGCTTTTCTTCGCCGTAGTTGTCGAAGTACATGCCGAAACGCATTACGTCGCCGATCTTCACTTCGTTGGGACAGGCCGCCTGGCAGGTCTCGCATCCCACCCGGCAGTACCGGTTGTCCGCGGCCTTGACGTACTTGCGGATCACCTCGTTTTCGCTCATGGCGAGCTTCTTGCCAGAGGCTTGAAGATACTCGTCGATATGTTCGAAGGTGCGCATCGAGAGCACCGCGCTGGTGACCGCATCGTCGGTGAGCGCCCACTTGATAGCTGCCTGCGAATAGGTAGTGCGCTCGCTGGCCATCTCGGCTAGCTTGTCCTGCTCGCGTCCCATCATGGTCTTCATGGCAATCACGCCGATTCCCAGCTTCTTGGCGCGCGTGATGTTCTCGCTGCGCTCGGGGTACTGCACCGAGTTGTAGATCACCATCATCGCCGAAAAGAGGCCCGACTCGAAGGCGGGAGGGCAGATTCTTTCGGCCTGGTGGGTGGAGAAGCCGAGGAAACGGTACTTGCCGGCCTTTTTCAGGTCTTCGTAGGCGCTCAAGAGCTCGTCGCACTTCAGCAGCTCGGGGTTGTCGATCTGATGCAGCATGGCGACATCGACGCTGTTGAAGCCGAGCCGCTTCAGGCTCTGATCGAAGCGCTCGATGACCTCTTTTTTCTTGATCGTTTGCGGGTTGGCGAAGTGATGCTTGGTGATCACCACGATCTTGTCGCGCAGTTTCTTGAAGGCTTTGCCGATGTGGCGTTCATGCTCGCCCTCGTAGTATGACTCGGCGGTATCGAAGAAGTTGATCCCGCGATCGAAGGCGTAGTGCAGGACCGATGGCTCGCGGGCCATCCCCAGGCAGATGTCCGAGACTTTGAGCCCTGTGTTTCCGAGGGTGTTGTATCTGGCGATCTGGGGCGCGTCCTCCCCTTCCATCTCGAAATCGAGCTCGGGATCATCTTCCTGAGCCCTGGTGCAGGCCGCCCCCGCTGTTCCCGCCGCTCCGAGGCCGATGATGCCTAGCATCCCCTTCTGCAGGAAGTTGCGTCTATTGACTTTCGACCGTTTCATTGTGACCTCCCGGATGAATCATCCTGTTCGTGCCGTTCACCGGCATCGGGTTCCTTTTGAGCACCTTCACCGTCGGGATAATCGGGAGCGGGAGCCTTGCTGACAATGACAGCGTCCCCGACCTTGAAGGGCAGCTCGACGGTCATGTCGGCTCCCGGTTTCGGCAGGAGCAGGAGCCGTGGATAGTTGGCTTGCGGATGGACACAGAAGAGATGGGTGGTTGCCATCGCGCGGGCGCCGGGATCGAAGGTGGCGTAGTACCTGGCCTCGACTGCGTGGTCCTTGACTGTGATCGTGATCCTGCCGCGATCCCCCACGCCGATGGCAGCCATGTTTTCGTGAGACAGATTGCTATGCAGGATGCCCCATCGCGCGGTTTGGATCCGGCCCTCGAGTGTACCGTCGTCGTGGATCGTAACCGGTCCCAGATCGACCTTCGCATCGGCGAAGATCCCTTCGGGGAGCTCGGGATTGACGTCGATCGAGTCGAGCAGGATTTGGTTGCCCTCCTCCTTCCAGCCGACCTTCTCGAAGAGGATCGTCGTGGGAAACTGGATGCCCTCGAAAGGTTTGAAGTCCCGCAGGCGGCAAACGCACTTGATGAGTTTGGTTTGCGCGTGGGGAACCTCAAAGACCAGGCGGTCGATGAGGCAGGTGGCGCAGTCGATGTGGATATCGAGATCCCGTCCGTCCACGGCACGGGGCAGACGCACCACGTACTCGGCTCGCGGTCCGAATCGCTTCTTCCCCAGGTACTCGGCGCCGGCGAAGTGCTTCTCGAAGGAGAGCAGGCTGAAGCCGTGGCACATGAGGGGCACCATGAAGGCCACATCGGCACGTAGCGCCGCGGGCAGGGGGGTCTCGCCCGAACCGGTGTCGAAGACCATCTTGTCACCGTCGCAGAGGACCACATCCATGCCGCCCACGCGCTTCATGCGGTGTGGCTTCTGCATGTAGTAGGTGGATTTTTCGGTGGGTTTGATAATCATCATGCCCTGGGCTCCCTCGAAGATCAGGGAGCGGATTTGGCGCAGCTTGCTCTCGCCGCCGAGGGCCTCGAGGTTTTTGGCGATGACTTTGAGGGCCGCATCGTGGCGGACCGGTGCTGGCGGATCGTTCGTCTGACCTAAGGCGGGCAGCGCCGATCCGGCCAGGATGAGCGAGACCAGCAACACAATTGTCTGGGAGCGTCTCATTGCATTCTCCAAGTAATGAAGGAAAAGGAATGGACTCTGAGGTGGGTGCTCTCTTTGATACGGCCAGCATGCCACAACAGTTGGCCCGCTGCCAGGAACATTTTCGAGAGCGTGAAATCGGCGTTTCTAGACCATTATCCACCTACGTTGACCATGGAGCGGCGGGGCCACCCGGCTTGCGGCGGCTGTTTGTTGCGCAGAGCCGTACTGAGCGCCGTGCGTAGCGCGCCGGGATCGTTCGATCGCACGAGCTCGTACAGATCGAGTCCGCCGGCGGCTCGCAGGCAGGTGAAAAGCCGGCCGCGGCTGTCCAGGCGGATCCGGTCACATCCATGGCAGAAGTGTTGCGACACGGAGGTGATGAATCCTATCGTCAGCGCCCGGCCGTCCACATCCACTTCGAAGCGCCGTGGAGCTGTGGCTGTGGGAGCGATGGGCCGCAGCGAGGGAAAAGTGCGGTGGATTGTGGCCAGCGCCTCGTCCGCCGGCAGGTACTCATTCGCGAAGGAGGCCGCACCGACGCCGATCGGCATGAGCTCGACGAAGCGTATCTCCAGGCTGTGATGCGCCGCGATCCGGATCAGGTGGGTGAGCTGATCCCCGTTGTGGGAGCGCATGAGGACGGTGTTCAGCTTGAGCCGCGCAAATCCTGCCTCGCGCGCGGCGGCGATCCCGGCCAGTACTTTTTGCAGTCCCGAGTGCCGCGCCAGGGCCTGGAAGCGCTCCTCGGTGGCGGCATCGAGGCTGATATTGACCGCCTCGATACCCGCTGCCCGCAGCGGCCGCGCATGCTCTGAGAGAAGCGTGCCATTGGTTGTCAGGCAGAGCTTGCTGCCAGGGAAGCTGCGGCCGAATCGGGTTACGAGAGCGGTAAGTCCGGGGCGCAGGAGCGGCTCGCCGCCGGTGAAACGCAGCTTGCGGATCGGAGCCACGTCGTGGATGCGCCCGACCAGGTCGAGTAGCTCATCGTCGTTGAGCTGCGACCGGGAACTCGGCGCAGGCCGGCTTTCTTCGTCGGTACCGGCACATTCAGCGACGGGGCGGCAATAACGGCAGGCCAGGTTGCAAGCGGTGGTCACGGAAAGGCGCAGGTAGATCGGGGAGGCAGCCGCGTCTCCTGGCGGCTCTCCTCGTAGCGCCGCGGCCTGCGGCGGTTCTGCCGGGGGAGAGATTCTATCGTGGATTCTCATGGAGTGTTCCTTTCCAAGCACGGGAGGCCTGGATGTTTCCGTCCAGACCCTTGCGGCAGGCCGCAGGTCCTTTAGAGAACCGGCTGGCCTGCGTTCGTCCGGCGGCCGTGGCGCGCTTTGCGCTTTAGGCCCACCGGATCGGAACGTTTCGTCGACCGACTCGTTTTGTGTGGCGCGATTTTACCATGCCCGAAAGCCGTGGTGGAGCCTATTCCCCGACGTCGGCAGGGATTCGGACATCTAAACTAAAATTACCACAGCCTGCTGATCGCCGAAGCGAATCCCGGGTAATCTGGATTTCTCGTCCTTTACCCACGAGTCCCGAGCCCGGAAGGTGTGGAGCCAAGCTCGACACGTCGATTGGAGCAGGAACCAAAACACTTTGGTGGATGGGAAACGACGAGTGTGAACTTAAAAACGTGGATAACCTGAGAGACACCTGCTATTTTGAATACGGTGTTGATTTGGGTGGACCAGTACGAGATGATCACGAATCGTGGGACGACGGTTATGCTTTACCCTGTTCCGTCGGTTTGTACCGGCCGAACGCCTTTGGACTCTACGATGTGATCGGAAACGTCTGTGAACGTTATTTTGTCAAAAGTTCATGGTCGAAATCCATAATAGAACGGAGCGGAAGTGACCCATTCAAGACCGAAACAAAATTAAATAAGTTGTTTAGAATCAATGAGATTTTTATTCCCCAGATTCCGAATAAAGCTCCCCCGATACATAGTGCGTTGGGAATAACGATCATCGCGAAACCTCTGCGTACATTATTTTTGTATCGGTGAGCATATTGATACAATTGTTCAATTTTGGAAATACCACAATCCATAAATATAATATCAGCGACATCGGTGGCTATGTCCGAAGCACCTCGAAGAGATATCGAGATATCGGCCATTGATAGCGCAATAGCATCATTGATTCCGTCTCCGATCATTGCAACTTTTTTACCTTCCCTTTGAAGAGATTTTATAAATTCTCCTTTGTCTTGCGGGAGGACTTCGGAGTAATAGTGATCCATTTGCAGACGTTCAGCGAGATATCTCGTAGGAGTTTCATGATCTCCTGAAATAAGAAAGGTCTCTGTTCCTCTGTGCTTTAAATATTGTATCACCGATCGAGCTTCTACTCTTTGTTGCGATTGAAGAAAAATAGCTCCAGCTAGTCTATTGTTGATCGCAACAAGCACAGACACTTCACCTTGGTTTTGGTTAATTTGAATTTTATTATAAACACTCAAAGGTACTTCGATATTTTTTCTCTCCATAAAACGTAGGCTTCCGACTTTGACCGCGACACCGTTGACTTCAGCATCAACTCCAAAACCGATGTGATATTTAGAGTTATCGATTTTCGGTAATTCTATTTGTATGTCTTCGGCCTTTCTCAGTATGGATAGAGCCAGCGGGTGCGAAAACCGCTGTTCGACCGCGGCAGCATAGCGAATAATATCTAGTTTCGAAAATGTATCGTTGCAGGAGATGACACTTTTGACATTTGGTATTTCTGTTGTTAATGTTCCTGTTTTGTCAAAAACGAAGGTATCAACATCGTCTAAGACTTCGAGAGCTGCGCCGTTTTTAATCAATATGCCGTTTCGTGCCGCAACAGCGAGGTAAGACATCAGCGCGGTTGGTGCCGCGACTCTAATGCCGGTTCCGAAATCAGCATTTATAATCGCCAAGGCAGCAGAATATCCCTTTGTTGCATAACCTAGCCCCCCAAGCGCGAGAGTTGGAATAACAGCTTTATCCGCCAATCGTTTTCCTATGGATATAATATCGGGATTGTAGTCATCGGCTTTTGAAATAATATCGACGATTTTAGATTCTATTGTATTTTTTCCGGTCGCTGTAACTTCTATATTTAGGCGACCACCAATTAAGGTTGTTGACGCGAAAACCTTATCATTTAAGCCTTTTTCGACTGGAGAAGATTCTCCGGTCAGAACATGTTGATCGACACTACCCTCACCGGCGCAAACTTTACCATCTACAGGAAAATTTTCACCTGTAGAAACAGCTATAACGTCACCAGTCTTTAAGAGATCTACGGATACCTGAATTTCAGACCCGTCTTTGACAAGCCAAGCATTTTTGGAATGCTTTCCATATGTTTCTTTCAAGACGAATTTTGAATACTTTTCCGTTCTTTCTTTGATTTTATCGATAACATCCAAGATCCAAACCATAAAGGCGGCTACAGTCCGTTGGCGAGCGACTATGGAAGATGCTATAGCCACAGCGTCAAGAACGTCGACTTTGATCGTTCTGCTTTGAAAGGCCCTCATTGATCGTCCAAAAATAGGAGCTGCCAATAAGCCGATGAAAAGTACATTAAACGGTGAAAGGTAGGGAAGACGTTTTGAGAGAAGGCTTAATTTTACGCATAGTGATGAAAGCAGGAAACGACTGATTTTTGCAGGCTTTGAATCAAGATATTCTGGTGGAATGTCTTTCAGTATCTGTTCAATGTGATTGATAATAACGTTTTTATTTGTTATGGAATTATCATAATGAATTAGAATTGTACCCGTTAAATGCGACGATTTTATTCTCTTGAATGTTCTGTTTAAATTTTGTTCTATTATCCTGCAACAGTATTTGTTATTAAAGAGAATTGGATGTCGAAGACGAATACGCTCAGGAATATCACTCACTATTTCCCAGTTTGTTATCAATCCATTTCGGCAGGTAAAACGCGTCCAGCTTTTATTTAAATTAAATCTTGTCCACAATGCAGACATTTTGAAGGTAAAGTCGTTATTGTGATATTTCTCGATGATAGCATAGAGAAAAATATTTTTTTTAATGATGTTATGATTGTAACGGATCAAAATTGTGCTGGTCAAATGATTCACTGTTACATCATATACGCCTTTGATGCTGAAGATCGCCTGCAGAAGATTTTTGAAAGGTTTGTTTTTTAGTAGAATAAATTTCAATGATATTTTCAAGCATCCTTTGGTGTGTCGTAATATACAGAATCCTTTCTTAAAATCAGTTGTATTCCTATTTAACATCGCCTATTTAATTAACATCAATTGTTTTCTTCGAAACTGACAACGAAGACGATACTACTCTTGGATTTTACTCATAATATAAAAATTATTACGTATGATTTATTATTCTGTCATGCTTTCTTCTTTATCTACGCTCGAGCCATTACCAGGTACAGTCTCAACATCCTCGTTATCTGAAAATAACTTTTCCTTTGCTTCAGCTATCATATCTTCTATGTTTTCTTTTTTTGTTGCGATAAACCTAGCAAAAGAAGTTTGTAGCGATGCTAGTTTAGAGCCAGAGTTTTGCAGCGATGATTTTGTAATATTTTCGATTTTATCCCAGTTCTTTGTTACAACAAAGCCCAATATAAAGCCACCAGCTCCGTATATGTATTTTTTGTGTTTTTTATCCATGATCTTCTCTCGTCGTATTATATGGATAGAGTTTGAGAGACGCAGACAAGGGCTTATTGACTCAAACGGATCAATGGACCTTTTGAATGGAAGTACCAAATACAAAATGGAGGTCGAATGGCGACATCACCGGGTTTCTTCGGGTTTGACCTCTTTTTGTGTTGAATCAGCTTCACGCACGGTTTTAGTTATTAATTTTTTGATTTTCTTCCAATTGAGCGCAACAAGCACTCCTAGAGTAAAACCAAGGATACCATAGACATGTTCATCGTCCATTTTTGTTCCTTTCAACGACTAATGTATCACATCAGAAGACCTTTGTTTATTCCTCTTGGCTTCAGCCGATACAGGACCTTTCTGGCTGGACCTTTCTGGGTAGTAAACTCCCTTACACGAACCTAGAAACCTTTCGACAAAAATATTAGACAAAAAACAAAAAAAATTATTTTTCGCAGATTCTGTGCTCAATCAAAAATGATAAAATTTTGTAATGATCTACTTGTTAGAGAGTTAACGACAACTTGGACTTATCTTGAGAACCTGCAAAAATTCCAAATACACCTTGATTGGTCAAGTCCCGGATTGGTCAAGTTGCTGTGGATACGTCGATCTGCACCTCCGCGAGAAACAACTTATCTTTCTATTATCTGTAAGCTGCGGCACATTCACCTCTAGATGTACCTGGTGTAAGTCGTTGGGATGTGTTTTTTGCTGATAAAGTTCTTGAGTACTCAGAAAAGGGCTCGACGAGTACGATCGGTGGTTCTGCGGTGAGAAAAGTGCAAATGTTAAAATCGAGTTAGCCAGAGGAGAGAATGACGAGTCTATCTGACTTTATGTGTCCAGTTGAGGCGTTAACGATCGAGACACTACCTATGCCGGCTACCCTTACTATGTAAGCTTCTAATCTTTCGCCGTTGCTAAAAATCAAAAATCTATCGATAAGGACACCATCTATTTTCATGAAGACAAGGCATGAAAACACATTTAATACGTAGTGATTCGTGCTACATGGTTTATTTCAATAGAAGTTGCAATTGATGTTATTGAAATTAGCAAAGCGTTTTTACAATTTTGTCACTAGATCACCGAGTATAGATTCGACTCTATTCCATCCATCTCTATTGACTTCGGCGATTTCATTGATGGATTGATCTGACTTATTGAGAAGAAGATATAGAGGACGACTACCTGTACTGACCATGAGAGAGACATCGAACAGGCTGCCCTTGGCTTCCTTATCAAGATATAACTCTCTATTGTTTTTAGGTAAATATTTAATAATTTTGGACATATTTTCAGCTAGATAGATCCTTATTTGGTTGATAGAAGATTTCATTAGTAGATTTTGAAACCAACCTTTTTTATTGTTTATAAAGTACAGAAAACCATCTTCACCATTTGATTTTCTGTATTTATTATAATCTAATAGTACAAATTCGTCGAAGACTGTTCCCTCATAAACATCCCCCATTTTAGAAAGGTGGTCGATTGTAACGTCTAAAACTCTATTGTTTTTCGATAAAATTCTATTTGTGCGTATTTTACTGATTAATACATATAGACCCGTAAGCGCAGCAGCACCCATTATTATGTACGGTAGACTTTCAAAAGAAACAACGTTATTATATATTAGTATTTCGATTCCGACTACTAGAGCACCGGCAACGATTATGGGGATGGATATCTTAATAAAACTTAAAGCAAGTGCTTTGGCTCCGCACATGAGCTGTAGTATGGCATCATTTGTTACGCTCGAGAAGGAGGCGATGAGAACAACAATGGCTGCTGTCATAAAAGTGATATGTCCGCCGATAGCCAACATGACAGCAGATATGATAATCGGACCGCCAGCGGCATATACGCTCAAGAAAGCAGTTACGTAGAGGCCTGCATCACCGAGAAGGCTATGAATCAAGAAACCCGCGATTGTTATAAGGGTAATCATGCCGGCGTAAATGAGAGCTGTTTTTATTTCAAAAGGATTGCCGACGCTTTCGCTTCCTGGATCTCCTATTTTCTGTCTTGTTATTTTCAGAGTATAATAAATAGATATTAATCCAGAAATTACCATGGCTAAAAGAGGGGGTACAACAAATTTGGCGGCAGTAAAACTCAGAGTTACAACTACAATGATGTTTCGGATCAACATAGACAGATTTCCACAAACGACCGCCGCTGCTGCATGATTTGAAAGGCGTGGATTCTGCTTAGTAATAGAAGCCATGGTTCCATTAATTACATTGCTGTTGACTAGCCCGATAAGAGCTCCCATAATGAGGAGTCCTTCGGATTTCCACAATTCAATAACAACATAAGAGATAAACTGAATGGCAACTACCATTAAAACAATGAGAGTTATCAATCCTGGATTGATTAAGTTCCATGGATCGATTGCTTTGTTGGGAACGAGAAGAATTAGGCTTATGCCAAAAATCGTAAATAAGCTAAACTTAAAAATGTTCTTTTTCAATGACGGATGATTCAAATCTATATCTTGAAGTTTGGTTCTGATTTTATTCACTAATCGCATATTCTTTCTCCTGCTATATATGGATAATCAGAAATAATCTTTCTCTATAAAACGATTTCAATCAAGGTATGAAGGTATTTACCTCATCCTTGTGGTTTTTTATCCTCCGTTTGAATGCAAGGAGAATTTATTAAAATTTTAAAAGACTGACGAATTAATGCTCGTGTTTTCCCAATATTCGTCAATCTAGTATTCGTCGTTGCGAGATGTTCCGTCAGATCATGGTCTGGATCTGCCGAACAAGAGGAAACTTACGGCCAGAAAGGCGGCAAGAGACTCCTGTTCATAATGGAGAACACTCTGGAACATCAAACGTAACGCATATATTAGCGACCACATCGACATATTTCAATGAATTGAAAAAAAAAACATTATTTCGGCGTCGCAAAAAGTCTGTGTTGAGATTTTCCTGTTGTGCTTGGTTGGGAATTATAGGTGGTGGCTGCGATTGCAACGTCCTTAAAGCAGATCCTGCTGAGGTTCTACGGCTGAAAGTTCTTCGGACAAGAGGATCGGTCTTCGGTGTATTACTGGACCTAGACGAAGTCGTGGAAGGGAATGAGGCGGCTAGATTAGAAGGTGTGTAACAGACACATGATGCGAACGAGAGTGCTGGCGGAGATTGTAGGGATTGCGCTAAAGTACCTTCAAAATACCGTACCTCATATTCGGACAAGTTTTACCCCATCCGGGGGTGTCACAGACAAATCTGGATCAAGCATGCGCTAATAATCTGTGAACATATATATCGATTGCCATAAGTTGTGTTAAAGTAAGTTCTTTTGTGGAGGAGGAAGGCTAACCCGAATTATTTATGAACGGAGTAGCGACATCGTGCAGGCGCTCGGCTCGAAAGGCGTTGCGGTAGTATCCTCCGAGGGCGGGTTTCTAGCTCGGTTGGGGATTGAAAACGTGGAGGTAACGCTGGCGGTCGAGATGTATGAGCTTTCTGAGTAGGCGTTTGTGATTAATCCGGATTAGGGTTCAAGGCAAATAAATTTCAAATTCTTTATTTCATATTCAACCATCTTTGAATGTTGCGGAGCGGCTAGATCCTCGGCCATAGAGTCGCTACGCTTACTTTGAGTAGCAGTCAAAATATCTAAAATGAGTCATATATAAGCGCAGAATCTTCCAACCTACTATATCGCGTACCCTTGTTTCCTCATTTAAAAGCGTTTCATACACGATCTTTCGCCATGCTGTGATACGCGTCCTCAACTTCAGTTCATAGTCAATCCTTCATGCTTCGTACTACCGTGGAGATGACCACTCTGCGAAAGCCATCCTTTTCCATTGCCGCATCAAGCAGTCTCGCCCTCAGCGCTTCCTCATCCTTGAGAAATTCGCTGATCTCAGCAACAATCGTACTGCAGGCTTTACGGATGACCCGTGGATCCCTGATCGTCTCTTGGGTGTATCCTTCCGGATGCGTTTGGTCATCGCCTTTATTTTCTGACATGGACTCGTGTTTCCTTTCTGATGAGGCCTTTGTTACATTAGCCGCTGATGACTTTCCACCCCGCTGACACTGCTCTCTTGCCGCGGCAATCAGTCTGTGAAGGACACCCTCCGGCAGGCTACACTCCGGTGAGAGCTTCACAGCATCTGCGTCCGCCAGGTCGGAGATGGATTGGATGTGCGCTTTGCGTAGCTTTTCCGCGGTTCTCGTACCCACACCCCTAATGTTTTCGAAATCTTGCGTTGACATTGCACTACCTCCTTATTGGAAAATAGTTATATCGGCTCCCGATCCTGGCCTACGAGCGTTTTGACATCACTCTCTTCGACGAAACCTGTTGTCTTTCAACCCGTTGAGTTGTCACAGGTGGAGGCCAGATGGAATGCCGTCCTATTATTGAAGTGCCCGTATCGGAGAGTCTCTAAACCGCATTTTGTCGAAGAAGTCTTGATCTGAACATACTTACGGTAGTCGGTTGCCGCCTTCTTTCATTTTTTGATCGAGGCGGCGTGATAATCAGAGGTCTTGGTGTTCTCCGAAGAGGGTATGTTGAAGAGCAGGACTCAAAGGACAGACTGAAGACAGATAATATTCCAGAAGAAATGGATGTCGTCGATCAGTGCAGGGAAGCGTACCTCGACTACCGGAGGAAGTGTTCTTGTTTACCGTTTAGTTGAGAAGACGAGTGCAGAGTTTCCGTTGAACGAGATTCCGTCTTTCGATGGCCAAAAAAAACTTGCAATCAGTAGGAATAAATCTGTTTAAAGTGGCGTGAATAGGGGGAATAAAATAATAGGACGGCGGTCCATCTGGCTGCCTCGAGTGACTACTCATACGGGGTAAAGACGATGGGTTTCATCAAGAAGAGAAGCGTAAAAAAAATCGTACATGATGAGAAGATGATGATCGTGATCCGGGGCTGGTTTTTTACGGCCCTACTGCTTCTCACTGCTCTATTCATCTTCACTGTTTTGTCGGTTTCTGCCGTTGCCATTTCCCATGGCTCGACTCTGGCCGCAGTGGTAATCGCCACTTTTGCAGTTCTGCTCGTTCTTTGCAACCGCTTCCTACACAAATTGCACGAAGTGGACGTTCGAGCTACGGAAGTCTTTACCCTCAGGAAGATAAGAGATACTACCGCTGCCATTAACGTATCCTTCGAACACACGGGCATATTCATCCAGGAGGTGAGGCGCGCGCTGGCCGCCGCCTTCGATTGCCTCTTCGAGCAGGATTTGCATAAGCTGCGGAGTTCGAAGAGGCGGCAGGAGCGGATCCAGCAGTGGGCCAACATTATCACGGCTAATGTCTTCAAGATTTTGAGGCTCCTGCAGTGGGAGGGGGTAAGAAACGCCCAGAGTTACGCCGAGACGATCGGCCCCCTTCAGCGCATAGCCAATAGCCAGCGGGACTTGGTCATGCGCGCCCATATGCACGTGTCTCACAGTCACCTGGGACTTCTCGACACCCAGGTCAGAGAGCTTTACAGAATCAGGACCTGTGTAATGGAACTCCTCGATGAAGCTTCGTCGGCTTTTATGAAATGGGAACCTCTCGACGAAGAGTTCATCGAGTCCAAAAACCAGGAAATCGAAAACTTGATCAAGGAGTTCAACCGGAACCAAATCATTCGGATCCATGACAACACTTCGAAGACTCACCTGAGCGTTCTCTTCTACGGCTTCATGTGGAACTCGCAAAGAATTGCCAAGCAACTCAATATCCTCACGAAGGTCCTCAAGGATCCCCTCCGATGCACAGTCGATAGAAGACGCCGAGCCTATGCCTCATGAAAACATCATACCCGTAGTCGCTTGGCGACTTACACTCGAACTACCGGCGGCGAGTGGTGAAAAAGTGACAAAATTCGAAGTAATTCGCGAACTGCTTCATGGATCTGACGCGTCGGTTCCCGAGAACACAAAAGATAAGAGTTTCACAACAACCCGCTTTCAGAGATTGGTCAACTGGGAAGAATCCTCGAGATCGGATGGTGTACCTACTCAATCGCGGCTTAGACCACGAAGGGCAGATTTTGGAGGACCAGGTCGATGTCGCTCTCGATGATGAAGCAGATCGTCAAGTAACAGATGTTTTCTACTGTGGCGTTTGCTAAAAGAACTTTCTGAGGTTGGCTTGGCAAGAAGACGCGAAAAGCATCAGAGAGCGACGCGAACAGTTCGAGGGAAGAAGCTCTCCCTTCGAACAGATTGTTCAACAGTACCTAAATTATTTTGTAACTATTCAGCAAAATAATCCACAAAAAAGGAATAATTTTTCTTGACAGGCTTTTCAAGCAAAAAATTTGAATTGGCGGTGTAGTTAATCAAATCTTATTTTACGCTCTTTCAAAGCGCTCAATGCCCACGTGAGTCGTTTAAATTCTGTCACCATAGCTAAAATCCAGTCTCGATTGTTTGATGGCGTAGGAACCAAACCTGAGGGCGAAAATACCACCTTGAATATTGGGTGTATAATAGTTACATCGTAAGAAGCAAAGTGGTTTTTGACTTTAAGTGCAACTACGTGACGATAGATAATATCGACACTAATGCTGCCATCAGTAGGGTAGAGAAAATCCTCGACGAAGAAAAGGGGATATCTCCCAACCTGAGATCAACGTTAGAATTGTTGCTTGTGATCATTACGCTACTGGTGAATCGCTTGAACCTAAATAGTCACAACAGCAGCAAACCACCGTCTACCGATTCCATTCGAAAGCGAGAGAAGAAGGCAAAAAGAAACAGGAAGCCTGGTGGCCAACCAGGACATGACGGGACCACTCTCAAGAAAGTAGACATTCCCGACGACATTGAAGAGCTCGAAGTCGACAGAAGAACGATTCCTCCTGGAAGATACACAGAGGTTGGATACGAATCAAGACAGGTTATTGATATCGATATTTCACGGTTTGTTAAGGAATATCGAACTCAAGTACTCAAAGACCAGCATGGAAACTTGTTTGTTGCGGAGTTTCCTGAGCATCTCAATCGACCAGTTCAATATGGCGCTGGTCTGAAAGCAAATTCTGTCTATTTATTCCAATTCCAGCTGATTCCATATAATAGGATTCATGACTACTTCTTGGAACATGTTCATATTCCGATTAGTGAGGGATCTATTTACAACTTTAATAGAGAAGCTTTTCAGTTGTTGGAGACGTTCGAC
>Ga0190284_1000067_pt1 | contig 80338 bp, 57 predicted proteins | sample 48691812_MG_FD_161668 | JGI IMG/M metagenome (GOLD analysis project Ga0190284, IMG submission 161668) | Hydrothermal vent microbial mat bacterial communities from Southern Trench, Guaymas Basin, Mexico - 4869-18-1-2_MG | ecosystem: Environmental > Aquatic > Marine > Hydrothermal vents >... | reverse complement strand
AAAAAAATGTTTTTGCTTTTTGCTCGTTCCGGGTCGGAATGAGCTACTCGAAGCGAGATTTTTAATCTTTTAAAAATTTTGCAAAAAAATTGTTTTTGCCAAGTACCTCGCTTCGACCCGAAGCGAGATTTTTAATCTTTTAAAAATTTTGCAAAAAAAAATGTTTTTGCCTCTTGCTCGTTCCGAGTCGGAACGAGCTACTCGGAACGAGCTACTCGGAATGAGCTGCTCAAAGCGATATTTATTTATTTAATCTTTATTGAAGCAGAACTCCATTTCCAATTTTTTGCATTTTTTATCAAGCCAGCTTTAACCGGATTTCTTTCAATGTAATTAATCGTATTTTCAAATTCCAACCCGGTTCTAATCCAATGGTCAAACCCTTCTTTCATCCAAACGGACCCGCTTCTTTCAATTACTTTATTAATTTTTCGAGCTGTCAATCTTTTAAATCTATTACGTATAGTTATTAAGTTTTCTTTTCCCAGAGATGTATATAGCCAATGAATATGATTTGGCATAACCACAAAAGCATGAAGCACATATTGTTTGCGATTATGACCTTCTAAAAAACAATCACAAATATAAGTTGCTATATTTTTTTCTACGAGCCAAGATATTTTCGGATTGCAATCCAAATATTTTTCAATTCTTAAAAATTGATTTCTTACAATTTCAATTTGTTTTTTTGTGTTAGCTTTGGATAATTTTGTTTCACGCTCATTTTTTAATTCTACTAATACTTTTTCAGGAATTGATCCTTTAAGATGTAAAGTATCAAAAATAGGTTTTCCAAAAACCTCCCAGTGAGGCAAGCTTTTTCTAAAAAATAATCTGGTTTGCGGTTTTTCGGTCATAAGATTTTTTATTTTCTAAAAATTTTGCAAAAAAATTGTTTTTGCTTTTTGCTCATTCCGAGTCGGAACGAGCTACTCGAAGCGAGATTTTTTATTTTCTAAAAATTTTGCAAAAAAATTGTTTTTGCTTTTTGCTCGTTCCGAGTCGGAACGAGCTACTCGAAGCGAGATTTTGATATTTTAAAAATGTTTTTGCTTTTTGCTCGTTCCGGGTCGGAACGAGCTACTCGACCCGAAGCGAGATTTTTTATTTTCTAAAAATTTTGCAAAAAAATGTTTTTGCCTCTTGCTCGTTCCGAGTCGGAACGAGCTACTCGAAGCGAGATTTTTTATTTTCTAAAAATTTTGCAAAAAAATGTTTTTTGCTTCTTGCTCGTTCCGAGTCGGAACGAGCTACTCGGAATGAGCTACTTGATTCATAAAATTGCCCTCTTAATCATTAATAAATAAAAAATAATAAATGATAAATAAAAAGGTTCCGGAATTGATTCATATTCGTAACTCGTGTATTGAATTCCGGGCGCGGACGTGTAATCGCCGACATTTCCACCATCATCAAGATTTCCCTGAATTCCGGAAGTGTTCGCAATTCCCGGCAGCGACTGGTTCGACATCCACCTGCTCGACGAACTCATCGGACTCGTGATAATCGCCTGAATTTTTATCACACCATCAGTCGGCGGAATTATCCCGATTAGTTCAAACGGAATTTCCATTTCCCAGCCGGTAGAGACCGAGCCGGCTTGCGCGACGCTGTCGGTAGTTACCCCGCCGACATTGCTGTTGTTCAATCCGTATTTGAAACCCGTATTTTCATTTACGAGAGTAAGCGAAACATTAATATCGCCTTCTCCTTGCCCGTAATATCCGTCTTTTTCCGTTCCGACGAGCTGCTCGAAATCAACGTAATGCCCGCCGCCGTAAGTGTTTGGAATAACGGCATAATCGGGCGAAAAATCAGCGTCAAATTTCACGCCGTACATATTCGGCAGTTTCGGCGTAGTGAAAGTCATTCCGTTTGTAAATTCATTAATTCCGCCCGGCTCGCTGTCAATGAAAAGCATCATGCAGTTTCCATTAAGTTCGAGATTTCCTGTGATACCGATTTTCATTGAAAGAAAATCATTTGTGATATAGAGGCCGTCGAGTTCGGAGCCGCCGACGCCGGGCGTCTCTGCGTCGCCAAAGCCCGTCGGTGTGTCCTGCAGATAATTCGGCGCGCCGGCAAAATCGGCGAGAATATTTGTGCCGTCAATTGTCGAACGATAATCTTCAGAAATTGTTATGTAACCGGTTTTTGTATTTGTGCTGCTGCCGACAGGACCGGACGCGATAAGCTGCACGGAAAAAGTTCCAGCGCTCAAATACTGATGCGAAGGATTTTGCGAAGAGCTTGTATCGCCGTCGCCGAAATCCCATGACCAAGAATTTACCGTTCCGCCCGATTGGTCGGTAAAATCAACTGTTGTGCCGGGTGGTCCGTAGAGTGGCGAAGCGGAAAAATTCGCTTGCGGCGCGCCTGGCGTCGTTACAGTTATATAATTTTCCTGAACATTTGTCGAAGTGCCGTAAGAATTTGAAACAATCAACGTAACCGTGTAAGAACCGGCTGCCGCGTAAACATTACTTGGATTTTGTTCCGAACTTGTATTTCCGTCGCCGAAATTCCAGCGGCGCCACGAAACAACACCGCCTGACGTGTCAGAAAAATTAACAGTCAGCGGCGCGTCACCCATCTGAGGATAAGCAGTAAAAGAAGCGGAAGGCGGTTGGTCGCCCGCGACAGTTGACTGATGCCAGTCCTGCCCGTTGTTATTGTCCCAAGTTCCGCTGCCGTCGGTAAAAACGCAGTCGATTTGTGTCCAGTTATTACTGACGAAAAAAGCATAAGTCCATTCTCCGCCGGTTGTTCCGCTCATATCGGGGTCGGGCGAAATTACTGTGTCCCAATTATTAAAACCGAGATGAATTTTTACCGGATTCGCGCTTGCGAGTCCGCGCCCGGAAGAATTATAAGTTATAGTGCACGAGCCGCCGCGAACAGGAGTTTCCGGCGAGAAAGAAACAACGTCATCGCCGCCGCCGCTTGAAGTGCTGCCGACAAAAACGTGCTGAATGTCAGAAGTTGTCGAATGACCGGCAGCGTCAATCGCGATAATCGCGTAATCGTAAAGAGTGTTTGTTGTAGTTATAATTTTTGTCCAATAATGATGTGCGATAATTTCAGGAAGTTCGTATTCGATATTTTCAAGTCCGCCGAAGCCATCCATCGTTTTTGGAAATTCGCCGCGGTCGGTCATCGCCTGCTCTTGCCACGCGTTCACTTCGCTTCCGCCGGCGAACGTTTCATTGTGATTGCTGTTCATGCTGTTCACGCCGTCTTTGTCAGTTCTGTAAATTACTTTTATGGAAGAAATTCCGCTGCGGTCGTAAGCGAAAGTCCAGACATAAAAATCTTTTCCCATATCGACGGGACCCCATGTGCCGTGCTGCCCCCAGTTATAAGGACCGAAGCCCTGTCCGCCCGGATTCCAAGGGAACCTTTGCGGAGTCCAAACTGTCGGGCCGACGCTGTCGGAATTTGAGCCGACAGCAGTTTGCGCATTGTGATACGCCTCGTTGCAAGCGATGGACACGCGAATTTCGTTATCGCCCGGGTTGCCGTAATATTGGAAGCCGCTGTCGAGCGAGCCGAGATAAAAGTGCCACGCTTTTTCCGCGGACGACGCACCACCGTAAGGTTCAGCTACTTTTGCCACGTCGATGTTTCCGGAGCCCACGACATTTTCGGCTTCAAGCACCCAGTTCAATGCCGCCATTCTGATAGCATAATCTCTTAATTTATAATGCCAGCCGTTTTCAATGTCAACTTTATCGTTTTTCCATAAGAACCAAGTCCAATTAAGCATAAGCGGTGAGCCGAAATCGCTGTCGGCGTTCACCCAGCCGCCGTCTTCAACGTGAACAATATCGTCTGTCGCGACAGGAAAATCATTTAAATATTGTTCGACAGTTGTCGGATGATAACCTTTGTTTACCGCTTCGCTTGTAAAGCCCGGCACGGCTTCCTGATAATACGAAGCGCCGCCGCCCCACGCGTTATCGCCGTCGTGGCAAAACATAACGAGACACGGTTTTGAAGGATCGTTATGCGGCGCGATATTCGCGTCAATTTGTCCTGTGCCTTGCGCGCTGTAACCGTCGTCCCACGAGAGCGCCTGCTCTGCCGGCACGACAATTATTTTATATTCCTGCCCTGTGTGCGGGTCGTATTGCCGAGCGTAATGCGGCTGAACGGAAAAAGGAATCGCGTTGCACGGCGAGCAGCCGCGGTCAATTTGTTTTCTGAACCAGTTTGCGCCATTAGGATTTATTTGGTCCGCTTTATTCGGCGGGTCGCAAAGTTCGCCGCCGCTGCCGGAAACATAAGGAAAATTCGGGCACGCGCGCGAAATATGATTGTTCGCAACAGCCACCCAGTTAAATCCGCCTTTAACCAATGTCGGAATAATTCTTTCCGAAAAACACATTTCAGGCGGGTAAAATCCTTTCGTGTACGGCTCACTGTTGCCGTAATGAAGTTGCGTTAAATATTCATGAACTTCTATTTCCATTTCCAAGGTGCGCGGATTAGCAAAAGGCGCGATAGGATGATGCGCGGGAATACAAATCAAATCGAGCCGCGGCTTATTTGCGGAAGTTTTCCAGCCGCGCGCGATCCCGTTATCCGTCCAACTCGGCGAATAGCCGTTCCAATAATTATTGCCAAGCTGGTCAATGTTTTGCATAAGCGAGCCGGACATAGTAACCTGCGCGCCCGCGTCGGGCTGCCCGCTCATTGAAGCAACGGCGTCTTTCAGCCGATACTGGTACGAAGCTTTTCTATCATCTTTTCCGAAAATATCGCCAAGATTTTCTGTCGGATGATTTCCGCGCCCGCCGGCGTTATTCATTGTGTCAAGAGCTTTTTCGTAACCGTTGCCGCTGCCGCTGGTGCTTTTGGGCCAATAAATCGGCTGATGCATATGCCAAAGATACGTTGTATTCACGCTTGTTTTATCTGCCACCAAAATCGAACATATAATAAATGTAATAAATATTAATTTAGTTTTCATAAGTTTAAATTAATTAAATTTATTATTGCCACGAATTCGTGGCAAACATATAAAAATCTACACTTGGCAACAGCTTTTTCTCTCGATGAGTTTGGTCTTTGTCAGAACTTCCTTTCGCCGGCTGTTGGGCTTCTTTATCCTATTCAGCAAAATTGAAATCGCCGTTCTTCCCATCTCTTCTCTATCCTGAGCAACGGTTGTAAGCGGCGTGTCCAGGCACCTGCCTTCGTGCAAATCCCCAAAACCAATTATTGAAACGTCTTCAGGAATATTATAACCGGCCTCTTTTAAATGCGTATATGCCCATACAGCAAGCAAATCGCTCATCGCGAAAATTGCTGTTGGAGGTCTTTTCTTTTTAAATAATGACAGCAAATGTCCTGCCGGCGCGTCAGGTTCCCAAGGGGCTGGCAAAACAAGTTTTTCGTCAAACTTTATTTTCTTTCTCTTCAGCGCGTCTTTGTAACCTCGAAGCCTCTCATAACGGATTTCCGATTCGTCTCCAAAACTTAAACATATAATTTTTTTGTGCCCAAGCTTTACAAGCTTTGAAACAGCAAGCTTGGCGCCCTTGTAATCTTCTGTTCCCACAAAATCAAAATTTATATTGTCTATTTTCGAGTCAACGCACACTACCGGAATTTTCCCTTTTTTAAGTTTTTTAAAAATCTTAATATTGCCGTGGCTGAAAGGAATAGGGAATAGAATAAAACCATCCGTCCGGTGCTGCCTAAGAAGAGAAATCTTCCGGGCTTCGTCCTCCTCGTTGTAATATGTCTGGCAAAGCAAAACCTGATAGCCCTTTTTGTCGGCTTCGTGTTCTATTCCATGGATAATATCGGGAAAGTAGGAGTTTGCAAGGTCCGGCACGAGAACTCCTATAACTTTTGTGCGGCGCCCCTGCATGGCTCTTGCCGCCCTATAAGGGTGATAATCCAATTTATCGGCTGCTTGAAATACCCGTCTTTTTGTCTCTTCGTTATAACGGGAATCTTTTGATGACAAAATGTTGGAAACCGTGCTTACGGAAAGCCCTACATACTTGGCAATATCTTTTAAAGTGGTAGGCATTGTATTTTTTTTAGTTTTTTGTTATTATATTCGTAACGTTACGAATTATAACATATTTGATTGCTGTTGTCAAGCGGAAACTAATTAATTATAATATTTGCTAACAAATCTTTTTCGGTCTAAACAGCCCTGTAAGTCCTGTTTTACTTTTTTTACTCTTATGAAAAAAAATGTTGAAATTAAAAGAGCAAGCGGCGTCTTGGCTCACCCAACTTCATTCCCCGGCAAATACGGCATTGGAAGCCTGGGATTGGAAGCTTATTCTTTCGTTGATTTCCTGAAATCTGCCGGGCAGTCTTTCTGGCAAATTATGCCACTCGGGCCTACGGGCTATGGAGATTCTCCATACGCGTGTTTTTCCGCTTTCGCCGGCAATACTAATTTAATTTGCCTGGATGAAATTAAAAATTATAAGCTGCTTTCTGAAAAAGATTTTTATAAGATGCCGGTTTTCCCAGACGCCGTAATTGAATTCGGCGCCGTAATCGATTTCCATAATAAAATGCTTGCAAAAGCTTTTAACAAATTCAAAAAAATAAAAGCAGAAAAATTACGCGCAGAATTTTCCGAATTTAAAAAAAAACAAAAGGGGTGGTTGAACGATTACGCCAAATTCATGGCCTATAAGGATAAGCACAAAGGAAAAATCTGGAGCGAATGGAGCAACGGAAAAAATAAGCTGAAATTCACGCCGGGTGACAAAGATAGTTCCAGAATAGAGTTTCATAAATTTTTGCAGTTTTTGTTTTTTAAGCAGTGGTTCAAACTAAAAAATTACGCAAACAAAACCGGAATAAAAATTATTGGGGACATGCCTATTTTTGTTGCTTACGACAGCGCTGATGTTTGGGCTAACCCTAAAAAATTTCTTCTTGACAAAGATGGGAACATGACGCATGTCGCGGGCGTTCCGCCCGATTACTTCAGCAAAACCGGCCAGCTTTGGGGCAACCCTTTATACAACTGGAAGGCATGCGAAAAAGCCGGTTTCGAGTGGTGGATCAAAAGATTTGAATGGCTGATGAAAACTGTGGATATTGTAAGAATTGACCACTTTCGGGGTTTCTGCGCCTGCTGGAGTGTTCCCGCACATCGCAAAACCGCCGAAAACGGTGAATGGAAAAAAGCGCCGGGAAATAATTTGTTTAAATCCCTGAAATCATATTTCGGCGAATTGCCTTTCCTCGCGGAAGACTTGGGAGAAATTACTCCTGATGTTATCGCTCTTCGTAAAAAATTTGGATTTCCAGGAATGAAAATTCTCCAGTTCGCCTTCGGTGGAAAAGCTGATAATCCTTTCCTCCCGCATAACTATGATACTAATTGCGTAGTATACACGGGCAGCCACGACAATAATACGACAAAAGGATGGTATGATAACGCGGATAAAAACACCAGGAACTTTGTGAGAAATTATTATCGATGTAACGGTTCTGATATTGCATGGGATTTAATTCGCGGGGCGCTTGCTTCTGTTGCCGAATTGGCAATAATTCCCATGCAGGATATTTTGTCGCTTGGCGAAGACGCTAGAATGAATTTCCCGGGAAAAGCTGAAGGAAACTGGCAGTGGAGATTCAAAAAAAACGATTTGAATTATTCCCTAGCTGCAAAGTTAAAAGGTTTGACGGAACTTTATGGAAGAACAAAAAGCGCAAATAAATAGTTTTTCTACACACGGAACACACGGAAAATTAATTGTTGTTTTTATTTTTTTGGCTAAATTACGTATAAAGCATTTGACAAACTCAAGCAAAAATTCAATTAGTAAATTATTGTCTTCCGTGTCTTTCCGTGTGTTCCGTGTGTTCCGTGTGTTCCGTAGGCAATAACTAGTTTTGTTTCTGCATTAAAATTGCAAACTCTCCGGCTTTAAGCTCAATTTCTTCAGAAATTTTCTTGGGTTCCTTTCCGGAAAATCCGTTCACATCCGCGACTAATATCCAGTTTCCTTTCGGCAAATTGAATTGCTCCGCTTTTTTTGACGGGTTGAGCAGAACCGCGAATTGCGGGTCACCGGCTATAGAAAAATTAGCGTTAAGGACATAACCTGCAGCGTGTGAATTTTTTGTTTTAATTTCTTTATAAAAATCTTCCGGCTGATCTTTGGCAAGCCGCAAAACAGGATTTTTCTGTCTAAGCGAAATCAGCTTCTTGAAAAACCCCAGAAACTCCGCGTTCTTTTCCGCCAGCTCCCAATCAATAACATTACTTTCGTAGTCCTGGGTCTGCACCTGCTTATCCCGCATCAGTTCCTGTCCTTCTAAAATCATGGGTATCCCTTGCGAAGTCAGGAGAACTATTCCAGCCATTTTCGCGCGGTTGATTATGTCAGTTTCGTTCGTCCAACCCACGCTTGCAAGCAGATTGGCCATTGTTTCCTCGTCGTGGCTTTCGACATAATTCACGGTTTCCATAGGACCGGCATAAAAATTTTTGCTTTTGCTCCACCTCACTCTGTCTAAAAGAGTATTTTTTCTTTTTCCTTCGCTAATAAAATGTTTCACGTCTTCCCGGAAACAGTCGTTCCAGCGCGCTACCGTTGTGCCTTTCAGTTCCGCGCGGTTGTTAGACCAGTCTTCGCAAATAAGGATCAAATTTCCTTTTGTTGCTTTCAATTTCGCTGCTTCCAATTTCGCTATGTTTTCAGGCACAAATAAATTTTTTTGGTCTATTAAATGTGATAAATCAAACCTGAAACCGTCTACATGATATTCCGACAGCCAGTAGCAAAGGCTGTCAAGTATCAGCTTTCTCATTACCGGCCGCGAACAGTAAGTATCGTTCCCGCAACCGGATTTATTGCCGCCCGTAAAATAATATTCTGAATCGATCTGCCCAAGCGCGTTGTCCGCGTTGCTTGTATGATTGTAAACCACGTCGACAATTACCGCTATGCCGTTTTTGTGAAGCGTGTCAATCATTTTTTTCAGTTCACTAACCTGCTTTCGGCCCGCGGGATCTGTTGAAAAAGAGCTTTCCGGCGCAAAAAATAAACTCGTCATGTAGCCCCAATGATAATGCTCTTTAAAATCTATTTCAGCTCCGTTCTGATACTCGTGCAAAGGCAAAAACTCGACCGCGTTTACTCCCAGCTTTTTCAAATGGTCTAAAGGGCTGCCCGGTTCATTTACCGTCATTGCGAGATATGTGTGCGGAATATTTGAAACCGTTGGATTTTTCCCAGTTAAATTCGCTATATGCGTTTCGTAAACCACAAGCTCATCCTTGCCGGGTGTCGAATATTTCTCGTCTGTCCAGCCCGCAAAAGGCTGGTCTTCCACGCCGGGATAAATAACTATAGATTTCCCTCCCGAGCCTACACTTGCTTTTGTGTAAGGATCATTAATTAAAAAATTTCCTTCGCTTTTATGAATTAAAAATTTGTAGAAAGTGCCGTGCGGCGCTGAAGGTTTTGGAACGGAAGCCGACCAAATATATTTCTCTCCTTTTGTCATCTTCAGCTTTTGGAAAGGCTTTTTGTCGTCAAAATTTTTGTAAAGCAAAACTTCCGCGCCCTTAAACCTGGGGCCGAAAAGGCGAAAAATTACTTTTTCACCTTCTACAACGCTGCCTAATTCTATATCCGCAGCGGGTATTGAATCGAAAAACTTTTTTAATAACGAGCGCGAAATTGTCAACGGAAGGATTGTTTTCCTTTTCATTTTTATCCCGTTGGCGTCAGAAATTCCGCTAACTGTGATTTCATTGTCAAGCATATAATTTTTCGCTTCAATATCTATTGGCGAAATAACAAGCTTAACATCTTTTAAATTCGGAAGCAAAGTCGCTGAAATTATATCTCCGTCCTTTAAATAATAATTTACAGTGTCTTCGGCTGACCTTTTTTCCACGGGTTCGCTGAAAGAAACCGCAAGCCGGGATTTCCCGGTTAAAACTGCTTTGGAAGGAGTAGGGGGAGTTATGTCCCCGTAAACGTCGAAATTTACCCAGAGATTGTTATTCCTTTTGAAATTGCTGTCGATTTTGTCAATCTGCTGCCATTTCTTTTCACCGGTTACAAACTTGAATTCCGGGTACCCGCTTGCGCCCGGAGACTCAATCTCGGAAACATCTTTCTCGAGCGTGAAAATCCCGCCCGGCGTTTTTTCCAGCTTCCATTCCGGCTTTCCTATCGCTTCCGCCCAATCATTAAAAGTACCAACAAGATAAACTTCATCAGTTTTTTCAAATCCGGAGTCATAAACTTCCGGCTGAAAAATAAAAGTTACTTTTTTGATATCTTCGGAAAGTTTATAGCCCGCAACTTCTTCTTTGCGCCTGTATATATCTTTGTTTATCCATAAATTCCTTCCATGTTTGTATTTTTCGTCTATTTTATTTAATTCCAGCCACTCGTTTTTATTTTTTATGAATTTGAATTCGGGAGATCCGCTTTCGCCGGGAAGGTTTACCTGATTATAAGGTTTTTCAAGGACATAAACGTCTTTTTCTTTTTTCAGCCGCCAGTCCTTGCTTCCTGCGGCCATCTCCCAGCCGTTAAAAGATCCGGCAACATATACTTCGTCTCCCGGCAGCATTTCCGTATTATAAGAAGCGGGGTCAAAAATAAATTTTATAGTATTCATTTTGTTCATAAAAATATAACCTGATTTTTTAGGATTAAAACCTTCCGGCAATTGAATTGTTGTGTTTTTTTCTCTTGGGACGGGGGATTTTGCCGCCTGACGGGGGTCCTCCTTGCGCGCTTCGCACGAGCAAATTATTAAAATGCAAAATAGCAGAATTTCCAATTTATAGTGTTTCAATTTCATTTTTAAAAATAAATTTCCAAATTAATTTATTTGCGGCTTAACGCTGCGCCCGGAGTGTTTCGGGCAAACAAGTAAAACAGGACGCATGACTGGCGGATGCCGGTTCTCGGACTGTTTAATTCACACGGCGGACACAATGGCCACAAAGTTTAAATTAATTTATTTATAGCTCTCTTTATTTAGTTAGTTATCTGTTCTAGTTTATAATTTAAAATTTTCTTTGTGAACTTAGTGAGCTTCGTGAGAAAACAAAAAATTCGTAACGTTACGAATTGTACCAAATTCCTTGCACGGTTGTCAAGCATTTTACTATTTTTCTTTCTTCCAAAATTACATTGTTTTGACTTATTTATATAATTTCTCCTTAATCTTGTGTGCCTTAATTTACTTACAAAAAACACCCGATTTTCTTGTTGGAGAAACGCGGAGCAGGAGCTCCGCGCAACGTTGCTCCCACTGGACATGATTCCTGCTTCGCGATTTGCTTGATATCACGTAAATTACAAAAAATCAGGTGTTTTTTGTGCTTAAATTTGACAAATAACCGCCAAAATGGTAAAATAAAAACCCTCCCACTGAACTGAAATCATTCTCTATAATTTTATAGACTAACAATTTTAGGGGAAAAATTATGAAAAAATTAGTTGTTATTGTCCTTGTTGCCGGCTTCGCAAATACTTTGTTTGCTGCTTGGGGCTTCTGGGACGCCACGCGAAGCTATGTTCAATTCCATGAGAAAAAAAGCGGCACTGTGCAAACTAATACTTACAGTTTGTGGGATTCAGGCACAGGCACTTATAACGGCCATGATTTCGGGATTTTCAATATTCCCGGCGGAGATGAACTGGTTATGCTGCTTTATGACACCAAAACATGGAAATCAGACGGCGGAAATGTTACAGGCTGTGAATATTTTTACACCCGATACACCAACAATTTAAGGCCTGCTTCTCCAACTTTTACGTCGCTTGGCGGAGGATGGCTTCAAGATTTGGGAAGCGGAAACCAGTTGTGGGGGAATCATTCCTTAACCGTCAATATTCTTGAAACCCTGAATAATTCAAAAACTAACGTCCTGGAAATTTACGGACAAATCACGGGCACAACGCCTTCAGGCACTGCTTACGACAATAACAACGGCGATTCTGACAACTATTCAGCAACATTTGTAGCCATGCCCGAGCCTGCGTCGATTATTTTACTGTTATTCGGTTTAGGTTTTATGGCGTTTCGTAAATAACATATAAAATAAGTTAGGCTTAATAGATTAATTAAATTTATAAATATCGATAGCATTCGTAACGTTACGAGTTTTTTAAATTTCTTGACTTTTGGATTATTTTATGATACACTATTCGTAACGTTACGAATTCCCGCTATATTTGCGGAAGTTTTTTATCTTATTAACAATTAAACGGAGGAAAAATTATGAATCTTAAACATTATTTAATTGTAAGCATCGCTTTATTCTTAATTGCAGGGCTGGCTAATGCCGCTCCCTGGGCACACAGATACGATGACCCGACAGATGGACAAATTTGGGAATCTACAAATGTCCCGAATAATACTACTTTACAAGTTTCAGTTGAATGGGGTGAAGGAGACTGGGATGGCGCTATGGGTTCGGCTTTTGGAGTAGGCTCATCCCAAGACGGTTCGGGCTGGACATGGTATGAACTTCCCTGGTTCGAAGACGGCGATAATAATAATAAGCGATGCCATGCTAACGTTCTATTCAGCGATAACGGAACTAATTGGTGGGCTTATAGAATTATTAAAGCTTCAAACGGAGGAACGAATTATCATAATGGTTCAGTTGACTGGTCGGAAACTTACAGCCCTTTAAGCGCATCTGCTTATGTGTATATTATTCCTGAACCTACATCTATTTTTCTGATTTTGCTTGGGTTGGGATTTTTAATTAGGTGGAAATAAAGGCAAGTTTGTTAAAAATTGAAAAAGGCAGGTAGATTTTTTTGCTTGCCTTTTTTTTATTGCTTGTTAACCGAATTAAATAAATGAAAAATATTATATTTAAAACGTTGATAATATTTTTTCTGGCTGTTCCTGCTTTTGCTTGGGTGGATTCTACCGTTAACTACAGGGGCGAGCAGAAGAGTTGGGGAGAAACAGCTTTGTCACAGGACGATATCCCCGGCGGACAATACTGGGAACTTACCCTTCAAATTACAAGCGCGGGAAACAGCTCTTTCAAACTTGCTAACTGGGACTGGGCTAACCAATGGTCTTACGACGACGCGGCGGTGAAAAAATCAAAGATACGTCGCGAGTTGGAACGCTGGTGAAGGTAATACTGTTATTAATTCCGTCCAGGCAAATTATTATTACACTTTCCGAATGAAAAACAGCGGATACGCAAACACCGATGCTATTGTCATGGAAACTTCGGAACTTCCGGAAACAATAACCGACGTAACCCTTTCCGATTCGCTCGGGCGATGCTCGCTTACTAATTCTCCTATTACTGTAAATGTCACTTTAAGCGGGAACAGATGCGCCAAAGAAAAAGTTGTTATTCGATACACTACAAATAACTGGACAGACTCGCATTATGTTGAAGCAGCTACCGGCTCAGGCCCAAACTGGGCTGGGGAAATCCCAGGTATGGGAACAAATATGATTGTTAAGTTTTATGTCCTTATCACAACTTTATCGGCAGGAAGCTCCGACCTGGCAAATTATCCCGACCTTTGCACTATTAATTATGATAACAACGGCGGAGAAAATTATTATTGCTATTTTTTTTCAAAACTTACTGGTTATCTTGTAGGTGACCACAGCACCTGGAACCTTTCGGAAGCGAATGAAATGGTTCCGAAACTTGTCGGCGGGGGACACTCGAATTATTGGGGAATTACTGTTACCAACTGCTCTTTTGACGGTGAATTTAAACTCGCGTTCGGGCACGGGCAGGATTGGCTCGTCCAATGGGGGAACAGCGGCGACCCGGATAACGATTACTGGGTCAACTCGCCCAACATCAGGCTAGACCCGCTTGAGCAAATGAGCAAAGTGGGGTCAGGCGTCAACATTCAACATTCAATTATTTAGTTAAAAAAAACGGTGGTGTAACTCAATTAAAATGGCTCAACGGCTTTTTTGGGGAGGGGAAGTTATTTTCTTCCCCAATTATAATTAAGATTTAAGCAAAAATTAATGAAACTCTTTTGTATAATTTTTGGTTGTCAAAACATTTTCCAAGTGTATCTGCCGACATCAGCGAGGTCAGCTACAACGTGTTCGCTAAATTTATTCCTTGGTATCTTCTGTAGCCGTTCTCGGTGAGGACGGTATATGAATCTGCCGACCTCAGCGAGGTCAGCTACAAAAAAGGTTGAATAAAATTATGTTTTATAATGATAAATAAAAGAGCCCCCCACACAAATTTCCATTGATCCATTAAAATCCCCCTGACCCATTCCCGATGTTAAATCGGGATCTAAAGACTTTATCAAGGGGGAATTATTCCATTATTCCATTATTCCATTACTCCATCAATCCATCACTTCATTCTTCAGTTTTCCTTGACATTTCTAATTTTTTATGTTATAATTCGTAACGTTACGAATAATTTTGATTCTTTTATTTTTAATCTCTTACGGAGAAACTTTATGAAAACCTTTATTACTTTTATCCTGTCTTCTTTCGTTCTTTCTACTTCTGTATTCGCCGTTGTCTTTGACGGTCATAACATTACTGGCGACTTTGCCAACGCCGCCTGGAAAGTTTACCAGGACGTTGACGGTGACTGGGGAGCAGAAAATGTTGTTGTGGCAATGTATGTAGATACTAATGACACTCATCTGCTCGTCGGAATCCCGGGATTTGTAAACAATAATGCCATAGGGGTACTTTTAGATGTAAATCCCGGCACGGGTTCAAACGTTATGCCTTCGGACCTGACAATGTCTGATTCTATTTGCGCGGGAATGTCGGGAATGTCTTTTGACACAAATTTTACTCCTGACCTTGCTCTTGCTCTTCGCACCCCAAATCCAACAGAAAACAGCAACGGCTGGCCGGCAATAGAAAACATCGTTAACGATTCCCGCACTTGGCTGGGGCTTCTTAACGATATAAGAACGCACGGCAGCGTTGTAACGAACGGCGACACGATTTTTTCCGCTTTTATGGAAATAGCTCCTCTGCTTGACGAGACCAACCTGTGGCCTGAGGGGATAGAACTGGCAATAAGTTATGACGATCTTAACAATAGTTCTCCTACCGTTCGTGTGATGAGCCTTGTCACCGGGAACGACGGAACATGGGCAAACAACCAGACTCTTCCCCCCAGCGGCGGAAATTCAAACTGGGTCAACAATCCTTCAACCGACCACCATACCGACTTGGTTCCTGGCGACCAGTATCTTACAATTGTCCTTCCTGTTTATCAAACAAGCGCGCAGTTTTATGCCAACGCGAGTATAGACAAAACATTAGGTTTTGCCGGAAGCACGGTTTTTGGCTTTTCCACGATAGTTTCCGGGGCCACTCCTCCTGTTTTTTATGATTGGGATTTAGGAAACGGCGACCAGACTAATGTAGGAGCGTTTTCTTATAATTATCCTTCCATGGGAAGTTTTACGCCGAGCGCAATAATTTCAGACAGCGGAGGCAATTCTAAAACTGTTACTTTAGCACAGGTAAAAGTTTATGACTCTACTTTTGTTGACGGGCTGAACATCACAAATGATTTTGCAGGAAAAACCAACGCCCTGCAGGATACCGTAAGCAACTGGGGAGAAGCAACTGTGCCCGGCGAAGGCGCGGAACTCGAACAGCTGTTTGCTTATTGCGATTTCAGGACGTTATATGTTGGTGCTTGCGGCAACCTTACCACCGGCATCGGCGAAAGAACTATAGGTATTTTTATTGACAGTGATTATACCGTAGGCAGCAATGTCATGCCGTTAATCACTTCCGGCTTCCCTGCAAAGCTTGAAAATCTTGTCGGCATGACTTTTGACTCCGATTTTACTCCCGACAAAGCTGTGCTGATCTCTATAAATTCTCCCGCTGATTGCTGGGTAAACGTTTATCATATAAACTCCACCAGCGACTGGTACTGGGGAACTAAAACCGAGTTTACAGATATCTTTGATACTTTCCAGAGAATTGTAAATGACAGGAACGGGCTCGCGGGAGATATTGTTGCTTTTAATAATCTTAACACTGCAGCAACGCCCGGAGATGCCAATACAGGAATAGAATGCGCTTTGGACGCGGATACTATTTATGACGGGCTGTCGCCCACTCAGTCTACTTTGAAGCTCCAGGCTATCCTTTTCAACTGGCAGACTACAAACGTTGCTAACCAGTCATTGCCGGGAATTAACGGCAACGCTTCCGGGTACGGGCTGGCTTCCGCAGTTGATTATGAAGCTGTTCCGGGCAAGCAATATATAGAGGTCTGCGCGCCGGTTCCGGAACCGGCAGGAATATGGATTATTGGATTGTTGGCAATGCGTTATTTTATGAAAAAGTTTAAAAACGCATAGTGAAAATGTTGGGTTATTATCAAATATCTAACATCTAAAGTCACATTTTAATTTAAGCCTTATTTTATTATTTGGTTTTTACCTTAGTAGCGCCAGGTAAAAAACAACTCAAACCTTATTACTTTATTAACATGGAAATAATATAATTGATTTTAATAAGGTAATAAGGTATAATATTTTTAAAATTATATTCTACTCCCTCCAAAAGGGGCAATATTTTACAGGCAAGATGCCTGTGCTACATTATGAGTTCGTGGAAATTATTAGTTTTCGGTCTTTTGGCTGTGATTTTTCTTTGGGTTCTTTATCCTTCGCGCAGCATAAAAACCAAAGAAGCCACTGAACTAATTTTATGGGCTCCGGGCAATTATTTTCTCGATATGGAGCCCCTGCTGAAGCGTTTCGAAAAAGAAAATCCCGGCTACAAAGCCATCATAGGCCAGGCCGCCGCAAGGGACATGGTTGCCGACCCACAGAGGTTCCTTTGCAGCGTTGCCGGAGATATGTCGCCGGACGTGATCATGTTCGACAGGTATGCAATAAGCGAATGGGCGTCCCGCGGCGCTTTTCAAAGCCTTAACAAATATTTTGAAGCAGACCAGACCAATTCAAGCATTGCCTATTCCATAAACACAAATTCAATTATTTTGCCCGCCTTAAAGGAAGTTACTTACAAAGGGAATATGTACGGCATTCCCATCAAAGCTGACGACAGATTTCTTTATTTTAATGAAGACATGCTTATTCGCGAAGGGCTTGTAGATAAAAACGGCGACGCTAGGCCCCCGGAAACCTGGAAAGAGCTTGAAGAATACGCCATAAAGCTAACCAAGTACGACAAAAAAGGAAGGATAAAGCAACTTGGTTTCGGGCCTAATTTTGGAAACAGCTGGTTGTACATGTACGCCTGGCAAAACGGCGGGGAATTTATCTCCAAAGACGGCAAAACCTGTATTATGAACAATTCAAACGTTGTAGAAGCCCTGGAATTTATGGTAAGGATCTATGACAAACTCGGCGGCGCGAAAAAGGTTTTTGCTTTTCAGTCTACTTTTCAGGGAGCAGCTCTTGACCCATTTCTTACAGACAAAGTGGCAATGAAAATAGACGGCAGCTGGTTCATGCAAACCATTGTAACTTTCAAGCCAAACATGAGCTTTGGCTCTTCGTCCGCGCCAATCCCCGATAAAAGGCTTAAAGCCGGATTTGAGCCGATAACCTGGCTTGGGGGATGGTGCTACTCTATTCCTTCAGCTTCCAAGAACAAAGAAGGCGCGTGGAAAATAATCCGCTGGCTTTCTTCCATGGAAGCCAAAAAAATGTTGCAGGAAGAACGGGCTGAAAATAACGCCAGCCAAGGTAAAGCTTATATTCCAAGGCTTGACAGCGATACAAGAATGAACGAATATTCTTATAAAAATTATATTATTAACAATCCGAATTTGAGCACTCCTCTTAAAAACGCGTTCAGGTTGATGGTTGATATTTTGCCCGCGGCGAAATACAGGCCCGTAACTCCCGTCGGCCAGTTGCTTTGGAACCAGCATATTACCGCTTACGAAAACGCGGTCTATCATAAGTCTTCCCCGAAAGAATCGCTTGACGAAGCCACAAAAGTCGTGCAAAGGGCGCTTGACAAAATTTATAATCCCCCTAAAGGAAAAGTTATAGAGTGGAAATGGCTTGTAATAAGTTATTTTGTTCTTCTTGTGATAGTTGTTCTCGGAATAATTTCCTGGAGCAAGAGAACCATGTCTGAAAAAGGTTATTTCCGAAAGCAGTGGTACGCGGGATTTTTGTGCGCTTCACCGTGGTTAATCGGGTTTACAGTTTTCACTGGCGGGCCGATTCTTTTTTCCATTATCATGAGCTTTTGCCACTACGACATTTTGAATCCCGCGCAATGGATAGGTTTTGCTAACTACAAATGGATTTTTACAAAAGACCCGCTTTTCTGGAACGCTTTCTGGAATACTCTTTATATGGTTATAGGTGTTCCGCTTGGCCTGGTTGCCGGGCTTGCCATTGCTCTTTTGCTTGATTTAAAATTAAGAGGCATGGTTTTTTACAGAACCTTGTTTTATCTTCCCGCGATTGTTCCCGCTGTCGCTGCCTCTATTTTGTGGATTTGGATTTTTAACCCTACTCACGGGTTGCTTAATAATTTTTTAGGGCTTTTCGGCATTGCCGGACCAAGCTGGCTACAGGATGCCGGATGGAGCAAACCTTCTTTAATTATTATGGGGCTGTGGGGCGTTGGCGGAGGCATGATCATCTGGCTTGCAGGCCTTAAAAATATCCCCAATCATTTGTATGAAGCCGCCGAAGTTGACGGTGCGGGAGTCTGGTCTAAATTTATTAATATTACTATCCCGATGCTCAGCCCTTATATTTTCTTTAATCTGATTATGGGGCTAATAGGCACTTTCCAGATCTTTTCGCAGGCGTATATTATGACACAGGGCGGACCGATGAATTCCACTTTGTTTTACGCTTACCATTTGTTTAATACAGCTTTCAGATACCTTGAAATGGGGAACGCCTCGGCCATGGCCTGGTTCTTGTTTAGTATTATTTTCAGCCTGACAATGTTTCAGCTTTGGCTGTCAAAAAAATGGGTGCATTATGGAGGAGATTAGTTGGAGTTCACGATTTTAGCGTGAATAATTATTTTGGATTTTAAATTTAAATTAATGACAATAAAACCTGAAAAAATATTTTTTAAAATCGGGCAGCACAGCTTTTTAATTGCGTTAGCTATCATGTTCGCTTTCCCGTTTGTCTGGATGATAGCCGCAAGCGCGAAAGTCGACCGTGAGATTTTCGGCGAGAAAAGAGCTTTCCTTCCGAGCGCGCCTAATCCCGTCATTCGTTCCCCATACACGGATACAGAAGAGTTTCCCGAGCCTTCAAAACCCGGACATGTCTCGAGACAAGATTATGAAAGGTTAAAAGATTCTTTGTCAAAAGTTATTTACGCGGCAGTAACAAACGCGAATCTTCAGCTTCCCGAAAAATTCAGAGTTTCTGCTGAAAAAGAAATCTCTCAGGGCTTATGGAAAAGGCTTGTTTCGGTTACCCCTTATTCTTACTGGACAAACCTGGCGCTTCACCCGGAAATAATTGCCGAACGCGCCACAAGAAAAAAGGAAATTAACGCGATTCTCGACCAATGTTACCGCAAGTTTTCCATAAAGTTAAGCCGTGTCCGTGATGATGATATGACTGTTTACAACCTCAACCTTGGAGAACCTATCACATCGGTTTGGACCTCTTTAAACCCCGAAGCTGCATTTCTTATAGAGCAGAAAAATCAAGCATTGTCTTACGCGGATATTCATTATAATTTTGAAAATACTAATCACATTTCTCTGCAGGCGGAATTTAATTTGCCGTTCCCGGCAACGAATTTTTTGCAATATTCTCTCGCTTACAAACCGGACGATTCCTGGCATCGTTTATATGTGGAAATATATTGCGGCAGAAAAAAATATGTTTCTTACGAACCGTTGTACCTTTTTGATTATACCTGGTCCGGAGTCCTTTGGCAAAAGCCAAGCAAGCAGGACGACGAAATTAAAATTCAGAGATGGACAAAAATGAAAGTCGCCGACGAAGGAAAAGAGTTTGACTTAGGGCCAAATAAACTCAGGGTTATCCTTCATCTTAAACAAAGTTCAAAGCTCCAGGCATGGTGGGGAAAACTCGGCAGAAATTATCGGTCTACTTTTAAATATATACCTTTCTGGAGGTATATCGGCACAAGCGCTTTTCTCGTTATTTTAAATATCCTTGGAACCCTCTTGTCTTCCACTCTTGTCGCTTACGCTTTCTCGCGGCTTCGCTGGCCGGGAAGAGACTCGTTTTTCCTGCTCTTGCTTGCCACGCTTATGATCCCCGCCCAGGTTACCATGATTCCCGGCTTTATTATCATGAAATGGTTTGGCTGGTATAACACGCTTCAGCCTTTATGGGTGTTTTCTTTCTGCGGCAATGCTTTTTATATCTTCCTTCTCCGGCAGTTCATGAAAGGAATCCCAAACGACCTTGAAGACGCCGCGAAAATTGACGGCTGCGGCTTTTTAAGAATTTATTGGAACGTTATTCTTCCTTTAATTAAACCTACTATGGCCGCCATCGCTATTTTCACTTTTATGGGTGTATGGAATGATTTTATGGGGCCGCTTATTTATTTGAGCGACCACAGGCTGTATCCCCTTTCTCTCGGTCTTTTTTCTCTCAACGTTCAGGCAGGCGACAACTTCGGAATGATGATGGCGGGGTCCCTTCTTATGACTATGCCTGTTATTCTTATCTTTTTCTTCGCGCAGAAATATTTTATCCAGGGAATTACCCTCACAGGAATGAAAGGATAGGAAAATGGACTGATGAAGTGTTGGAATTCACGTTTTAGCGTGTCTTATGGATATTGGAGTGTTGGAAAGTAAATCAAATTATGATATAATTCTGTGTTTGTTAATTCTATAATTTCAATTTAAGGATTTATCATGATAAAATTAGGTGTTCTTGGTTCAGGTTCCGGCACGAATTTCGTGGCGATAGCTGAAGCAATTAATTCAGGCAGGTTGCCGGGCGTAGAAATTGCCATAGTTATATCGGACGTTGAAAACGCTAAAATTCTTGACAGAGCGAAAAAGTTGGGAATTAAGGCGGTTTACCTCCCCGCGAACGACTTCAAAACCAAACTTGAAGGCCCACAGGAGGAAGCATATATTAAAGCTCTGAAAGATTCCGGCGTAGAACTTGTTGTTCTCGCGGGATTTATGAGAATGGTTAAGTCCGGATTGCTTGAAGCTTTTCCAAGAAAGATTATAAATATTCATCCGGCTCTGCTTCCGGCTTTTCCCGGGCTACAATCCTGGAAACAGGCGCTTGGCCATGGTGTTAAGATCGCCGGCTGCACGGTTCATTATGTTGACTCCGGAATGGACACTGGCCCGATAATTGCTCAGGCGGCTGTTCCTGTTCTGGAAGACGACACCCCCGAAACATTGCACGCGAGAATCCAGGAGCAGGAACATAAAATTTATCCGGAAGCGATTGAGAAAATAACGAAAGGTCTGAAGGTCTGAAGGTCTTAATACTGAACACTGATTACTATCCTCCAACCTCTAACATGCTTTCTTCCCGCGAAATAGTATACAAAATTCTTGTGCGGCTGGAAAAATGCGAGTTTCGGTTTAGCGCCGAAAACGAGCTTCACAAAGCCTGCGCCGCGCATAAACTAATCGGTTCCGACCGAAGGCTTGCCCGAGAAATTCTTTTCGGATGCCTGAGAAACAAAACCTTTCTTGAATATTACCTTTCAAAATTCAGCAGCCGCAAAATTGAAAAAATAGAGATAGAGCTTAAATGGATAATTTTAACAGCTTTATACCAGCTTGTTTTTCTTGATAAAGTTGCTCGGTATGCCGCCGTAAACGAAGCTGTTTCTCTGTGCAAAAAAATCAAAAAAACTTCCTGGTCAGGTTTTGTTAACGGCATTTTAAGAAATTTTCTCAGAGAAGATTTTAGGGATTTTTCTTCAATAAATAACCCGTCTATAAAGTTCTCCAACCCGGAGTGGCTAACAGATAAATGGCAAAAACTTTTCGGGAAAGAAAAAACAGAAGAAATTTTAAAATGGAACAACTCCGTTCCCGAAACCTTCGCTTTAATTATCAAAAATCCCGAGTTTGTTTTGGAAGAGGCGCATGCTGAATTTGCCGAGATTGCGTCGAAGTTTGGCAAAGACATTCTCAAAATAAAAAATATCGCCAAAGCCCTTAACTCTGAAAGTTTCAAAAACGGCTTTTTGTATTTCATGGATCCTTGGTCAGTAAAAGTTTCCCGGCAACTGCCTTTGAAAAAAGATTGGAAAATTCTTGACATGTGCGCCGCGCCGGGAGGTAAATCTATTGCCGTTGCCGCTCGCGAAACCGTTAATATTGTCGCTGCCGATAATTCAAAATCAAGGGTGAAAGTTTTGAAAGACAATTTAAAAAGATGCCGGTTAAATAATATTGAAACGAAAACCGTCGACAGCCTGGAAAGTTCAAAAATTTTCGGGCAGGAAAGTTTTGACGTCGTTTTGCTGGATGCTCCATGTTCCAGTGTTGGCGTCATCCGCCGCCATCCGGAAATCCGGTGGAAAGTTAGCCCGGAAAGTTTTAATGAGCAGTCAAATTTGCAAAAGTCTTTTCTTAAAGAAGCCGTTAATTGCATAAAACCAGGAGGTTTTGTATTATATTCTGTATGTTCTTTTATGCCGGAAGAAAATGAAACAGTTATAGAATGTGTTATAAGTGATATAATAAAATGTATTCGGCAGGAAAGAGATTTGCCGGGCGAAAACAACACTGACGGCGGATTCTTTGCCTTGCTGCAAAAGCTCTCCAGTTGAGAGATATGCCCTGATAGAAAGAGTTTGTAAATTGTAAAGTGTAAATTGAAAATTATTTTGTTAATTAAAATTAACTGTTTCGCCCCAAAATTGTACTGCAATAATTATTAATTGTACTGTTAAGAAACAACCTTACTATCTAAAATGAAAACTCCAAGAATTTTTATAGCCGCGACACGAAAAGACTCGGGAAAAACCACAACTTCTCTCGGTTTTTTTTCTTATCTACATAAGAAATATTCAAAGGTTGGTTTTACAAAACCCGTAGGGCAAAAATTTGTAAAACTGCCGGACGGCCAAAATGTTGCTCATGATGTTTGGCTCTTCAGAGAAGCTTTTAAGCTGAAAGATGACCCGGAATTTATGAGCCCTATAGTTATCCCTTCAGGCTTTACAAGAAACTATATTGACAACCGTGACCCGAAAATATTTGAAGAAAAAATTGTCACTGCTTATGAAAAACTTTCAGCGGGCAATGATTTCGTTTTAATTGAAGGAACCGGCCACGCAGGCGTTGGAGCTGTTATAGACGTCTCTAACGCGCGCGTGGCAAAACTTCTTGACAGTTCTGTAATTCTTGTTTCCTGTGGCGGAATAGGCAAACCTGTGGACGAAATACTCCTGAACAAAGCTCTTTTTGAAAAAGAAGGTGTAAAAGTTTCCGGTGTTATAATTAATAAAGTTATTCCCGATAAAGTTGAACAGGTTAGAGATTATACCGGCAGAGCGCTTGCGTGGCACGGGCTTGATTTAATAGGCGTTCTGCCGAATGTTCCTTTTCTTAGCGAGCCTACTTTGCGCGAAGTTTGCAAAAAAACTAAAGGTTCATTTATTTCCGGCCGGGTTTTTGAAAACTCTCTTTTTGCCAGCTCTGTTTTTGTCAGCTATTTTTATTCCGGATTGCAAAATACTTTATCCCCAAAAACTCTTCTTATTGCTTCCGGAGAACAAGCGGAACTTCTTGTCGCCTCCGTGGGTATGGAAAAAGGTATGAAACAGCTCAAGAAATTACTTTCCGGGATTCTGCTTGTAGATAGTTATATACCGAAAAGCCATATTTTAGAAGTTTTGGAAAAAGAAAATATTCCCGTGATTTTAACTGATATGCCCGCTTTTTCCGCTACAAGCACTGTCTCAAACCTCGTGGCTAAAATTCAGCCCGACAACCCCGAAAAAATCGCGAAAGTCAGCAAACTTTATGAAGAAAATATACAATGGGACATAATGAAATTGACCTAATTTATCTAATTTCCAATTGACCTAAAAAATAATCAAAAAGAAGAAATAACTAATTTGGGATTTGGACATTGGGTATTGGGATTTGATTAGGTTAATTAGATCAATTAGAAATTAGAAATTTGCCTGCAATTAATTACCTTTTTATACATGAAACAAAAAAAAATTATAGCTGGTATCGGTGAACTTCTCTGGGACAAGTTTCCGGAAGGAAAACATATTGGCGGCGCTCCGGCTAATTTTATACATTATACTAAAGCGCGGGTTGCTGATTCTTTTCTCGTCAGCTCTGTCGGAATAGATAAAGATGGAAAAGATATTTTGAAAAAACTCACTAAATTAGGGCTGGCTTTATCATACATTGGGCAAGATATAAAACATCCCACCGGCGCCGTTGATGTTACTGTCGATAATAATGGCATTCCTGAATATATTATCAACAAAAATGTTGCCTGGGATTTTATCTCCTGGTCGGATAAATTAAAAAAGTTAGCACAAAAGGCAGACGCGGTTTGTTTTGGATCGCTCGGGCAGCGCGCCGAAAAGTCAAGGAAAACAATTAAACAATTTTTGTCTCATACTTCTGAAAGCTGCTTAAGAGTTTTTGATGTCAACTTGCGCCAGAACTTTTTCAACAAAAATATTATTCATAATTCTTTAACTCTCGCCAATGTTTTAAAGCTAAATGACGAAGAGCTTCTTGTTGTTTCCGGCCTGTTTTCTTTTTCCGGTTCTGAAAAAGAACTTTGCAAACAAATAATCGAAACTTTTGATTTGAAAGTTTTGGCTTTAACAAAAGGGGATAAAGGAAGCCGGCTTATTTCTAAGACAGAAAATTCTTTTCATTCGGGATTTCCGGTTAAAGTTATTGATACAGTTGGCGCCGGTGATTCTTTTACAGCAGCTCTTACGGTTGGGCTCTTGGAAAATGAGTCTTTAGAAAAAATTAATGAAGATGCAAACCGGCTGGCAAGCGAAGTATGCGCGAGAAAAGGCGCGGCATTTTAATTGTTAACCATATAAGACATATAAGATGCTTAATATTATTTTTGTTTAAATATTAAAATCGTTTTCGTGTTAATCCATGTTAATTTCCGGCGTCGTGCCGCAAGGCGGCGCTACGCCGGGGCAGGTGTGGCTAACAAAATGATTTTGTGACAAAACAATTAATTTTTGAATTATAAATCCGTGGTTCATCCGTGAAATGTTATGATGTAATAGTTGTGGGCGCGGGCGCTGCAGGGCTTATGGCAGCAGGCAGCAGCGCGGAGCTTGGCGCGAAAACTTTGCTTATAGAAAAGATGCGCCGGTCGGGCAGAAAGCTCCGCATTTCCGGAAAAGGCAGGGGCAATCTTACAAACACGGCAGATTTGCATAAATTCATTGGCGCGTTCGGAAAAAACGGAAAATTCCTGCATCAGGCTTTCGCCCGGTTTTTTAACGATGACCTTATAGAATTTTTTGAAAAAATCGGCGTGCCGACTAAAGAAGAACGCGGCGGACGCGTATTTCCTGAAAGCAATTCCGCGCAAGATGTTGTTGACGCTCTAATAAAATGGTGCAGCCGAAATGGCGTAACATCAAAGCTCGAAACAAGTGTTCAAAAAATATCACTCGAAAAAGAAAATCTTTGGAAAATAGTTTTTTGCCCCCGCGGCTTTTGCCTTGGAAAAAATGTCATTATTTCCACGGGGGGACTTTCTTACCCGGCTACTGGCTCGACAGGCGATGGATATAAGTTTGCAAAATCAGCAGGTCATAAAATTGTAGAGCCCAAGGCGGCGTTAGTTCCTCTTGAAACGAGCGGAGACACCGCGCAAAAACTCCAGGGATTAAGTTTAAAAAACGTAACTGCCGCCATTGTCATTGACGGGAAAAAGAAAAAAGAGCTTTTCGGCGAAATGCTTTTTACACACTTTGGATTGTCCGGACCTTTAATTTTAACTTTAAGCAAATTCGTTTCGGAAGCTTTTGATAAAAATAAAAAAGTTTATGTTGAGATAGATTTAAAGCCAGCAATAAACAGGCAAGAACTTGATTCAAGGCTTCAAAAGAAGCTGCGGGAACACGGAAAACAAAAATTCAAAAAGATTTTAAAAAATCTCCTGCCTTTGAAACTCATAGATGTCTGCTGTGAAATTTTACAAATAGACGGGGAAAAACAGGCAAGCCATATAAACTCCGATGAACGGAATAACTTAGTTTCCTGGTTGAAAAGCTTCAGGTTTGAAATAAAAAAATGCAGGGCGATTGAAGAAGCAATTGTAACATCCGGCGGAGTAGACTTACGGGAGATAAACCCTAAAACCATGGAATCCAAAATTGCAGAGAACTTATATTTTGCCGGTGAAATTTTGAACTTGGCAGGCGACACCGGCGGCTATAACTTGCAGGCGGCATTTTCAACAGGAAGAGTAGCGGGCCTTTCGGCAGGAAAGCAACTTAGCCACAGATGAAACACGGAAATAATTTTCTTATTTTTAGTTTTAGTCTGTATTTAGTCGACCCTTAAAAAGTCAATTTTGAGGCAATTGCAAGGCGATAAGGCGAAGGCGTATTGTAATACGCCGAGCAATTAACATCCACCATAATCCCCCTTCAAAGGGGGACTCGCCGCAATCGGCCAAAATTGGCTTTGCTGCTTTGTTAAAGGATTTCCGAAATCAAACCCACGCTGAGCGAGGCAGGGATTTCGGTTACATTTTTTAAGGGTCGACTATTAAGCATTCAGCTTCTGACAACTAATGCTTAATACCAGACTTTCAACACTTTAATAAATTCATCTGTGTTTCATCCCTGTTTCATCTGTGGCAGAACTTTTTATTCCGGTTTTCCCGGTTTTTTTTCAGATTTAGTTTCAGCAGCCGGTTTTTCCAGCCAACCCACTTCGTGTTTAACAGCTTTATCAAGTTTTTGAAACAAGTCTGGATCGTTTTTCAGGAGTTCTCTTACGGCGTCTCGCCCCTGCCCAAGCCTTTGTTCTCCCCAGCTAAACCAAGCGCCTTTTTTGCTGATAATACCAAGGTCTACGCCAACGTCAAGCATAGCGCCTTCGGTAGAAATACCTTCATCATACATAATATCAAATTCCGCTTGTCTGAACGGGGCTGCAACTTTGTTTTTAACAACTTTAACCCGCGCGCGAATTCCAGTGCTGTTTCCCTGGGAATCTTTGATCGTGGCAATTCTTCTAATATCAAGCCGCGCGGAAGAATAAAATTTCAGCGCGCGACCGCCGGGGGTAGTTTCCGGGCTGCCAAACATCACGCCAATTTTTTCGCGAATTTGGTTAATAAAAATACACGCGCAGTTCGAGCGGCCGATAGTTGCCGTGAGTTTTCTTAATGCCTGAGACATAAGCCGTGCCTGAAGCCCGACAAACGTGTCGCCTATTTCTCCTTCCATTTCAGCTCTTGGAACAAGCGCGGCAACTGAGTCCACAACAACAATATCAACAGCGTTAGAGCGCACGAGAGTTTCTGTAATTCCGAGGGCGTCTTCCCCGCAGTCCGGCTGCGAAATCAACATTTCTTCTGTGTTCACGCCAAGCTTCCTGGCGTATTCAGGATCAACCGCGTGCTCAACATCAATGTAAGCGGCGGTTCCGCCTGCTTTCTGCGCGTGAGCAACAACGGTAAGCGCAAGCGTTGTTTTTCCCGAAGACTCAGGACCGTAAATTTCCGTTACTCTGCGTTTTGGAATCCCGCCTACGCCCATGGCTATATCCAACGTTATCGCTCCTGTGGGTATCACCGGAATATTAGCGTGCCTGTCGCTTCCAAGTTTCATAATAGAGCCCTGCCCAAACTGTTTCTCTATTTGGCCGAGAGCTGATTCAAGGGCTTTTTGTTTTGCTGTGTTTTCTGTGTTTTCCGTTTTGCTCATAATAATTCCTTATAGTGTAAAATTAAATGGATTATTGGATTGTTGGATTATTGGAGTCTTGGGAATTAAAATCCCCTAACCCTCTCCCAATGTTAAATCGAGATCTATAGACGTTATCAAGGGGAATTTACTCCAAAGCTCCAGCATTTTAATCGCGTGTTTAACTGTTTTTTCACGAATAACTTTTCTTGTTCCTGAAAAAAGTTTTTTTTCTGTAAAGGTTTTGCCGGGCGCGGCCACGGCAAACCAGACTGTGCCTACGGGTTTCTCTTTTGTTCCTCCATCCGGTCCGGCTATTCCGGTGACAGAAACCCCATAAGTTGTTTTCATGATTTTCCTGACGTTTTCCGCCATGAGCTTCGCGACTTTCTCGCTTACAGCGCCTTCTTTCTCCAAAGTTTCCGCCGAAACCTTCAGGAATTTATTTTTTACTTCGTTAGAGTAAGCGATAATTCCGCCCTTGAAAAAACCCGAGCTTCCGGGATAAGTCGTCAGCGCCCAGCCGATTCCGCCGGCGGTGCAAGACTCTGCCACGGAAACAGAAAAAAGAATTTTTGATTTTTGATTTTTAATTTTCAATTTTCTTAAATATCTTTATATGTCTTAAATGGTTTTAATATTATTCCAGCGTTATATCGCCGACGGCCACTCCAAGGCTTCTTGTGTCTTCAAACCCGTAATGTTTAGGCACCCAGGTTCTTTCTGCGATAAATTCTATAATATTTGTAGAGCCGGGCTTGCAGCCTTTGGGCAGCGGATATCTGTAATTTTTCCAATGCTTGTCCCTGAAAGTAATTGTGTCCAAATATTTGCTGTTAAAGTATACAGCTACATCAAGAGGAAATTTTTTCAAAAGCAGGTTGCTGGCATACATTGGTATTTTCATGTACCTGTTTGATTGAACAACCACGGTTCTGTAAGCATGAATTCCGCCCCATGAGAACGGTCTTTCGTTCTTCCATTTTTCCCTTTTGTGCCAACCTCCGTTTTCTTCTTCCGGGTCAAGCCAGCGGAACTCTCCGGTAAGGAGGCTCAGTTCCCGGGTGTCTTTTTCCGGAGCCTCTTTCGGAATCCATGTTCTATCGGCTTCAATCCTGATGGTTACATGGGGGTTAATGTTTTTTATAAAAGGGTTGGCGTAAGGAACAAAAAATTTGATTAGCGACCACTCGCCGGGTTTTTCAATTTTATGGTTTCTTACTTTCAGCCCGTTTACATAAAAAGAAACGTTAATCGGGTTGTTGGAAGAAATCTCCGTGTCTGTGCTCATAACAGGAACCCCAAGCAGAAGGTTGTCCCTTTTAACGGTAGAAGTCGCTGTTTTTCCCATCCACCTGACTTTGAAAGGAACGTTTTCCCAGCTTTCCCATTTATACCAACCCTTTTCATCTTTCAGCCCATAAGCCGCGCATCTTCTTGCTGTATTTAAACCTGTTCGGCTGTTTTCCAGAGTTCTCCAGGCATATAAGCATAATAATATAACTATAAAAACCCAAACTGAAAAGTTAAATAATTTGTTCTGCTTTTGCTTAGGCGGGAGAACAGCTTCATGGTTAGCGGCAATTAAAGCCAGGAAAACAGAAAAAACAACCATTACTTCGTTGGAGAGTGTGTGCACCCCAAAAATAAGCACAATAAGATAAACCGCCAGAACAACCGCGTATGTGATCCGCAAATGTGCCTGGCTGACATTTAACTTTTCATAAAAATGTTTTCCGGGAAAAAATCTCAAATAAAGTATTATAAAGAAAATGCCTAAAGCAAAAATTGCCAGCAAACCCATCTCGGCGGCATAGTTCAAATAATAATTGCACGCGTTGTCTGTTCTGTAAAGGCGCTCTTTGTGCACAAAGGCATAATTGGGAAGCTCGATAACATACGCCCCGAGGCCTATTCCGGTAAAAGGAAAATCTCTGCATATTATTTTCGCGTATTTCCAATAAAGAAGGCGCCTGTTGTCTTTAAATACTCCAAGCGGTTTGCTTCCTTCCCGTTTAAAAAGCCTGAAATCCCTTTTGAGCCTCCTTAAAAGAGAAGAGCTGGAACGAGTTATCGATACTTTTTCCAAAGAATTTATTGCCACGGGCGAAAAGATGTAGCTGCCTATAACAATAAAAATTCCCGCCAATAAAACCGTGATAAAACGCATAAGGGATCGTAACTTAAACTGTCTGAGAAGCATATTAAAATAATATAAAATGGCAGACAGCACAAGCATGTAAACTGTCAAGCCTGTGGCAAGCAGGCCGCTTCTCGATCCCGAAAAATAAACTCCCAAAAACAAAATTCCGAAAACTAAACACGCAATAACTCTTTGAACCCACGCGGAAACTTTTTTCCATGACCCACCGAAAATAATTCTTGCGGAAGCCAAAGAAACACACAAAGCAATATACCCGCCCAAAGCGTTTGGATCTGTACAAGTTCCATTTGCCCTTCGCAGCCTGATCCAATAATAAGATTGGTTAGCGCAAAACTGGAGAGAATCCTGAGGATATGGCTTGTCAAAGAATTTATTATATAGGTTTACTACGACACTCCATTGCACCTGGTAAATTGCCGCGCCCGCCGCGCAGACAGCACCTGCTAATATGAACCAGATTACCAGGGATTCAATTTTATAATTTATATCTTTATATTTCCTGATAATACCATAAGCTCCCGAAATAACAAGAATTCCGATTAACTCATTCGCGAAAACAAAAACAGTATATCTTATGGCGTCTTCGCGGATAAATTGTTTAGTGTTAATGATTTGCTTTAAAAATTCCGGGTTGTCCCATTGCCATGGAGGGTAATATCTTAAAATGCCAGCCGCAGCGTTTATAACAAGCATAACCGCAAAAACAAAAAGCCATTTTTGACCCTGGAAAAGTTTGTATTCAAAAGGCTGAACAGATTCTTTAGCAAGCCATCCCGCAATAAAGCCAACAGCTGTAAATAAAACTATCGGATAAGGATGCCCGTTAGTAATAAACAGCGGCACGGCGTTCAGCAACGGCGCCAAAAAGCATAAAAGTAAAAGTCCGGCAAGAGGATATGAAAAAGTAACGGCAAATAAAACGCCGGCGGAAATGTAGCACGCCATTCTTACTTTTACGCCTATGTCACTTGGCGCCGGCGCGTAATTCTGCCAGGTCCAATAAACTCCCGCGACGATTATCAGCAATAAAATTATTCTTATTAATCTTGAAACTAATTTCATAAAAGTTTTTATTGAATTTTTACCGCAAATCCCAGCTTCCTGTTGTCTTGGTTTCCAAAGTCCAACGGGTTCCATTCCCTGTCTGTTTCAGCTTCAAGGTCGTGCCATGTTTCCGGCTCTTTCACCAACTCATATGAAAACCAGCCTGTATTAGTAATGGTTTGGCTGCAAACTTTTTCTTTATCAACAAACAATGTCCATTTAACCGGTTTTTCTTTTATGTCCGGGTTGCTGATCAAATAATCTACAATTATTTTTCCGTCCAAGTTTGATTTTTGCGCCCATCTGCCATATTTTCCCGCCCATTTGTATTGAAACCGGTTCCTCCAGTTTTCTTCATGATAAAAACCGACATCGTTTGCCATTTCAGGTTCTACAAGCGCTATTCCTAAATTTCTGCTGTCAACCTGCCCGTAGTTTGTCGGGCACCATGTCCTATTTACATTTATTTCTAAATAAAAATTGTTCTCGTTATAATAGGGTTTTGCTAAATATGTTTTATTATACCAAAAAGTGTTGGTTAATTTAACTTTTTCAATAATATCATTGCCAAATCTTATTGTTGCCACCACCGGAGTTTGGGTAACGTCGGGATGAGCCGTCATAAACATAAGATTACAGTAATTGCCCTTGGTTCTCTCCAAAATACCGGAACGTTTTTGTGTCCAGTTATAATTTTTTCCCTGGGCGGGACACCCGTCCTGCGGCCAGGTTTCTAAATTATACAAGCCGTCGCTGTAAAGCCATTTTTCTTCTTTAAGGGTTAATCCTATTTCTCTTCTGTCGTCATTTATATTGAATTTTTTGCCCGACCATGACCGGCTTGCTTCTATTTCATAATCAATAAACTGATAAACCTTATCAAACGGGACTTTAATAAAAAGTTGTTTCCACTCGTTGTCGGAGACTGTTATATTAGTTGAAAAGTTATCGAGAGAAAACGTTACGGTCACCGGAGTAGTGGTAATATCCGGATGCAGGCACGCCCAACTTTGGCGAAAAACTATTCCCAGGCATTTAATAGTTTCTTTCGCTTTTTTTCGCGTGTGTTTAATTCGTGATTTTGCCCAATTTTCCCATTTATAAAAACCTTCCCGGTTTTTCAAATTAAATTTTTCTTTCTGCCGGTCTAGAGAAAGATATGAAGCCGCGTTGCAAAAATAAGCAGCGCTTACGGATAAAAACAAAATATATAGAAATTTGTTTGAGCGACGGGGTTTTTCTTCTTCTTCTTTATATGCTATTAACGGCTGACTTAAAAATATCCAGAAAAGGCATTGTATTTCGTTGGCAAGCGTGTGCATTCCAAAAATAAAAATTACCATCATAGATGCTACCCCGGCCCCAATGAAAAACCAAAAGCCAAAAGCCCGCTCGGTTTGCCTGACTTTCCATAAAACTTTCCACCATAAAACAAAGAAAACCAGTATGGCGACTAAAGCTATCAGACCCTGTTCTGATGCCACTTGAAGATAATAATTACATGCTGTGTCAGGAACATAAATTAATGTTTTGTTAAGCTGTTTCCAATTGCTGTATTCAGTAGTAAAACTTCCAAGGCCTACTCCGGTTAAAGGAGTGGATTTAATCATGCTAATTGCCAATTCGGCATATGGGCCTCTGTCTTTCATTACCTGTTTATAAATACCCTTAAAGCTGCCAAGAGGAAGTTTTTTTACTCTTTCAAGCAAAGAAGAATTTTTTATTTTATGTTTTTCTACCAGGTAATTTACTATTTTGGGCGAAGCATAAAAAAGCCACAGCAAACTGGAAAAATATAAAATAAAAACTGCGGCCGCAGATATTCTAAACAGCAACCGCGATTTTATCTTGTTAAGGAATAAAAGCAAACCGAACAAAATTGTTATTGTTAGAATAATTATAACTCCTAAAATAGATATGCGTGAACCTGAATGGCTTATCAAAGTACCGCATCTCCACAAAAGGAAAGCGCCAAGAGCTGCTCCCGGGATGGCCAGCCAGCGGCGGATAGAGTAAAGCAGAAAAATTGAAGCGAGAATCCACGGGACAATCAAAATTATGTAGCTGCCAAGAGCGTTGGGGTCAAAAAACGTTGCGTTAATTCTGTTTACCCATGGCCAGATGTAAAATTTATTAGCGCCAAACCAAACATTGTAAACTTGTTTCCAGCCTACGTAAAACACCGCGGCGCTTCCCAAAAAGACCGGGAAAATAATAAAATTCAAAATCCATTTTCGGGCGCAAAACCCGTCGCCTGATTTCCGGCGGCTTATGTATGCAGCCTGGCAAACAGCAAGCAGTAGAAACGGGCCTGTAAAATAGTTTGTGAAAGTCCATATTATTTTACTGTAAACAGTGGAAAATTTCTCACCCGCAACATTTAAAACCGGATCGTAAAAAAAGTTAAAAGGCCAGAAGTTTGAATATCTCCAGAGAACCGCAATGGCGCTTGCGGCGGAAATTCCGACAAAAAACAACAACAACTTTGTCAAGGGGGTAGATGCTATTTTTTCTCTTTTCCAAATTGTTCTGAACCAGACTCCCAAAATCAATGACAGGGCGGGGAAAAGAGCCGCAGGACCAAAAACTCCTATATTGGGACCAGAACTTAATTTATTAAAAATTGTTACGGAAGATGTGGTTATTCCCGGTATGACCAATATCGTAAGAAAAACTGCCCAGCTTGGTTTCCATTGAGACAGCAGCATTATCGCCAAAACAAGGATTATATTAAAAACAATAAAGGCAGGTTGCCGTGGCGCTGACCACAGAATCAGCAAGACAAATCCGCAAAACAAAACCAGCCAAACTAAAATGTTTGCCAAGAGGGAAACCCACTTAGAAAAGTAATGTTTTAACTCTTCATTCATTAAAAAGATTATATCAAAGCACTTTCAATTTTGCAATGAAAACTGAATCTAAAGACACCCGACTTTTTTGTTGGAGAAACGCGGAGCAGGAGCTCCGCGCAACGTTGCTCCCGCAGGGCAGGATTCCTGCTTCGCGATTTGCTTGATATCACGTAATTTACAAAAAAATCGGGCGCCTTTTATTTTGATTATTTGTTCTTTTATCAGTTTTATGGTAAAATATAATCAAATGTGGTGTGCTTATTTAATCTTAAAATCAGGAGTCAAAATGAAAACTAAATATTTATGTCTGGCAACCGCTATTGTTTTTGTGATTTCTATGTCCATCGTTGTTTTCGCCGAACACTGCGCCTCTAAAAGCGCTAAAACGGCTTGTTACGAAAAGGAAACCGTGCAGATAGCCAAAACTCTCAAAGAAGGAGAAATTCCGCTGGATAAAATTCCTAAAAATATTAAAAAAATCGCTAAAAAAACCGTAAAAGGAATTAAAATTACTGAAGCGGAAATCGATGGTGGTAATTACGAGCTCGAAGGGAATGTCGGGAAAGATGAATATGAAATTGAAATTAGCCCGAATGGCAAAATTATTAAAGTAGAGGTTGATGAAGATGATGACGATAATTGTGAAATCGAAGTCGGTAACGACAACCCCGGCAAAATTGATTCCAAGGATGACGACCCGTGCGTCATAGAAAACAAAGAGAAAAAACCCGTCATAAATTCCAAGGATGACGACCCGTGTGTCATAGAAAGCGAGAGCGACAGTCCTCTTTCAGACGCCGTAAAATAAAATTTGCCAAGTTTATGTAGCCGTTCTCGGTGAGGACGGTATATGTATCTGCCGACCTCAGCGAGGCCAGCTACAACAGCGAAGTCAGCTGCAAACTGTTCGCTAAATTTATTCCTTGCTATCTTCTGTAGCCGTTCTCGGTGAGAACGGCATATGTAACAGCCGGCCTCAGCGAGGCCAGCTACAACAGCGAAGTCAGCTGCAAACTGTTCGCTAAATTTATTCCTTGCTATCTTCTGTAGCCGTTCTCGGTGAGAACGGCATATGTAACAGCCGGCCTCAGCGAGGCCAGCTACAACAGCGAAGTCAGCTGCAACTGTAGCCGTTATCGGTGAGGACGGTATATGTATCTGCCGACCTCAGCGAGGTCAGCTACAAAAAAAGTTGAACAAAATTATGTTTTATAATGATAAATAAAAGAGCCACCCACAAATTTCCATTGATCCGTTTTCAGCTGTTTTACGAATCAAGATAAATTTATAATTACCGCCGCGTCCCGGTGGTAATTCCAGGGAGTCGGTTTTTTTCAAAATCATAGATTTTGTTACAGGCTGGAACCCGGCATTCGCGGGTCAAGAGATTGCGCTGCATTTTTCATCCATTCTTTTATCGCCGCTTTGTTATTTTTTACTGAAATCGTTTTGCTGGCGGCCACTAAAACCAATCCCGGTTTTGCGCCGCGGGGTTTTGTCACGTGTTTGCGAAGCGTGTAACTCACGTCTTCAACACACCCGTCCGTACACTTAGATAAATAAGCGCAAAGTTTCGCGGCTTCAACTATCGTTTGATGAGAAAATTCCTTGTTGCGCTGAGCGCGGACAACAACATGCGTTCCCGGCCTTCCGCGCGTGTGAAGCCATAAGTCATTTCCGTTGGCTATCTGAACAGTAAGCCTGTCATTGTCTTTCGCGTTTTTTCCCGCAAGGATAAGAAACCCGTCCGAACTCATTAGTTTTCTAATACCGGGGAAAGAATCCTGCTTTGGTTTTTCAACTTTTTTCTTCTTTTTTTCCGGCAGGAACTTTTTGAGTTCGCAAACGTCAAAAATTGTTGATTGCAATCGGCATTTTTCGTCGATTGAAGCCAGCTCTTCTTTTGTAACTTTTATTCTATCAGCAATTATTTCCGGAGCGCGCGCAAACTTTTTTGCTTTTTTAAAGTAGGCGCTAACATTTTCCTGCGGTGTTTTCCCGCTTTCCAAAGGAATAACAATTTTCTCCTGATCGGGCGAAAAAAGGTTGGTAACTTCTATCTCATTCATCCGTTTTTTGAGCAAATGGTAGTTTGTTTTCAGCAACTCGCCAAATTTTTTAAATTTTTCGGCATTTTTTGCGTTTTTTTCATCATTTTTTATCTTTTTCAACCTATTTTCAAGTTTTTTTCGCTCTTTTTGCAAAAAACTGACTACTTTTACGCGAGTATCTTCTAATTCTTTAAGTTCCAGATTTTCAAGTAGTTGGCTAATTCCCATGTTTTTTATTTTTGAGCCTGCTTCGACTTTTGAGCGTACGTAATCTTTCCCAATCTGATGCCATTTGCAGGGATGCCAGACAGCAAGAATTTTATTATTTTTGTTTATCAGGAGAGAATTTCCCTGTCTGCCGAAAAAGTGAAACGCAAGTTTATCCCTGGATTCAAAATTTAGGAAAAATACATTTTCGCCGTCCGCTTTTTCAAAAGAAACAAGATTAGAATTTTCTAAATTCTTGAGATGTTTGCCTAACCACTCGGCACGCGGATAATTTCTTCCGGGCGATTTGGAAGAAATGGTAATTGAGTGAAATTCCGGACATGGAACAAAATAAAAATAGTTTATTTTTTCGTTTTTGCACAAACGGATAACAATCGCGCGATTAGCCAAGACACCAATTTTCTGAACCTGCGCCGGCAACAATTTTTTTATATTTTCCTGCATGAAAACATATTAACATTTTTAAGTCAAAAGGACAAGAAAAGCAGTTAATTTAAAGTTCGTGTTAATTTGTGTAATCTGTGTCTAATTTCAAAATATTATTGACAATTTTTGGCCTATTTAATATTATTTTTTAACCTGTTAAAAATAAATTTATGAAAAAAGCTATACTCGCACTCGAAGACGGAACAGTTTTTCACGGAAAAGCGTTCGGCGCTGTAGTTGACGCTTCCGGCGAAGTCGTTTTTAACACTTCTATGACCGGGTACCAGGAAATTATCACAGACCCTTCCTACAAGGGGCAGCTCGTAACAATGACATATCCTTTAATAGGAAATTACGGTATCTGTCCCGAAGACGTTGAATCGTCTTCTCCCCAAGTAGAAGCTTTTATAGTTAGAGAACTCAGCAGAATCACATCGAATTACCGTTCTTCGGAATCCCTTGATTCATATTTAAAGCGCTACAACATTCCCGGGATATCAAATATAGATACTCGGATGCTGACAAAGCATATTCGCGAAGAAGGTTCTATGCGGTGCTATCTTTCTTCTTCTGAAACCGATGAAAAAGTACTTGTCGAAAAGGCAAAAAAAGTTCCGCCGATGGAAGGCAGCGATTTTGTTAAAGAAGTTTCCTGCAAAGAAGCATACGAATGGGATCCGGACGGGAAGCTGAGCGCGCCATGGCAGGATAAATACCGGAAAAGCGTCTTTCCGGAGAAATTGTCTCCGACTACTCATCATATTGTCGCAATAGACTGCGGAATAAAGCTGAATATTCTGCGATGCCTGCGAAGAGAAGGTTTTAAAATAACTGTTGTGCCCGCCGGAACAAGCGCGGAAGAAATCCTTAAGCACAAACCTGACGGACTTTTTGTTTCCAACGGCCCCGGTGACCCCGCGGCGGTTCCTTACGTATTTGATGAATTGCAGAAACTGATAGGCAAACTTCCGATTTTTGGAATTTGTCTCGGGCACCAGATGCTCGGGCTTGCTTACGGGGGCAAAACTTTCAAATTAAAGTTCGGCCACCACGGCGGCAATCAGCCGGTAAAAAATTTAGCCACGGACAAAGTGGAGATAACCGCTCAAAACCATGGTTTTGCGGTGGATTTTGACAGTCTGAATCCCGAGGAAGTCGAGTTGACGCACATCAATTTGAATGACAAGACAGTTGAGGGCATACGGCACAAAAAGCATCCGATATTTTCAGTTCAGTTCCATCCCGAGGCAGGCCCCGGGCCTCACGATTCGAGATATTTGTTCCGTCAATTCCGAGATTGGGTGGAGAAGTAGAAAAAAGGAGGGACGTCGCCCGACCTGCGAATGTCGGGTTCCCCGACGCCTTAGTTGGAGTAGTGGAGTGATGAAAAATAATCAGTCCCGCTACGCATAAAGCTTCGCAGGATTAATGTTCAGTGTTTTTGATAAATAACATAAAACAAATTATTACCGCCGCGTCACTTCGCGCAGGGATTGCTAATACCTGCTAACAACCGGCCTCAACGAGCCCGGCTGCAGAAGATTATTGAATAAATTATATGCTATAATGACAAACGCCCCTTAAAAAATCCATTGTGACTCTTTAGTTGCGGTTGATGAAAACAAGTTAATTGGGCATATGCTTTTTACCAAAGCCACAATTAATCAAACAAATCTCCTTCGAGGTCGCTGGCTTTTATCTTCATCTTAAAGTTCTTTATCTCCGTTCTGAAATTTTGTTTTTCCATCGCTTCTTCAAAATGAAAATACGGGGGAGTGTTGTTAACAGGAATTGTAATTTCTAAGACGGCGTTTTGAAAAGACACCGAGTCAAGCCATTTTTGTCCGGTTTTTTCGCCTTTTGCTTTCGCGGACAAATCCTTAAAATAGCAGTAAAGCGTAGAAGGGTGGATCATGCCGTTTTCAAATCTGAACCTTCCCCTTAAAGTCAGATATCCGGAAGAAATATCTATTATATCGCTGTAATCCGTATAAATTTTTACAAGGGGCAAAACAGAAATGAGGTTTAAATTGCTTATTGCGCAGTCAATAAGAACGTTTGTTTTTCCGGCAAAAAGGTCTACGCGGGCGGAAATGTTGAACCAGGAATCTTTTTCTTCGCCTATTTTCCCCATTGCAGCGACAGTAATCGGCTTGGGGTGCTTTCTTGGAAAAGAAGAAAGTTCAAAGCCTCTGCCCTGGATATCATGCAAAATCAGCCCGTTTTTTTTGCCCGGGGGGACAAGTTCTATCGAGCAGTCTGCAAGCAGCAATTTTTTTATGAGCAGGTCGGGATAATCCTGTGGAAGTTTGAGCTGGAACCCTCGGACAACTGCTTGTGTTTTATCGCCTATAAATAGTGGGAGCTTTTCAAATTTTTTAAGCGATTCATCTTTTTTTAATGAAGACTCCGCAGCAGAACCAATAGTAGAAATTGCTTTAATCGGGTTGATTTTATCAGCCGACCATGTCATAATTTTTTGGATTTTCACGGCAACGGGCTCATAATCCGCGATTGTAACCGCTGCATCGGTAATAAAATCAAACTCTCCGTCTTTTGTTTGCAAAAGTCTTAAGTCTCCGTCTTTTATAACTGCTTCGCGGAGCAAAATTCTTTGCTCGAAAAATCTTGTTACATCCGCCCGCAAGTCTATCTGCCTGGCTCTGAAAGCGGGTTTGCTTTTGTTGCCCGGGTCTATTACAAAAATATTTTCGCCGCTGATGACGGAATGAAAAACATTCAGCTTTAACCTTCCGACTCTGACAATAGAGTTAAGCGCCTGTGAGGAATAATACTCAAGGTCTTCTTTAATTGTCGAGTCAGCGAAATACCCGATATAAAAAAAGCTGAGAAGAATTCCCAGGAGAATAAAACTAACAACAGGCCAGCGAATAAATTTCATAATAGTTTGGTTTCTGCAGGTTATTAAATTTGTCCGGCTTTAGCGAGGGCAAATTTGCAAACTGCAGATTCTTTTTTTATAAAAAGAATTTAATCAATATTCCGAAGCAAAGCGCTTCTGGATTTTTTAAGGAAAATAATTAAAAAAGTAAAAATAATTAAAAAAATAACTAACGCCCAAATTATGCTTCCTATAACTTGAGCGTTGTTAAGGTTCAAGTAACAAATAAAAGGTTTAGAGCAAATTTCCCGCCAGAAATTTTCGTTGGCAAAAAGCGCGGCTTCCCCGGTTTTTTCATAAAGCCGCCTCAAAGGAAGGGAAAGAACAAAACCGAACACGACTGAAACCAAAACAAGAAACAAATGCGTTCTAAAAATCAGAACAGCGGCAAACACAACGTACCAGACAGGGGAGCCGATGACAAGAAACCCAAGCATTAAACCGGTCGCCACGCTTGCGGCTACCCGAAACGGGAGCGGATGCCCCCAAAACCATTTCACAAGACGAATCATAGGAAAACTGGAGGGACGCCGTTCCCGGCGTCCTAAATCCTGGAGTATTGGAATAATTCCCCCTTTTGTAAAGTGGGCTAAGGTGATTTGCCCATCAATCCATTATTAAATAAGCGGCCAGCAGCCGAGGAACAAATGTAAAACTCCTATCACAACACAAGCTATTCCGATTTTCTCTTGGTATTTTTCCAGCAGGTTGATTTTATCCTCATACTTTCTGAGCAATTCCTGCGCTTTTGCCGTAGCGTTTTCCGCGGCTTCTTCAGCTTTTTTCACCGCGTCGGCATCTGAAAGCTTGGAAATATTTTCCAGTTTTGGCTTTCTCATTAAAATTTCTTTTCCGAGAAAAAGGCCTACCGCGATAGCCGAAAGCTGGGGAATAATGTTTGAAAAAATTACAAACCTTAAAATAAAAAGCTGAAGGATAGCGCCAAGCAGCGACAGGAGACCTATAGCAAGAATAATAACACCTATAATATTAGCGAAAGGCGTAATTTTTTCGTATGCGGTTTTCAGCTGCGGAGCCTTGGATTTAAGCAGTGGAGCCGCAGCAAGAAGGCCGGCAATGATGTTGCCAAAGGCGAGTCCGAGCCAGAAGATACCGCCGAAAAATCCTGTGCCTGTTCCCGGCGCTCCGTCAACATTATTAATTTTCATTTTGAAGATGTTACCCACCCAGACGGCAGTCCACGGCGGGGATTTTTTTACGCCGCGCCCTTCCGTAGTAAGGATAGTAAGGCTGAACACCCGGCAAACTCCATCTTTTTTCTCTTCCGGATTATAGCAGGCGGCGTAAATCGGCAGCCCCCACTGAATAGGTTCTCCGAGAATATTTTTCTTTGCAACAACCCAATCTCCTTTTACGGCTACGGCGAAAGTGCGGTCTTTGCAACCTTTTCTGCTTTTTTCATCGTTTTGAAGCCATTCCATGGCGGATTTGGCAAGTGAGTTGGCGCTGCCCGGGCCGGCAAAGTTTTTGTAATGCCCCGGCCATTTAGCGTCGTCTATTTTTTTGTTGATGGCAGCTTTGGCAGCTTTAAATTTCTCGGCGGAGGTTTCCTGCATTTTTTCAGCAGCTTTGTTGTCAGGATCAAACTTAAGGGCATTTTCAAGAAGGCTTTGAAGTTGGTCAAAATTTTCCTGGGTTTGCTGAGTGGCGAAAGAATTCATTCTGTCCTGAACCCTTTCAGCTTTATTAACCAGGTCTTCCGATTTCTTCTTTTTAGCCAGGGCAATGTTGGAAATCCATTTGTCAAGAATACTGTAAAGGTCCTGGAAATTTTCCCTCGGATGTCTGCCGCTGTTCCAGTCAATTTTGACAACTGAGTTAACAGTTTTGTTCATCAGCTCGGGTGTTTTGCCGTATTCGGTTCTACATTTTTCAAGAAGCTTTTGAATTTGCGGGATATCGTTTTTCTCGACGTCGTTAAGCGCCGAAAGAGCTTTTGTATTATCGGTTTCGATAATGTTCGGCGCATAGTCAGGAACAACTTTTCCTATTTTTGCATTGAGAGTTTCTTTTGCTTTAGCAAGGGCTTTCCAGTCATTTATTGCCTCTTCTTCGGTTGGCGCCGCGAATGTAGAAACAGCTATAATTGAAATGCACAAAGTGATTAGTAGCGTTTTCATAATCTCCTCCTTATGTTAATTAAAATAATTCGGGGTGTTTTAAATATGATACCAAAAATTTAATAATTTGTCATATAATCCGTGAAAAGAAGGTGCAGTTCGATTTTCGGGATTATGCTACATTTTCTAATAACGGCAATTCTCTAAATTCCCCATTAAGATATGCACATCGTATCTGAATCATTGCTTTGTCGCCATAATCGTTCCAACGCGCGCCTGTTATTCGCATTCGTCTTGTTATAACCTGTTTACATCCGCTTTCCGCCATCCCGCTTCCTATGTAAAATCCACACTTACGATATTCGGCATATTTCATTCTTGATTTATTGTTTGAAAAATAATTTATTGCTTTTTGTTTGTTTTATTTTTGCTTTTCCGTCTTTACAGGTAAAATATTAAAACTTTCTATAAATTCTTCCCACTTTCCTGTTTTTAATCTTTTCTTCTGTTTCTTTGCCCAGCTTTTCCCTTCATCATTTCCTTCGTCCCACTTTAAATTTCGCGCCTCGTAAATATGTTCGCATGCGTGGTAAAAATCTAAAATATGTATAGCGTTTGGAAAGTGCATCTCGGCTAATGCCCAATTTGCCTTTGCGCCATCACCAAGAAAAAGAACTTCTTTTTCGGGTGTCTTTTGATCCGGAATTTTTGAATTAATGTAATTCCGCAATAAAAAAGGCGCGGAGATGTCCGCACCTTTTCAAAATCTGAGATTTTGGCTACATAGTTTTAGCCTTCGTATTTCCCGACAATAACCGAAGCGTTATGTCCGCCAAAACCAAAAGAATTGCTCATGGCCGTTTTTACCTGAAACTCCCTTGCGACGTTCGGCACGCAGTCCACTTTGCATTTTTCATCCTGGTTTTCGTTATTGATTGTGGGCGGAATAATTCCTTTCTGCATAACGAGACATGTGGCAATAAGTTCTATTCCTCCAGCGGCGCCGAGAGTGTGGCCGGTCATGGATTTTGTAGAGCCAACCATAACATGGCTGTCTTCGCCAAAAATACGGTTAATGGCGAGACATTCAGAAATATCTCCGAGGGGAGTTGAAGTTCCATGAGCGTTAATGTATTCAATATTTGAAGGGGAAATTCCGCTTTGGTCAAGCGCCATAATCATAGCCTGTTCAGCGCCTTTTCCTTCGGCTTGCGGAGCTGCGACATGGTAAGCGTCTCCGCTCATTCCCACGGCAAGAATTTCACCGTAAATAGGAGCGTTCCTGTCGAGAGCATGCTGCAGCTCTTCAATAATGACGATACCCGCGCCTTCAGCAATGACAAAACCGTCTCTGTCTTTGTCAAAAGGCCTGCTTGCGCGTTCGGGTTCGTCGTTAAAAGAAGTGCTCAAAGCGTTCATGTTGGAAAATCCGCCCATACCGAGCGGAGTAACCGCAGATTCGCTTCCTCCAGTTACATAAACTTCGGCATCGCCGAATTTAATAGAGCGAAAAGCCATAGCCAAAGAATGAGAGGCAGTAGCACAAGCGGTAACAACACAAAGGTTCGGTCCTTTCATTCCGTGGCGGATGGAAATGTGCCCTGCCGCCATGTCAACAATCATCATGGGGATAAGGAAAGGCGAAACCGCGCGCGCGCCGCGTTTTAACATTTTAGTATGAACGTTTTCGATAGTAGTCAGCCCGCCAATGCCCGAGCCGACAAGAACTCCGACTCGCGCCGGGTCTTCTTTATCCATATCCAGTTTGCTGTCTTTAACAGCACCGTCGGCCGCGGCAACGGCAAACTGGCAGAAGCGGTCCATTCTCCGGGCTTCTTTGTGGTCAAAATACTGCGTTGGATCGAAGTCATAAACTTGTCCCGCAACTTTTGAAGGATATTCGTCGGGGTCAACGCCGGTAACTGGTTTAATTCCGCTTTTCCCGTTAACAGCGCTGTCCCAAAAAGCATCTACGGTGTTGCCGATGGAAGTAACGAGCCCCATTCCGGTAACAACAACACGTCTTTTTGAAGAACAACTCATAGTGAATTTTGGATTTTAGATTTTGAGTTATTATATAACAATTTTCAGCCTATCACTATTCCGCAATGGCGGGGACGGGACTTTCAGCAAAGATTGCTGAATGTTGAAGGCACGCTTGTGCAGGCAATCAGCAAAAAATGTTGGTTGAAAATATAATAATATTTCAGTTTTTAGAGCTGAAACACTTTTCCGAAGTCTCGGTTTACACTTCAGAAGTGTAAATCGCGAGACTAATCGGAAAATGTTTTAAGCGGATTATTTTCCGCCCATGTTTTCATCGATATAAGCAACAGCGTCGCCGACAGTTTTAATTTTTTCGGCTGCCTCGTCAGGAATTTGCGCGTCGAACTCTTCTTCGAGAGCCATAACAACTTCCACGAGGTCCAGGCTGTCAGCGCCTAAATCATCCGTAAAGGAAGCTGAATCAACAACTTCTTCGGGTTTAACGCCAAGCTGTTTAACGATGATATCTTTTACTCTTTCTGCAGTTGAAGCCATAATTTACTCCTCTTTTTTTTAGTTAAATAATTTAATTACATTCAATTACTAGAGTCCTGGAGTGTAGGATATTTTTCCATTACTCTATTATTCCATATGCAGGCTGGAAGCCAGCGCTACATTACATAACCATACCGCCATCAACGGTAATAACTTGTCCGGTAATATAGTCGGAAAGCCCGCTGCTTAAGAAAAGGACTGTTTTTGCAACGTCTTCGGGCAAACCCAGTTTTTTCTGTGGAATTAAAGCAAGCATTGCATCCTTAAGTTCGTCCGAAAGAACTTCCGTCATTTTAGTTTGAATAAATCCCGGCGCAATAGCGTTAACATTAATATTTCTGCTGGCAAGCTCTTTCGCCGCGCTTTTTGTAAGGCCTATAAGCCCGGCTTTGCTGGCAGCATAATTTGCCTGTCCGGCATTGCCTATTAAACCAATGATAGAAGCAATATTAACGATTCTTCCGGATCTTTGTTTCATCATTATTCTGGAAACGGCATTAATACAGTTAAAAGCGCCTTTAAGGTTAATATTAAGAACCGCGTCCCAATCTTCTTCGCCCATTCTCATCAAAAGCGTGTCTTTTGTTATCCCCGCGTTGTTCACAAGAATATCTATTTTCTCAAAGTTGGAATGGATTTCTTTCATCATTGAATGCACCGCTTCAAAATTAGAAACGTCTACAGCATAAGCTTTTGCATTGCGTCCGAGTGCGGCAACTTTTTCGACGGTTTCCGCGGCAAATTCTTCTTTAATTTCCGCGACGGCAATATCCGCGCCCGCATCGGCAAGCGCAAGAGCGATAGCCTGCCCTATTCCGCGGCCAGCACCGGTAACTACAGCAATTTTTCCAGTTAAGTCAGTCATAAAATTTCAGATTTTAGATTTTCAATTTAATAAATATTTACAATTTACAATTTGCAATTAATTAGTCGTCCCTTAAAAAGTCAATTTTGAGGCAATTGCAAGGCGATAAGGCGAAGGCGTATTGTAATACGCCGAGCAATTAACATCCCCCTTAATCCCCCATCAAAGGGGGACTCGGAGCAATCGGCCAAAATTGGCTTTGCTGCTTTGTTAAAGGATTTCCGAAATCAAAGATTTCGGTTACATTTTTAACAGTCCGAGCCGTCCTGTTTACATTTTTTTGCAAGGGTTTCGCGAAGAACTCCTAAAACCTTGCAATATTTTTCACACTTTATCATAAGCCAATGACCCATGAATATTACAAAAAAGCAGTTTTTAAGGGTCGACTAATTACCACCGAATAAGGGTCGAGCCCCATGTCATGCCCGCGCCGAAAGCTACAAGAAGCAGATAATCATTGGGCTTTAAATCGTTATTCAGAACAACTTCCGCAAGCCCGACGGCAGTCGACGCGGCGGACATATTTCCGTATTTATGAATATTATAATGAATTTTATTTTTATCCAGCCCGAGCGCTTCAGCCGCCGCGTCAATAATTCTTTTGTTGGCCTGGTGAGGAATCAGCCAGGTAATTTCATCGGCGGAAATATTATTTCTTTCAGCGATATAGACAGTCGTCCGTTTCATTGCCTGCACAGCAAATTTAAAGACTTCACGGCCTTCCATACTTATATAATGCATTCTTTTCCCGATAGAAGTCAGGGAAGCAGGATTTCTGGAGCCCCCGGCGGGCACTTCGAGAAGGTGAGCTTTTCTTCCGTCGCTTTCAAGGATAAAATCCACAAATCCGTGCCCTTTTTTATCGGTTTTTTTAAGAACAACAGCGCCTGCGCCATCTCCAAACAAAATACAAGTGTTTCTGTCTTTGTAGTTCGTGATGGAACTCAATTTTTCCGAGCCGACAACAAGAACGTGCTTCGCATAATCGGACGCAAGGTACATATACGCGGTTGAAAGCGCGTAAATAAATCCCGTGCAAGCCGCCGCAACATCAAAAGCAAAGGCGTTTCTCGCGCCGATGGCGTCCTGAATAAAACATGCAGTGCTCGGGAACTGCATGTCGGGAGTAATAGTCGAACAAATAATGATGTCGATATCTTCCGGAGAAATTCCCGCGTTTTCGATAGCTTTTTTAGATGCATTAGCCCCAAGTGTCGAAGCATATTCATCTTTGGATGCTACTCTTCTTTCGAGAATACCGGTTCTTTCAATTATCCATTCGTTATTAGTATCAACCATTTTTTCCAAGTCCGCGTTTGTTAAAGTTTTGTTGGGGAGGTAGTAACCTGCTCCAATAACTTCAACGGGAACATGTGATTTCAATTTAGGAATTTTTTTCATATTTTAGCAAAAACTTCCGTAATTCGGGCGTTAAGCTGTTGCATAACTGTTTCACGGGCTCTTTCAATCGCGCTGGCAATTGAAGCCGCGCGGGAATTTCCGTGAGCACAGAGACAAACACCGTCAACTCCGAGCAAAGGCGCTCCCCCGAATTTTGAAACATCAAATTTTTTACTTATCCTGTTCATAAACGGCTCAAGAAGCCAATGCCGTGTTTTTCGTATCCAGCTCTGCGGATAAGAATGGCGCTCAATGGTCATTCTAATTCCATGAGCCATTCCTTCCATAACTTTTAAAGCCACATTACCAACAAATCCGTCGCAAACTATAACGTCAACTTTCCCGGTAAAAACATCTTGTCCTTCGACGTTGCCGTAAAACTGCAGGGGGCTTTCTCTTAAGAGCCTGAAAGTTTTCTGCGTCACGGCGTTTCCTTTTGCGTCTTCCTGTCCAACGGAAAGAAGCCCGACAACAGGGTGCGACCGTTTCAAAATATATCTCGCGTAACAGGCTCCCATGTTCGCAAACTGCAAAAGGTGTTCGGGTTTGCAGTTTACTGTAGCACCTGCGTCAATAAGAACGGTCGCTCCAAGGGGCCCCGGCACGAGAGCCGCAATAGCAGGCCTGTTTACTCCCTGGAGCAATTTCCATTCAAAAGCCGCGCTTGCGACAGCCGCGCCTGTGTTTCCCGCTGTGACAACCGCATCAGCGTCGCCGCTGCTTGCCAGCTTCATCGCCACAGCAATGGAAGAATCTTTTTTTTTTCTGAGAGTAGCTGCGGGAGATTCATGCATCTCCACCGTTTGGGAAGCATGAACAATCTGAATAGGCACGTTTGAAGCGTTGAGCTCGCTCAAGCAGCTTTCAATTTTTTCAGATTCTCCAACAAGAGTAAGTTTGACATTTGCCGGAACGTGCCGGGCATGTAAAACGGCTCCCGCAACTATTTCCCGGGGAGCATAATCTCCGCCCATAGCGTCAACAGCAATACGCATAAAATTTTTCCAAAAATTTATTCGGTAACTTTAACTTTAACGTCAGCTACTTTTTTTCCTTTGTAAAAGCCGCACTCGCCGCAAACTTTATGAGGAAGCTTCTGCTCACCGCAGTTGTCGCAGCTTATAGTCTGAACCGGCTTAAGCGCGTCATGCGAGCGTCTTTTATCACGCCTCGCCTTAGAATGTTTTCTTTTAGGTAAAGCCATAATTTAAATTCCTATTTATAAAACTCGGCAAAATTCGTGATTTTGCAAAATTTCGTTCGTTAATTAAATCATATAACAGCGGCAATATTATATCAGAAAGATATTTTTCTGTCAAAAAAATTGAAAAAATGGAGTGTTGGAATAGTGGATTGATTGATTGGCGCTCCTAACACTCCAATGCTCCAACACTCCAGCGCTCCAATTTTTTATTTTATATAATAGCCAGAAACTTTCCATTCGCCCTTGTCTAACATTGGAGTTACGGTTTCTATCGCAAAGTCCCGGTTTTCAAAAACTGTTTTATACCGGCATCCGCCAGTCATGCGTCCTGTTTTACATTTTTTTGCAAGGTTTTCGCAAAGAATTCCTAAAACCTTGCAATATTTTTCACACTTTTCATAAGCCAATGTCCCATGAATACTACAAAAAGCAGTTTTTAAGGGTCGACGAATTACTCCTGTAAGTTGTTTTGTAGACTTCTGCAAAATAGGAATTTAAACTGTCATTTTCAGTATTTTACATTAAACCCCGGAGGGGTTTTATATTTATAGATAATTTGTTTTCCGAATGATATTCGACCCCGGCCGCGGCCGAATAGCTTTGATAAAATTTTTTCTATAAATATTTGACCGCTCTGCGGTCTTGTTTTAAAGAAATATATTTATTTCATACTATTGTCCTTGACCACCTTCGCGTTTTCTTATATCCAACTCTGCCTTAATTCTTTTCACTTTTTCTTCAGTAAGAGTGTAGCTGAAATAAATCAAAGCCGCGGAGATAAAAAAGCTGACAGCGGGAATAACGTAAACCATTCGGAGCATAAAAAGAGTTTTGGCGGTTTGGGTTTCCGCCCCGCCCTTAAAACCGGAAAGCCATAAAACGATGCCGCTCATCCCTGATCCGCACGCAATAGTAAGTTTCTGGATAAAGCTGAAAGTTCCGTAAAAAATGCCTTCTGATCGTGTGCCTGTGTTAAGCTCGTCCTCGTCGGCTATATCGGCTATCATGGAAAACGGATAAAGGATTCCACCGGCGCCGAAGAGCCCGATAAGAACTGCCCAGGAAAACATTAGAGCAGCCGATCCGGGCCGAAACATAAAAAACGACAAAGAATAAGATATTCCCGCGCCAATAAAAGCAAAAGTCATAACCGTTTTTTTATCGTGTTTTTCGCCTATTTTTTTCCACAAAGGAAACGCTAAAAATACTGCAAAGGTGTAAAGAGCTGTTGCATGAAAAATATATTTATCGAGTTTTATCCAGTATTTTAACATTAAAGGCAAAAGCTGCGTGCTAAACATCATCCCGGCGCTCGAAATCATCATTGTAAGCATCAAATTTCTGAAAGAATGATTTTTTAAATTCGCGATTAACATTTTTTTCAGGGAAACATGTTCTCTTTCCTTTTCCGGAAGGTAATTTTCCTTCGTGGCAAAAAAAGTCCACCACAAAAAAACGAAAATAGGGACAGACATAAGCGCCGCGCTGACAAAATAGCAAAGCCGTTCGTTAGGAAGTGGAATATAATCCGCGAAAAGCTTCATCGCGGCACCAAAAAGACCTCCTATCATACCAAACGCCTGGCTGTACGCGAAAACGGTTGTTCGTTCGTGATACTCGGGAGAAAGCTCGCCGCCAAGCGACATGTAAGGCACGCTAACTATCGTTATAGAAGTAGTAAACAATAGGTTGGCGACAAGCATATAAGAAAAAATCAGTCCCGCTCCGCCGCTTGTAAACGGATACCACAGCAAAATAAAACTTAAAACAAGAACGGGTGTTCCCCAAAAAATATACGGGCGGCGGCGGCCGGAAGAAAATTTTGTCCTGTCGCTTATTATTCCCATCATCGGGTCGCTGAAGGCGTCCCAAAATCTTGGAATCGCAAGAGCCAGGCTAACGAGAAGCGGAGGGAAAACCACAACATCAGTATAAAAATAAAAAAGGTAAATAATTACCGCGTTTGTCGCGCAAATTATTCCAAAATTCCCTATTCCATAACCGAATTTTGTGCGTGCTTTTAAAGGAACTCTTTCCATTTACAGCAAATTTTATTTTATATTTTGAATTTTTCCAGCTGCGAAATTACCGCGTCCTCAAAAAGTTTCGGAGACTCGGGCTTGTAACTGTACCCCGCCAAGAAGCATAAAAAACGGCTTCTTCAGGTATCTCGCAGGCTTCTGCTACTGCCGCGCGAACTTCTTCCAAAGCCACAGTGTACAACAAATCAGCGGAAATAATTACAATTTTTTCCCCGCCGGCGTTTATAAAAGTTGCCTGGAGCAAAAGAGGGTCATGTGTTTTCCTCGCAGGTTTGTCACGGTTTGAGTAAGAAAACTTTTCCCCGTCTGCGGCAATAAACTCTCTGCCCATTCCCACGAGCTGCATAGGTTTTTGCGGCGTAATTTCAATTTCCGCCGCGCCAAATTTAAGGTAATTTTTAGTTTTCATACAGAATGTTATTTAGTCGTCCCTTAAAAAGTGTTTTTTAACCCAAATCCAGCGACTAAATCAAAATATGTACATCAAGTGAACACAAATGTAGCCGCCATCGAGTGTAACAAGATGGTGGTATCCCGAAACAAAACCATATTGGTGTAACTTTTTAAAATCATGTTTTTCCTATGAATACACGCTAAAGCGTGGACTCCTACAAAAATAGTCGCTGAATTTGGGTTTAAGACTCCCTAAGGGGAGTTTCATCGTAGCATAGGGTTAAACTCGCGATAGCGAGAGCAACCCTATGTATTAACATAAACGATGATTGCACTCTGTAGGAGCGCTTCAATTCTTTCTTTTAGCATATTTGAAGTATCCCTACAGGATACATTTTCTACTTTTTTTAATACCACGGCGTTGCCGCAGGCTGCGTTGAACTTGCCTTTCAGGCAAACGGAATAGTGTCATGTCAACCTTGCAATGTCGTAAAAGCGAAATATTAGAATGCACAATGAGCTGCGTTTGTTGTAGCCGACCTCGCTGAGGTCGGAGATAAGAACTAAACTTGTTAAGACTTGCAAAAACATCGACTATAAATCCGACCTCAGCGAGGTCGGCTACAAAAAATTTGCATTCTTTTTGCCGACACTTTATTGTTGACATGACAATAGTCTCCTCAAAACAAGATTTATTGCAAGGCTTTTGAAGAATAACGTTAAAACCTTGCAAAAATTAATATATATTATAATATTTTTCGCGTGATTTTTCGCGAATAAAACTTAATTTAACAAATCACACGGAGCCACAATACTTCACAAATTATTTTTCCCACCTATTTTCCGGGCTCGACATGTCTAAAGTTACTATTGAGTTCTGCTCCACCGCTGCTCCGTTACAGCCGGTTTTGGCTGTAGTTTTCACCCGCAAATAGTTTTCTGAAAGTCCTTCCCATAATCTGTTTTTTTTGTTTTCAATAAGAACGTTCAATTTCTCGGTTTCGAATTTTTTTCTGCAAAGCCGCGCGGAAGTTTCTGCTTTTTCCATTAAAATTTTTTCTCTTCTTTTTACTTCCGACGGCTGGACAAACAGCTCTTTCATTTTTGCGGCGCCTGTTCCGGGCCGTGGAGAAAACTGAAAAATATGCACTTTCAAAAAAGGTATTTTTTCCACCAAACTAACCGTCTTATAAAAATCTTCTTCTGTTTCTCCGGGCAAGCCTACCATTACGTCTGTGGAAACCGCCGCCAAAGGATGCGAAGAAAGAAATAAGTTCGCCGCCCGTAAAAAACCGGAAACTTTGACCGGCCTGTTCATCAGTTCAAGAATTTTGTTGCTGCCCGACTGAAGCGGAATATGAAGATGAGGCATAACTGCCGGATACTTTTTAAAAAGCTCACAAAATTTTTCATCTATCGCGTTTGCATCCAAAGAACTTATTCTAATTCTGGGAATTTCAGAGTTTTCCGCAATGTGCTGAACTAATCCCGAAATGTTATAACTTCTCAGTGGATGATCCGTATCATCGGAATTATAAGCCGCGAGGTGAATGCCAGTTAAAACAATTTCCCTTACGTTTTTTTCTTCCGCTCGTTTAATTTTTTCAAGGATTTTGTTTGCCGGAAAACTTTTCGCCCTGCCGCGCGCAAAAGGCACGATACAGTAGGCACAAAACTGGTCGCAGCCGTCCTGAACTTTTATGAAAGTCCGTGTTCTGGAAGAAGGCCTTCCCGCGTAATGACCCTCTTTAAGGGGCGGTTTAGTTTCCCGATGTTTTTTTGCCAGCCGTTCTGCCGCGGAACCCATTTTTTCGATTAAGTTTTTTTCGTCACCGGGTAAAACTATCTCATCTACTTCTTCCATTTTCGAAATAATTTCGCCGTCGGTTTTCGCGTAACAGCCGGTTACAATAATATAAGCTGAAGGATTTTCTCTGCGGATTCTGCGGATGATTTTTCTCGCTGACGCGGCAGCATGCTTTGTAACCGTACAGGTGTTGACTACGCTGATTTGCGCGTCGCAAATGTCTTCAACGCGTTTCCAACCGGTTTTTCCAGCTTCGACGGCTATGCTGTCGCTGTCGCACCAGTTTACTTTGCATCCGAGAGTGTGAAGGTAAAAAGATTTATAGGACATTGGAGTCTTGGAGTCTTGGAATATTGGAGCGTCGGAGTATTGGGTCATTAGAATATTAAATTCATTTTTTCATTACTCCAAAACTCCATCAACCTATTTCTTTTATCAGGATATTTGCAACTTCCGGTCTTAAAATTTCTGCAGATGGGCGCTCTCCCTTTGCCAACATTTCTTTTATTTTTTCTTCGCCGGCCAAAACGTGGTCTTCCGGAGAATGAGGGCAGGTCTTCTGAGTTACTGTTAGTAAACATTTATTGCAGTAATACGCTTCTTCAAAAAGCAGGGCCTTAATTTCCATTTCATGAGGTCCAAACTCTTTGAAAACTTCCTGCGCCTCGTGCGGAGCGTAAAAATTTCCTACATTTGCATAATTTTTTTCTACGATAAAATGAGTGCATCCGTAGTTTTTTCTTATAATGGCATGAAAAACAGCTTCTCTCGGCCCCGCGTACCGCATCAGCGAGGGAAAGACAGAAAGCATTACCCTGTCGGGTGGAAAGTAGTTTTCTATTAAAGCTTCATAACATTTCATCCTAACGTCAGCGGGAATATCATTTTCGTTCGCTTCAGCTTCAAGTGGATGAATAAACAGCCCGTCGCAAATTTCCAAAGCACATTTCTGGATGTATTCTTCAGCCCTGTGAATAGGGTTAACGGTGTGAAAAGCAACAATTCGTTTCCAGCCTTTTTGCTCAAAAGAATGTCGGGTTTCCAAAGGACGAAACCTGTACTCGTTGAACTTTTCGTGGATAGGCAGATTAATTATATCTATGTCCCCTCCGAGAAGAACATCGCCGCGTTTTTTCATTATATATTCAACGCCGGGATGTGAAATGCTTTTGGTTTTGTAAACAAACGCCGCTTCTCTTTCTTTGTTTACAGTGTACTTTTCCTGGAGATGAAGAATCGCTGTTATATTGTTATTTTCATCTTTTAAAGTTAAATGGGAACCAACATCTAAATTGTCCGCTTCATCATGCGAAACTCCTAAAACTATCGGAAGAGGCCAGGGAATTCCCGAACTCAGCCGCATGTGCTCCACTACATGGTTGTAGTCGTTTCTGCACATGAAGCCTTCGAGCGGGCTCATCGCTCCTACAGATATCAGCTCTATGTCTGAAAGAGTAAGCAAATCGATAGTAATTTGAGGGAGCGATTCAGCTTTTTCGAGCCAGAATTTTCTTTTTTCTCCCGTTAATACCCTGTTGACTAATTCTCCGCCATGAGGCGGAATTTGATTGTGCATAGCTCTGCTCCTTTTTTAAATTTAACAGCCACTAAGGCTCTAATACTCAAAGAATTTCAAGTTTTTTGTTTTTTTAAATTTTCTGAAAATCTCGACTGTGCTAAAGCGGAATTTGCAACTTCAACAAGGAGATTTTTATGGCTTTGCGCGTTAAAAATCCGAAATCTAAAATCTAAAATTTTTTTAGGTTTTATAATGGCATCCGCAGCTCTCGGGATTTCGGATCGCGGCATACAAAATCGAGCGCGCTGTCTGTAAGCCGTTTCTCAAGCCGATAACTTCGTCGCTCATTTCGGCTTTCCTGTAAAACAACTCTACTTCTGTTTGAAGTTCTCTCAAAATAATCTGTGCTCTTCTCAACCGCCTGTCGCTTCTTACCAGGCCAACATAATTCCACATAGTATGCTTAATAGACATCCAGTCTTGCTCGATAAGAGCCGGGTCTACTTTTTCTTTCTTTTCTTTCCAGGCAGACACAGGGGGAAAATAAAATTTCTTTTTCGAGCGGATTTTTTTCGCCATGTCTTTTCCTGATTCTATGCCCCAAACTAAAGCTTCAAGCAGCGAAACACTTGCCAGCCTGTTCGCGCCGTGAACACCTGTGCAGGAAACTTCTCCCACCGCGCGGAGCCTGGGAATGGATGTCTTTCCTGCCTTGTCCACCATAATCCCGCCGCAGGAATAATGCGCCGAGGGCACAACAGGTATCGGCATTGACGTTATGTCTATTTTATGTTCAAGGCAAGTCTGATAAATTGTGGGAAATCTTTCTTTTATCCACTCGGAAGGCTTGTGCGAAATATCAAGATACATACATGGCTGATGCCTTTTAAGCATCTCGCTGTTTATGGCCCTGGCAACTATGTCTCTTGGCGCAAGCGAACCTAAAGGATGATATTTTTTCGCGAATTTTCTTCCTGTTTCATCTCTTAAAACCGCGCCTTCTCCCCGCAATGCCTCAGTAATTAAAAAATTAGGCGATGAAGACCCAAAAAGAGTTGTAGGATGAAACTGCACAAATTCCATGTTGGCAACTCGCGCGCTCGCTCTAAGCGCCATAGCGTAACCGTCACCCCTCGCGCTTGAACCGTTTGTTGTATGAAGATAAACCTGACCGAGCCCTCCCGTTGCCAGCACAGTTTCTTTGGCTAAAATCTCTTTTATTTTCTTTGTTTTATTATTAAGGACATAAGCCCCAACACAAGTTATCGGCTTATAAACGTCTGTTTTGTTTTGCGAGTGATGGCTGGTAGTTAAAATATCTATGGCTGTAGAATTTTGCATTACTTTTATACCGGGATTCTTTTTTACCGCACTGTATAAACCTTCGCTGATGTGCCTGCCCGTAATATCTTTGCAATGAATAATTCGTGATATACCGTGCGCTCCTTCTTGTGTCAAATATAAATTTCCGTTTGAATCTTTGTCAAAAGGAATTTGAAGTTTATCCACCAAAAATTTTTTTACAAGATTTGGGCCAATATTTGAAAGATATTTTACCGCTTCGGGAGAACATCTTCCTGCGCCGGCTTCCATAATATCGTCCGCCAGTTTTTTCCCGGAATCTTTTTTTCCCTTGTAAACTATTCCTCCCTGGGCGCGCACTGTTGAAGAATCTTCTATGTCCAGCTTTTCCCTCGTCAGCAATATAACGCTACAGCCTTTTTCAGCGGCGGTTATCGCTGTCGCCGCGCCGGCTATTCCCGCTCCTATAACAAGTATATCTGTTTTAATTGGTTTTCTCATCTAAATTATTATAGTCTTTAGGCACTTAACCGTCAAGTAATTTTTAAAGTCGCTTACGGTAAAAACCAAAAATATTTTGGCTAAAAAATCTCGGAAAAATTTTTTCCAATTTTTTTTTCGCATTAAAAATCAATATATTGTAATTTTCCGGATTTCATATACCTTATAGTGATAGTCAGTTTTTTTCTTTAAGCTTTTTTAAAAAAGTACTTTACAAAAATTATTTTTTAAGTTACAATATTCGTGCTGAGTTCAATTCTCACTGTTACGGTTTGCGTTTTCTTCAACAAATTTAGATTGTGAATAACTTGTTATGTTATTCTTAATTTTATCCTTTTTCATAGTTGGATAAAATATTTTTTCTTTATGTAAGTTGTTGGTTTTTAGTTGCTTAAATTAGAATTTTTGAAATTTTTGGCTTATATCACATTTTAATTCTATGTTTGTGAATAACTTGTGAATAATTAGAGGAGAGATTAAGTGTCGGATTACAAGTTTCTATGGGATAAGGTTATTGAAGTTATCAGGCTTTCAACAAGCAAATCGATTTTTCAATCGTTTTTTTCTGTTGTCCATCCTTTGTCCTTTGATAACAATAAGTATATTATTCAGGTAGACTCTCCGCTTGTAGCCGACTGGCTTAAACAAAAATATTCCAAAAAAATTGAAGCCCTTCTTTCCGACCAAACCGGGGAAAAAATTAAACTTGTCGTTAAAGTAAAATCCGAGCCCCAAAAAATAGAAACGCTGTCTGTTTCCGAATTAGAAAAAGAAAATTCAAGACTTTTCCCGCCGCAAAAAAAGAAAGTTAGTATTTCTTCAAATCTAAATCCTAATTTCACTTTTAATAATTTTATTGTTGGCGGTTCTAATCAAATGGCGCATGCTGCAGCTTTTGCATCCGGCCAGAACCCCGGACATGTTTATAACCCTTTATTTATTTATGGCGGCGTAGGGCTCGGTAAAACCCATTTAATGCAGGCTATCGGAAATGCTAACTTAATTCATCACAAAGACATTAACGTCCATTATATTTCCTGCGAAAGATTTATTAATCAATTCATTGAAGGAATTCAGAATAACAGCTTAACAAAATTCAGAAATTTATACCGTGAAAATACTGACGTGCTTCTTATCGATGATATCCAGTTTTTGTCTAACAAAGAAGCTATGCAGGAAGAGTTTTTTCACACTTTTGATTCTTTGCTCAACGCAGGAAAACAAATTGTAATGACTTGCGACAAATCTCCTAACGAACTGGAAAATATTGAAGAAAGGCTCGTAAACAGGTTTGAATGGGGAATGGTTGTTGATATTCAGTCTCCAAATTTTGAAACAAGAGTCGCTATTATTAATAAAAAACTTGAACATTTCGGAAAATGTTTTGATGACGACGTTTGTTATTACCTCGCTAATAAAGTCAGAAACGATGTCAGAAAAATCGAAGGCGCTATTATAAAACTTCTCGGATTTGCTTCTGTCCAAAATAAACCCGTTACACTGGAAATGGCTAAAGAATGCCTCCGTGATTATATCGTTTCACCGGCGGTTACTCTTGAATCTATTCAAAAAACTGTCGCTGACTTTTTTAATATTCGAATTAATGAGCTTTGTTCAAGCAAGCGTTCGAGAAATATTTCTCATCCAAGGCAGATCGCCATGTTCTTTTGCAGGACGTTGACAAACAGCTCGTTAAATGAAATAGCTCAGTCTTTTGGTGGCAAAGATCATACGACTGTTTTGTACGCCTGCAGAAAAATAGATAATGAAAGAATGGAAAACGAATTAGTTAATCAGGAAATTATTACCTTAAATAAACGAATAGTTGAAAATTCATAAAGAAGAAAGGATTGAAGTCTCCGTCTTTTTCCTTGTGAATTACAGTGTGGAAACAGGTGTGAAATAATTGTGAGATTGTTAAATAAAAAAAAATATCCACTGAAAATTAAGTTTTGTAACAAATAACTAAATTTTTTTTCACAGTAAGATTGCCCTATTTTTGGGACTTTTTTACTTTTTCACATATCTATTAATAATATTAATATATTGAAATATTTATTTATTTTTAGTATATTAATTGAAATTGTGAAAAGTAAGCCGCATTTCCAAATGCGGAAAAATTTAAATAACTTTATTTATTGGAGATTATAATGAAATTTGAATGTTCTACTTCTATCCTTAGGGACGCTGTTCAGATGCTTCAGCCGGTTTGTCCCATGCGGACAACTTTGCCCGTGCTCGCAAACTTGCTTGTTAAAGCCGAAGAAGGAAAACTGATCTTGTCTGCTACTGACCTTGACATATCTTTAAAAACGCAAATTCAGGCAGATGTTGCTAAAGAAGGGGAAACTACTATTCCCGTCAGATTTTTTCTTGATGCTTTAAGAAGAATTAAATCCGAAAACATACTTGTTTCTACTGATGAAAATAATGTTTCCACTTTGAAAGCCGGCAAAAAAGTAGAATGCAGCTTGCGCGGACTCGCTCCTAACGATTTCCCTAAGTTTCCTGAAATAGAAACAGAAAGCGCTGTCGAATTCGCTGCTAAAGATTTCAGCAAGATGCTTAAATATACAAGCTATGCTATTTCTAAAGATGAAAACAGACACGTTTTGAATGGCATTTGTCTCAGCTTCGGCGACCAGTTTGACGTTGTTGCGACAGACGGAAGGCGGCTTGCTAAATTTTCCGATCCTTCAATTAAAAAAGATGAAAGCGCACAGCTTATTATTCCCACTAAATCTGTTTCTATTATTCAGCAGATTCTCGGCCAGGAAGGTACAGTAGAAGTGAGGTACACACAAAGCCAGGTGGAAATTAATTATAATCAGACTGTTCTTGTTACGAGGCTTGTTGACGGCCATTATCCGAATTATTCCCAGGTTATTCCTAAAAGCTGCCAGCACGCGATTGAGATTAACAGGAACACTTTTCTCAATGCTGTAAATCTCGCTACTGTGGTTACAGAAAAAACTAAACAGTCGGTTATAAGGTTGACTTTTACGGAAAACCAGTTGAACATCAGCGCCAACACCGCGGAAATTGGTGAAGTAACTGATGATATTGAAATTAAATATTCCGGCGAAAAAGTAGAACTTGCTTTCAATCCTGAATATTTGACGGATGTTTGCCAATGTATTGACATAGACAATATTATCATGGAAATTTCCAATTCCACGAGCCCGGCTGTTATTCGCGCCGGCGATAATTTTCTTTGCGTTGTCATGCCCCTGAGAGTATAAATTTTATCGTGCCAAGCCGCTAAGTCGCAAAAAAAGCCTTATTGTTTTGGTTTACGTTAGAATTACGAAAAGCTTCGGTTTCGAACAATAAATTTAAAAGTAATCTTTGCGTTTTTTGCGCGAGTCAAATTAATTTTCAGATGGCTAAATCCACTTTTCAAACCGCGAGCTCTCTAATCGATAAAGTAATAAATGAACTTAAGCCTCCTACTGAATCTTGGTTCGTAAATATTGAAGAACAATGGGAATCTATTGTTGGCAAAACTGTTGCCGAACACGCCAAACCGAAAGAAATTATTAACAACACTCTTATAGTCAAAGTATCAAATCACATTTGGAAAACGGAGCTTATAAGCGGGGATCTCGGCCGCAAAATTTTGAAAATTATCAGGGAAAAAGTCTCTAAAAAAATTAAAAAGATCTATTGGGAATAATTTTATTTCACACGAAGTACACAAAGGTCACAATCGGTTTTTAAAGGACGACTAATTAAAAGGTTGCTTGAAAAGGATGGCTGATGTTAAAACCCAAATGTAGCCGCAGCTTGCCAACTGCGTTACTTGTGAATTCGTAACTCATTTGCGTAAAATGTGGGAATTGCAAATAATTGTTTCCCAGAAAACGCAGCTAGTCCCACCTGGGCGGGACGGCTACAGTAAAACTCGTAGTTTCATGGAGTTACGACTCAACGGCTTTTTTTGGGAATTTATTTTCTTCCCCAATTTATTAATTAAGATTTAAGCAAAAATTAATGAAATTCTTTTGTATAATTTTTGTTGTCAAAACATTTGTAGCCGTTCTCGATGAGGACGGTATATGCATCTGCCGACCTCAACGAGGTCAGCTACAACCTGTTCGCTAAATTTATTCCTTGCCATCTTCTGTAGCCGTCCTCAGCGAGGTCAGCTACAAAAAAGTTTGAACAAAATTATGTTTTATAATGATAAATAAAAGAGCCCCCACAAATTTCCATTGATCCGGAGTTGCTCCTTTTCGAGTAACGCCTAATTAACAACCCCCTAACCCACTTAGCAAGGGAGAATAATTTCATCCCTTCGCCACTTCACCATCAATTATATGAAATGCTTGACAACTTGGTCAAATTACCATATAATATCGCTATGAATGAAAAGTTGAAAAGTAAGTACAACGCTAGGTGCAAAATCGTTAAAGCTATGGCGCATCCGACACGCCTGTTCATTATTGATGAACTGTCTAAAAAAGAAAAGTGTGTTTGTGAACTGCAGAAAATGATAGGTGACGATTTTTCCACGGTTTCTAAACATTTAACTATTTTAAAAGATGCCGGGCTTGTTTTCGGCACCAAATGCGGCAACCAGGTTTTCTATAAAATAAATGCAAGTTGCGCGTGCAAAATTATATGCTGTGCGGATAATATTATAAAGAATAAACTAAAAAGAGAGACTAAAATATCGAGTCTCGAGGTCTAAAGGTCTGAAGGTGCGAAGGCGGGAAGACGGAAGACAATAGGTAGAAGACTGAAATAGTGTATTGTAGATTTTGTCGGAAAGTTTCTAAAAAAGTTATTTTAAACCTTTAAACCTTTTTCTAATTTCAAATAACAAATTCATGTCAGATAAAAAAAGAATTTTAATAGTAGGCGGAGTGGCCGGCGGGGCATCAACAGCTGCGCGAGCGAGAAGACTTTCCGAAGAAGCGGAAATTATTATGTTCGAAAGAAGCGGGTACATTTCTTTCGCGAACTGCGGGCTGCCGTATCATATTGGCGGTCAAATAAAAGACCGCGAAAGATTGCTTGTTCAAACTCCTGAGAGCATGAGAAAACGGTTTAATATTGATGTTCGCATTCAAACGGAAGTTACAAAAATAAACCGCGAAGAAAAATCCGTAAAAACTAAAAATCTGGTTACTGGTGAAGAAAAAATGGAAAGTTATGATGTTCTTGTTCTTTCTCCCGGCGCGGAACCTTTCAAGCCCCCAATTAACGGCATAGAAAATTCTTTAGTTTTGAGAAATGTCGAAGATATGGATGCTATCATAAAATCTATTGATGATAAGGTGAAACGTCCACACCGAGTGGAACGTCAGCGCCGGGGTTTAAAAAATGCCGTTGTTGTCGGCGGCGGATTTATCGGTCTTGAAATGGCGGAAGCCCTGAAAGACAGAAATATTAAAGTTACTCTTGTAGAGCTTGCCGACCAGGTTATGGGACCTGTAGATTCTGAAATAGCTTCTTCTCTTCATAGTGAATTAGTTGCTAACGGCGTAGATTTGCGGCTTGGAACATCAGTAACCACTTTTGAAAGGGTCGAAGACGCGCAGGGGCGGGTAGGGAATAGTTTCCCTTTGAAGGATAGTGCGGGGGATGTAATCAAAGTCGAACTTAGCACCGGAGAAATTATTGAAAGCGATTTGGCTATAATGGCTATCGGCGTCAAGCCCGAAATAAAACTTGCAAAAGAAGCAAACTTGGAAATTGGAGAGCGCGGCGGAATTATTGTAGACGAGCATATGAAGACAAGCGACGAAAATATTTTCGCCGTTGGCGATGCTGTGGAAGTAAAAGATTTTGTCGGCGGGTTTCAGACTTTGATACCTCTTGCCGGGCCTGCCAACCGGCAGGGAAGGATAGCTGCAGACAACATTTTTGGCCGATTGACAACATATAAAAATACCCAGGGGACATCTATCTGCAAAGTTTTCAACACGGCGGTAGCGATGACAGGCATGAACGAGAAAAGCCTGAATCGGGAAAAAATTCCATACGAAAAAATTTATATTCATCCAGCTAGCCATGCGGGATACTATCCCGGCGCGCATCCGATGACGTTAAAACTTTTGTTTTCACCGGAGTCAGGAAAAATTTTCGGCGCTCAGGCAGTGGGGGCCGACGGAATAGACAAAAGAATAGACGTTATTGCTACAGCTATTCGTTCAGGGCTTACTGTTTTTGATTTGGAGGAACTGGAACTTTGTTACGCGCCGCCTTTCGGTTCAGCGAAAGACCCAGTAAACTACGCGGGTTTTGTTGCTGCCAATATTATAAAAAAAGATGCGGCAATTTGTCATGTTGAAGACGTTTTAAATGCCAACGAAAACCAGGTTATTCTTGATGTTCGAACTGAAGTGGAAGCAGAAACCGGAAAAATAAAAAATTCTATAAATATTCCGGTTGACGATTTAAGAAACAGGTTAACAGAACTTTCTCACGAAAAAGAATATTTGATTTATTGTGCAGTCGGGCTTCGCGGGTATGTTGCATGCAGAATTCTCACACAAAACGGGTTTAACTGCAGAAATCTTTCAGGAGGTTTTAAAACTTATAAAGCCGTAACGCATTCTGTGCCGAAAGTTGAATCGCCGTTAAAAGAAATAAAATCAGACACAGGAGTAGAAAAACAAATTGTGAATAAAGAAAAAATAACCATAGAAGTTGACGCTTGCGGACTGCAATGCCCAGGACCTATTATGAAGCTAAAAGAAGCTGTTGAGTCGCTGAATGTCGGAGAAATAGTATCAATCACCTGCACGGATTCTGGTTTTATAGCCGATAGCGCCGCGTGGTGCGCGAGCACAGGCAACACGCTTGTAAGCCTGGAAAACAAGCAAGGAAAAATTCATGCCGTTATTGCCAAAGGCGCAAAAGAAAGTTCAAAGCCGGAAATGGATGAAAAAAATAAAACTATAGTTGTTTTCAGCGGAGATTTTGATAAAGCTATGGCAGCTTTTATTATAGCTAACGGAGCGGCGGCAATGGGCAGCAAAGTAACTTTATTTTTTACTTTCTGGGGTTTAAATGTTTTGAGAAAAGATGCTCAAGTACCGGTAAAGAAAAACTTAATAGAGAAGATGTTCGGAATGATGATGCCCCGCGGCGCGAAAAAACTTAAGCTTTCCAAAATGAACATGATGGGAATGGGGACTTCAATGATGAAAGGCATAATGAAAAAGAAAAATGCTGCTTCCCTGCCGGAACTTATTAAAGAAGCGCAAAAAGCCGGCGTTAAACTTATCGCCTGCACGATGTCTATGGATATGATGGGAATAAAAAAGGAAGAACTGATTGACGGGGTAGAAGAAGGGGGGGTAGCATTGTATTTGAACAGCGCGGAATCCGGCAACTTTAATCTTTTTATATAATTTCAGCCACAGAGGCGAAAAACACATCAAAACCGTTTTTTGCAAAATTTTTGTAAAAAGTGTATAATTATGGTCACACATAAAAAGGTAACTTTGCATCACTATTTTTCATAACTCAAAAATTGTATGCGGTTTTATAATATTTAGCTTACAATTAATAACTTTAGGAGGCAAAAATGAAAAATTTTAGAATCCTTCTGGCAGTAATTGCGTTTGTTTTTGGATTAATAATGATTTTTACTGTTTCAGGTACTCGGGCAATTTATCTTGGGTCACTGTGCATGATTATCTGTATTGCTTTTCTTTACTACGCTAGACAAAGCGAGAAAAAATCTGAACAAATAGAACAAACAGAACCAGAAAAACCTGCAGAACCTGCAGAACAACAAGAATAAAACAGTTTTGAAAGCAGAATTAAAATAACCACTAATGATATTTAGTGGTTATTTTAATTTATGGATGTCATTTTTTATGAAAAATTTAGCTCTTATTTCTCCCTTAACCTGCGTTTTAATCCTACTGCTTATAGCGACAGTTTCCGCGATAATTTTCCACAGGATAAAATTTCCTTACACAATCGGGCTTGTAATTGTAGGCTTGATTATCGGTATTTTAGCAGACCATTTCCAGATACTTGAACCTTTTAAGCAATTACACTTGACATCAAACCTGATTCTCTATGTGATAATTCCTATTTTGATATTTGACGCCGCTGTAAAAATTGACAGCAAGCTTTTAGTAAAGAACCTTAAACCGATTTTAGTGCTTGCGGCTCCCGGCCTGGTTATTGCCACCTTCATAACAGGAATTTTGACCGCATATATTTCTCCATTGAGCTTTGGCGCGGCTATGTTGTTTGGAGCTTTAATTTCCGCGACAGACCCGGTAGCCGTTATCGCCCTTTTTAACGAGCTTGGCGCGCCGAAAAGGTTGACCATGCTTGTTGACGGCGAAAGTTTGTTTAATGATGCCACGGCAATTGTCATGTTTACAATAATTTTCGGAATAATTTCTTCGGGGGCGCTTGGCGCGCTCACTGTAATTAAAGGAGCGGTAGCTTTTGTCTTTGTTTTTGTCGGAGGGCTTGTTGTAGGAATTATTATTGGAAGGATAATGATTTTTGCGATTTCCTTCGCTAAAAATGATCCGCTAATAGAAGTTGCCTTTTCCACGCTTGTGGCTTTCGCGGCTTTTTTGGTCGCGAACTATTACCTTAAAGTTTCCGGAGTAATGGCGGTTGTCGGCGCCGGAATGGTTGTCAACTGGTACGGCTTCACGCGTTTCACGCCAGAAGTAAAAACTTATATAAAAAATTTCTGGAAGTATGCCGCGTTTGTCGCGAACAGTTTCATTTTTATTATGCTTGGGCTTACCGAAAAAATATTTATTAATGACCTTGAACATTACACGCGTATGCTTCTGGTCGTAACTGGCGTAATTATTATAGTTACTTTAGCCAGAGTAGTGGTTGTTTATGGGCTTGTTCCAGTTGTAAATAAGCTTCCCGGCGCGGAAAAAATCGACCGAAAGTATCAAACAATTATTTTTTGGGGAGGGCTGAGAGGCGCGGTTCCCATAGCCCTTGTTTTGAGCCTTCCACAGGATTTTCCTTTCAGGCATTTACTTGTTGAACTAACCCTCGGGGTGGTTTTCTTTACTTTAATAGTGCAGGGAACAACCGTAAAAAAACTTATGGTTCGTTTAGGAATAGGCGAAGAAACTTTTGCGGAAAAAGCGGAAAAGTTTCATGCGTTAGCTGCGTCCAAGGAAGCTGTCTTAAATAAAATTTCGGAAATTTCAAGCCACGATATTTTTCCGGAAAAAATTATTGAAAAAGTAAAAAAAGAGTATAAAGAAGAAGAATTATTAGCTAATAAAAATTTGGCGGAACTCAAAAAAGAAAACAAAATTCCCAGAAATTTTGAAATTAAATCTTTTTGGATGCAGGCGGCGGCAATAGAGAAAAAAGTTTATTATGATTTGTTTGAGAATAATCTTATTTCTGAAACAGCTTTGCGGGAGCTGATGCTTAGGACTGAAAATCTTGATTATTGCATCAGGAAAAGTGAAATTCCCCCGTTTGAGGATGTTGCTGTTCAGTCTAAAACAGGGATAATACATAAATTAATTAAATTTTTTCACAGGATTTTTACAACGAGAAAATATAAAATAAAAAAATTAACAATTAAAGTAGAATTTTTGGTTGCGGTAACGAAAGCCGGCATGACAATAACAAAATCGCTGCCTCATCTTGCCAAACTGAATTTAGCGGCGCCGGAGACAGTCGCCCCTTGCGTAAAATTTTTTGAAGTGAGATGGAGGGTGGCAAAGCAAAAACTTGAGCATATTTTAAAGGCCCATAGAGAGATGTCGGAGAAAATTTCCGAGAATATTCTTTGCCGGGCTGCCCTAAGTGAAGAAAGAAAAGTAATTGATGAACTCGCACTTAATGGAGGAATTTCGGAACGGGTCAAAGTGAAATTGAAAAGGAGTATTTCAAGTTGAAAAGAAGTTGCTTGATAATATTTACAGTAAAAAAAATGAAGAAAAATCTTTTTATTTTATTAAAAATAAATGGAATCCAAAATTGAACAAAGAGCAACCATATTCAAGAGGATTTTGCACAATTAAATAAAAATTAAACAAATTTACCAGGCATAAAATATCCCTGCTTTTTTTTGACAACAATGTTTATAAATGGTATCATATAATTAAAGACATATCGTTACATAATTTAACCACACTTAGAAGAAACTGTTATGAAAAAATTCACTTATTTTATTGTTTTGTGCTTCCTAATATTTATCACAGGCTGTAACTCGGTTTATACTACTCATCCCATGGGAAACGCCCCGCAACAAATTAAAGCCGACGATTGGAACGGAACCTGGATAACGAAAGACGGATGCGTAGTTGTAAAAGTTACAAACCCGGAAAAAGGGCAGCTTATTGCCGCGCTTATCGAAAGCGAAAAAGACGGCCTGAAACTGAAGAAGTATGATATTGAGCTTCGCGGAACAAACAACTTTATTTTTCTAAATATCAAAGCTGATAAGGAAAATGATAAACAGCTTTATATTTGGGGAAAAATAAGAAAAGAAGGAAAAGAAGCGGTTGTCTGGGGTACGGATACCGGTAAGTTTAGAGACTTAGTGAACGCGGGAAAACTTCCCGGCAAAATTAAAGACAAAGACGTTTATCTTGAAGCTTTAAATGAAGAACAAAGAAAGTTCATTGAATCGGAAGAAAACGCGCTTCTGTTTAACTTGAACCATCCTTCCGTGTTCTACCGGCTTGGGAATTAATTAGTCGTCCCATAAAAACTGCTTTTTTGTAGTATTCATAGGTCATTGGCTTATGAATAGTGTGAAAAATATTGCAAGGTTTTAAGAGTTTTTCGCGAAAGCCTTGCAAAAAAATGTAAAACAGGACGCATGACTGGCGGATGCCGGTTCTCGGACTGTTAAAAATGTTACCGAAATCCCTGCCCCGCTCAGCGTGGGTTTGATTTCGGAAATCCTTTAACAAAGCAGCAAAGCCAATTTTGACCGATTGCGGCGAGTCCCCCTTTGAAGGGGGATTAAGGGGGATGTTAATTGCTCGGCGTATTACATATAAGCCTTCGCCTTATCGCCTTGCAATTGCCTCAAAATTGACTTTTTAAGGGTTGACTAATTATGGGTTACTCGAAAAGAAAGGATCAAATTCCAAAGATTTGCGATTTTCATTGTAGCCGCAGATTGCTATCTGCGTATCCTACGTAACATTTATTTGTAAATCCAGTATTTAAGCGCAAAAAGAATGCGAATTTTATTTTTTTTCGCAAATAGCGCAGATAGCAATCTGCGGCTACATTTGGGTTTGTGATCAGCAAACCTTTTCAATTAGCAAATAGCGCAGATAGCAATCTGCGGCTACATTTGGGTTTGTGATCAGCAAACCTTTTCAATTAGTTTAGTTTTATGAAGCCTGAAACTGTTTTTTATATTTGCAACTTCGGTATTGTACCCGCCTGGGCTTTGCTTGTTTTTGCGCCAAACTGGAAATGGACAGGAAGAATTGTTCATGCAATTTGGATACCGTTAATTTTAGCCCTGTTCTACGGCTGGGCATTTATCTCATCTCCAAAATTTCCCGAAGGCGGAAGTTTCAATTCGCTTGAAGGAGTCATGGCTCTTTTCACAAACCCTTATATTGCACTTGCGGGCTGGGTTCATTATCTTGTTTTTGATCTTTTCGTTGGGGCGTGGGAAGTTCGTGACGCAAAAAGAGAAAAAATTCACCACGGCATTGTCATTCCCTGCTTAATTTTCACTTTCATACTGGGCCCAATAGGTCTACTTTTATTTCTAATTATCCGCTTGATTTTAAGAAGGAAAATAACATTAAATGATTGTGCACCACATGAAAAATCTTGTTAGCGCTTGAATGTCCATAATTTCCTCCTTTTAAATTTTATGACGCTGAAAGACGCAGATAGATTATGATAAATTATGAAAAAATCCACGCTAAAGTTTATCCCGCTTTAGCGGCTACGGGGCAGGCATAAAAATTCAAAAAAAAATCCGCGTTGTTCTGCGTCAAAATATTATTTTGAATTCTCGGCTGAAGCATATTTTTCTAACATATCCTCATAAACTTCAACAGTTTTTTCATCAGGCGTAATTATTTTTTCCGCTTTACTGAACTTTGAACTCAAATTTTCCAGCGGGATTTTTCCAATAGCGTTTGCAGCTATCAAAGCGCCGCCAAGCGCCGCAGAGTCCGGAACGGAAATATTTTCAACGTTTGTCTGAAAAATATTGGCTGTGGTTTGACAGATTCCAGGGTTGTTCGAACCCCCGCCGGTTATTCTTACGGTGTCAAAGTCTATGCCTATAAATTTTGAATGAAGCTTCATGCTTAGAAACTGGGATTCCACAACAGCTCTTATAATTTCCGGCGGAGAAAATTTTCCGGAACGAAAATCTTCTGAACCAAAATATTTTACGGCAGGATTAATTACCAGGGGAGTAATTTCGGGAACAAAATAAGGAAACATAAAATTGCCGTTATTTCCCGGCGGGGTTTCTTCAAAAGCGTCCTTGCCGAAGTAGTCCCAATCAACTCCGCAATCGTCTTTAATTTTTTTTCTTGCGAGAGAACCGTTTTTAAAACAAATCAGGTTCATAAACCCGCCGGAAGGGTTTCCAAAAACGTGGCCATACCCATGCGGATCCGTCAAAGGTTTTTCCGCCGCGGCAAAGAAAGTGTCGCTTGTTCCAAGGCTTATAACTGCAGTTCCGGGCATCCAGGCTCCTGTTCCCATCAGGCTCGCGGGATTGTCGCCTGTCCAGACAGCCACCTGAACGTCTTCGCTAAATCCATACTTTTGAAAATAAGGATGAAGAAAGCCGGCAATAAAGTTTGAAGGAACAACTTCAGGAAGTTTGTTTAGCAGTCCGTGCGCGGTTGCTTCCGCCATTTCTTCGTCCCACTGAAGAGTTTTTAAATTCAGGAGATTCATTCCTGAACCGTCACCATAATCTATCGGCGCAACTTTTCCGCAAAGGATGGAACACATAAAAGAGCTAACCAAGGCTATGTTAGAAGTGTTTTGATAAATGCCGGGCGCCGTTTTCCAGATTTTTCTTATTTGCGGGCCCGTAAACCTTTCTATTGCCGGGGAGCCGGTGTCTTCCTGGAGCCGGTGTCCGATTTTTTTAGTTATTTCTCTGCACTCTTCGCTTGTGCTGCTGTCCATCCAGATGGGTGAAGTTTTGCATGACAAAGCCGGCGCGATTTGTTCTGAAAGTTTTTTGCCGGGGTCTAAATCTTTTAGCGTTGCGGAAAAGCTGTCATTTAAATAAACCGAGCCATGCTGCTGTCCGCAGCCGCAAATTCCCTGAATTTTTTCTAAAGGCGCATTACCGGCTTTCAGCTTTTCAAGAACCAGGTCAAGGGCGTCAAGCCACATCAGTGGATTAGAATGTTTTACAAGAGGATTTTCGTTTTGCAGCACGCCATCAGGGCAGCCATATTCCGGCAGCTCTTTGCCGAAGTTCACAGTTTCATTACAGATAATTTGCCTGGCTTCAGCATCAATAATTATTGTTTTCAAGCTTTGTGTGCTGCTGTCAAAACCAAGATAATAACTCATAAAATAATATTTTATTTTTTCGTGATAAAATTTAAAATATCGGAAGCAACCGGCGGGCAGCCTTTTACAACAAGGTTTCCTCCTTTCGATTTTATTGTGCAGTTTCCTATGCAAAAGACACCGTCTTCAAGCGGCTCGTGCCCTTTGCCTATGGCAAACTTTGCCGGAAGATAATCTCCTATTTCATTGTAATATCTTTTTAAGAATAAAAGCAAAGTTGACTGGCACGCGCTGCAGGACTCTTTATCCAAAATCTCCACGTCAGGAAATTCTATGCTAATTTCTTTTGGAGACCGCTCAAAAGAGTTTACTAAATCTTTCCAATTGGAAGGCGAAATATTTATTTCATCAAGATTCAGCTTTCTGCCGGCGCGTTCCGCGGCAAGCCGAAGATGGGGGATTGCGATGGGGTCAAACCCCATAAGCGCCGCGGCGACGGCATCCGCGCTTAAATAATCTGTTGAAGAGAGAACAAGGCTCATTTTTTTTTGAGTTCCCGCGCTTGGGCCCAGCCCTTCCATTCCGACGGTGCCGTCTATCAATGCCAGATCGGGCTTAAGTATGGTAGACAAATCCGCGATTGCGATATTCAAAGTTTTTTCCTCGGTTTTTTCTTTTGGCGGAGGCAATTGATGAAGCCGGACTTTTTCCCGCCCGCGAAGACAGCCCTTCATGTTTTTTAAGCTTAGGCTGACATCGCAGTGCATATGCGTTTTTAAAACAGGAATTGAAACTATATAATCAAACTCTTTTACAGCGCCACAAACAGCAAGAAACTTTAAAACCTCTCCGTCTTTTATTTCCGTTTTGGTTGCGGGGAGTTCATCTAAATCTATCAAAGGGATGCCGCGTAGGCGGACAACTTCCGCGATTCCACTTTCTTCAAGGCATTCTAAAGCGGTAACACCAAGAATGGGACTTTCTCCCACCGAAACATAGCAGCCAAGTTCCTCAAAAAAATCGCATGCGGCGGCAACAACTTCCGGCTCTGTTGTTATCCCTTTCCCGGGCTTAACTTTTCTGCCGGCGTTTGGTTTCAGCAAAACTTTTTTGTCTTTCAAATCCGGAAACGAAATGCTCTCAAGCGCTTTATAAGCGTTTGAATAAGGGTTTTCTCCGTGACAGATTGTTACGTTCATTATAAGGTTCGGGTATATCTGACCCGTCTGACAAGTCCGACAAACATATGTCAAATTTCAAGTTTCCAACAACTCCCGCATCATGTCAACTGTTAAATCTTTAATGTCGTCAACATGCAAATCTGCGGTGTCGGCATAGTGCCCGACGCCAATAGATTTTAAGCCTGCGCCGCGGATAGAATCAACACCGAGCAAAGCGTCTTCGACACCCACGGCATTTTTTTTGGGAACGCCGGCCACTTCGAGAGCGGTTTTAAAAATTTCGGGGTCCGGCTTTGTCTTCTGAATGTCATGCCGGTCGACAATCGCAAAAAGCAAATCGCCAAATCCAGCATGCTCAACAACTTTTCTCGCGTTTTTGCTTCCGGAAGCTATAACAGCTTTTATACTTTCTTTTTGAAGAGAGTTCAATAATTCTACCGCGCCCGGAAGAACCAGGTCTTCAGGAGAGGCTTTATCTAAAATTTCTAAGTAATAATTGTTTTTGCGCTCCGTTAGTTCAAAAAGCTTTGAAGCAGTGGGCGCGGGAATATTGTTAAAATCCCGAAACATTTTAATCAGGCATTCTGTTCTGTCCATTCCGCGGTAAGCGTCACCCATTTTTTCATTAAAATTAAGATCCAGCTCATCGGCCAGCTTTTGCCAGCTTCTGTAATGAAGAAAGTGTGAATCGACCAGAACACCATCAAGGTCAAAAAGAACAGCTTTAAGTTCGGACATAATAATAGAAAAATGAGTTATTGGAATGTTGGTCACGCAATTTGCGTGGTAAAATTATTGGATTAACACTAATTTGCCAATCCATGATTTAAAGAATAAATAATAACAAAAAGAACCGGTGAATTCAATAGGAAATGAAAAGTTATTCTTTAAGCCAGCTCCACGCTTTGCTTATATCTTCCGGTTTGAAATATTTTTCACTAACTCCAACCAGCTTTCCAAAAGGACTGTCAAGGGCAACATACCATTTCCAGAAATTGCTGTCGGCGACAATAGCGATTTTATCGATATTTTTCAAATGGGCACACAGCCATCTGATGTCTTCTATTCCGGCTTTTAAGCCCCAGCGCGCGTGCTCGTCAAGAAAAACCAGTGCGTTTACCTTGCCATGCTCATCAATAATTTTTTCAAATTCTTTAATCCATTGTTTTTCCATTTCAAGGGAAACCTTGCCTGTAATTTTAACACCAAGAACCTTGCCTTCACTTTCCGGCAATTTAGTAATCATAGCTTTTTCCTTTTTCAGTTAATAAGTAAATTAGTCGAAACTTTTGTCTTCCGGCCCTAAAACATCTTTGATAGTCATTATCAGGCTTCCGGCTTTAAAAGGTTTTTGCACAAAAGCATCTGCCCCGTCATCTAAAATTTTCTGAGTTTCTTCGTCAAGCTCATAACCGCTGCAGATAATAATTTTCATGTCCGGTTTTGCTTTCTTTAGGACTGGGAAGGCTTCGGCCCCTCCAAAAATGGGCATGCCGATATCAAGAAGGGCCACATGTATTTTATTTTTATTCTGTCTGCAGATATCAACAGCTTCATAACCACTGTGAGCGGCCAGCACATGATAGCCAAAAGATTCAAGTATGTGTTTTGTAACATCGATGACCATATAGTCGTCGTCAATAATTAAAATAGTTTCAGAGCCGGCAACAGCTTCTACTACTGTTTCATTTTCTTCAACCTTTTCCATATCAAGAGCGGGGAAAAAGATTTGAAACGAAGACCCTTTATTTGGCTTGCTATTAACAAATATATTTCCGCCGTTGTTTTTAATAATACCAAAAACTGTCGCGAGACCCAGCCCTCGCCCGAGAAATTTAGTGCTGAAAAACGGCTCGAAAACTTTTGCCAAAGTTTCTTTGTCCATGCCGCAGCCGGAGTCTTCCACAGCCACATAAACATATTTTCCTGTTTCAAGTTCGGGACGCTGACCCCTGTAATTTTCATCTACTTCAATATTTTTTGAGGTAATAATTATCTTGCCTTTCTTTTCAATTGATTCAACGGAATTTATGCAAAGGTTCATTAACGCCTGGTTTATCTGGGTCGGGTCTGCCATGACATACCAAAGATAAGGCTCAATATTTTTTTCTATTTCAATCCTTTCGGGCACGGAAATCTGGTTGAGCTCAAGAGTCTCCTGAATAATTTCGTTCAGGTTGATAATTTCCGGGTGATATTTCCCGCCTTTCGCGAATGCAAGAAGCTGCTTGGCAAGGTCTCCGGCTTTTAAAGCGCTGTTTATAATCCCGTCCAGCATAGTATTGCCTTTCTTGTCAAGCTTGTATTGCATTTTTACAAGTTCCGCATTACCCAAAACCCCAACCATGAGATTATTAAAATCATGAGCCACACCTGCGGCAAGTGTAGTTGTAGCTTCCATCCTGGAAGTTTTCAGCAGAATATTTTCAGACTGCTTCTGGCTTGTGTAATCTTTTGCCACGTGAACAGCCTGAATCAGGTTGCCTTCGCCGTCAAAAATAGGATAAAGGTAAAAATAAACCCATTTGCCATCAACCTGAACTAATTTGGATTCCATTTTTTTGCTTTCCTTCATTTTGGAAAAAGGACAGGAATTTTTTAGCTCGGGAGACGAATAAAAAACATCAACGTAATTCATTCCCTCAAGATTTTTATCTTTAATTTTTGTAAAGTTTTCCGTTGCAGAATTGTACTGAAGAATATTTCCGTCGATATCCAAAAGGCATATGGAGTCGTTAATAGACTCGAATGTCGTTTGCCACTTAAGGTTGGATAATCTTATATTTTCTTCAGCCATTTTTCGCGAAGTAATATCTTCCATGCATACAAGAACCATCTCCTCGTCGTGCAGTTTGAGCAGAGATGCCGAAAGAAAAACCCACATTATTTTTTTATTATTTTTTCTTATGCAAGTGACAGGAATTTCGATAGCGGTATTTGATTTGCCTGTTTTAAGTGTATTAAGAACGGCATTATTAATTTTACAAAATTTACATTCAGGTTCAAACCCGCAAATTCCATCATTTTTATTTGAGTTAATACAGTTAATAACATTACCTATTCTGAAGCGGGAAGCTTCTTCAGGAGACAATCCGGTCATTTTAACCGCCGGCACATTCATTTTCCGGATTTTTTGATTTTTATCAACCAGGATCATTATTATAGGCGCGTTTTCGTAGATTGCCCAAAGCTCCTGCTCGCTTTTCCATAAACGTTCTTCGGCTTCTTTCCGCTCGGAAATATCTCTCCAAACCGTATGAAGGATTCTTTTATCGCCTTTTGATATTGCGGTAAGGGAAACTTCAACAGGAAAAACAGTTCCGTCTTTTTTCTTGTGGTTCCATTCAAAACAGTGAGCGCCGTTTTTATAAGCGATATCCATCATTTCATTTGCTTTTTCAAAAGACGGCTTTCCGTCGGGCTGTTTTTCCGGAGAAAGTTCGGAAGGATGGCACTTAAAAAAATCTTCTTTACTGTCAAATTTGAGCATTTTTACCGTTGCTTCATTGCAGTCGACAAATTCATTTTCTTCGATTATAAGCATCGCGTCTGAGGATTTATTGAAGAAATCCCTATACTTTTCGTCAGTATCATTAACAATTTTTTTAGTGTTGTTTTTGTTCATTTTATCTGCCTATTTATTTTTTTCATTAATGGCTAAATAAAAGAAGCTGCTGTTTCTGCTACTGCATGGTCATTTTCAACGGAACTTCCTGAAACGCCGATAGCTCCTATAACTTCACCCTCACTGTTTTTTATCGGAACGCCACCGGGAAAAGTTATCAGGCCGCCATTGGAATGCTCAATGTTGTAGAGAGAACCGCCGGGCTGGGAAAGAGCGCCGATATCGCCGGTGTTCATATTAAAAAATCTCGCTGTTTTTGCTTTTTTTACAGCTATGTCAATAGAGCCAAGCCAGGCGCTGTCCATCCGCGCGAACATTTTCAGGTTTGCCCCCGCGTCAACAATAGCAATATCCATTTTAACGCCCATTTCTTCAGATTTTGTTATAGCCGCTGCAAGAATTTCCTGGGCTTGTTGTAAAGTAATATCATTCATGATTTTGTATTTTAATTATTATTATTTTCCCACGCCGCGGGGTCAATTTTGTAATAGTCTTTCAACTCGTTATAAAGTTCCGGCTCTTTCTTCTTCATTTGCCGGGACTTTTCAAAAAAAGTTTCAGTTGCAACGGCGAAAAATTCAGCCGGGTTCGTCGCGCCGTAAGAATCGATAAGAGTCTTCCTGTGTTTTTTTACTTTTTCCTGAAGCTCTTCAAATTCTTTGCTTAGCACTTTTGCCCACGAAGCGTACCGCGAAGGTTTGTCAAGAATAGGCGCCCCGTTTGCCACTCCGTCTTCCTGGTCAAGCTGATGCGCGAATTCGTGAAGCACTACATTTTTTCCGTCTTGCCCGTTTATGGCGCCGTGCTCAACATAGTCCCAGGCAAGGACGACTTCGCCTCGTGTCCATGATTCGCCCGAGCGGACAGAAGGCTTGTTAAGGTATTGATTTCCGACTTTGCCGAACTGTCTTGCAACATAAGGATGCGGATAAATCAAAATAGTTTTTAAAGTTGGAAAATCCCTGTTCTCCCGGTTTAAAAGAAGCATGCATGCTTCGGCGGCGATCACAACTTTCATCTCTTCCGTAACTTCAATCCCCCCGCACCCTTCAAACTTTTTTTCACCTAAAAAAATTTTTATGTCATTATGAAGCTGCTGTTTTAAGTTGTCCGGGAAATGACGGTACAACTGAATTTTATCCTTCATAATGTTTTCCCAGTGTTCGGGAAAAGGCATAGATTTCAACTCATTCCGCCTGGCATTTTTCCGCGCCCTTTTGTGTATTTTAAATACAGCAAATCCAACGATGATAATAACAACAGCAGCGATAAAATAAACCATAAAAAATTTTGCATCGAAAATATTTGAAAAAATTATCGGAGACCCAACTTCCGGGCTTCTCTGCGTGAAACTCTTTTCCCGTTTGCGTCCCTGTAAACTGTATGGCCCCCGGCTTTACTTATAGAACCAATTTTATTTCCGTTTTCATCACGCAAAACAGTTTTGTTCAGTCCGTTTTCCATGTTGTAAGTTTTAGCCTTGCCAACTTTCTTCCCGTTGCGGTCACGAACAATTGCTTTTGTGATACCATCAGCAATTTCATAAGATTTTACAGTTCCTGTACGTCGTCCTTTTTTGCTGAGTAAAACAGTTTTTTTGCCGTATTCTGTCTCGTAAGTTCGAGGGTTGTCCTGGTCTGCTATTTGACGCAGAGCACCGTTTTGAAGAGCAGGCGAAATTTCTTTTGGCTTTAGCTCTTCTTCGAAAGAAGCGTTAGAAGAACAATTGCTTTTGCAGTTGAAAACATTGTTGCTTTCGGCAGCAAACGCAGACAGGCAAATAAAAAAAGAGATAAAGAATATTTTTTTCATTTCACTTCTTTGTTAAATTTTATAATTTTAGATTTTTGTAACACTACTCTATTACTCCATTCTTCAATTTCCCCACAAAGAATCTATGTCAGCAGGATTAACAGGTTGCGCCCCTCTGTCGATTATATTTTGCGCTTCGATGGAATCCAGCGTGAAAACAGGTTTGCCAAGAGCAAGAAGCTCCAGACAAAATTTTTCAGTTTTGCCTTCAGGCGAGGCGAAAGGCAGAAAAACTTCTTCCGCAAGCGCAGCTGCAAGCAGGTTCCTGAAAATCGCTGTTTCTTTTTTTATCCTGGTAACAGAATCGGAAAAAGGGGAAATAATCAATAACCGTCCGGAATCAAAAAGCGGGCAGAAGTCATCATGAAGAGAAAAAGATTCCAAAGATTTCGCGAGAAACCAGATAATTCCGGCGTCACCTCCCGCCAAAGTCCTCATACATTCTTTTTCCATAGGGGAATGAAACCCGCTGACAAAAGAGAGGTTATGCCTTCGAAGCTGCCTTACAATATCATAAGTCTGTAAAATAACCGAGCCGGAACATTTTGCGGAAACAAATACAGCAAGTTTTTTGTTATGAACAAGGTCATAGTTTCCCGCAAAAGAAATAAAATCCGGGGAATCTGCACCGAGAATTGCCGTCAGTTGTTGAGGATATTCTGTGTCGGTTTGATAAATTCTGGCGCTTTTCATTATCCTTTCATGGAGTTAAATGTTGAAAAATAATACTATTTATTAATATTTTATATAAAAAATAGTTTTAATGCAAGAAAATTTTAAGATGAGGCCGATTTTTTAATAACTGTCGCCTGCCTCGTTGAGCGCGGATACAATTTGTATAATGATTTTAAAGCTGTTTATAAAATCGAAATTAATCAAAAAGATTTTGTGGGATGAAATTGAGTTCTTCCTGCCGGCGAAGCTTTTTCATGTATTCATCAAGAGAAAATACATCAAAGCCAAAGCGCATAAAAGACTCTATTCCCGCCACGATGGCCCTGGCGCCGGCAATAGTAGTAATAACAAGAATTTTTCTGTCAACAGCCTCGTGCCGCATTTGCGCTTCGGCAATTCTGTTGCCCTTTCCGCCGGGAGTGCTTATAATAAGCTGCACATCGCCGTCAATAATTTTGTCAATGATATTCGGCCTGCCGTCCTGGATTTTCATGATTTGATCGCCGGGCAATCCAGCGTTATTTAATGCCTCGGCGGTTCCTGGAGTTGCGATAATGCCAAATCCAAGGGACCTGAGCTTTTTGGCTAATGGGATGATATCTTTTTTGTCCCTGTCCGCAATGCTGAGAAAAACGTTTCCGCTTGTGGGAATAATGTTTCCTGCAGCGGAGATAGCTTTAGCGTAAGCTATTCCAAAAGAATGGTCAAAACTAACAGCTTCGCCTATCGAGCAGGATTCGGGTCCGAGAGAAGCATCGCTGTTAGGAAAATGAGGAAAAGGAAAAATCGGAGCGCGGACAGCAAGATATTCGCTTAAAGGTTCAAAAGCCTCTACCCGGCTCAAAGAGTTTCCACACAAAACTTTTGCAACTTTAGGAATAAATTTCTGGCCAGTAACTTTATGAATAAAGCCCGAACTCTTTGTGGCAAAAGGAAGTATATCCAGGAGAAACAGCTTTTCTTCAGCGAAAGCGAATTTCACGCCGACAAACCCGCATAACTTCAATTCCGCTACAAGTTTAGTTAAAACAAAATTTGCTTCGTTAATAATATTTTCGGGGATGAAAGTCGAAGGCCAGAAAGCCGCGCTGTCGGCGGCATGCACGCCGGCCTCTTCTACATGCTCGACTATGCCTGCTATAAACCCATTTTTGCCGTCGGCAACAGCGTCAAGATGAAATTCTTTGCCGGTTTCAAGGAAGCTTTCAATCGACATAGGAAAGAGCTCTTTTTGATTTGCCTGTTTTATAAAAGCGTCTGCGTCCTGTTCGTCATACCAGACAGCAACTTTGGGAATATTTTGCGGGTTAGACGGATGAACCATAACCGGAAAACCAATATCTTCAATAAGCACACTAACTTCTTTTTCGTTTTTTGCAATGCCGTGGGGCGCCATTCTTACATCAAGTTTTTGAAGAAGAGTCTGAAACCTGTTTCTTTTTCTAAGTCTTTCTATGCTATTAATTTTTGTTCCCAAAACAGGCACATTGCATTTTTTTACATAGTCAATAATTTTAGAAGAAAGAGAATTTTCAAATTGAAGAATTATTCCGGTGGGATTTTCCTCTTTGATTACTGCTTCGATGTTTTCCGGCGAAACTAAGTTAACATAATGAGTCATGCCGACTCCCGCTTCGTCAGCCAGGTGAAGAGGGTTGGGCGAAAGAAGCACGCAATATTTACCGATTTCATATAATTCACGGACAGCTTGCGCTAAAATATATTCATACTCAAACCCTCTTTCTGTTAAAGAACTTCCGGAACTTATTAAAAGCACGGAATTTGATCTTGAAACGCCTTCTTCGCCCGAATAATTAGAGCTGCCTAAAGATTTAAAAACGGTTTTAGATAATTTTGATTTTGCCGAAGGCAAAATATCCACATGCTTTGTGTTTAATTTTTCTGTTAATAAAGAATTAAGCTGTTTAATAAACCAGATATCAATACCGGAAACTTTTCTGATTTCTTCAGCCGAAATTCCCGCGTTCAAAGCCAAAGAAATGTTCAAAATTCTTGTAGGCAATGGTTTAGCCAATTCATTAAGCAACTTTTTTTTGCCGGCATTTTCAGGCTTTTCAAATTTCATGCCTATAGATTCAACAGCTTTTTGGAGAGCCCTGGAAAAGTCGATATCTACACCGGCCACATTTCCCACGGATTTATTATAAGTAGTTAAAGTTTCATTTTTTCCCATTAACCTGCTGTCGGGAAACAAAGGCATTCTGCACCAAATTCTGGTTTTGGTTTCGTTCTGGTTAAACAAATCTCTTGACACTTCGCTTATTTCGGGATTGAGTTCCTCCAGACTTTTTCCCGCGCAGAGAAATGTATGCCACTCAGAAACGTGTGTTCCTTCCGTCCTTTCTATCCATAAAGAAGTTCTTGTTATTCTTGGGTCAACGCTCATAACGCAAACTTCCTCGGAAGATGGATTGTGAGCCAATTGCACGGTGGCGGTTCCCGTAATATTAAACTTGTTAATCAAGTTAGTAGACAGGGTTTTCGCAGAAGTAATTTCGTGTTCGGATAGTGTTTGTACAGGCGAAACCGCAGGGCTGTCGGCCGAATGGATTCCCAGCGGCTCGATGTATTCCACACCCCCGATAACTGTTGTATTTCCGCGCAAGTCCCTCATAACTTCCCATTCTGTCCTTTTCCATCCTGCAAGCGATTTTTCAATAACGACTTTTTTGACCTGGCTAACCGCGAGGGCAACCGCAACAGCCCTGTCAAGCTCATCTTTGTTGTAAGTAATGGAAGTTCCTATCCCGCCGGGCGCCAAAACAGGCCTGACCACGATGGGAAACCCGAGAGTTTTGCCCAGTTCAACTCCTTTTTCGTGTTTGTTTACCACGAAAGATTCAGGAGTTTTTGCGGAGAAGGACGAAACCGTATTTATGAAAATTTCGGCGTTTTGAGTAGTTTCTAAAATATGGCCGGTTGTTCCGAAAAAGGATAAATTTCCGCTAATGCCGTGCGGAAAATGGTGAATTAACAGCGCTATGTTCAAAGTATTTTGCCCGCCGACTGTGGCAAGAATGCTGTTCGGGCGCTCTTTTGCTATAACTTTTTCAATGGAAAGCCTGTTAATTGGTTCAAAATAACAAATGTCACAAAAACCCTGATCTTCGGCAAGCGAAGCCGCGTGGCTTTCAAGAAGAAGAACCTGGTGCCCAAGCTTTTTTAATGCTCTGCATGCACGGGCTACCGCGAGGTTGTACTCGGGGAAATTGCCCATCATTACAGGGCCGGTTCCTAAAACTAATATTCGTTGACTTAACATTGAAGATTGGATTATTGGAAACACAATAATCCATTAATCCGCGAATCCATTAATCCCTTTTAAAAAATATCGCACGATTCCGTAAGTAAAATGAGACTCTATATTTTTCACAAAATCCTTAAAATCCAAAACTGCATTTTTGTCCGCTTTGTCCGAGATGATTCTTATTATCAAAAAATCTGTGCCATGCTCGTAGGCAACCTGGGCTACCGCCGCGCCTTCCATTTCAACGCATTTTAGCCCGGGAATTTCTTTTCTGAGTTTGTCTGTTTGGGAAGCCGAAGCAATAAACTGGTCCCCGCTTGCCACAATCCCTTTTATAACTTTGGGCTTTGCAATTCCAAACTTTTTTAAATTATTTTTAAAAACTTCTTTGTTTAAATTTTCAGAGAAAAATTTATCAATAGCTTTAGTAGCCATGGAAACAACTTTATCGGAAACTTTAAATTCTTTAACTCCCAGAAGCGGAATTTCATGTTTTTCTATGCCCGGGTAAGAGCTCGCGTCAACATCGTGCTGAATTAAAGAATCTGAAATAACCACGTCGCCGATATTCAGGCCTTTGTCAACTGCTCCCGCTACGCCGATAAAAATCAAAAAATCTACCTTGTGCCTGTCAATAAGGGTAGTGGCAGTTGAGGCCGCCGCAACTTTTCCCCATCTTGAAAAGACAAGCGCCACTTCATGTCCATACAATTTGCCCAGCAGATATTCTCTCATCCCTCTTGTTTCAACCTGCTCGATTTCCATGTCATTTTTCAGCCTGGAAACCTCTTCGTTCATTGCTCCTAAAATTCCAATTTTCATACACGAAAACCCCTCTTTGCTAAAGAGGGTTGGGGGGATTTAATTTTTAACCACGAAAGACACATTTTTTTATAATTTTGGGTTTTAGAGTCATGTCAACAATAAAGTGTCGGCAAAAATTGTAGCCGCCGATTGCTATCGGCGTTTCGGAATTAACCGATTTCGCCGGAAACGCGGCTAGCAAGCCGCGGCTACAAACGGGCTACATCTAATTTTGATTTTTTTCGTTTTTTCATTGTTGACATGACACTAAAGTTTTATTTTTTTTCAAAATAATTAAGTCTATCGGACAACGGACAACGGACAACGGACAACGGGCCACGGACCACGGGCCACGGACAACGGGCCA